>ERZ506966.1069-NODE-1069-length-8937-cov-4.030511_pt1 | contig 8937 bp, 6 predicted proteins | sample MGYA00512892_ERZ506966 | MGnify/ENA metagenome assembly ERZ506966 | reverse complement strand
AGTCACTTGTTTGCCGTCGGCGGTCGGCATTTGTGTGACGCGCCACAGGCCTGCGCTGCCGGAAACATCGGATTGCAGCAGCGAGGTCATCCACGCTCCGGAGAACACGGACGCGATCGTGCCCCTACCGAGCCCGCGTTTCCAGCCGTCCGACCATGTGGCGTTTCGGGTGTCGATGAGGTCTTCGTTGATCATTTTCTGCCAGAACGCGGTGAATTTCCTTACGCCTTTGTCTCCGGTGAGGTTGACGGTTACGTTCTTGCCGTCTTGGCTGGTGGCGAATGGCTTGCCGCCCGCGAGCCAGATCATGGCGTCATAGAAGCTGGCGTCGCCGGAGTCGGCGGTGATGTAGGCACCGGTGGCTTTGATCTTTTTGGCGGCCTTGTAATAGTCGTCCCATGTTCTGATTTTGGTGGCGTCCACACCGGCGTCGTCGAACACGGTTTTGTTGTAGAAGAAGGCCATGGGGCCGGAATCCATGGGCAGGCCGTATACATTGTCGGCCAGGTGCACGGACGCCCAGGTGCCGGGCGTGTAGAAGCTGCCGAAGTCGGAGCCTACCCTGCCGGTCAGGTCGAGTAGCTGGCTTGATACCGCGTATTGACGCAGGGCATGGTATTCGACCTGCGCCACGTCCGGCATGTTGTAGCCGTCCTGGATGGCGGTGTTCAGGTTGTCGTACCCGGAGATGCTGGTCAGGTCGACGGCGATGTCCGGGTTTTCGGATTCGAATCGTTGCACGACCGTTTCCATGCTTGGTTCCCAGCTCCATACGGAGATGTGCGTGCGGGTGTCGGCGGGCTGCCCGCATGCCGCAAGGCCCGCGATGGCGGCAATGCTGGCAACTGCGGCGATTGCACGGCGGGTGGCAACGGCACTGGCACGGCGAATGGCAGCGTGAAACATCCCGTGAAACATGTTTCGGGACTGTTGCTGTGACCTTCTCCGGGACTTTCGGAACGAATGCATGGTTATCAGTGTAGCGACAGGCGGCGGCTGAGGCGCCGAAAATATGCAGGCAATGCGGCAACCCGGGTTATCATGTGCGAAAATTTTTCAGAGAGCAACGCCATATGCCTGAACAGCCACTACTCGCGCTAGGCTGGTGGGCAGTCTGTTGTTACGTCAACCTCGCAAGGACGGGAGCACCCATTGCCTACGCACAAGCCATCGCAGCCAGCACAGTCGGCGCAGCTATCGCGCATCAAAATCTTCGTTTCGGCGCATAAGCCGGCCGTCTTCCCCGATTGCGCTAGTATTCTGCCCATTCAGGTCGGAGCCGCGAATGCGGAGGCCGCAGGCAAACCGCTGTTCGAGAACACGTTGCATGACAACACCGGAGACAATATCTCCGAAAAGAACCCCATGTATTGCGAGCTCACTGCACAGTATTGGGCTTGGAAGAATGCCGACGCCGATTATTACGGCTTCTGCCATTACCGCCGCTATTTCGACTTCACCACCACCGAACACAAGCAGAACAGCTACGGCGAGATTATCGACACCGCCATCAACGCCGAATCCATTGCCGAATACGGTCTTGACGATGCTGCCATCGCGCAGGCGGTGGAAGGCTGGGATGTCATCACCACGCCGTTGAACAATGTGCGCGAATTCGACGGTTTCACTAATCTCAAAGACCATTGGGACGCAGATCCGCATCTGCAGCTCAAGGATCTGCGCCACATGTACGATGTGCTATGCGCGATGCACCCCGATTATCGTGAAGATGCCGACGTCGTACTCAACGGCACCCGTGCGGCCTTCTGCAACATGTTCATTATGAAAAAGGCGATATTCCAGGAATACTGCTCCTGGCTGTTCCCCATTCTCAGCGAGTTCACCGCGCATTGGGATCATTCCGCCGCCGATGTGCAGACCCTGCGCACCCCTGGTCATCTTTCCGAGCGTCTGCTCAACATCTTCCTCGCGCACAAGCAGCGCACCGGCGCGAACTGGAAGATCAAACGCCTGCAGTGCGTGCATTTCACCAATCCGGAACCGTTCTCCCCATTGGAACCGTTGGATACGAATCCTCGTTTCACCGTGCCGGTGCTGTTCGCCGCCGACGACAACTATGTGCCGATGCTCACCACCACCATCTATTCGATGTTGAAGAACGCATCGTGCGAACGCCACTATGACGTGATTGTGTTGGAACGAAACATCTCGGCGGAGAACAAGCAGAACATCACCGATTTCCTCGCGCAATTCGAGAATGCCACCGTGCGCTTCTACGACGTAAGCCGTGCCATCGACGGGTTCAATCTCACCACCAACAACGCGCATATCAGCATCGAAACCTACTACCGCTTCATCATTCAGGAGGCTCTCCCCTTCTACAAGAAGGTGCTGTATTTAGACTGCGACATGGTGGTGAACGGCGATATCTCGGAATTGTATGACACTGATCTGGGCAACAATGCGATCGGCGCCGTGCCGGATATTGATTTCATCGGCAATCTGAATATGAAAAACGGTGAACGCGCGGAATATGCGAAACGTCAATTGCATATGACGAAGCCCTACGGGTATTTCCAGGCCGGTGTGTTGGTGATGAATCTGGAAAAGATGCGTGAGATCCATTCCGTGCATGAATGGCTGGAAATCGCACAACAGCCGGGCTTCATCTATAACGACCAGGACATTCTCAATATGGAATGCGAAGGATCGGTCACCTATCTGCCTTATGCATGGAATGTGATGCACGACTGCGGCGGGCGAGTACACGGCGTATTCGATTTCGCTCCGGCAAGTATGTTCCAGGAATACATGGCTTCGCGTAAATCTCCGAAGATTGTGCACTATGCCGATTACGACAAGCCGTGGAAGAACCCGTGGTGCGATTTCGGGCCGTTGTATTGGAACTATGCGAGCAAGACGCCGTTCTCCTTGCAGATGATGGCATTGCTTGCCGGCATCGAGCCTCCACAGCACCACGAGCGCGCCATTGCCGAGGACAGCCCAATCCGCAAATATGTGGATGTGCTAGCACCTATTGGTTCGAAGCAGCGCGAGCTTATGAAAGTTGCCGTGCGCAAAGTCCAAGGTAAGCACTGACCATCAGCTTACTGCGATTGGCACAGGCATCATAAGCAATGCCGACGTCAAAGCACTCATATGGTTCATGCACTATGACCGAAAAACTGTTTACTCCCCATAACATCATCGTGACCGGTGGCTGTGGTTTCATCGGTTCGAATTTCGTGCATTACGTGTACAACAACCATCCGGACGTGCATGTGACGGTGTTGGATGCGTTGACGTATGCGGGCAATCTGGAGAACATCCGTCCGATCCTGGGCGACCGCGTGGAGTTCGTGCACGGCAACATCTGCGACGCTGAGCTGCTCGACAAAATCGTTCCGGGGCATGACGCGATCGTGCACTACGCGGCGGAATCCCACAACGACAACTCGATCGCGAACCCGGAGCCGTTCCTGAAGACCAACGTGGAGGGCACGTTCCGCCTGCTGGAGGCGGCCCGCAAGTACGACGTGCGCTACCATCACGTGAGCACCGACGAGGTGTACGGCGACCTGGCCCTGGACGATCCGGCGAAGTTCACGGAGCAGACCCCGTACCATCCGTCCAGCCCGTACAGCTCCACCAAGGCGAGCTCCGACCTGCTGGTGCGCGCATGGCACCGCACGTTCGGCATCCGCGCCACCATCTCCAACTGCTCGAACAATTACGGCCCCTTCCAGCATGTGGAGAAGTTCATCCCGCGCCAGATCACGAACATCCTCGAGGGCATCCGCCCGAAGCTCTACGGCAGGGGCGAGAACGTGCGCGACTGGATCCACACCGAGGACCATTCCAGCGGCGTGTGGACCATCCTGACGAAGGGCCGGATCGGCGAGACATACCTGATCGGCGCGGACGGCGAGCGGAACAACATCGACGTATTGCGCATGATCCTGAAAATGATGGGCCGGGCCGAGGACGCGTTCGACTGGGTGAAGGACCGCCCGGGACACGACCGCCGCTACGCCATCGATCCGGCAAAAATTCATGCCGAACTGGGATGGTTGCCGGAAACCAAGTTCACTGATGGAATTAAGAAGACGATTCGCTGGTACTTGGACAATAAGCCCTGGTGGTTGGACATCATGAGTGGAGAGTATCAGAATTACTATGATAAGATGTATGGGGATAAATTGAAAAAGTGATATAGCATCATAATAATGAGGCACCGAGAAATGATAAATAACTGTCCTATTTATTTCATTCCATTACCCCTCTAATCATATATCCTTACTCAAATAGAATTACATCATATTTCCAAAACACATTTCGATTCCCCATAATTAAAATAAAGCCCGAAAGCTTTTAGTATGATAATACTATTATGCTTCGGGCTTTTAATGTTTAAAGTCGCCTTTTATCTATGAGTCCATATTAAATTTCTTGTATAATACTTGTATATGACTAATTTTTAAAATCCTGTGAATTTCCCCATATTGCCTTTTATTCCATCATAAATTCCCCTAGAAATATACTTCATTTTTTTCAGTTTGTTATCTTCAGCCAGAATAACCTTTGCTATGGTAGATACCAGTTTAGCCAAATATATAAGACGGACTTCCGGATATTTTTTTAAGACATAGATTCGGTTACGAATAATGTAATACTTCCTGATTGCACCGTGATTATATACAACTATCCTCTTACCAAAGAAGTTAAGAAATGTCTGATTACCGATAGTATGATTGAGCAATATATATGGAAATTCGACAATCAAACGACCATTACGTCGTAAACGATAACAAAACTCAGAATCCACATCATCTATAAATAAGTTCTCATCAAAACCACCTATCGCTAATGATGAGTTAACCGGAATAATCGAGCCAGATGTTATGGCAATTGATTGCAATCTGTAATTGTTTTGGATTGGTATACGAGTTCGATCATAATTAATAGAATACATTCCAATCTTATTAGGATATTCTCTTTCCATTTCTTCTACGTCTTTTTTATATTGAGTAATCATTCCCTCATCAAAGGCACTATCCTGATCCATCGTAAGAAGATACTCATATTTCCCCTGCGCTTGCTTCAGTGCAAAATTCAGAGCATAGGAAATCCCCATATTTCCACCCATCCAAAAATATCGAGTATGGGGCTTTTTCTCGGTCCATTTGGATATCTCTTTAACCGAATTTTCTGTGTTATCAAGTACATATAAGAAATCTAAATCATTTGAATAAGTTTCTATATTGGATATCACTGCTTTATCAGGATGATATAATGTGACCACTCCTGCTAATTTCATAAGTTATTACGACCTGCATCTTTCTAAAACAGTCTGAGTACAATCATGCTGCGAACAAATATATTGAAAAACCAAAATCCACAGTCTATCTGAGAATCCAAAGCAAGGCTTATTGTCTTTATGATGTTTGCTCTGTAATCCGCAATAGATGTTAAGAATTTTAAAGACTTTCCAGTCAACTTATCTTTATATCTTTGTAATACGCCAGATGCTAAACCTGCTGCATCGTTCTCATGATGGAAGTAATGTCTGAGATCTTTCATTATTTTCTGTCTGGCACTCATTCCATCAGGCGAAGCATTATCACCATGTCTTCTGAACAGTATATACGAATTGTGATCAAACAGTACTGTACCACCACAGGCAAGACATAATAAAGTTGCCAGCCTGTCATGGGAACATTTTAACCCATCTGACCTTTTCAATAAATTACGCAACTCATTATTGAATACAAAACTGCATCCAGCCAGGCGATGACGTGTAAATTCTGCTCCCAAAGTCAATTTCAGATTTTTGAAATCCTGAATAGGCAATTTATTAAGATGCGTATCGACCCTTTGTAATGCGGAAGCATATAATACCGGCCTGGAGTCATCTGCATTTGATGATTCTATCATCTGTACAGCATTTATTAATTTATCAGGAAGCCAGACATCATCCTGATCGCAAAATGCATAGTAGTCTGCTGAGACATCTTCTTTTACCAAATCTAAAAAGCTTCTTGCATATCCTTCATTATGACCACAAACAAGTCGGATTTTTCCTTCTTTTTGGTACCTTTTCAATATATCAACAGTCCAGTCAGACGATCCATCATCTCTTACAAGAATAGATATCCTAACGCCTTGCTGCTTAAAAAGACTCTCCAACTGCTCTTTTATATATTTTTCACCATTATATGTTGAAAGAAAAATTTGAACCGTTTTCATTACCCAAGAACTCCCATTATCAGCCAAGATATGCTCAACACAATATTACAAATAATTTTTTATTGTTGCAGTCACCATGTTTTCCAAGCGATAGTGTTCCATGAAATCTTTTTCTGCTTTATTCCCCATTTCATGCAGCTTATCCTTACTCAATTTACCAAGAACTGACTGCAGGGATTTGGGATTATTAAAATCAAAGACAAGACCATTTTGACCATCTTTTACTATTTCCGGCAATGCTCCTTTGTCGCTGACTATAACTGGCTTACCATATTTCATAGCTTCAATAGCAACCAGACCAAATGCTTCCCAGCGAGACGGCATCACCACTGCGTCACACTGGCTGTAATAGCTTGCCAGTTTCTCATGGGCCACCCAGCCGAGAAAAGTAACCTTATCGCTATTCTTCTTTTCAATGTGAGTCCCTCCAATGACGTTATCCCCTATGACCGTAAGATGAAGGTCATTGCGATGACACTTTGAAAATTCCTGCAGCAGATAATCAATCCCCTTTTGAGGATCAAAGCGGCCTACAAACAGTAAATTCACACAATGGGAGGGCATCTTGACGGATGGATCTATAGCTCCCTTTTCCGCTGAGATTCCACTATATATAACTCGCAGCTTTTGGGAAGGCAGTCCATATTTGATCGCTGAATTGTACTCATGCTTCGATACATTAACTACGGTATCCGTAGAATGGAGCAGCATCTTTTCAATCTCTGCATACACTTTGCGTTTCCATTCTGCCGTGTCTCTAAGGAAAGCCCAGCCATGAGCATTATATAAGACACGGCAAGGTTTTCCAAAGAATAACATGGGAAACCGTACAAATACCCCTGCCCAGGTACTATGACAGTAAATCACATCCGGCTCCAGTCGTCTGATTTCTTTCCAAATCGTTATCATTGCCGGCAAAACCTGAAAAATGCTTCTGTGATATGTATAATAATGTACTCTCCCTTTTGGCAAACTCCATTTATGTTCGGAATTCCTACCAGAGCATATAATATAGTCTTTAATTTCAGTGTGATTCGGGTGATTGAGGAGCATTGATATATAGGTTGCCACACCGCCCTGTACATATTCTCCCACATGTAGTACTTTCATGCAATTTCCGCCATTTCTGTCAATTGCATGTAAGATCCTAACATATACTGCTCCGAAATAGATTCAGGCTTGAGCCATAGATGTTTTACATCTTCATGTGCCCCCCCGGTTGACAATTTGGTGTAGAATTTCATCAAATTCCTCGCCTCTTTATTTATCTCAAAACCAGCCTGTCTCAATTCTTCTCCTACTTCTTCATTTCTTTCATGTTTCATAGATACAATCCTTTCTGCCCACTTAGAAGCACCTGTAGATAAATCCAAGAACTGTGCCAAATGGGTAAGATGTGTCTCTTTGGTCACTTTCGTAGAGAAAAGGCAAGGAAGTCCATTTGCCTGGGCTTCCACTCCTACCACTGGCAGTCCCTCATAATGAGAAGGCAGCACAAATATATCCATTACATTATAGAGGTCCTGCACATCGTTTCTCAGACCAAGAAATTTCACATGGTCTGTAAGCCCCAGTTTCTTTACCTTTTCTTCCACAGCAGACCGTAAAGGGCCATCACCAATCAAAAGTAATACCATATGAGGATTTTTCTTACAGGCTTCTGCAAACACATCTATAAGAAATTCATGGTTTTTCTGAAACATGAATCGCCCAACGTGCCCAATAACAAATTCATCAGTAAGTCCCAATCCTTTTCTCAGTATTTTCCTCTTATGAGAATTGAATGCATACTTCTCTAAATCGATAGCATTATTGATAATAGTTACTTTACCACTGTCCACCATGTTCTTGCCATACATCCATTCTCCGGCCAGTCGGCTGCAAGCAAAATAATGAGTAGCAAATAGTCTGGCAAAAGGGCGTAGCATGAATTTCATGATGTTACGCTTGGTTTCTCCCGGAGATGAAGTACTGTGGTTATGAAGAATACGTACCGGAGCCCCAGCCGCCCATGCCGCAAAGAGTGAAAAGGCAGAGAGTGTATTCATATTAGAATGAACTATCCTGTAGTGATGATTTCTTATCACTTTATATATGCCATACATAAAGGCAACAGGATTTTTATAGTAGGGCGTCACTTTATAAACTCGACCACCCATAGCCTCAACTTTGGGCGTAATGTCAATTTTATTATCATTATGGACGATGAAATCGAACTGTACTTTTGTCCGGTCGATGTGTTCATAATAATTCATAATGACAGCCTCTACGCCGCCTCCAGCTACAATTCCCAAAATCTGCAGTACCCGTATAGGTTCAGTCATAGTAAAACTCCTTCATATAATCTACCTGTCGAATGCTCGTAGTACTAAGCCTGTTAACTATCTGAACCAGTATCTACTGCTTGAATATCAATACGCTCCTTTATGGCTCAATACCACCGACACGGTTCTCCACAGCAGTACCATATCCAGCCAGACGCTCCAGTTGTGGACGTACCAGCTGTCCATCTGGACTCTTTCGGGATAGTCTATATCGCTTCTGCCACTGGTCTGCCACATGCCGGTGATGCCGGGAAGGACGGAATAGTATTCTTTAATGAACTTGTCATATCGTTCCACTTCCGCCTGTACGATAGGCCGGGGTCCTACGAGGCTCATTTCCCCTTTCAGCACGTTCCAGAGCTGGGGAAGTTCGTCGAGGCTGGTCTTTCTAAGGAAGGCGCAGATC
>ERZ506966.1067-NODE-1067-length-8973-cov-4.367571_pt1 | contig 8973 bp, 5 predicted proteins | sample MGYA00512892_ERZ506966 | MGnify/ENA metagenome assembly ERZ506966 | reverse complement strand
CAAGCAGCTCCTTGCCCTTGAATCCGGAGATGTCTTTGCCGTCGTAGGTGACGGTGCCGGCGGTCGGCTCAAGCAGTTTCAGCACCATGTTGGCCACGGTGGATTTGCCGGAACCGGATTCGCCGACGATGGCCAATGTGGTGCCCTTCTTGATGGAGAAGCTCACATCGTCGACCGCCTTGAACATCTCCTTCTTGCGCGGCAGCTTGAATTCCTTGGTCAGGTGATCCACCGTGATGATGGCTTCGCCCTTCTTCAGGGAATCCTCGTTCACCGCGTGCTCCATGACCGCGGTGGCGTCGCCGCCATGTTCCTTGACGGAGATGATGCGCTGCGATGCCAAGGACGGCGCAGCGGCGACCAAACGCTTGGTGTACGGATGCTGCGGATGCTGCAGCACTTCCAGTGAAGGACCGGATTCCACGACCTGGCCCTTGTACATGACCACGATATGCTGGGCGCGTTCCGCGGCCAGACCGAGATCGTGGGTGATGAACAGCACCGCGGTTCCCAGGGAATCGGTCAGCATGTGCAGATGGTCGAGGATCTTCTTCTGCACGGTCACGTCAAGCGCGGAGGTCGGCTCGTCGGCGATGAGCAGTTCCGGACGGCAGGCCAGACCGATGGCGATCAGCGCACGCTGACGCATGCCGCCGGAGAATTCGTGCGGGAACTGGCGGGCACGGGTGGCGGCGTCAGGCAGACCGGCCTCGGACAGCAGACCGGCGATGCGGTCGTCCATGGTGGAGCCGACCACATACTTCTTGGCGATGTACCATGCGTCATCGTCCTTCACCCCGGCTTTGATCAGGCCATCGGCCACACGCCAGCGGGTTTCGGATCCCGGAACCCATTCCTCGGCGAACCGGGCCATGATCTTGTCAAGCTCGTCACCGCTCTTGCCGATCTTGACAAGAGCCTCCTTGGCCGCGGCGATCAGACCAGGCAGTTCCTTGGAACCAAGGAAGGTCTCATCGTCATTGCCCTTGAGCTCCACTTCGTCACCGGCCAGGGCCTTGGCGAATTCGGAACGCTTTTCGTGGTCGATGTCCATGTTGTTGGCCACCAACGCTTCCTTGACCTGGGTGCCGATGCGCCACACCGGGTTCAGGTTGCTCATCGGATCCTGCGGGACAAGACCCATCTTGCTACCACGGAGCTTGTCGAAATCCTTCTGCTTGAAGCCGGAGATCTCCTGGCCATCAAGCTTGATGGAGCCGCCGACCACATGGCCGGTTCCCGGAAGCAGGCCAAGCACGGCCATGGCGGAAGTGGATTTGCCGGAACCGGATTCGCCGACGATGGCCACCCACTGGCCGGGATACACGCTGAAGGACGAGTTGCGCACGGCATGCACGGCCTTGCCTTCATCGGTGGTGAAGTCGACCTGGAGGTTCTTGACCTCCAACAGCGGCCCGTGGGCGCGCTGCATGGCCTCGAGGTTGTTCTCGGTATTCATTTCAGTCATCGAATATCCCTTCACTTACACTCAGGCCGTACGGCTCTTCGGATCGAGCGCGTCCTTGACGGCGTCGCCCATCATGATGAATGCCAGCACGGTGATGGCCAGCGCGGCGGACGGGTAGAACAGCACCATCGGGTCAGTACGCAGGATGGACTGCGCGTTGGAGATGTCTCCGCCCCAGCTGACCGTGGTGGTGGGCAGGCCGACGCCCAGGAAGCTCAGCGTGGCCTCGAGCACGATGTAGGTGGCCAGCGAGGTGGTGCCGACCACGATGATCGGAGCCAGCGAATTCGGCAGGATGTGGCGGAACAGGTTGCGGATCGGGGTGGATCCCAGAGCGGTGGACGCCGTGTTGAATTCAAGGTTCTTGGCTTCCATCACAGCACCTCGCGCGATTCGTGCCACGGAGGTCCAGCCGAACAGCGTCATCACCAGAATGATCTTCCAGATGGAGCTGCTCGTTTTGAACATCTGGAGCACCACGATGGCGCCAAGCAGAATCGGCAGCGCGAGGAAGATATCGGTCAGTCGGCTCAGCACGGCGTCGACCCATCCTCCGAAGAAGCCGGCGATTGCGCCGATCAGCGTTCCGAGCAGCACCACCAGCAGTGTGGCGAACACGCCGACGCTCAGCGAGGTGCGGGTGCCGTAGACCACACGGGAGTATACGTCGCAACCTTGCAGGTCGAAGCCGAACGGATGGCCTGAGGAAGCCGGCTCAAGGGAATTGTCGAGCGTGCAGTAGTTCGGGTTCTGCTTGGTCAACACGCTCGGGAACAGCGCCACGAACACGATGAAGATGATCAGCAGTCCGGAGATGATGAACAGCGGGTTCTTACGCAGGGTTCGCCATGCGTCGGCCCACATGTTCGAAGCCGGTGCGGATTCGTCCATCGAGTCGACGGCCTTCAGGGGCGTCTCATCGAGCGGTGCCACATAGCGTTCCTGTCCCGGAAGCACGGTGGAAGGATTGGTCTCATTCATTTCGGTCATTTCTTGTTCCCTCCCTCGACTCACGCGTAACGGATTCGCGGATCAAGCGCGGCGTACAGCATGTCGACCAGCAGATTGCAAACCACGAAGATCAGCATGAGCAGCGTCACGATGGACACCACCAGGTTGCCTTCTCCCTTGAGGATGCTCTGATAGGTCAGGTAGCCGATGCCATGCACGTTGAAGATGGTTTCGGAGATCATCGCGCCGCCCATCAGTGCGCCAAGATCCTGGCCCAGATAGGTGACGACGGGGATCATGGAGTTGCGCAGCACGTGGCGCAGCATGACGGATTTGTTGTCCATGCCCTTGGCGCGCGCGGTGCGCACATAGTCGAGGGCGATGTTGGACGAAATCTCCGTACGGCTCAGACGGATGATGTACGCCATCGATACCGAGCCAAGCACCATGGCCGGCATCAGCAGATCAAGGAATCCTGGATTCGCTCCGGCGGTGACCGGCAGCAGATGCCACTTCACACCGAGGAAGTACTGGCAGAGGAAGCCGGTGACGAAGGTCGGCACGGAGATGAGCAGCAGGGAGAAGATCAGGATGACGGTATCGCACCACTTGCCCTTCTTCAGGCCGGAGATCACACCGAAGATCACGCCGAAAACCGCTTCGAACACGAAGGCCATCAGGGCGAGCTTGATGGTCACGGGGAAGGCGCGGCCGATCACGTCGATGACAAGCTGTCCGGAGAAGGTCTTGCCGAAGTCGAGGGTCAGCGCGTTCTTCAGGAACAGCAGATACTGGACGATGAACGGCTTGTCCAGATTGTATTCGGCACGGATCTGGGCCGCGACCGCTTCGTTGACCGGCTTGTCGCCGAACATCGCCTTGACCGGGTCGCCCGGCAACGCGAACACCAGGGCATACACCAGAAGCGTCGTGCCGAGAACCACAGGGATCATCTGCAGAATGCGTCGCAGAAGATACTTGCCCATTGGTTTCTCCTTTTGATTACTCACTCGTTCGCCAGCCGTTTGCGGCTTCGTCCCCTACGCTCACGCGTATAGGACATGAGGCCCGGGGCGGCCGGCGCTTGCCCCGTTACGTATCAGTGATACTGCACCACAATGCTTTATATTGCAGTTTCATGAAAGACAGCTGAAAATATACCCCACGCGCGGACATCTTCTGTTGATGTCGCATGTCCAGCCGTCATGGACCTCCGATGGAAGCCCCGTTTATTACGCGGAAAGGAAGGAACGGATATTCGAATCCGTTCCTTCCTTCATGTCGATCCTACGAAATCAAAATCAGAGAACGGCTCACTTGCCGGACTTGGTCATGTTCTCGTAGACCGGCAGGTTCTGCCAGTTCATCTCGAAGCCGGAGACACCGGTCGAGGCCACACCATAGGCATTGGCGTAGTACAGCGGAACGGCCGGCAGGTCGTTGAGCAGCACTTCCTGTGCCTGCTGGTACAGCTTGTTGGCGTCTGCGACGGACTTGGAGGCAGCGGCCTTGTCGCACAGCGCATCGAACTCCGGGTTCTTGTAGTCGCCATCGTTGGAGCCGTTGCCATCGGCAGCGGCGGAGGCGAAGTTCTGCACCAGGTAGTTTTCGGCGGACGGGTAATCCGGCTGCCAGCCGCTACGGAACGCGCCGTTCACCTTGCGGTCGGACACGGCGGTGCGGAAATCGTTGAAGGTCGGGTACGGGTTGGTGGCGGCCACGCCGGCGCCCAGCACGTTGTTGATGGAGTTGACCACGGCGGTGTAGATGACTTCGTGGCCACCATCGGCGTTGTAGGCGAAGGTGAGCTTGTCATCGGAGGTCCACGGGCTGATGGCGTTGGCCTTCGCCCACAGTTCCTTGGCCTTCTTCTCGTTGTACTTCAGGTTGCCGGAACCCTTGAGGGAATCGGAGTAGCCCGGGGTCAGCGGGGAGGTGAAGTCGGCGGCCGGGGTGCCGGTGCCGTTGAGCACCTTCTTGCAGATGTTCTCGCGGTTGATGGCCATGGAGACGGCCTGGCGACGCAGGGTGCCTTCCTCGGTGTCGGCTTCGAAGTGCTTCAGCTTGGCCGGGATGGTGAACTGCTGGATGACGGAGCCGGCCTTGTTGTAGGCCTGTACGGTGGAGTCCTTCTGGAAGGTCTTGGTGGCGGAGGCCGGGACGGACTCCATCACGTCGAGGGAACCGGACTGGATGTCGGCGTAGGCGGCCTCATCCTTGGTGTAGACCTTGAAGGTCACGCCGTCGTTCTTGGCGACGCGGTTGCCCTTGTAGTCGGGGTTCTTCACCAGCACGATCTGGTTGTCGTGGTCCCAGGACTGGAACTTGTACGGGCCGTTGCCGACCGGCTTCTCGCCGAAGGCCTTCGGATCCTTGAAGAAGGATTCCGGCAGCGGAGCGAATGCGGTGTAGCCGACCTTGATGGCGAACACGGAGTCGGAACGGTTCAGGTCGACGGTGAATTCATGGTCGTTGACGACCTTCAGGCCCTCGAGCTGTTCGTCGCCCTTGAGCTTGTCTCCATCCTGGAGCTTGTCGTAGCCCTTGATGGTGGAGAAGAAGGAGGAGCCGAGCTGTGCGTTCTTGGCGTTGGCCGTGTAGCTCCATGCCTTGGTGAAGGATTCGGCGGTCACCGGGGTGCCGTCGGTGAACTTCCAACCATCCTTGAGCTTGATGGTGTACTGGGTGGCGTCATCGTTGGACTTGATGGACTCCGCCACTTCGTTGGAGGCGTTGCCCTTGGCGTCGAAGGAAATCAGACGTGCGAACAGCAGGTCGAGCGGCTTGCCGCCGCCGGTCTCGTTGCAGTCGCCCGGGATGAGCGGGTTCTGCGGTTCGGAATTGTATGCGGTGATGACGTTGGAACCCTTGTCAGCGGTGGAGTCACCGTTGGAAGAGCCGCAACCGCTGAGCAGCATGCCGAATGCGCATGCGGCCGCAGCGAAAGCCAGAGCTTTCTTCTTCATGGAATTCATATTCTCCTTATCCATTATTTCCAGAGCCGTAAGACCCTGCTCAAAAAGAAGGCGGGCGTCAATACCGTGGCATCAACGTCCGTCTTCGTTCTGATGGTGGGTTCATTATCACTCGATTGAGGGACAACCGCTCCATATCCGAGGGAGGCCCATGCAAAATAGCCAAATCAAAACTCATCATCTGATAAAACAATCCGTTTTCCCTCTTATCGCCGGAACAACTTATCCGCATCGTGCGTATGGACGGACGCGGACATATCCGTTCGCTGTCAGCGTACTTTGCCAATCCGCGTCACGCCCGTGGAAACGCCTGCCCGTATCGTGCCTTCAACTGTTCGATGGACACGTGTGTGTAACGCTGCGTGGTCTTCAGCGAGGAATGCCCCAGCATCTCCTGCACCTCACGCAGGTCCGCTCCCCCGTCGAGCATATGGGTCGCCGCACTGTGGCGCAACGCATGCGGACTGATGTCTGGCACGCCGGCCTCCCGTGCCCGGTCGTGCACCACCTTGCGCACCATACGTTGACCGATCCGCCCGCCCTGCGATCCCAAAAAGAACGCGTCGTCCGACATGTCACCGCATAGTACGGGACGGCCATGTTCCAGCCAATCGCGCAAGGCCTTGTCGGCTGGTGCGCCGAATGGCATGACACGCTGCTTGTCGCCTTTGCCGGTCACTTTCACCGTGCGGTTGCCGAATGTCACGTCGGCCACGTCGAGTCCGACCAGTTCCGCCACACGCATGCCGGTGGCATAGAGCAGTTCCAGCATGGCCGCGTCACGCAGCGCGATCGCCTGTTTTTTCATATTCGGTTCCTGCGATCGCGCCTCCATGCCGTCCTCATCAACGCGGTCCATCAGCTGCTGCGCCTGCGTTTCGTTCAATACCGCCGGCAGCGTATCGGGGATTTTCGGCGTCTGCAACGAAGCCGCCGGGTTGGCGGACGCCATGTCATGGTCGTACGCCCATGCGAAGAATCCACGCACGGCGACGGTTTTGCGCGCCATGCTGCTGCGTGCGTGATTTTTGGACGATTTGGCCATCCACAGGCGCAAATCCTCGATGGTCACCTCATTCAGATCCACGCAACCCTGTTTCCGCAACGCCACCAAGCATTCCTCGACATCGCTGCGGTACGCCCTGCGGGTGTTTGCGCTCAACCCTCGGTTGGCTTTCAGATAGGCGTCGAATCCGTCCAACGCATCATCGAAACACATGCAAACCACCTTCCGCTTCGTCTGAAATGAACAGACACCACGCAGACACCGTATAAATGCCATTCCGCAGCGCGATCGAATGTCATCTCACGCGATGGCACGATTCCATTATGTCCCCATACCGATAGACTGATGACGATTAGGCATCCTACGAACAGGCGGTATTATGACTCGTCATTCCATTCATGACGTACAGCATCCGACAGCCGAAAACCCCGATGATGGGATTGTGGCCCGCGCCATCGACCTGACCAAGGTCTACGGCTCAAAAGACAACGAAGTGATGGCGTTGGATCATGTGAATGTGGAATTCAAGCGCGGTGAAATGACCGCCATCATGGGCCCTTCCGGTTCCGGCAAGTCCACGCTCATGCATTGCATGGCCGGACTCGACGCCCCTTCGTCCGGCAAGGTGATCGTGGAGGGACTCGAGGTCTCCTCCATGAACCAGAAGCAGCTGACGGATCTGCGCCGCGAACAGATCGGGTTCATTTTCCAGTCGTTCAATCTGGTGCCGACGCTGTCCGCCGAGGAGAACATCCTGCTGCCGTTGCAGATCGCGAAGAAGCCCATCGACCGCGCATGGTTCGACAAGGTGGTGAGTGTGGTCGGGCTGCAGCAAAGACTCTCCCACCGTCCGAGCCAGCTTTCCGGCGGCCAACAGCAGCGTGTGGCCTGCGCCCGCGCGATCATGGCCCGGCCGAGCGTGATCTTCGCGGACGAGCCGACCGGCAATCTCGATTCGCGAACCAGCCGTGAAGTGTTGGGCTTTCTCAAGCATTCCGTACACGAATACGGGCAGACCATCGTGATGGTGACGCATGATCCGCGCGCCGCCTCGTATGCGGATCGCGTGCTGGTGCTTGCGGATGGCCGTATCACGCAGGATCTCAGGCATCCCACCTATCAGGAGATCCTGAAGGTGTTCGCCTCGGACGACGACATGAATACCGATGCCATGGATTACGGCGCCGAGGATTCCAAGAGCGCGGACGGCAAGGAGAATGCGCGGATCGCCGGAACGCAGGTCGGGACGCATGACGCCGATGCCCACGAGTCCAATATCGAACCGACCAGTAACGTCGATGTGCCGGCCCTGGTCTCCCCCAAGCTGTCCATTCCCAAGGCGGAGCCCTTCGACGCCCGCATCGGCGGAAACGGGGCCGCCGCATGATCCGCGTAGGTTTGCGCGACGCACGCGCCCATTTCTCACGATTCCTTCTGTCGATCATCGCCATCGCCCTTGGCGTCTCGTTCGTGGTCGGATCGTTCTGTTTCCGTGAAATGCTGAACAATCAGGTCGACGAAATGATGGCGACCAACGCCGACCACGATGTGTACGTGCGCGGCAGCGAGGAACAACATGATGACGAAACCATGTCGACGGATTCGGATTCCGACACCTCCACCGCAACGTACAACATGATCGACACCTCCCTGACGACCACCATCAGCAAGGTGAATGGCGTAAAGGATGCCACCGCCGACACGTCCGTCAGCGGCGTACTCACGCTGGTGAGCAAGGACGGCAATGCGGTTTCCAGCGGCATGTCCGGCGTCACCATCGCCATCAACGGCAAGGCATGGCGTTCGGCGCATCTCGAACACGGCGACTGGCCAAAGAACCGGCATGAGATCGCCCTCCACACGTTCGCGCTCGAACAGTCGGGGCTTGGCATCGGCGATACCACAACGCTCGTCTACCCCTCCGGCCCGGAGGACGTGAAGATCGTGGGATCGTTCTCCACCGATTCCTCGCAGGCCGGCGCCCTGCTCATCGCAGTGCCCGGCAATGTGGTCAAGGACCTCTACGAGCAGAACAGCGGCCAGAGCGGGCAGACGCAGAACATCGGCGTCTACGGCTCCGCCAACGGCGGCTCGCCGCTTACCGCCTCCCAGCAGCAGGAACTCGCCGATCGCATCAACAAGGCGCTCCCCCGCTCATCCAAGGCCCATGCGATCACCGGCGACCAGATGCGTGACGAAAGCTCCAAAAGCAGCAAGGAGATGCTGGGATTCATCCAACCGTTGATTCTGATCTTCGCAGTGATCGCACTGTTCGTCGGATCGTTCATCATCGCCAACACCTTCTCGATGATCGTACGTGAATCCATGCGCGGATACGCGCTGCTCCGATCGATCGGCGCTTCCAGCGGGCAGGTGTTCCTTACGGTGATCATCCAGGCGCTGATACTGGGTCTGGTCGGGTCGGTCGCCGGCATCGCGCTCGGCTGGGGCATGGTCAAAGGCATCGCGGTCCTGCTGGCGCAACTGGGCACACCGATGACGGGATCGGTTACACCGACCCCCAACGATATGCTTGTCGGACTTGTGGTCGGCATCGTGGTCGCGGTAGATCG
>ERZ506966.1058-NODE-1058-length-9012-cov-5.585129_pt1 | contig 9012 bp, 8 predicted proteins | sample MGYA00512892_ERZ506966 | MGnify/ENA metagenome assembly ERZ506966 | reverse complement strand
CGAACCAAGGAAATGTCAGATTCAGAGTCTGATGCCTTACCGCTTGGCTATACCCTAATTAGTGGACATTTATAATTTTAAAACTTTATTGGAAAAAATACAAGGGGATGGAATGAAATTTATGAAAATTAGAACAAGATTTGCACCTAGTCCAACTGGTTATATGCACATAGGTAACTTACGAACAGCTTTGTATGGTTATTTGATTGCTAAAAAAGACGATGGTGATTTTATTTTGAGGATTGAAGATACAGATCAAGCCCGGGAAGTAGCTGGGGCAATAGATGTAATTTATCAAACATTATCAGATACTGGACTTGAATATGATGAAGGACCTGATAAAGATGGCGGATATGGACCATATATTCAATCACAAAGATTAGAAATTTACCAAAAGTACGCTCATGAGCTTGTTAAGCTGAATGGAGCTCACTACTGTTTTTGTAATCAAGAAAATGTTAAGGGTAATAAAGAGGATCAAATATTTAAAGATCCATGTCATCAATTATCTGATGAAGAAATAGAGAAACTATTGTCAGAAAATAAACCGTATGTTATCAGACAAACAATTAAGCAGGGGCAAACAACTTTTAATGATGAAGTATACGGAGAAATAACTGTCGATAATGATACTTTAGATGAGGGGGTGTTACTAAAGAGTGATGGTTATCCAACATACAATTTTGCTAATATCATCGATGATCATTTGATGAGTATAACCCATGTAGTACGAGGAAATGAATATTTAGCTAGTACGCCGAAATATAATATAATTTATCAAACTTTTAATTGGGAAATTCCAACGTACATTCATGTTCCGCCAGTGATGAAAGATGAGCAGCATAAGCTATCAAAGCGCAATGGAGATGCTTCATATCAAGATTTAATTAAGCAAGGATACCTAAATGAAGCAGTCATTAATTATATTGCTTTATTAGGGTGGGCTCCAGAAGGTGAGGAAGAGATTTTTTCTTTATCCGAACTGATTAAAAATTTTGATATTAAAAGAATATCAAAGGCACCAGCAATTTTTGATCTCGATAAATTAAAGTGGATGAATGGACTTTATTTACGAAATTTAACGTTAGAAAATTTTCATCAACTAGCAATGCCGTATTATCAAAAAATAATTACACGCGATGTTGATTTATTAGAACTGAGCCAAGTACTACAATTGAGGATTTCCTATTTAAATGAAATACCGGAGATGATTGATTTTATTAATGAACCATGTAATGCTGATGAAACATTATTTAAAAATAAAAAGATGAAAACAAATCCTGAAAACTCATTAGAAGCTCTTATTTGGGTTAGAGATGCTTTAAGTACTTTTGATAATTTTAATGATGATCTAGCGTTACATGATTTATTTATTAATTTAGCTCAAGAAAAAGAAGTGAAGAATGGACGGATTATGTATCCTGTCAGAGTTGCTTTGACTTTTAAGTCATTTACTCCGGGCGGAGCTGTTGAAATTGCACATATTTTAGGGAAAAATGAATCACTTAAAAGAATCGATCTGGCCATTAAGTTATTAAGTATGAAATAATTTGATACTTAAATTGAAATAGTATTTTGAATATACATAAAAGCCTTTTTTACAGGAATTTTGTTTCTATTAAAAAGGCTTTTAAAAGTGGCATATATTACTGTTTTATTAGCTCTGATTGCTTTAAAGTTGGTACTTATTATTATAATGAATATAAGTTTTATAATTATTGATGTTGATATTTCTGGGTCCATGTCTAAAATATACTCAACTGTATAGATAATTTTGCCATAGATTCACTACACTATCTAAAACATCTAATAATTATATTGATAAAAATTGTTTTGAATAATGATTGTCTTTTTTTTATAAATAGTGCTATAATATTTACATGGTCTGTTGGTGAAGCGGTCAACACACTAGGTTCTCATCCTAGCATTCACGGGTTCGAACCCCGTACAGGCTACCAAATAAAAATAACACCCACGTAAGGGGTGTTTTTTTGTTTGGTTTTGAATTGATGAGTTTATTGAGGAAATTCATCTTCATCAATAAACTCATAACCCGAGTGACGGTCATCAACAGCTTTAGCAATTTGAATTTTATAATCAAGATTTTTTTGATAATCAAATGAAAAAATTCCTGCATAAAGAGTATCCAGTAAGTATTTAATCGATGTTGTTGTTGCAAAATCTCCAATCTTTGTATGTAACATTTCACGTGATGAAATTCGTAATGTTACATCAGCAATTTTAGAAAGGCGATTATTTGCAATACAGGTAATCGCGATGATTGGAGTTTCTTTCTTTTTCAATACCTTAGCAACCTCAATAATAAATTCTGTTTCTCCAGAATATGAAATTAAAATAGCACAATGGGTTTCATCACTCATTGCCGCTTGAACCTTGGGATTACCAGGCAGACGACAGATATTTACATTACGATGAATATAAAATAATTTACTTCTAAATCCTTCTGCTAATAAAAGGTTATTAGAAACTCCATAGAGATCTAATTCTTTAGCATTTCGAAGATAACGTAAGGCCGTTTGTAAGTCATCATGATTCAGCATGGACATCGTGTCTTGAATCGCATCAATTTGAAGTTGACCGATATTATTAGAAATTGTCATAATATCATCACTAACAACAAAAGGAATACTAGCATCGACCTTTTGTTCTTTAAATAAATATTCGAGTTCTGCAATAAAATCTTCTTTAAAGGCGTTCCAGCCGGAATAACCTAATTTTTTGGCAATACGTACTAAAAGTGGGGCAGAAGTGAATGTTGCTTTAGCAATACTGTTGGCTGACATATTCTTTATTTTTAAACCTTGTTCAAGAATGTAGTCAATAATAATAGCTTCACTTGATGAAAAGTGAGTATGTTCAAGTTTGTGAATTATTAACATATTTTTTACCTCGCTTTATTTCATTATACGTGTCGAAGACAAAAGAGTAAACCAAAAAGAATTAAAATGATAACGTTTTCATTTCAAATGTGGTAGAATATAAGTATGCAGCTAATGATGAGGAAATTTCTGAGTCAAAGGGTGAACAATTATTTTTGTTTTGTTCAACCATTAGTACGCCCTAATGGTTTTTAGTTTAAGGAGGTAAAATGGAAAGTAGAATTGCAATTTTAGGAATTTTTGTTTATGAATTAGACAGTGCTAATAAGATTAATGACTTGTTGCATAAATATAGTCGCTATATTATTGGGCGAATGGGAATTCCCTATAAAGATAAGCAAGTATCAGTTATGTCTGTTATCGTTGATGGACCAAATGATGTAATAGGGGCTTTATCGGGAAAAATCGGAATGCTCAAAGGTGTCAGTGTAAAGGCACTATATTCAAAAGGATAGAATGAGTAATATTGATTTAATTAACAAGCTTCATCAAGAAGGCGCATTGGATTTTGATGAGTTTAAAAGATTATTAAAAACATTTGATCAAAACGATTTTGATTACGCTAAGAAGATTGCTGCGAAAATCACTGAACAAATATTTAAAAATAAGATCTATATTCGGGGATTAATTGAAATCAGCAGTTATTGTAAAAATGATTGTTATTATTGTGGATTACGTCACAGTAATAAATTAGCATTACGCTATCGGCTAAATTTAGAAGAAATATTATTATGCTGCAAAGAAGGTTATCGCTTAGGCTTTCGAACATTTGTTTTACAAGGTGGAGAAGACGAATATTACCAAGATGAACGAATGGTAGAAATTATTGAGAAAATAAAAGAATTATATCCTGATTGTGCAATTACGCTATCGTTAGGAGAAAAAAGTAAAGAAACTTATCAAAAGTATTTTAATGCAGGTGCTGATCGTTATTTGCTTCGTCATGAAACTTATAATAGAGAGCATTACTATCAGCTTCATCCTCATGAGATGTCATTTGATAATCGAATTGACTGTCTTTTGAATTTAAAAGCAATTGGGTTTCAAACAGGATGTGGATTTATGGTAGGAAGTTATCATCAGGATATTGATTGTCTGGTTAATGATTTATTGTTTATTAAAGAGCTAAAGCCGGAAATGGTAGGGATTGGACCATATTTAGTGCATCAAAATACGCCTTTTAAAAACCAACCAAATGGTGATTTAAAACTTACTCTTTTTTTATTAAGTTTGATTAGAATTATGACAAAGGATGTTCTATTGCCTGCAACAACTGCTTTAGCAACTTTAGATTCTAATGGGCGCTTAGAGGGAATTAACCATGGTTGTAATGTTGTGATGCCTAATTTATCACCTCAGGAGGTAAGAAAAAAATACTCGTTATATGATGGAAAAGCAGCGAGTGGACAAGAAGCGAGTGAAGGATTAAAAGAATTAATTGATACGCTAAAGACGGCGGGATATGAAGTTGTATATGAGCGTGGAGATTATTGTAAATTTGATTACGAGGGTTAGACCTAAGTAAAAGAAAGTGAGAAAAAGGAAAATGTATAATGTAAAATCTAATAAGGCTGAAGAATTTATTGATGATCAAGAAATACTGGAAACAATTGCATATGCTAAAGAAAATAAAGATAATCGAGAATTAATCTTTTCTTTAATTGAGCGTGCTAAAGACTGTAAAGGATTAACGCACCGTGAAGCAATGCTGTTATTGGAGTGTGAAATTCCTGAAGCAATTGATGAAATGGAAAAAGTTGCTAAAATGATTAAGCAAAAATTATATGGTAATAGAATTGTAATGTTTGCACCTTTATACTTATCAAATTATTGCGTTAATGGTTGTGTCTATTGTCCTTATCATTTAAAAAATAAGCATATTGCAAGAAAAAAATTAACTCAAGAAGAAATAAAAAAAGAAGTCATCGCACTTCAGAATATGGGGCATAAGCGTTTAGCATTAGAAACAGGAGAGGATCCAATCAATAATCCAATTGAATATGTATTGGAAAGCATTAAAACTATATATGGGATCAAACATATAAATGGAGCAATTAGACGGGTTAATGTTAATATTGCTGCAACAACAGTTGAAAACTATAAAAAGCTAAAAGAGGCTGGGATAGGAACTTATATTCTTTTCCAAGAAACATATAATAAGAAAAATTATGAAGCACTGCATCCAACGGGACCAAAACATGATTATGCTTATCATACTGAAGCAATGGATCGGGCTATGGATGGTGGAATTGATGATGTCGGTATTGGGGTTTTATTTGGGCTAGAAATGTATCGATATGATTTTGTGGGTTTATTGATGCATGCCGAACATTTAGAGGCCGCAAAAGGAGTTGGACCACATACGATTAGTGTTCCGAGAATTTGTCCAGCAGATGATATTGATAAATCAGACTTTAGTAATGCTATCAGCGATAAAATTTTTGAAAAGATTGTAATGATCATCAGAATGGCAGTACCATATACGGGAATGATTATTTCAACACGTGAATCTAAACGGGTTCGAGAAAGAGTGTTAGAGTTAGGTATTTCACAAATTAGTGGTGGCTCTAAGACAAGTGTTGGCGGTTATGATGAACCTGAAACTGAAGAAGATACTACTTCTGCACAATTTGATATTAGTGATAATAGAACTTTAGATGAGGTTGTTAAGTGGTTATGTGAATTAAATTATATTCCAAGTTTTTGTACTGCTTGTTATCGCGAAGGAAGAACGGGAGATCGTTTTATGCAATTATGTAAATCTGGTCAAATCTCGAATTGTTGTCATCCTAATGCTTTGATGACATTAAAGGAATATAGTCAAGATTATGCCGGTGATGATACTAAGTTAAAAGCTGATAATTTAATTATGAAGGAATTAGATAATATCACTAGTGATAAAGTTAGAAAAATTTGTCAAGAACGTCTTACGATGATTGAAGACGGGAAACGTGATTTCAGGTTCTAATAATGGCAGGGTTAAATAAAACACCAGGAGCTAATCGGCTCCATATTGGTTTTTTTGGAAAACGTAATAGTGGCAAATCGGCATTGATCAACGCCTTTGTTAATCAAGAAGTTTCAATTGTCTCAAGTGAACCGGGAACAACTACTGATCCTGTCTATAAGGCGATGGAAATTGATGGTTTGGGACCATGCTTGTTAGTTGATACTGCAGGTTTTGATGATATTGGGACTCTAGGGCAATTGCGAAACGATAAGACAAAAAAAGCTAGTGAAAAGATTGATATTGCAATCATTCTTTTTAATGATAGAAAGATTTGTCAAGAATTAGACTGGTATCATTATTTTAAAGAGAAGCATATTCCTACGATATTAGTAATAAGTAAAGCTGATTTACAAAGGAATGATAATCTTCTAAAGAAAATTACTGAAGCAACTAGTGAAACACCATTACTGATTAGTTCGTTAACGAAGCAAGGAATAAAAGAGTTACAGGAAAAATTGCTTGAAAAGGTACCGGCTGATTTTGAAAAAGAAAGCATTACAGGTGAATTAGCAAAAAAAGGTGATCTTATACTATTAGTAATGCCACAAGATATTCAAGCTCCCAAAGGCAGATTAATTTTACCCCAAGTTCAGGTAATGCGTGAATTGCTTGATAAAGGTTGTCAAATTATGGCTGTAACAACGGAACAACTAAAATCAGCTTTACAAAAATTAAATCAAGCCCCTGATCTTGTTATTACAGATTCACAAGTATTTAAATATGTTTATGAAAATATTTCTTCAGAAAGCAAATTGACATCATTTTCTGTTTTAATGGCAGGTTATAAGGGAGATTTAAATTATTATGCTAAAAGTGTTGAAATCTTAGAACGGCTGAATGGTGATTCGACAGTTTTAATTGCAGAATGTTGTAGTCATGCACCATTAAGTGAAGATATTGGACGGGTTAAAATTCCTCGAATGTTAAAGAAAAAATTTCCTGGAATTGGTGTTGAAATTGTTAGTGGAACAGATTTTCCAGATGATTTAACCAAGTACGATTTAATTATTACTTGTGGTGGCTGTATGTTTAATCGCCGGTATATTATGACAAGAGTTAATCAGGCAAAAGGGCAAATGATTCCGATGACAAATTATGGCATTTTTATTGCATATGTAAATGGGATCTTGGATAAAGTTATATATTAAAAGGACTATTCAAATGATATAGAAGTAAAATAAAGGTAGATATTGGAACTAATATCTACCTTTTCATTACATTTGCATCATGGAGTATCTTTTTAATTACTCAAATGTTTCAGCGACTTCTTTTAAATATTTAATAATTGGCAGATGCTGCGGACAAATATGTTCGCATTGTTGACATCCAATACAAGTAGATGCCTTGCCATTAGTTTTTGTGTGAACTCCATAATAATAATCACTATTCCAGTCATTAAATATTTTTTATCATTATAACAGCCAAATAAGTCAGGAATTGAAATTTTCATCGGGCAGCCGTCTGTACAATAACGACAAGCGGTACAGGGAATTCCTCCTAAGGAATCTAATATTTTTCGAACTTTTGCTACCGCCTCGTATTCCTCATCGTTAAAAGGAATGAAATTTTTCATAACCTTCAAATTATCTTTCATTTGCTCTAAATTACTAACACCTGATAAAACTTTATATACACCTTCAAAAGACGCTGCAAAGCGTAGAGCATAACTAGCGTTGCTGGCATTTTTATTTAGATCAGTTAAAATTCTACTTGCTGCTTCGGGAAGATTCGCAAGACCACCGCCTTTAATTGGTTCCATTACTAAAATAGGTTTATTAAATTTGCGACATACTTCATAAACCTTCTTACTTTCAACACTAGGATTATTAAAATCAGCATAATTAAATTGAATTTGGACAATTTCTATTTCGGGATGTTCACTTAAGATCATCTCTAAAATATTTGCAGTATCATGAAATGAAATTCCAATATGTTTGACTTTTCCTGTTGCTTTTAATTCTTGAGCAGCTTGATAAGCTTGACATTTTTGAAAATGCTTATAATTTTCACGGTCTTGTGCATGCATTAAATAATAATCAAAATATGAAACACCTGTTTTTTGTAATTGCTCATTAAATAGTGGAAGAATATCTTCTTTGCTGTTAAAAAAACTTTTAGTTAGTTTGTTAGTAAGGACATATGATTCACGGGGATAGCGTGAGACTAAACAATCACGAAGTGCGGTCTCACTTTTTCCGCCTAGATACCCGTGGGCAGTATCAAAATAATTAAATCCTTCCTGCATATACAAATCAATCATTTGATTAAACTCGTCATAATCGACTTCATCATTTTTCATTGGTAGTCGCATACAACCAAAACCAAATTTATTTTCCATAATTAACCTTCTTTCTATTATAGTTGTATTAATAAATTTATCATACATCTTAGAGTTAACTAGAAGTCAATATTTGAATAAATAAAAATAGTTTTAACAAAGAATAATTTTTGATTCTATTTAAAATAGCTAATATTTTTAGAATCAAAGCGATCAATCAGTGGCTTTGTTTCATTACTGTAACCAACAGCTACAACACCAACGGGATATTCATTATCAGCTAGATTGTAATAGTTTTTAAAACCTTCAATTCTTTCCGAAACTGGAGCGATTCCACACCAGCAGCAACCAAGCCCTTGATTGACTGCTTCAATTAAAAGGTTTTCAATTGCTGCACTACAATTGATTAGACCATATTCAGGTGAAATAGCTTTATTTAAATCAGCTATTACGAGAATAGCACAAGGAGCTTCTTTCATCATTGTTGTATATGGTGATAATTTCGTCATATCATTTAGTGCTTGAGAATTTGTAATAACTTTAAATTTCCATTCTTGTGTATTACGGACTGTCGGCGCGTTCATTGCTGCTTTTAAAAGTTCTAAGATTTTTTCAGGTTCAACTGGTTTGTTCAAATACTTTCTAATGCTTTGACGTTGTTCAATTTCTTTTAACATTTTTATTACCTCGTTTCTAGTATGATTATAACGCAGAATTTATAAATACTTAAGATAATATTACTGTAAATTATTTATATATTTATGCTATAGTAGGACTAGAGGTGAAGTGAATGTTGGAGGCACAGCATATAAAAATAAAAGTAG
>ERZ506966.1057-NODE-1057-length-9023-cov-3.235504_pt1 | contig 9023 bp, 8 predicted proteins | sample MGYA00512892_ERZ506966 | MGnify/ENA metagenome assembly ERZ506966 | reverse complement strand
TCCCTGCGCTCCTTGATATTGGTGGAATAGGCGCTCTTAATCAACGCCACGCCCATCTCTTCCGCAATCGACAGAAGAAGGTTCCCTACAATTTCCACGGTTACTGCATCAACTTGGGTTTTCATTATTTTGCACCTCCCTCGTAAGTCACAATAATGTTCTGGTATCCGTCTGTGTACGCCTTCCAGTCCGGCGGAATAACAGAAGTAGAATCCATCTGCTCGATGATGGCTGGTCCCATAATCGTGCATCCCGGTTTGAAATCATTCCGATTATAAATGTTTGTCGTGATATAGTCCTTTTCCCTGTCAAACAGTACTTCGCGTGTGGTGAAAGGCTTTGGAGGCTCCGCATTCGGATCTGCCGGCATTTCCGCCAAATCCGGCTTGATGATGTCGCCGATGGCGCTGACGCGGTAGTTTACCATCTGCAGTTTCATGCTGCGGTTGAAGTAACCATAGGAGCGGTTGTGTTCCTGATGGAATCGTTCAATCATTTCTTCCATGACTTCTTTCCCGAACTGTCCCTTCACTTCAATCCCGATCTCATAATTCTGCCTCTCATAGCGGCACTCTATCAGATAAGTGAAGCTTCTGTCTTTTTCAGCTACGCCCTCTTTATCCAGAAGTTCATTCCCCTCCGCAGTCAGCGTGTCAAATATTTTCTGCACCTTCGGCAGGTTCTCCTCCTCGGCCAGCATGACATTGGAACGGCTGATATCGAATTTCGTATCGGCCATCAGAAGGCCCAGGGAACAGAGCGTTCCCGGGGACGGCGGCAGGAGCACGGAGGTGATTCCCATATCCCTGGCCACCTCACACGCGTGGAGCGGTCCGGCGCCTCCGAACGCCATCAGGGTAAATTCACGGGCATCGTATCCTCTCTCCACGGATACGACGCGGATTGCCCTCGTCATATTGGAATTTACGACGGAAACGATTCCGGCGGCGGCCTGTTTTAAATCCAGGGAGGATTTATCACAGATATTTTCTTTAATCGCCTTCTCAGCCAGCCCGAGATCCACGTCCATCCGGCCGCCCAGTATTTTCGTCTGGTTCAGCTTGCCGAGGACAATATTGGCATCGGTCACGCAGGCCTCGGTTCCGCCCCTCATGTAGCAGGCCGGTCCCGGCGTGGCGCCTGCGCTGTCGGGGCCTACCTTCAGCGCGCCTCCTGCATCGATCCTGGCAATGGAACCGCCGCCTGCGCCTACCGTTACGATATCAATCATCGGGATTCTGGCCGGATATCCTTCTACGAGTCTCTCATTGGAGAGCGACGCCTTCCCGTTTTCAATCAGGCTGACATCAATGCTGGTGCCGCCCATATCGAAGGTGATAACCTTGTCAATGCCGCACTGCTTTCCAATATAAACAGCGCCGATAACGCCCGCGCTGGGGCCGGATACGGCTGTCTTAATCGGACAGTCAATTGTCTCGGCGATGGATATGACGGAGCCGTTGGACTGTGTGACGTAGGGCGCTGCCGTAATGCCGGAATCCAGAATGGACTTTTCAAAATTATGTACGTATTTTTCCATGACCGGTCCAAGATAGGCATTGAGTACGGTTGTACTCATTCTCGAATATTCGCGGAATTCGGGAACCAGTTCATGGGAGGTGGATACATAAGCCTCCGGATATTCTTCATTGATAATCTCACGGATCCGCATCTCATGCTTTGGATTGATAAAGGAAAACAGCGTGCATACGGCGATGGTCTGCGCGCCCTGTTCCTTCAGGTAACGCACTGCCTCACGGACACTGTCTTCATTCAGGGCGGTTTTAACCGTGCCGTCATAAAGAATCCGTTCCTCCACCTCGCGCTTCATGCCGTCCGGTATCAGGCCCTCCGGCTTCTGTTTTGACAAATCGTAGAGGGAGGGTCGTTTCTGCCAGCCGATTTCCATCAGATCCCGGAACCCTTTTGTAGTGATCAGGCCCAGGCGCGCTCCCTTCTTCTCTATCAGCGCATTCGTTGCAACGGTCGTTCCATGGGCCAGATAGCTGACCTGCTCCGGTTTGATGCAGTCTTCCGTAAGCACGTGGAGAATCCCGCTGACAATCGCTCTTGAGGGGTCATCCGGTGTGGAACTGTGCTTAAAATGTTTTAAATTCCCTGTCTCCGTATTAAATATTGAGAAGTCTGTAAACGTACCGCCTACGTCTACGCCAATCATATAGCTCATATTGTCACCTCATTTTATTTGTCCTTCAGTTCGTTCTTAATTTAAAAAGCTCTGCCATGTCCAAATGCTCCCTGTACCAGACACGTGGCCGCTGCAAAAGAAGCTCCTTTTTCCATCGCTTCTTTTAGCTGCTGCCGGTACAGCTTTCTGTCGCTGTCCATCCGTTCCCGGTATTCCTTTCTGCTTTGAGTCAAAGAAAGCAGAAAGGCCGTGGCAAAGGAGTCTCCCGCTCCCAGTGTGTCGATTGCCTCCACCAAATGAGGAGGCTGGCTGTAAAAATCATGCCCGTCGTAAACCAGAGCGCCTTTGCTTCCTCTGGTCGCGACAATAAACCGGCACCCCCTTGCATGCATTCTGTGACAGATTTCCCTGCCCTCCTCCTCTGTAACGGAGCCGCAGGACAGAAAGACATAGGATGCATAGGGGGCAACCCGGCAGACGCGTCCGTCGTCGATCCACTGCCCGGAAAAATCATAGGAAATGGGAATCCCGGCTCTATGGATTTTTTCCAGCTGGCTGTCCATGTAGCTGTTGTTGCTGGTATGGACCAGAGAGAAGGTGCTGATATATGCCAGGTCTTCCTCCGTCAGTTCAAAGGAATGCTCTTTGGAAACTCCCCCTTTGTTGCTCCCCAGGAATATCCGGTCCCCGTCCTTAAGAGTCACCCTGGCGCAGCCGTTTTCTCCCTCATACTGCCTGCATCTGCCGTGTTCAACCCCCAGCTCGTCCAATGTCTTTATTACATGAACCGCCACCTCATCGGTTCCGAATACCCCCATATAGGAGGCGTCTGCCCCCAGCAATTTCGCATACACCGAGAAATTCAGAGCCTGCCCCCCGGGAAACATGGTTTTTAAATGTTCATATTTATCGCATACGTTATCGCCAATTCCAATTACTCTTACCATGACCGCCTCCGCCTTTTTCATGCATGCACTGAAATTTATTAGTTACTGTTCACACGGTTGTATTCCGCGAGGTGTTTTCGTGCGTTTTCTGCACGAAAATCCCGAGTTACACGGCGCGAAACTGCGTTTTTTGCAGTTTCTGTGCATCGCGAAGCGTGTTATTGTTTACATCATGCTGTATTTTAGCATGGTGTGAACAGTAACCTTTATTACTCTTCTACATAGGTATCCTGTAAGGTAAGGCCGGAAAGATAGGTCAGGATACCGTCCAGATTCTGAAATCCGTGAACGTTCTTAGCCGTTGCAAATACCTGCTCCCTGAAGTTGATGAACACGAACGGTGAAAGCTCCAGCGCCCTCTCCCTGAACTGATCATATATTTCTTCCCTCTCTTTTTCGTCCAGTGTGGTTCTGCCCTTCTGAAGCAGTTCGTCGATTTTGTCGTCTGCAAAGCCCGGACAGCTGTTCATGCGGACATCGCCGCTCTCATAGTAATTGGTGGCCCAGTCCATGTCCACGATGTTTCCTGTCGTGCCGGAAACCATCATATCGTAGTCGCCTACATTGGAGCGCTCGATACGTGTCGCCCAGTCCGGAAGCTCAAGCTCCACCTTGATTCCGATTTCAGCGAGACTGGACTGTACGCACACCGCCGTCTGCTCATGCATGGCATAAGTGGAGGAGGACAGCAGCTTGCAGGAGAATCCGTCGGGATAACCGGCTTCTGCCAGAAGTTCTTTTGCCTTTTCAGGGTCATAGGAAAAATAATTGTCATATTTTCCGTCGTATCCGTTCTGTCCGACGATGGTCGGGAACCCAAAAATCGGTTCTCCCCGTCCCATAAATGCTGCATTGATTACATCATCCCTCTTGATTGCGTAGGAGATGGCCTGTCTTACCTTCGGATCCGCCAGCGGGCTTCCCTCGGTACAGTTAATCTGAAGGCACATGAAAGGAGCTACGGATACATCTACGTTGGCGTCTCCCGCGCCCTCAAATGCGATAACCTCCTTCGACGGAACGTAGTCAATAATATCAACCTCTCCCGTCCGCAGCGCATTGGCCCTGGTCGTCTCGTCCGTATAGAAGTAGAAATCGATATTAGGCGTCTGTACCGGAGTCCCGTACCAGCCGTCATATTTGGTGACGCTGATGGAAAGTCCGTTTTCCCATCCTCCGAAGCTATAAGGACCGCATCCCATGGCAACCGTACTTAAATCGTTATTATTCGCCTCACAGAAAGCCTTGGACACTACGGCCGCCTCCGGCAGGCAGAGGTATTCCAGGAACGGCGCACACGGCTGTTTTAAAACAATTTCCACCGTTTTTTCATCCGGTGCGTTTACATGATCCACAACAGAGCGGAAATCGCTTCCGAAGGTGGCTGCTACCGATTCATCCATCACACGCTCAATCGAAAATTTCACATCCTCTGCGGTTACCGGGGAACCGTCGTGGAAGGTGGCATCCTTCAATAAAAAGGTGTAGGTCAGCCCGTCGTCGGATACCGTGTAAGAATCCGCCACGTCCGTTTCAATGCTTGAATCAGCGGTATAGGTCATCAGTCCCCTGTAAATCTGCTGCTTAATCAGACGCGTGGCCTGTCCCGATTGCAGATGAGGATCCAGTGTGGCCGGTTCGGCGCTGATCCCCACATTTAACGTATCCTTTTTGCTGCCGCCCTCTTCTCCGGCCGTACCCTCTGTTCCCGTGGCACCCCCTGCCTCTGCTGATGCGGGCTGCGTGTCGCTGCCTCCTGTCTTGGAGCTGCAGGCCGTCAGTACAGCAGATGCCGCCAGTGCCGCCGCCAGTGTCAGAGCAACTTTTTTCAAACTTCTTTTTTTCATGAATCTTCCTCCTTTTATTTTTAAAAACTGTTGTTAAGCTTTGGATCCAGAATATCTCTGATTGCGTCCCCCATCAGGTTAACCGCCAGAATCGTCAGGCACAGGCAGACAGCCGGCCAGAACAAATACATGACGTTGACATTCAGATATCCCCTTGCCGAGCCAATCATCTGCCCCCAGGACGGTGTGGGCGGCTGAACGCCCAGCCCCAGGAAGCTGAGTCCCGATTCCAGCAGAATCGCGTTTGAGATTGTGGTACTCACCTGAACAATCAGAACCGATATGATGTTCGGGAAAATAGCCTTCCACATAATAGCCGACGGCGCCGCGCCGATCGATAAATCGCTCTCCACATATTCCATTTTTCTGACCTGCAGTGTGGAAGAATATGCGACACGTGAAAAATGGGGAATGTAAAGGAGCCCGATTACAAGCATCAGGTTAATTACACCGGCGCCCCACAGTCCCGCAATAATCATCGCCAGAAGGATGGGCGGGAAGCAGAGGATCTGACTGTGGAGGGAGTAATGCGCTGGTATGCTGACGAACTGGGATATGGTGAGGATGCGGATTTCTGGGGTATCGTCGGACTTCTCCATGATATTGATTTCGAACTGTATCCAGATGAGCATTGTCTGCGCGCGCCGGAGCTTTTAAGGGGAGGAGGAGCCGAAGATGAACTGATTCACGCTGTGGTCAGCCATGGATATGGGATCCGCGTCGATACAGCGCCGGAGCATGAGATGGAGAAGGTGCTTTTCGCCTCGGATGAGCTTACGGGACTGATCGGTGCTGCCGCCAGAATGCGCCCGTCAAAAAGCGCAAAGGATATGGAGCTTTCCAGTTTAAAGAAGAAGTTTAAAGATAAAAAATTCGCCGCAGGATGCTCCAGAGATGTGATTACCAGGGGGGCAACGCAGCTTGGCTGGGAACTGGACCGACTGCTGGAACAGACAATTCTGGCAATGCGTTCCTGCGAGGACAGTGTCAATGAACAGATGGAGCAGATGGTATGATACGGTACCGCCTGAACGGCAGCCTTTCTCCAATGAGAGAAGAGGAGGAATACGGCCGGAATGATGTCCGCATTGAACTGATGACAATACAGGAGTTTGAAGCGGATAAAGAACAGATATCGCATAAAAAGCTTCTGCTCAGGCAATTGGAGCAGATTCAGTATTGTAAGGCCGAGATATTCGGCAGTTGTATTATCGGTACCTTTGCTGTCCCGAATGTAAAGAATCTGCCGGGAAAGAAGGAGAGCTTCGGCTTCCATATGGTAAAGGACAGGCTCATTTTCGTTGAAGGCGGCGGGGAGCACGTAAAATCAATATTTGACAGGATGAGGGAAATACAATACGGGGAGCAGGGCAGTATGTCTGCATTTTTTACCGGCTTTTTAAACTATCTGATAGAGGGGGATTCGATTTTCCTGCAGGGATATGAGAACAAGCTGATTTTGATGGAAGACAAGATGACGAAAGGGCTTCAGAAAAACTTTTATGAGAAGATCATCCGCTGCCGCAAAGACATGCTCCATCTCCAGTCTTTTCTGACCCAGCTTGCCGATATGGCCGATATTTTCCGCTCCAATACAAACCATCTCTTTGAGGCGGAGGAAAAGGAAGGCTTTGCGATCTTTGCCCACCGAGTGGAACGGCTTGGCGACCATGTATCGCTTCTGAGGGAATATATCCTGCAGATACGCGAGATGTACCAGTCGCAGATCGATATTGCCCAGAACCGCACCATGGGCATTCTGACCGTGGTGACTACGATTTTTCTGCCATTGACGCTGCTGGTCGGATGGTATGGAATGAATTTTACAAACATGCCGGAACTGACGTGGAAATACGGATATCCGGCTGTGGGAGTGTTAAGCATTATTATAATTATCCTGGAAATCCGGTTTTTCAGGAAGAGGAACCTGTTGTAGGAAGTATGGAACAGTTACGGACATTTAACATTAGAGAAAGTAATGGAGGTAAAGACCATTGAAACTTTTATCAGTTGCAATCCCCTGCTATAACTCGGCGGCTTACATGAGGCATTGTATCGAATCGCTGCTCCCGGGCGGTGATGAGGTGGAGATCCTCATTGTGAACGACGGTTCTACGAAAGACAACACCGGTGAGATTGCAGACGAATACGAAAAACGTTACCCGGGAATCTGCCGCGCCATCCACCAGGAGAACGGCGGCCATGGTGAGGCGGTCAATTCCGGCCTTAGGAATGCCACAGGTGTTTTTTTCAAGGTGGTGGACAGTGACGACTGGGTGAATGAGGATGCTTACCGTGAGGTACTTAAGACCCTGCGCAAGTTCTGCCATGACAATGTCACCCTGGATATGCTGATTACAAACTTTGTATACGAGAAACAGGGGGCAAAGCGGAAAAAGGTAATGAATTACAGGACCGCCATTCCAAAGGAAGAGCTGATTGACTGGAGCGGGGTTAAAATGTTCATGCTGGGGCAGTATATCCTGATGCATTCCGTTATTTACCGTACGGAAATGCTGCGGGAATGCGGCCTGGAACTTCCGAAACATACTTTTTACGTGGACAACATATTCGTTTATCAGCCGCTTCCGCATGTAAAGACCATGTATTATCTGGATGTAAACTTTTACCGGTATTTCATCGGCCGAGAAGATCAGTCGGTGAACGAGACCGTTATGATAGGGAGGCTGGATCAGCAGATCCGCGTGACGAAGCTGATGCTTGGATATTATGATGTGATGAAGATGCCGAACCGGAAGCTGCGGCGTTATATGATACGCTATCTGGAGATCATGATGACGGTGTCTTCGATTCTGGCGATCCGTTCGGAGACAGAGGAGAACCTGGCTAAGAAGAAGGAGCTTTGGCAGTATCTGAAACAGAAGAACCTGGGGCTTTATATCAGACTCCGATGGGGGTTCCTCGGACAGGGAACGAACCTGCCCGGAAAGAGCGGGCGGAAGGTTTCGATCGCCTGCTACAAAATCACGCAGAAATTCTATGGATTCAATTAGAAGAACAGGGGGAAAGGAGCAGCAAAGCTTTTCCATAACGACAAAAGGCATGCCATAGCATGCCTTTTGTCGTTTTTGTCGTGTGACAATATTTCGTATAACGTACTTACCGTATAAATTCGGGCCGTGTCTCTTCCTGGCTGCTTCCGGCATAGGCCAGCGGGTAAATTGCTCCGCAGAGAAGAACTGCTCCGACAACATCGATGATGGAGTGCTGTTTTAAAAAAACGGTTGCCATACAGATAGATACCATCAGGATAAAGGACATTACTCTTACCACTTTGTATTTCCTGAGGCTTTCACTCTTCATAATCGCAATATGTGTTCCGATAGAGTTGTAGACATGCACGCTGGGGAATACGTTCGTGCAGGTATCGGTCTGGTATAGCATGGCCACAATCCGGGAGCACAGATTCTTATTCGGGTCTATCACCGGCCTGAAATCCGTACCGTTCGGAAAAAGTGTACAGACCAGAAGACTGATGGTCATACCGGTAAATAAAAAGATACAGAGCCGGTAATAATCTTCCTTATTTACGAAGAAGAAATACGCAATAGTTACTGCTACATACGCAAACCAGAGGAAATAGGGGATGACAAAATATTCATTAAACGGAATATAGTCGTCCACTACGGAATGCATAACGTGATAGTGCTTTGTTATCGTTTTCTCCAGGTAAATAAACCAGGGCAGATAGATAAATCCATATCCCAGAATCCACAGATGTCCGTACTTCTTTAGAAAATTTTTCATAAGATCACCTTCCATAGTAGTGGAACTGTTACTTAAAAATTAACATAATTTTAACAGATTCTTTAACTTCGACTGATTATAGCATACTCTTGAGACGACTTCAAGGGGATTTAGAAAAGGTTAATAAAATTTAAGGAAGCTATCGGATTCCTTACTTTATTCTTCCATTTTTACAATATGCAGGTAATTATGGTTTATGATATTTATAGAGTTTAAAAAGATCTGTATTAGCATTTTATGGCTATTATAAGGTCAGGCCGGGCCGATTGAATATCCGGATCAGATAAGATATAATAAGTTTGGGAGCGGGCC
>ERZ506966.1036-NODE-1036-length-9138-cov-5.756248_pt1 | contig 9138 bp, 11 predicted proteins | sample MGYA00512892_ERZ506966 | MGnify/ENA metagenome assembly ERZ506966 | reverse complement strand
GTGAGGTGGGGTCTGAAGGAAGCCGGAGGCAAACCACTGGCCTGTAAAAGTTGTCTGGATAGACTGTGAAGCGTGGATGAGGTTGCCTGACTAACTCATATTGAGGACTACCTGCGAGAGATACCTGCGGAACAGGGAAGGGAAACAGGAGAGTACGCCCATGAAAGGATTACCGGGAACCCCGGCACCAACACGGACTTTCGGACGGACAACCTGCCAGATACGATTCTTAGAAGCGACAATCTAAATGCCGCCTATAAGAAGGTCAAAACGAACAAAGGCGCTGGTGGGATTGACGGAATGCAGGCGGATGAACTTCTACCCTGCCTGAGAGAACACCAGTCCGAATTGGTCGAGCAGGTGAGGGAAGGCAAATACAAGCCAAACCCAGTCCGAAGGGTAGAAATACCCAAAGACTGGAAGTCCGAGTAAACTATTGAACCGCGTAGTACCGAACGGTACGCTGCGTGGTGTGGAAGGGGAGGTTAAAATCTCCCCTATCCGATTATTATAATCGTTTTGCCAGTCTGGCCGTCAGGAAGCTTAAGGACGCACCAAAAGCTTGGAGGCCGTCATGCGTTCCACAATCTCATACATGTTGGTGACGCTGCCAACCTGAAGCTTTTCGCTTAATCCATAGAAATTCAGGCAGGTTCCGCAGGTGAGAATCTCCACTCCCTGGGATTCCAGGGATTTCAAATCCTCCAAGTTGTCGGAACCTTCGCAGGAAAGATAGGCGCCGCTGTTATACAGAAGAATCGTTTCCGGCAGGGCGTCCTGCTGGGTAAGCGCGTAGACAAACCCCTTCATCAGAGCCTTTCCAAGTTCAGGGTCGCCGTGGCCCATAAGGTTGGAGGACAGAACCACTGTCATGCCCTTTTTGCGGCTGTCCGGCTGGCAGGCCACTGGTTCCTCACCTGAATCATCCGCCGCGCCGGAGGCAGGGGTAACTCCCTGGCCAACTGCGATTTTTACGGAAAATTCATTATCGCTTATTTTCTCGGAAACAGCCGAAAGGCCTTTGCTGGCAGCCATCTTGCTCAGGTTCTGGACCGCAATCTCGTTGTCTACCAATACCTCAACCGTCTCTCCCGGATTGCAGGATTCCAATGCCTTCTTAGTGTCAATGACAGGTCTTGGGCACTGCTTTCCGCGTTCATCTAATTTCATGATTCGTATCCTCCTTAAATATGTATCTGATTCTTCCTATTCCCGGAAGTGTGCTTTGAAATTATCATCACATGTCTCTAATTATAGCAGGTTTGGAAGTGTATGCAAACGCTTTTGTCCCTTTACAGGGCCTGCATTTATTTTTTCTATAGTGAAAAGATAACTATATTTTTTATCTATACGGATGCGGTTCTGTTTCCTGTTTTCCGTACAGTTTATTCCGGTAAGTCTGCACGGGAGCCGCCCCGTCCGGAACTGTGTAGAAATAATTCAGGGCAGCCGGTTGTTGACTCCCACTTAACGGGAAAATCCGCTAAAAATCCGCAAACGGTTATTAATCGGGGGCATCGGAGCTGAGGCAGCTCTCGCGTTCCACCATATGGTATGGAAGTACGATTTTCATAGGAAGATGATGTCCTCCTTCAATCCTGTCGATCAGGATTTTTGCGGTCATCCGTCCCATTTCGGCCAGGGGAAGATGAATGGTAGTCAGCGTCGGGTCTAAGTATTGCCCCACATTGATATCGTCCATGCTGATAATGGATATATCACCGGGGACAGTCAGCCCGAATTCCCTGATTGCGCGCATGGCTCCGATTGCGATAACATCATTGGAGCATAAACATGCCGTGGGGCTTAATCCGGATTTCAGAAGTTCGCCTGCCCCCAGATACCCGCCTTCCATGGAAATGGGGACAAGCTTTACACAGGATTCACGGCAGGGAATGCCATGCTCCTTCAGGGACGCGCAGTACCCCAGGAACGGGACGCTATATCCGCGGCCGCCTATATAGGCAATTTGCCTGTGGCCTGACAGGATCAGGCGGTCTGCTGCATCGGAGGCAGCCCGTTGTCCGTCACAGACAATCTGGTCCAGGCCGGCGTCCAGATATTCAAAGCCCGTGTAGATGATATGCCGGGGAGTCCGTTGGGAAAGATGGCAAAGGTATTGCCCGGTGGAATCCGTGCCCGCAAGGCTGCCGCCGATTACGGCGATTCCGTCCACGCTGGAATTTGCCATCATGTCAAAAGCCGGGGGAAGGAAGCCGTCAAGGGAAGACAGGCTGTATTTCAAGCTGTAATCATGTATGCGTGCTTCCTCCTCCATGCCTTTCACCAGGACGGCGCGCGCCAGCTCGCTGCCAATGTCGGCGGCCTGGGCGAACAGGCATGCGATGGAGCGGCAGGCATTACCGTTCTCGCGGACGGAATGCATTTTTAAATTCCGCGCATGAGCATTGGGGGTATAGCCGGTCCTCTGCGCGATTTCCAGTATTCTTTTCCGGACTTCCTTGCCTGCGGGGGACTTTCCGCTTTTATTGATTACGCGGGAGACCGTGGATACGGAAACTCCGGCTTCGGCAGCGATTTCTTTCAGTGTCATGGAATCTGCCTCCAAATGCCCTTATCTGCCAACAGCGGCGTACGTTTAATCATAATAACCTCCAGGAACATAAAAAACGCCGGAAGAAGCAGACTGTTTCAACAGTCCGGTGCGTCTTCGTGGCGTTTTATCCATTTTATTTTAATGTTGCTGCGTTCATTTCAAATCGTAAACAGACTTCTCTTGGAGAAGGACATGGTCTTCATGACAATGATTGATTTAAGTATATAGAGCCTTATATGATTTGTCAATGGAAAGACCGGGAGTGTTTACCCGGTTTTCTTTTACGGTTGAAATAATGGCGATAAGGTTCCGGAAAGAAGCAGGTATTGATGCCTGAAGCTGGGGGACCGCCGTGAGGAGGAGAATCCACATGTTAATTTTCATCCAGCTTGTCAAGCGCCTGGGCAATGTTGAACGCATGGTCGCCAATGCGCTCATAATCGGTCAGGATTTCCGAATACAGGATGGAAGTTTCCACATGACATTTCCCCTTTCTCATGCGCTCAATCTGGTTGGAACGGTACCGGGCTGTCCGCCTGTCAATGTCCTGTTCCAGAAGCAGAGCCTGTTCCAGAAGGGAGTCCTGCTCTGGCCGGGGTTTGGACTCAGCGATGCAGGCGCTGCAAATCAGGCGTACGGCGCCCATGCATGAGGTCCTCATATCGGCCAGCTCAACAGATGCCTGGGAAGAAAGCTCCAGCCCGCGCTCCATCATGGTCCGGGCATAGCCCGCGATATTTGTTGCGTGGTCGCCAATGCGTTCCACATTTCCGATGATGGAGAACATGCGGTTAAGCGCATTTACCTCGGACGGGGAATTTTCCACGGCAAGTACCCTGGAAATCCTCCTGGACAGCCGGGCATTGTAAAGGTCAATCTCTTCCTCGCGTTTTTGAATCTGCTCCAATTCGTCCTCATCCCTATGCTCGAACGCCAGAAAACTGGTTTCAACATTGGCGGCAGCCAGAGCAAGCATCTGACCGATGTCCTCGTTCAGCTGCTTCCTTGCTATGACAGATACGCCAAGTACATGTTCGGAGGCCAGCAAATCCTCAAACCAGCGCTCCTCATCCGTTGTTTTCTGTGGTTTGTCCGGCAGAAGCTTTTCGGAAATCCGTGCAAGCTGTGTGCCGAAGGGCAGCAGAAGCAGGGTTGTAACAATGTTGAACAGGGTATGCACATTGGCAATCTGTGCCGCGGGATTATCCGGCGTGAACGAGGCCATCCACCGGGTAAAGGGTGACACCAGACAGACCAAAGTAAACACAGCTGTGCCAATGACATTGAATATCAGGTGAATCAGGGTGGTCCGTTTGGCGTCGCGGTTTGCCCCGATAGAGGCCAGGACAGCCGTGATGCAGGTGCCGATATTCTGACCGAACAGCACAAAGACCGCGCTGTCCAGTCCGATTAATCCGCTTACGGCCAGGGCCTGAAGAATACCAACGGATGCAGAAGAAGACTGGATGACAGCAGTAAAAGCAGCTCCTGCCAGAATCCCCAGAAAGGGATTGGAAAATTTTGTCATCAAATTGACAAAATGCCGGGAATCACGCAGCGGTATCATTGCGGCGCTCATCATTCCCATGCCAAGAAAGAGGATACCCAGACCCGCAATAATCCCTCCGGCAAACTGGACCTTTTTTGCTTGACAAAAAGAATCAGAGCAACACCTGCAAATGCAATCAACGGCGCGACGGCCCCGATGTCCAGGGCTATGAGCTGCCCGGTCACGGTGGTTCCGATATTGGCACCCATGATGATCCAGACAGCCTGCTTAAGCGTCATGAGCTGGGAGTTGACGAAGCCCACCACCATGACGGTTGTGGCGGATGAGGACTGGATGATTGCCGTGATTCCGGCCCCCACGATCACGCCTAAAAACCGATTGGCAGTCAGGCGCTCCAGTATCTGCTTCATGCGGCTGCCGGCTGCGGCCTCCAGATTGGTGCTCATCATCTGCATCCCGTACAGAAATAACGCCAGCCCTCCCAGCAGACTGAAAAACGATTGAATACTCACAATGACTCCTCCTTTTACATGTTTGACAGTGTTGTGCGGAAAGAAAAAGGCATTGCCCGCATCCATGTGAATGTATGCGGGTCATGCCTTTTTTTGAACATATGAAGTGTGGTTATGGTGAAAATTTGGTCATCGTCGTTGACGGTGGCGTCCATATGTATGTCATTTCCCTTCCGGTGTTTTATATATGGAAATATCCTGTCCTGCTGGAATTATATGAGGATAAAGGGACAATGTCAACGGGATGGGAGGAATATTAACGATACTTTAATGCCAGACGGTTTTCAGAATGGTAGGATTTGCATGAGAAATGGGGTGAAAATGGTAGGTTATATGCGGGCTTTTGGTGTTTTTGAAAATTTCATTTCCTACTGCTTTCTACCATGTTATTAGGGGCTATTGGTCACAATAAAGTCACAAATTAATCTCAATCTTTTCAATCTCTTTGCGCAGGTCTTCCAGCTCACGGTGACCATAAACCTTGTTAGTGATGTCCTCTTTAAATGAGTGCACCATCATCCGTTTTCGGTCATTTTCGTTTACCTCATACTTCTCACACAACATAGAGAACGTATGCCGACAGTCATGTGGTGTATGTTTGGGGTCACCTGGGATTCCCAGTTGGTTTAGCAGTTCATCCATTTGGTTTCTGAAATCTTTGTCGCTGCACGGGAGAAGCTTTCCATACTTGCTCACCCGGTGTTCAACTAAAGGGAGAATACCGGAATGAATTGGTACAATACGTCCTTTACCGGCTTCCGTTTTTATTCCGCCCATAAAATACTTTTTTTCCATATTTACTTCAAGGCTAATGTATTCTGATATACGCCATCCGGAATAGCACATGATGAGAAGCATCTCTGCAGTTTCGTCTGCTTTGTTATCCCACAAGATTTTCAGGTCTGTATCTGAGAATGGCACACCATGTTCATCATCGTCATCCCTTTTGATTTTAACATACTGGCTATAGTCCTTGTCGCACCATCCCTGACTGTCAGCGTATTTATACATCTGCCTGTACAGATTCCTGATAAGTTCCAGGCTGGCATATTTTAGATTACACGCATCCAGGTTATCCTGCAGGTCTTTTGCGCATAGGGAGTTAAATATTTTATCATAGAGGGATGTACAGTTTTTGTACGCGGCCTTGATTGAATATTTGGTTGAGGCGGAGTATTATTGCCTTCGAAAAATTTATCGGCATAGAAGGCTTCATAGACCTCTGAGAAGGTCTTTTCCGGCTCATCCGGTTCGATTCCCTTGACGCGGTTGTAATCTGCCAGGAGCTTCCCGGTCAGCTTATCAAGTTGGTTGGTATCATCCGGGAGCAGCAGCGTGGCCTCCATGCCGGGGGTATAGGTGCCGGCCTTGTAGGATGTGAGGACGATGAAACCCTTCATCCAGTCATCCACGTAGCAGAGGGCCGGGGGACGGTTCCCATCAATGTCTGCTGGCGGGTGGACTGCATATGGGTTCTTCCGGCTCTTGCCGAGGTAGCGGATGGAGCCGTAGCCATTGGGGAGCCTGGGATGTTTCTTTCGTTTTGGCATGATATCATTCCTTTCTGATTTTGGGTAAAATAAATACGCCCTCTTGTCAGGACGTCCCAGGAATGATATAATCCAAGTGTGATTAGTTGGTTATATCTTCCTGGATTCGTTCGGTAAGAGAAAATCTATGTGAGGGCGGTTCCTGCCGGTAACAGGGCCGCTTTTCACATTTGACAATTTCGGTATATTTGATATAATATACTTAACAAGACAGCCAGTAAGGGAGGTCAAGGCTCCCCGTCCTGGCGCGATATTAAGCTAAGAATAGCCGTCTACTTTGTCAGGAGCAGGGCGGCTATTTCTTATGTGTGTAAGTTAGGATTGCAACGATTAGTAATGCCACGGATGTAATTAACTGCAATTCCTCATATGTACTCATAAGCATCCCCTCCTGTCAAGACTCAGGACGGGTGCCGCAGCCGCTCTACTGGCTGCCTGGGTAAGGATATTATATTTTCAAGGAGGTGGCCCCGGGAGCGTGAGAGTTCGCAGCTCCTGGGGTTTTTTATATGATAGGAAAGTCCTCACCGAACTTGAATTATGTAAACTAATAGTTCTGCCGAAGCAGGGCATAGAAAACAGACGGTGATTTAGAACAGGTCGATATAGAACCCTTCTTCCCATCCATCATCGTCGAGGTCGTCATCTTCAGTTAAAAAGTAATGCATATCCAATAAATCAGAATCGGTCATGTCCTTGACCAGTTTGGGTGTCATTCCTTCTGGAGGATTTTTGATATATTTTTGTCTGAGTTCATCCACATGTTTTTGAGCCATTTGCAACTGCCTCCTATTTGTAATAAGAGCGGTCTCGGAAACTCGATAAAGCCCGATTTCCCGCTCTTTTTTGTTTGTTGTCTTTTCTTTCTTCCTCCCAATTCGGGGGGAATTTTTGTTACCATTCACAGCCCAATGTCAGTTAGTTAAGATTATGGTTTAGATTCTCGATAGGGGTCTAACCCAAATTTTTCAAATTTTATCCAAAAGGTATTGACACAGGCACCAAAATGTGCGGCCGCCCTCGTTATGGATGGTTTTTAGAGGTAACGAGGGCGGACCTTTAATCAAGAGATAATCGCTTTTGATTAAGGGAGGAACGCACATGTCATTACACAAAACCATTCAGTCTTTGTTCCAGTCAGCCGTCCAGAACGTGGTCTCCCACATCTTGGACTTTACCCTCCGCCCCGGAAATGACTTTACAAGGAACAGAAAATTCCCGGCGGACAAACTCATCTCATTCCTTGTTACACAGGGGGCAGCCTCCACCAGAGTGGAGATGCTGGACTTCTTCGGTTTGGATGCCGCTATGCCCACATCCTCCGCCTTCCGCCAGCAACGGGCGAAATTGAAACCGGAGGCCCTTGAGGATGTCTTCCTCTCATTCAACAGCTCCTTTTTCCAGCTTGCCCCGCCGCAAAACCATATCGCCGATGGATACCGCTGCATTGCCGCTGACGGCTCCACCGTTTCTTTTTTCAGCAGCCGCAGATTCACTGCAGATGACTATCTCGTATCCGAGGGACATTCTTCTAAGGGCTTTTACAGCCTCCATATCAACGCTTTCTATGATCTGGATCGGAACATGTATACCGGTGCCTTGCTCCAGCCAGCCATTCCGGGCGTTCTGCAGCATGGCTGATGCCTCCCGCGTCCCATCCGGCATGAAAGACATCTACATAGGCGACAGGGGGTATTGTTCCTATAGCAATATGGCGCACGTCATCGAGAATGGTCAGTTTTTCTTGTTTAGAACCAAGGATGTTCTTTCCAAGGGGCTAGTCGGGAATTTCAACCTCCCTAAGGAGGGTGCCTTTGACAAGACCGTCACCGTTACCCTTGTTCGCAGCCACTCCAGGAAAATCCAAATCCCGGATGGAAACTACCGCCGCTCTCTTTACAACGCCAGATGGGCCATCGAAACCTCGTTTCGTGACCTGAAGCACACCATAGGAACCGCAAACTCCCATTCCAAGTCCCCGGAATATATTTAGCATGAAATCCTTTGCAGGATGATCCTGTATAATTTCTGTACCATAATAACCATGGAAGTCACCATAAAAAAGGAGACTGGGAAGTGGGTATATCAGGTCAATCTGTCCATGGCTATAAAGATATGCGCCGCTTTCCTGCCTGACTACGCAGCCTACATAAATATAGAAGGCCTGCTCAGTCAGTATATACTGCCAATCAGGCCAGACAGAACCTATGCCCGTCAGCTGAGGTTCCAAATCCCAGCCAGTTTCGCCTACCGTTTCCTATAAAGCGAGACTGCCATTAACAGTATAGCATTCAAAAGGCAGATGTACAATCTGTCTGTTTGCCATGCCCCGAATTTTTTTATTCCATCTTATATGGGGATATGAACTGTACGGGAGACTATCCAAATCTTATTATGCCATTAATGAAAGGAAAATAGCCTCTGATACTGGAGAACTATGACTTATGGGCTCAAATTCAGATTACATAGCCCGCTATGCGCCCTTCGTTTGAACCAAATTTCCCACAAAGCGGAACGCACAGCTGGCGGAAAGCAATTTTCGGACACGCCCTGGTCATCGGCTCAACTACGTGGTGTGATTGTCAGCGTCGCTTCTTCTCTTTTTCCAGCACTCTTTTTGCAATCATAATAAAATTTAATTTAAAATTGTCTTCCGTATCATTGACATCCAGGCCGGTTTTTTCTTTCACCCTGCATAATGCATTCCGGACTTCAGCCTCACTGATGTGTAATGCCGCAGCGACAGCAGGAACCTGTTCCTTACACTTATAGTATTTTCCAAGAATCGTCTGTTCCTCATCGGTCAACTGCAGTAAAATGGTACTGATTAAAGACTGTCCGTGAGCCAGAACCATGGCATTAATTGCGCTGTATATCTCCATTCCGATAAAATCCAGAACACGGCGTTCTTTTTTGAATTTTTCTCCGGCATTAACGGCTCGCAGGCTGTTTTGGTATGTGCGCTCAATGCCGGTCAGGCCGTTTTCGGATGTGCCGATGCCGATACGG
>ERZ506966.1025-NODE-1025-length-9210-cov-3.385035_pt1 | contig 9210 bp, 5 predicted proteins | sample MGYA00512892_ERZ506966 | MGnify/ENA metagenome assembly ERZ506966 | reverse complement strand
GTGCTCTTCCGATCTAAGGCAGTATGGTTACGCGGGTCCATATAACGCAGATAGTATGCGCTCGAACCTGCGAATCCCGGCATTGTATTCAGTTCCAGTGGGAAAACGGTTATGTTATCAATCTTGTTGTTGTCCACTACACATTTGTTTGCTGTGTCCCAAGCCCATTTGGCGGCATGTCCCAACGGCGGTTCGCCTGTTTCGGTAGGCAGGAATTTGGCTACTTCGGGAAGTTCCAGGGGCAGACAGCTTTCATCAATCATATAAGGCATACCGTCCTTGTAGTAAACGGGGAACGGTTCACCCCAGTAACGCTGGCGTGAGAAAATAGCATCGCGCAGGCGGAAGTTCACTTTCACGCGTCCCAAATTATGCTCTTTCACGTATTTTTTAGTAGTAGCGATAGCTTCCTTGATAGTCAGCCCGTTAAGGTTGAGGTCGCAATAAGGCTCTGTATTGGCTTTTGGTGAGTTGCATACGATGCCTTCCTTGGCATCGAAACTTTCTTCGCTGACATCGCAACCTTCCACCAGCGGAACGATGGGTAATCCGAAGTGTTTGGCGAAGGCATAGTCGCGGCTGTCATGTGCCGGTACGGCCATGATGGCTCCCGTTCCGTATCCTGCCAGCACATAGTCGCTGATCCAGATGGGCACTGCTTCGCCCGTAAAAGGATTGACGGCATAGCTTCCGGAAAAGACGCCGCTTACGCTGCGGTCGGAGATGCGCTCGCGTTCGGTGCGTTTCTTGGTGCGTTCCAGATAGGCGTCCACATCGGCTTTTTGTTCCGGGGTGGTCACTTGTGCCACCAGTTCGCTTTCGGGGGCAAGTACCATGAAGGTAACTCCGAACATGGTGTCTGCGCGGGTAGTGAAAATGGTGAATTCCAAATCGCTGTCTTTCACTTTGAATTGAATTTCAGCGCCTTCGCTGCGGCCTATCCAGTTCTTTTGGGTTTCCTTCAGGGAATCGGTCCAGTCGATGGTGTCGAGTCCGTCCAACAAGCGTTGTGCATAGACGGATACGCGGAGACACCACTGGCGCATCTTTTTCTGGACTACGGGGAAACCGCCGCGTTCCGATACGCCGTCCACCACCTCGTCGTTGGCAAGTACGGTTCCGAGTTGGGGACACCAGTTCACCATTGTTTCACCCAGGTAGGCGATGCGATAGTTCATCAGGGTTTCCTGCTGTTCTTTTTCGCTCATGGCGTTCCACTCTTGGGCGGTGAAACTGAGCTCTTCGCTGCAAGCCACGTCCAGTCCTTCGGTTCCTTTGGTCTCAAAGTGCTCTATCAGTTGGGCGATGGGTTTTGCCGATGCGCAGGAGTTGCAGTAGAAGCTGTTGAACATCTTTTGGAAAGCCCATTGCGTCCAATGGTAGTATTCCGGATCGCAGGTGCGGATTTCGCGGTTCCAGTCGAAGGAGAAACCTATCTTGTCCAACTGCTCGCGATAGCGGTTGATATTGTTGACAGTGGTGATTGCGGGGTGCTGTCCCGTCTGTATGGCATATTGTTCTGCCGGCAGGCCGTAAGCATCGTATCCCATGGGGTTCAGGACATTGAAACCTTGCAGGCGTTTGTAACGGGCATAGATGTCCGAAGCGATGTATCCCAATGGATGTCCCACGTGCAGGCCTGCGCCGCTGGGGTAGGGGAACATGTTCAGTACATAATATTTTTGTTTTGTTTCGTCTTCCGTCACTTGGTAGGTTTTGTTCTCCACCCACCGTTTCTGCCATTTTTTTTCAATCTCTCTGAAATTGTATTCCATAATGGTTTTAATTATATTGTTGAAAACTTGTTGATATACTTACTAAAACTTGTTGATAGTTTGTTTAATTCAGTTTATATCCTGTTAATTAAACGGTGCAAAGTTAAGGGTTTATTTTCAGATTTGTAGCGAAGTAGTGTAAAAAAACAGCATGAATGCTTGACATTCCGCTTTTTATTACTTATATTTGTGATGTGCTTTTAAAACTAATTTTTTGTTTGTAATACAAATAATGGCTAAATTAATTCAATAGGATTTTACAAAGAAGATTTTTTAGGATATTGCAAGGGATGTAATCTGTGAAGATCACATCCCTTTTTTTGTATGTTTCCTGTCGGAGGCGCTTCCATTTGTCTGTTTTTCTGATAATGGGCACAACCTCTTTTCAAAAGCCCTGTATAAGGCCTTTGGGGAGATTTACTAAAACTTGGACGGAGATTTACTAAATCTTTCCTTTCATTTTAGTAAATCTCCCCAAAGGTTTCAGTAAATCTTCTTTCGGGTATTATAAAAGCCTGTCTCATTGTATAGAAAGAGGAAAGCATTATCTTTGTGCGTAATTTATAAGCGGTGTATGCATACAACGAAGAACTATATTTATCATCTCATAGCCATTCTTACCGTAGGGATATGGGGACTGACGTTTATTTCTACAAAAGTATTGATAGAGCATGGACTTTCTCCGCAGGAGATATTTTTGCTTCGTTTTCTGATGGCTTATCTGGGAATTTGGTTTATCTCTCCGCGCAAACTGTTTGCCGATAATTGGAAAGATGAACTTTGGTTGCTGTGGGGCGGCGTTACGGGCGGTTCTTTCTACTTCTTTACGGAGAATACGGCATTGGAAATCACACTGGCCACCAATGTGGCTTTTATTGTTTGTACGGCTCCGCTGCTCACCACTATTTTGTCCTTGCTGATCTATAAAAAAGAAAAAGCCACCGCCGGACTGGTGGGCGGTTCCCTGCTGGCGCTGGTGGGGGTGGCGTTGGTGGTCTATAACGGCCATTTCATATTGAAGATTTCACCGCTTGGCGATTTCCTGACTCTTCTTGCCGCCTTCTCCTGGGCGTTCTACAGCCTGATAATGAAAAAAATGTCCGGGCGTTATCGTACGACTTTCATTACCCGCAAGATTTTCTTCTACGGAATACTGACTATTCTTCCCGCTTTTATCCTTCATCCCTGGCAATTTTCTCTTTCCGGACTTTGGCAGCCGGCGGTTTGGATGAACCTTCTTTTTCTGGGTGTACTCGCTTCTCTGGTTTGCTTTGTGGTGTGGAACATCATTTTGAAGCAATTGGGTACGGTGCGGGCTTCCAACTACATTTATTTGAATCCGCTTTTCACGCTGATAGGTTCCGCTGTCCTGCTGGACGAACAGTTCACCGTAATGTCACTCATGGGAGCCATGCTCATATTGGGCGGTGTGTATTGGGCGGGAAAGAGATAAAGGGGAAAGAGGAGACCCATGGGCATAAAAAAAGGAGTACCGCTGTACTCCAACCTTTGTTAACCTTAAATCTAATACTATGAAAAACACATTGCAAAGATACGGACTCTTGGGATATTTGCAAACTATCCAAGAAAAAAAGTATGTTTTATAACACTTCTTATATATTTTCGTCCTTTGCTATATCTTTTTTAAGAATTTCAGCCTTTAGCTTCCTGATACATGAAGCGTTTGATGCTCTTCTTGGCGGTCTTTTCAAATTCCTCAAAGTGTATCTTCACTTTGGTTATCTGGCTGTATGCCGGCAATAGTAGGTTCAGCTCATTTCGGTTGGCTTCCATTGCTTTTTCTATATCGGCCTGTTGGAGTCCATGAGCGAAGGCATCGTCGAAGTCGGGATATATCAGGGCGACGAGTTTGTCGTGCTGCAATACAATCAAAGACTCCGATACGTAAGGCATGTTGTTCAGTTTGCTTTCAATCTCTTCAGGGTATATGTTCTGTCCGCTGGAGGTTAGAAGCATATTTTTGCTACGTCCGCGTACGGTGACGTAGCCGTCTGCATCCATTGTGGCAAGGTCGCCCGTATGCAGCCAGCCGTTGACATCGATGATTTGCGAGGTAGCCTCGGTATTCTTGTAGTATCCCAGCATAAGATTGGTTCCCCGGCAGATAATTTCGCCCGCTACATTTTGAGGATTGGGAGAGTCTATCTTCACCTCCATGCGGGTAGTGGCTTTTCCGCATGAGGCGAGTTTCAGGGTTTCCCAACGGCTGGAACAAATGATAGGGCCACATTCTGTCATACCGTAGGCAATGGTGTAGGGGAAGCCTATCTGCTTGAGGAAGCGTTCCACATCGGCATTGAAAGGAGCGCCGCCAATAATGATTTCGTCAAAATTACCGCCGAAAACATCCATTGCTTTCTTGCGCATATCGGCTTTTATCTTATCGTTGACGATGGGCATGCGCAGCAACAGCTTACCTATTTTGTTGTCGATAAGCGGCAGGATGTTTTTCTTGATAATCTTCTCCACAATAAGAGGCACGCAGGAGATGACACGCGGTTTGATTTCAGAGAATGATTGCGCGATAATCTTCGGCGATGGCATGCGGGTAAGGAAGTAGAGATGTGCGCCTGCCGAGAAGCCGTAAAGAAAGTCGTATACCATGCCGAAAACGTGTCCCAAGGGAAGCATGGAAACGATGTGGTCACCGGGACGCACAGGCAGCATTTCGTGACAATAGGCTATGTTGGACCACAAACTGCGGTAAGGCAGCATTACGCCTTTGGAATAGCCGGTGGTGCCGGAAGTGTAATTGATGACCGCCAATTCTTCAGGAGACTGTTCCTTGCGATAGCAGATATGTTCGGGACGGAAGTTTTTGGGATAGCGTGCGCCATAGATAGCATTACGGTGTTCGAATGCTTCCATGAGTCGTTCGTCCCGGCAAACGACCGGAGTGAAATCCGTCAGCAGTACCACTCCCATTAACAGCGGCATAGCTTCTTCGTTCAGGTTTTCCCAGGCCCGGTCGCCCACAAAAAGAAGTTTGGCTTCGGAATGATTGACGATGTTGTGTATGTTGTCTGCCTTGAATTCGTGGAGAATAGGAACAATGACAGCACCATAGGTCACTGTTGCCAGAAAGCACACTGCCCAATGGGCGCTGTTACGACCGCATACGGCTATTTTATCACCGGGCCGGATACCGGCGCTTTCCAATACGATATGAAATTTTGCAATCTTTCGGGCAACATCTTTATATTGTAGGGTGATTCCCTGGTAGTCGGTTAGGGCATTTTTATCCCAATTTTGTACGATGCTTCGTTCTATATAGTCAATGAACAGTTGTTCTTGTTCCATTCGTATAATTGCACACTTTAGTTAAAACTGCGCAAATATAGGGCTTATAGTGATGCAAAGCAAGTGGTTTGAAGTTTTTTTCATGGAGACTGTTCTCCTTTATTTCCTATTCTTTGACCTTTTCAGAAATAAGGAGCAACTTGTCTCCTACGTGGAGTTTTAGGGTGCCGTTGGGTATCAGGTACTCATTGCCGCGTTTCACTATCATGACGAGGGTCCCCTGGGGGAGGTTCATGTTTTTGAGAGTGTCGCCTTTTTTGTCGAGCATCTCTTGGGTAACGGTTACATCGCGCAGGTCGGAGTCGATTTCCTCGGGCAGCTCTACTCCGAAGTCATTGCCTGTCTTTTCCATTGGAGTGGAAAGTCCCAGCAGGCGCGCCACCTTTGAGACGGTAGTACCTTGAATGACGAGAGATAGGATTGTGATGAAAAATACAATGTTGAAGATCACGTCGGCGCCGGGTACATCTGCCACTACCGGATAGGTGGCAAAGATAATGGGAACCGCACCACGCAGTCCTACCCAGGAAACGAAGAGCTTGGATGTCGGAGTGATACGTTTTCCGAACGGAAGCAGACAGAGAAATACACTGAGCGGTCGCCCTATAACAATCATAAATACGCCGATGAGCAGTGCTACGACGGCTACTTCCAGCATTTCGTGCGGATTGACAAGCAGACCGAGACAAAGGAACATGATAATTTGGAAAAGCCATGTCAACCCGTCCATAAACGTGTAAATCTCCTTGCGGTGCATAATTTTGTTGTTGCCCACCATCATGCCGGCAATGTAGACGGCCAGGTAGCCGTTGCCTTTCATCAAGTCGGTAACGGAGAATGTGAAGAAGACAAACGACAGCAGCAATATGGGATAGAGCGACTGGTTGTCTATATTCAGCCTGTTCAGCATAAGGATGGCCAATTTGCCCAGCAGGTAACCGGCTGCGGCACCCACAATAAACTGTATCACGAAAGAGAGAACTATTTGGGAAACGCCCATCCCTGAGGACTGGATGAACTGAATCAGTACGATAGTCAGCATATAAGCCATCGGGTCGTTACTTCCGCTTTCCAACTCCAGCATAGGGCGAAGGTTGTGCTTCAGGTTCATCTTCTGTGAGCGCAGAATGGCGAATACCGATGCCGAGTCGGTAGACGACATGGTGGAAGCCAGCAGCAAGGATGTGATTAGCGGCAGATGAATATTGGTCCAGCTCATGCCCGAAAGCCACCATATAAACAGTCCGGTGAACAATGCCGTCAGGAGAACACCCAAAGTGGACAGTACGATACCGGGGGAAAGGATGGGTTTGATTTCAGTAAACTTAGTGTCCATACCGCCCGAAAACAGTATGATACTCAAGGCTACCATACCGATGAATTGCGCTTCTTTTGCATTATGGAATTGCAATCCCAGTCCGTCACTGCCGAAGAGCATACCCACTACCAGAAAGAGCAATAAAGCGGGAACTCCGAAACGATAACCGGTCTTGCCTACGATGATGCTGACGAAAAGTAAAATAGAACCTACGAGTAGAATGTTTTCTGCTGTAAATAACATAAGTATTGTGTTATAAAGTTTATTATAAATGCTTTTTGTACCTTAGTGTACAAAGGTATTTATAATTAATAACAAATACAATATTTAGTTAGTTCAATTAAATTTCAGTACAAAAGTTGTCTCTTTTCCCGGTCTCAAGGAGAGATTTCCACCGGACAAGCGCATGATTTGCCGGGAGATGCTGAGTCCTATTCCGCTTCCGTTTTCTTTGGTGGTGAAGAAGGGAATAAATATATGTTCGGCAATGTTCGGGGGGATGGCAGGACCATTGTTGGATATTTCAATCAATACAGCTTCAGCTTCATCGCAATAGGCGCGTATATGGATGTGCTTTTCCTCTGCTGGAGAGGAGGACTTCTCAAAAGCCTGCATGGCATTCTTCAGCAGGTTGATGATGACTTGTGAAATGAGGTTCTCGTCTGCATGAAGTATCAGGTCGTTGGGAACGATGGAGGCATGGAAAGTTACGGGGATACCGGGATACTGATGGCGTGCCAGCTCCACCATGCGGCCGATGAAGCCTTTGAGGTAGAATAAGGTCGGTTCGGGAGTAGGGATATGTGTGAATTTGCGGTAGGAATCGACGAAGGCGAGCAATCCTTTGCTGGTGCTGCTGATTGTTTCCAGACCGTTGCGTATCTCTTCTTTGGATATTTTTTCTTCGGTGAGTTCCAGCAGAGTGTCGCTAAGGGAGGTGATAGGGGTTATGGTGTTCATAATCTCGTGGGTCAGTACACGTGTGAGTCGTATCCATGAGTCTATTTCTTTTTCGTCCAACTCGCTGTTGATGTCGTTCAGGGCGAGGATGCGCAGGTGTTCCTTGCGGACGGTGATGTCGCTGACGCGGACGGAGAGGTTTACTGTGCCGCGTTCGTTGCCGAATGCCACCTGAAATTTGTCACCGGAACGGCAGGTGGTGAGTAAATCCATAAGATGATTGTCCACACGTGACAGTTGGCGGATGTGGGTGAATACTTCCAGTCCGAGCAGATGCAGGGCTTCGTTGTTCTTTTGATAAATGGCTCCGTTGTCGTTCAGCACGACGATGCCGGTATTGACGCAGTCGAGGATAAGCTCGTAGTATTTCTCTTGTTGGGCAGTTTCGCTTTTTACATTATATAAGATGCGGGCTACGCGGTTCAGGGAACGGTTTATGAGACGGTTATCTTCGTTTCCGTCCGTCTCGGAGAAATGAATGGCGGTGTCGTTGTTTTCAATGGCATCAAGCATGAAAAGGACTTTGCGGGTGTGGCGGTGGTACAACCGTTGCTGCCGGCGTATTGCCAGGGGAAGAAGTACGGTGAAGAAGACAGCCCAGAACAGAGGGGCGTTAAAGCCATGCAATGTCGGAGCTTTAAGAAAATACAAAGTCCACATTGCTCCTGCAGCTAAGGCAATGAGCAGGCTGACGGCAGTCTGAAAAACATAATATTGGTTTATATTCTTATACTTCATACTATTTCTGGCTTATGCTTCTTATGTTTTCAGAGCCCGTACTTTTTCATTTTGTTATAAAGCGTTTGCCGGGTAATCCCCAGTTGCGAGGCAACAGCCGAGAGGTTACTACCACATTTCTCCAGTGTCTGGCGTATCATCTGCTTTTCCATATCTTCAAGGGTGGATACGGGCGTTTCCGGTGCTTCGTTTCTGCGTTGTAACTGGAACGATCCGGCAGAGAGAAATGTGCCGTCGCAGATAATAACGGCCTTTTCAATGGCATGCTCCAGCTCGCGGATATTACCGAACCAGGGATGCAGCGTCAGCTTCTCACGTGCTGAATTGTCCAGACGCAAAGCAGGCTTTTCACATTGCTTGCAGAAGCGTGTGATGAAGCGTTCTGCCAGTGGAATAATATCTTCCGGCCGTTCTCGCAGTGCAGGAATTTCAAGATGAATGGTATTGATGCGGTAGAGCAGGTCCTCGCGAAACTCTCCTTTATCCGCCATTTCAGATAGGTGGCGGTTGGTGGCACAAACCAGGCGGATATCTATCGGGATAGGCGTATTGCTTCCCACGCGTACAATGCTGCGGCGCTGAAGTGCAGTCAGCAGTTTGGCTTGCAGATGATAGGGGAGATTGCCTATTTCGTCAAGGAAGAGAGTGCTGTGGTCGGCAGACTCAAACTTACCGGGACGGTCGGCATGGGCATCGGTGAAGGAACCTTTCATGTGTCCGAAAAGTTCGCTTTCAAAAAGGCTTTCGGTAATGGCGCCCATATCCACGCTTATCATTTCCTTATGGTGGCGTGTGGAGAGGGCGTGTATTTCGCGGGCAAGCATCTCCTTGCCTGTACCGTTCTCACCGGTAATAAGTATATTGGCGTCGGTAACGGCTACTTTCTCCACCAGCATGCGAAGTTGTTGCATGGCGGAACTTTCTCCCCAGTACATGGAAGAAACGGCAGTTGCAGCCGTTGCTTTCTTCTTTCCGGATGTAGGGGTGTCTTGTGCGGCATTGAGCAGGGTTTCTACCAGCTTTCCGTTGTCCCAGGGCTTGACGACAAAGGACTGCGCATCTCATGCGTTACTGTCAGCATCACCTTTCTTGTTTCTT
>ERZ506966.1012-NODE-1012-length-9370-cov-7.200107_pt1 | contig 9370 bp, 7 predicted proteins | sample MGYA00512892_ERZ506966 | MGnify/ENA metagenome assembly ERZ506966 | reverse complement strand
ACCGTCTACGATACGATAGACAACCGCAGGAGGCGGTTTGTTAGCGCTACCGCAAAATCAGCCGAACGCGCCACTCTATCCCGCCGGCGGCGCCCCCGGTTCCCGGCCGGGGGCGCTACCGCACTTTGGCCGCCCGCGCTACCTCGGGCCGCCGCCCAGGGCGCGCTCGACCGCGGGGTAGTCGAAGTCCGCGGCCCAGATCTCAACCTCCAGCGCCGGGGAGCCCTCGGCGTCCCCGGGCGCGACCGCCCAGCTCGTGACCTCCCATCCGCCGAGCTGCGGGAACCTGACCGTCACCGCGACGTCCTCTGCGCCGAACGCGGCCAGCCACCCCGCGGCGTCCGCGGCCCTCACGACTGCCCCCTCTCGGGCAGCCCGTCGCCGTCGGCCGCCTCGGCCAGCAGGTCCTTCATGCGGTAGGACCGCCCCGTTATCTTGAGCATCGTGCAGTGGTGGCACACCCGGTCGGCGATGGCCGCGGCGGTCACCGCGTCCCCGAACACGTCGGCCCAAAGGCCCACGGCCACGTTGGTGGTGATGACCGTGGAGCGGTGCTCGTAGCGGGCCGAGACGAGCTGGAACAGCAGGTCGGCCCCCTCCTCGTCCACGTCCAGGTACCCCAGCTCGTCGATGATGAGCAGCGAGGCGTGGGCGTAGTACTTGAGCCTCTTCGCCAGGATGCCGCGCGAGGAGGCGTCCTTCAGGTCGCGCACCAGCGCCGCGCAGTCGGTGAAGCGCACCTCCTTGCGGGCGCGCACCGCCTCCACCCCCAGCGCCACCGCGATGTGGGTCTTGCCCACGCCCGGGCTGCCGACCAGAACCACGTTCTCGGCCGCGTCCAGGAACCTGAGCGTGGCCAGGTCGTCCACGACGGCCCTGGGTATGGAGGGCTGGAAGGAGAAGTCGAAGTCGGCCAGCGTCTTGACGAACGGGAAGCCGGCGGCGCGCACCTTGCGGTCGGTCCCGCGGCGGCGCTTGGCCTCGGCCTCCTCGGAGGTCATGGCCAGCATCGCCGAGGCGAAGTCGGCCTCGCCGGCGGCCACCGCCGACATCCAGTGGGGAAGCCCCGCCGCCATGGCGTCCAGCCCCAGCTCCTTGGCCTTCTTGGCCAGCTCGAACTTGCCGGCGGTGGCGCCGTTCTCGGCGTCCACGCGCATCTGCAGGTTCTTCTTGGTGGAGTCGGTGACCACCTCGCCCAGCAGCTCGGCGAACTTGGCGGCGTGCTCGGCCTCCTCCAGGCCGGCCTTCTCCCAGTACATGCCGATCTCGGGATAGCCCTGGCGATGGGCCACACGGGCCATGGCCAGATACATACCCACCTCGCTGCACTCGCCCTCGAAGTTGGCGCGCAGACCGGCAATGATCTCCTCGCGGACCTCGGCAGGGACGTCCTCGCCGAACACCTTGCCTACGCCCACCACATGCTCGGCGGCCCAGGTCTTTTCCTCGGCCTGCAGGGTGAACTTATCGCCGCTGACATGGCACACCGGGCACTCAGCCGGGGGATTCTCGCCTTCATAAACGTAACCGCAAACAGGACAGACCCACTTTTTCATAGTAAATTTCCTCCGTTATATTCAGTATTTATTGGTTTTGGGAACCGTGGCTCCCTCATTGACTGAATGCAGTATAACACGGAATCGGGTCCTTTATAAGTTGCAATTGCAACAATCGGAAAATTTTTCCGATTGTTTTTACGCCTGGGGCGGATCGTTCTCCACCAGCGCCTTGGCGCTGGCCGCCAGACCTGCCAGGCCCTGGATCTCGCTGGGGATAATGATCTTGGTGGCCTTGCCGTCGGCCATTTTCTCCAGAGCCTCCAGGCTCTTGAGCTTGATGACCTGGTCGTTGGGGGCGTTCTCGTTGAGCATGCGCATGGCGTCGGCCAGGGCCTGCTGCACCTTCATGATGGAGGTGGCCTCGGCCTCGGCAGCCATGATCTTGGCCTGCTTGGCGGCATCGGCCCGCAGAATGGCGGACTGCTTCTCGCCCTCGGCCACCAGGATCTTGCTGGCCTTCTCGCCCTCGGCCTGAAGGATGGACTCCCGGCGCTCGCGCTCGGCCTTCATCTGCTTTTCCATGGCGTTCTGGATCTCGCGGGGAGGCAGGATGTTCTTCAGCTCCACGCGGTTGACCTTGATGCCCCAGGGGTCCGTGGCCTCGTCCAGGATGGTGCGCATCTTGGCGTTGATGGTATCCCGGGAGGTGAGGCTCTGGTCCAGCTCCAGCTCGCCGATGATGTTGCGCAGGGTGGTGGCGGTGAGGTTCTCAATGGCGTTCATGGGATACTCCACGCCGTAGGTATACAGCTTGGGGTCGGTGATCTGGAAATAGATCACGGTGTCGATCTGCATGGTGACGTTGTCCTTGGTGATCACGGGCTGGGGATCGAAATCCGCCACCTGCTCCTTCAGGCTGACCTTCTTCACCACCCGCTCAATGAACGGGACCTTCAGATGGAAGCCCACGCCCCACACGGAGTGGAACGCGCCCAGGCGCTCCACCACATAGGCCTTGGACTGCTGCACGATATAGATGTTGCGGACGATGACGATGAGCACCAGCACCACCAGAATGGCGATGGCAACCGCGCCGGGGACAGAGATGTTGTCGAACATACGATTTTCCTCCTGTTTTTATGTTAAGTATTGCAACGGACTTACACGGGCTCCACGAACAGGCGCACGCCCTCCATACGGACGATCTTCACCTGTGCGTTGCGGGGAATGGGCTGGCCGCTTTCGCTGCGGGCCGTCCAGGTCATGCCGCCCACATACACCGCCCCGGTGGGCACGGCGTTGTCGATGGACTCGGTGACCCGGGCCGTCTGGCCCAGGACGCGGTCGGCGTTGGTGGCGGTAACGTCCTTGTGCAGCAGCTTCTTCACCAGGGGGCGGGTAGCCGCCAGGCACACGATGGACACCACGAAGAACAGGGCAATTTGCAGCCACACAGGGCCGCCGCAGATGGCGGCGATGAGTCCCGCCACAGAGCCCACCACGAACCAGATGGACGCCAGCCCCACGGTGACGGCCTCCACCACGCCGAAAATCACCATGGCGGCGATCCAGATAATGGTCATCATATCGGTGGTTCCTCCTTTCAGACAAAGCCCCAGCGCCAGGGCCAGGGCCAGCGTCCCGGCCACTGCACCGAGACCCAGCCACTTTTCCCGGGGGGACAGATTGGCGAAAAACGCGGACAGCGCCGTTTTCAGGGTTTTCTCCGGCAGCGGCGGCGTATCCGGCGCGGGCTGCGCCGGGGCCTGCCGGGGCACCTCCTGGGAAAACAGCTCGTCCAGGGACACCTGATACCGGTTGCAGATATAGAGGATCTTTTCAATCTCCGGATAGCCCCGGCAGGATTCCCATTTGCTGACTGCCTGCCGGGATACGTTCAGCTCCGCGGCAAACTGCTCCTGGGTCAGTCCCGCCCGGCGGCGTACCTCCTGCAACCGTTCTCCAAAGGCCATGGCTCCGTCCCTCCGTTTCTCTTTGGCCTTATCCTATCGGAAACGGGCCGCAATGTCTACCAACCTCCGTTTGCACCGGGAAAAAATCCGACGTTTTCCCCGCAACCTCAGGTTGTCATGGCCTCAGTATACTATAGTTTCGCCCGCCGCGCCACAACATTTTGAAAAAACACACGTTTTTTACAGAGCTGCCTGTTTTCCTTGACAAATACCGTCTTCCCTTGTATACTGTAGCCATCTGAACAGAAAGGTGGTGCCCAGCATGAAGAACAATACCGTCATTATCGTGCCGGGGACCATCGTGCACCCGTAACGCGCCTGCCGGGGGAGGGAGCAGGCTCATTGCGGCTGTGGGAGCGTCCTCATGGGAGGGCGCTTTTTTTTGCGCCCGGAATCGTATCGGAAAAGAGAGAGTAAAAAAAGGAAGGAAGTGTCTGCGCTTTCATGGAAACCACCCGAAAGTTGTCCCGGCGGGAGAAGCTGTCTCTCATCGGGAAGTATCTGCGCCCCTGCTGGGGGCATTTTGCCGCGGCGCTGCTGTGCGCATGCCTGGCCATGGTGTTCAACGCCCTGACGCCCCAGATCATCCGCATCACCGTGGACTCCATCCTGGGAACGGAGCCGGTCCGGCTGCCGGCGTTCCTCATGCGGTGGCTGAGCTGGCCGGTGCTGGAGGCCCGGCCCCTGACGGCCCTATGGTGGGCGGCAGGCGGCGTACTGCTGACGGCCCTGCTGCGGGGCGTTTGCAGCTACGGCCAGCGGCTCCAGCTGGCCCGGGGCTCCGAGAGCTATGTCAAGGGTATCCGGGACGACCTGTACCGCCACATCCAGTATCTGCCCTTTGCCTGGCACAAAAATAACCCCACCGGCGACATCATCCAGCGCTGCACCTCCGACGTGGACGTGATCCGCCAGTTCGTGTGCAATCAGCTGGTGGAGGTGGTGCGCACGGTGTTTCTCATCGCGCTGTACCTGTGCATCATGTTCTCCATGAACCTGCGGCTCTCGCTGATCTCAGCGCTGTTCATCCCCATCGTGGGCCTGTCCTCCGGGGTATTCTACAGGAAGATCTCCGGCCGGTTCCAGGCCGCCGACGAGGCGGAGGGGGACCTGACCACCTGCGCCCAGGAGAACCTTACCGCCGTCCGGGTGGTCCGGGCCTTCGGCCGGGAACGGTACGAGGATGAGAAGTTCAACGCCAAGAATCAGCGCTTCTCCCAGCTCTGGATCCGGCTGGGAAAGCTGCTGTCCGTATACTGGGCCTCCGGTACCCTGCTGACGTGCCTGCAGGTGATGGTCATCGTGGTGATCGGGGCCTGCGAATGCGTAGCCGGACGGATGACCCTGGGCACCTTCGTGGCCTTCGTCACCTATAACGAGGCCCTGTCCTGGCCGGTCCGGTCCCTGGGCCGGGTGCTGTCGGACATGAGCAAGGCCGGGGTGTCCATGGACCGGGTGGGCTACATCCTGAACGCCCGGGAGGAGCAGGACGCGCCCGACGCCGTGGACGCCGCGGACGGCGACATCGTCTTTGACCACGTTACCTTCGGCTATCAGGGCCAGCCGGTGCTGCGGGACGTGTCCTTTACCATCCGCAAGGGCGAGACCTTTGCCATTCTGGGGGGCACCGGCTCCGGCAAGAGCACCCTGGTCCACCTGCTGGACCGGCTGTATGACCTGCCGGAGGGCAGCGGCACCATCACCATCGGCGGGGTGGACATCCGGCACATGAAGCGGAAGTCCCTGCGCCGCCAGATCGGCCTGGTGCTTCAGGAGCCGTTCCTGTTTTCCCAGACCGTGGGCGAGAATATCTGCGCCGTGCGGCCCGACGCGGAAAACGAGGCCATGCGCCGTGCCGCCGCCATCGCCTGCGTGGACGAGGCCATCTCCACCTTCCCCCAGGGGTACGACACCGTGGTGGGCGAGCGGGGCGTGACCCTATCCGGCGGACAGAAGCAGCGGGTGGCCATTGCCCGGATGCTGATGCAGCAGGCACCTATTATGGTGTTTGACGACTCCCTGTCCGCCGTGGATGCCGAGACCGACGCCAAGATCCGCACCGCCCTGCGGGACACCCTGCACAGCGCCACCGTGCTGCTGATCTCCCACCGGGTCACCACCCTGATGCAGGCCGACCGCATCCTGGTGCTGGACGGCGGCCGGGTGTCCGCCCTGGGCACCCACCGGGAGCTGATCCAACAGCCCGGTATTTACCGGGATATCTATGACATCCAGATGCGCAGCGACGACCGCGCGCTGGTGGAGGAAGGAGGGAATGCCTGATGGCTGCCTTCGACGAAAAAGAATATACAAAATCCTTTGACTGGAGCATCTGGAGGCGGCTTGCGCCCTTTGTGCGGCCCTTCCGCCGGGACTTCGTGGGGATGCTGGTGTTCAACGGTCTGTGTGCCCTGGTGGACGTGGCCATTCCCCTGTTCCAGCGCTACGCCATCCGGAACTTTATCCAGGCGGACTCCCTTCGGGGCATCGTTCCCTTCTCCCTGGTGTATCTGCTGGTAATTCTTTTACAGGCTCTGTCCGTGGTGGCCTTTGCCCGCAACTCCATGACCATTGAGATGAACATGGGCCGGGATATGCGCCGGACCCTGTTTCACCATCTCCAGACCCTGTCCTTCTCCTTTTACAACGTGACCCCCGTGGGATATCTGCTGACCCGGGTCATGAGCGATACCAACCGCATTGCCGGCATGGTGGCCTGGAATCTGACGGATATCCTGTGGGCGCTGTTCTATGTGCTGGGGACCTTTGCCGCCATGCTGATCCTGAATTGGCGGCTGGCGCTGGTGGTCATCGTCATCGTGCCTGTGATGGCGGTGCTCACCGGGTATTTCCAGAACCGCATCCTCCGGTGGAACCGGAGAGTGCGCAAGCTGAACTCCCGCATCACCGGGTCCTTCAACGAGGGCATCACCGGGGCCAAGACCACCAAGACCCTGGGCACCGAGGAGCAGACCGTCCGCACCTTCCGGGCCCTGACCCAGGAGATGCACGACGCCGGCATCGGCGCGGCCCGGCTCAACGCCATCTATATCCCGCTGGTGCTGTTTGCCAGCACCATGGCCGTGGCCATCGTGCTGCTGCGGGGCGGGTATATGGTGTCCGGGGGACTGCTGGAGCTGGCCACTCTATCCACCTTCACCACCTATGCCGTGGGCATTTTCGAGCCCATCCAGATGACCGCCGCCAACATCGCGGAGTTTATCTCCCTCCAGGCGTCTATCGAGCGGGTCACGGACCTGATGGATAAGGTCCCCCAGATCCAGGACAGCCCGGAGGTGGTGGAAAAGTACGGCGACGCCTTCCATCCCAAGCGGGAGAACTGGGAGCCCATCCGGGGCGAGATCGAGTTCCGGGACGTGACCTTCCGCTATCCCGACGGCGGTGACAACGTGCTGGAGCACTTCTCCCTGCACATTCCCCAGGGGGCTACCGTGGCCATCGTGGGCGAGACCGGCGCGGGCAAGAGCACCCTGGTGAACCTGGCCTGCCGGTTCTTTGAGCCCACGGAGGGACAGATCCTCATCGACGGGGTGGATTACCGGCAGCGCAGCCAGCTGTGGCTCCACAGCAACATCGGCTATGTGCTCCAGGACCCCCATCTGTTCTCCGGCACCGTCCGGGAGAACATCCGCTACGGCAAGCTGGACGCCTCCGATGCGGAGGTGGAGGCCGCCGCCCGGGCCGTGTCCGCCGACACCGTGGTGGAAAAGCTGGACAAGGGCTGGGACAGCGACGTGGGTGAGGGCGGGGGACGCCTATCCACCGGTCAGAAGCAGCTGATCTCCTTCGCCCGGGCCGTGCTGGCGGATCCCCGGATCTTCGTGCTGGACGAGGCCACCTCCTCCATCGACACCCAGACCGAGCAGCTGATCCAGCAGGCCATCGACCACCTGCTGCGGGACCGGACCTCCTTCCTCATCGCCCACCGGCTGTCCACCATCCGCAAGGCGGATATGATCCTGGTGGTCCGGGACGGGCGCATCGTGGAGCAGGGCACCCACCAGGAGCTGCTGCGCCGCCGCGGCTATTACCACGACCTGTACAGCAAGCAGTTCGCCGAGGAGTCTGCTGCCCGCATTCTGCAATAATTTTCCAATAACTGGAAGCCCCGGCAGCGGCGCTGCCGGGGCTTTTTCCTGCTCCGGGCCGGGCGCCTTTTCCGCATTGTCCCCCTATGACGGACACCCTCTCCATTGGCATTTTCGGCTGATTTCCCGCCTATAGTGTGCAAACTCCGTGAAAATTCTGACGAGCCATTTGCTGCGCTTGCCGATTTTTTCACATATTTGTACACTGTGCAAATACAGGCGTTTGCCGTGTCGGGCATTGTTAAAACCTTGACCGCTATTTTGCGATACGGCTTCCATTTTTTTCCAAAAACCATTGCCAAGCCCAGGGAATTTCGATACAATATTTCCCGTAATACAAAAAGAAGGAACCTGCAACATGTGATGTGGGACCAAAATTCGAGGAGGTCTTTCATGAAAGTACTCGTTATCAATGCCGGCAGCTCGTCTCTGAAATATCAGCTGCTGGATCCGGAAACCGGCCATCTGCTGGCCAAAGGCCTGTGCGAGCGCATCGGCATTGACGGAAAATTCACCTATAAGCCCCAGGTAGAGGGCAAGGCCGTGATTTCTGCGGCCGACGTGCCCATGCCCACCCACTCCGAGGCCATCCAGGCGGTGCTGGCCGCTCTGGTGGACCCGGTCAACGGCGTCATCTCCTCCATGAAGGAGATCGACGCGGTGGGTCACCGGGTGGTCCACGGCGGCGAGAGCTTCGCCAGCTCCGTTCTCATCACCGACCAGGTGATGCAGGCGGTGGAGGACTGCACCCCCCTGGCGCCTCTGCATAACCCCGCCAACATCATCGGCATTGAGGCCTGCCGGGCGGTGCTGGGCCACGACGTGCCCCAGGTGGCGGTGTTCGACACGGCCTTCCACCAGACCATGCCCGAGCACGCCTATCTGTACTCCATCCCCTATGAGTATTACGAGAAGGACAAGATCCGCCGCTACGGCTTCCATGGCACCTCCCACCGCTATGTGTCCCTGCGGGCGGCGGAGCTTCTGGGCAAGGACCCGGCGGAGCTGAAGGTGGTGTCCTGCCACCTGGGCAACGGCTCCTCCCTGGCGGCAGTCAAGGGCGGCCGCTGCGTGGACACCTCCATGGGCCTGACGCCTCTGGCGGGCCTGCCTATGGGCACCCGGGCCGGTGATATGGACGTGGGCGTGGTGGAGTTCATCGCCAACAAGTACGACATGACCATTTCCGAGGCCGTGAACCTGCTGAACAAGGAATCCGGCATGCTGGGCCTGTCCGGCGTGTCCTCCGACTTCCGGGATCTGGAGCAGGCGGCGGAGAAGGAAAATCACCGGGCCACCGTGGCCCTGGAGATCTTCGAGTACCGGGTACGCAAGATGATCGCCGAGTATGCCGCCGCCATGGGCGGCGTGGACGTGGTGGTATTCACCGCCGGCGTGGGCGAAAACGCACCCGAGACCCGGGCCCACATCCTCCACGGTCTGGAGTTCATGGGCATCACCTGCGACCCGGAGAAGAACAACTGCCGGGGCAAGGAGCAGATCATCTCCCAGGACGGCGCGCCCGTCATCGTCATGGTGATCCCCACCAACGAGGAGCTGATGATCGCCCAGGACACCATGGAGCTGGTCCTGGATCAGGAGTAATCGCTTCAAATATTTCAAAAGGCCGCCCGTCCGGGCGGCCTTTTGAGCAGCTTGTCAAAAAAGGGCGTTGCCCTTTTTTGACAAAAGAGTTTTCGCTCCAACCCGCGCGTTTTCACGCATAAAATGCGCGAAAACACACTCTGGCCCGACATCAGCCGTCGGGTCTGCCGAGGCCAGTTCCGCT
>ERZ506966.976-NODE-976-length-9548-cov-4.133467_pt1 | contig 9548 bp, 10 predicted proteins | sample MGYA00512892_ERZ506966 | MGnify/ENA metagenome assembly ERZ506966 | reverse complement strand
GGAGTTCAGACGTGTGCTCTTCCGATCTATTATTATCTTTTTCTTATCATTTAATAAAAAGCCAAATAAAATGACTAGCGGTATTGGAGCAAGTGGAAAAACAGATAGTATGATATCTGGATTACGTGAATACAAATTGTTTATACTATACTCAATATTTCCAATTAAATCCTTTTTAACATTTATCCAATATTCTTCTGATTTATAATCCGCTCTACTTTCTATAAATATGTTAATTCCGTAATCTCCTCCATGATTATATCCATCTTTTCTATTTGCTTCTATTGCTGAATTTAAATTCACTTTTACATCAATTTTGTTTTTGATTTTAGATTCAAGTATAACTATTTCTGATTTTGGGAAATACATTCCATCTAATAATCGTGAAACATTTTCTTCTTGTTCTTTTTTCATTGATATTAATAATTCTGATGGGTATTTTTCAGGATAATCATCCACCAATTTATGGTGCTCTCTGCACAATAGCATTAAGTTTTCTAGATTATTCGATAATTCATGGGATTTATCAGATCCACGTGGACCATTAGGTGAAGAAGCAACGATATGTGCTATATTAGAATGATTTAATTCCTCATTAGTTAAACTTTCAATAAATAATTTTTCATTACATCCTTTAAATTGGCACCGTCCACCAGATGCCGCAATCAATTTCATTTTTGTTAATTCTGTAGGTGAATTTCCACGATTTTTCTTTGTCAATATAATCTCCTATCTTGATTTTTTATAATACATACTTTCTTTATGTATTTTAACAAATCAATTACCAATACCAATTTTTAACTAATTACGCTATGTTCAAAGCGTTAAAATTAATTTCTCTAGAATTCTCTTGATAATTATTCATTCTTATCATGTGAGAATAGTAGTTCAATATTTATAGATATATTATTTGAAAGACAAATATACAAACTCTCTATTGTCATTGTATGGTCTGATTTGAATACCAGTTTGAACTAAATGATAATCAGTTCCAATTGTATAGCCCTGTCCATATGCAATAAAAGTTAGATAGTCTTCAACTAAAGCTAAGTCTACACCGTTTTTAAAATACACGTATTCAATCATTTCATCACAACTATGTAATTCACATTGCTTAATAATTGGCTCTTTATCTTTATTTGCTTCATCAAAATACTTAATGATTGCTTCACAATCATAATTAGGATATTTTAATAGTCTTTCCAATATTTCTTGAGTTTCTTTGTTATGTATTTCTTCTTCAAATTCATCACAATCTAAGATGCTTTTTGAATTCAGTAATTTCATGAATTATCAACTCCTTCAGGGCATAGTAATTGTACTTTTTCTTCAATAGAAGCACATAATTCGTCAATCATATTTGTATCAGCAACTTTGTAATTTCTGAGCAAGTAATTGAAGTCTATTCCAAATGTATGGATAAAATCATAATCTTCAACTTTGTTATCTGTTCGCCAGTCAACATCTGCATACCCAAAATAAACTAAATTATTTTCTGAATAACGTAACAAGCTATCATCGTTTTTAAATACTTCTAATTCTTTGTTGTAAGGAAGAATAAATGCATTTCTAACGTGTTCATCTTTAATTGTGTTATGAACATAATCACCATACGTAATCTGTTTTTGCAAAGACTGTGTATCTGGTAAATCGTTCATGCTATGTGTGCATCCATATTGATACATTTTTGCATCGAGAATATAAGTTTTATCTTCATTTTTAACAATCGTATCCGGTCTTAATTCAGATGCTTTTCCAGTTCTTCCACCAGTAAGATGCCAATGACCGCTTGGATTATATTTGCTTTTATTTGTGGAAATTCCTCCAAATATAGAATCTACCATGGTTTCAAATACATAATAGTAATTTGTGATTCCATAAGAACATACAGAAGAAATCATCTTGTTTCCTTCAGTGTTGTTTAAGATTTTTAAAAGATGGTTATATCTCAACTTTTTTACATCATCAAAAGTCTGATTTAGTTCTTTTCTTATTGCACTAGCCATTTCAGAAATTGAAAACATTTGTTGAATTTCCACATAAAAATTGTAATCAAATAGCCATCCAATACGATCAACACTTTGTTTCAAACAAAGTCTATAAGTCTGTGCAACAATATCATTCGATGCCGATATCTTAGAAGTAATCATTTTGTCATAAATGATATTTCCATCTGAATATATAGACGTCTGTTTTAATGTTCTTTTCCAATCAATTTTTCCACTATTAGATCTAGAATATATTTTTTCTCGATTGTAATAATATCCATTTTCAAGGAAATCACGAATGATCCATAAATAAGAATCAATAGGCCAGACATCATTGTTCGCATCGTTCCCTTTTTTTTCAGACTGTTTATCAAATGTTTTAGCCAATGCTAAAGACTTCAAGAACAACAATCTATCATTTTTTATATTTTCCTTTTCCTCACGAAAAACTTGAGGAACAAATAGCTTTACATTGTCATTCTCGATTTTAATTCCAACAAATTCATTTGATTTATCCACTTTTACTAGGGTTACTTCTCTAGTCATTGTTATCATCTACTTTTTTCGCATTTCCAACTAACTCAGTTGAAATGTCTTTAGTGAAAATTTCAGAGAAGATGTTTTTTGATTCTGCCTGTTCTGCACCGACATTATTTGATTCTTTTAAAACTGCTTTCTTATACATATCTATACGTTCATATAATTTATCTGTTGTTAAAATTTGTTCTTCAAACAAAATCTTATGATTAAACTTCGTAACATCATTAAACAAGTAATCTAGAACGTTATTGGCAAAGCTATCAATTTTATCTCCATCCTTATCATTTGGATCTTTAGTCAACATGCTTTCATCCGCAAAATAGGTACCCATTTGTTTATCTTCAGAGATAGGAGCAGCTTCTTTAGCGCTTTTATCAATCATTTCTTTATTGATTGTTTTTACAAAAGTTTCCCAAGTAACAGATGTATATGGAATATACAAACCTTTAATTTTATTCTCTTCACCCCAATCACTTGTTACTTTTTCTCTGTTCCATCTTCTCTTAAATGCTGTATCAAGAGGGAATACATTTTGATCACTTGTATTCATTGTCGCAAGTAAGGTCAAATTATGTGGAATGTAAATATTACCTGGCGTAAATTCAACACCCTGTTTTCTCAAATAATCTTCAATAAAAGCATTGGAAATTGGATATTCACTATCCCCAATAACACGGCCATTCTTGTTTTCTTTTAATCTATCTAATAATTGGAAAGTATCACCAAAAATAGCAGCTGCATTTCCACGATTTATTTCTTCAATAACTAAATAGATCATTTCACCTTTATTAGTTAAAGCACGTTCCAAAGCCTTAGTAAATGGGCCAGGAATAGGCTCGTATTTTACTTTATTACCATCAACAACAGGATAGATTTGACCAATAAAATCACTATTTGAATAATCCAAATAGAAAGTTGTTCTAAATACATTATTCTTTTTATCAACACCTTCTAAAACAGTATTTTCTATGTGGTAGCTCTTCCCACAACCAGGAATACCATAATAAATCTTGTTATAACCTTTTTTTAAATCCTGATTTTCAACTTGCTTAACGATAGGTTCATTTTTATCAAAATGAAATTTATCTTTAATCAAGTCAATTGATCGATGATCTGTTGTCAAATAATTTACATACGATTTTAGATCTGAAAATTGTGTATTTAATACATCTAAATCAGTATTTAAGTACTCTAAGTTACAACAATTTAAAATATCATCAATTGGATAATTAATTTTTAAAGTATTATCATCAATTTTAGAAAAATAACTCGAACCAATAAACATATTAAATAAGCCATTTATATTGTTATTCTCAGGTTGAGAAACAAAATTATAAATAGTTTTTAAATCATTTTTTGTAATTGCAGTTAAATGATTTTTTTGAGCATAATCTAATGTTGAAAATAATGGATGATTAATTTTGTTATCAATTGGTTGAATATAATTTAAAAAGAAAATATCAAAATAATCAGTAATAGTTATTTCATTTCTAGCAACTTTAAGTGCTAGTGAGCATAATTCTAAGTCTGAATTAATCCAAATTCCTAATTCATGACCTATCGTATATTGACTTGAAAATTGACTTGCACTTTCACCTGTATATGTTCCTGCAGTAAATCTAAATAATTCATATGCATTTTTAAGCATACGAACTATATCATCTTTATTTCCTTTTTTTATTTTCGCTTGATATGAGGCATGTATTAAACATAATACAGTTTCAGCTTTTTCTGTTCTTCTTAAATTATCAAAATACAAAAATGCATGATTTTTACAAAAAGCCATAATTATTCATCTCCTAAATATATACTTATAAAATCATTTACAGCTTGTGCTAATTTTTTTGCAAAAAGAGAAGGAACAGCATTTCCAATCATTTTGTATGCTGCACCCATGGAGCAAGGAAAATCAAAGTCATCGGCAAATGTCTGAATTCTTGCAGCTTCCCTAACTGTGATTGTTCGTGCTTGTTTACTATCATAATGGATAAATCTGAATCCATCTTTGTGTAGGTGAGCTAAAATTGTAGTGCTTGGCTCATCTTTTCTTAATACGTGATATTTATGAACGGATGTCTTCTTGCCTGTAGTTTCTTCGTAAAGCTTAATTAAATTTGAAGTACTTGAGTAAAGATTTGTTTTATCTTCTATATCTTTACATAACTTTTTAAAGACTTCAATATCTCGTTCATTTTGATATCTAGGTACATGCCATGTTAAATCGGTATGTCCATAAACCTTATGTGAAATATTTTTCCCATTTTCTTTGTAAGGAGTCACAGGATAAATAGGAGGTAAATCTCCAATAGCACTTCCCAAATCAAATACTTTTTTTGATTTATATTTAGGAAGAATATCTTCATAAAAATGTTTTAATAATTCTTGTGGATTGTTTACACTATTTGACTTAATGCCAATTAAAATAACTCTTTTACGTGTCTGTGGAACTCCAAATTCACTTGTATCTATTAATGCGTATTCCTTTATGTTTTCAATTATTTCATAGCCTATTTTAGATAAATCTCTTTTTATTAAGTCAGTAATCAAAGTCCCATCTGGCATAGCACTTAACATACCTGGAACATTTTCGAATACAAATAGTTTCGGTTGATATCTGTTAATTACTGATATGTAATGTTCAAAAAGATAATTTCTATAATCATCTTTCATTCTTCCTGCATTTCTTCCTGCTACTGAATAAGCTTGACAAGGTGGTCCACCAATTACAATGTCAATTCCTTGATTATAATTAACAAGCTTATCTAAGCCTTCATTTTTTCCATAATCAGGATCATCAAATCCATTAAACAATTCATCTTCTCTTTGAATATCAAATCTAATAACTTCTTTTTCTGGATTTTGAATGTTCCATTTGGTTTTTAATCTATTTCTTAAAACATCTACAGGGGCCTTTTCCCATTCCACAGATGCAACAGGTTGATAATAACCGGATTGCATGAATCCATCAAATAATCCACCGCACCCAGCAAACAGATCTATAAATTTAATTTTTTTATTCATTTATTTCTCATCTTTCTTATTGTCTTTTTCATTTAAATATTCTTCTATTTTATTAGCTACAGCATAACCTAATAAAGGTGGAACAGCATTTCCAACTTGTTTATACTGTTGTTGCTTATTTCCATAAAAAATAAAGTTATCAGGGAAGCTTTGCAATCTTGCATTTTCACGAACAGATGGAATTCGATTATACTTATAGTGAAAATGAGTTCTATGACCAGTATCAATTGTTAATGATGGCTTTTTACTGTTATATCTATGTAAACTTTCATGATATTTGAAATTTTTCGATAATTCTGGTGGTAAATCAGTATATTTTCCACCATCAGGTACCAATTTTATATGGTCAATAGTTTTTTGAGCATGTTTTGTAGGTGTGTGATTATATACTTTTAAACATCCAATTCTCATTTTCTTTTGATAATCTGTCTTGGCTTCACATGGATAATCTCTGATTGTATTGACATTATAATCTGCGTCACCTTCTAATGTTGGTAAATCACTAATAGCCTGTTCACAAGTTATAAAATTATCTTCTGTCAAGATAGGTGTAGGATATTCAAACTTTTTTTCGTTATTTAATAATCCTACAAAAATTGCACGTTTTCTAATTTGTGGGATACCATATTCTGGTGCATACAAAACTTTAACATTCATTGTATAACCTAGATTTTCAAAATCTTGAAAGATTTTTTCTTTTACTTTCCCACCATACAACGTCAACATTCCAGGTACGTTTTCCAACAATACTACTCTTGGTCTTAATAATTCAGCAGTTTTAACCATTGCAGTGTATAAAGTATTTCTTTCATCTGATTCAACTCTATTTCCTGCTAATGAGAATCCTTGACAAGGTGGTCCACCAATTAATACATCTAATTTATTAACATTTTTTTCTTTTAATTTTTCTTCAATATATTTAACATTATCCAAATTAAATAAATCTAATTTAATTGCTTCTGCATTACCATGGTTATGTCCAAAAGTTTTTAAAGCAGCATCATCCCAATCTATACCAAATTGAACATCAAAACCTGCATCCATAAATCCTTTTGATAATCCTCCTGCACCGCAGAACAAATCAACTACACTATATCCCATTTACAACCTCCAACTTACTTATCAATAATTTCAACAATATCATCAAATGAGCAATTTAAATAAACACAAATATCTATCAATTTATCCATTGAAATTGTTTCATTTTTTGTTAATTTACTTAGAATATTTCTTGAAATTTTTGCATTCTTTTCTAAATCACTTTTTTTTAGATTTTTATCTATTAGTAGTTTGAATAATTTATTGTAACAAACTCTCATAAATACCCCTTTTTCATTCGTGCAGTTTATTTTATCATATTATGTCATGAAAATATATAGGTTTGTCACATTTTCGTGACTATAATTTATACATAAATACTACTTATAACATGAATTTATATACTATAATTTCTTTTATTTAAGAAAAAATATCACAACGAATTGGTACAGATCTCTGTTTCACACAGTTGATCTGTATTTTTTTTATAAATTTCTAGCTTTTTGTGCAATTTTTAGGCTCTTTCGTCGGCTCTATAAGTGAAGGGATGTCCCTTCACTTAGCTATAGACGTAAAGGAGGAACTAAAAATGGCTAAAGGTTATAATCACAAAAGTGCAGAGCTTGAATTCAAAAAAATGAAACAAAAGGACAATGAATTCATGCGTCGGAATGGAATGTCAGAATTAAATATCGACAAAATGTATCTTCATGATCGTAAGGATTTTAATTCAGATCGTAGATATAATGAACGCAAATCAAAACACAGCGATTTATTTGTCACTATTGCTACACAACCAAGTGAAGATCTTGTATCATCTGCAATAACACTGGAAGAATTTCTTGATCGAATCCCAATTGTACCTTTATCACAAGCTTTAGAAATGGTTAGTGCACAAGTTAGGCTGATGAGCTTTCTAAAAAATATGGGGTATAGTGATACAGAAGTAGCACGTATTATTGGTGTACATCCATCTACAGTTTGTAGAAATCTAGATAATTTATATGATTTATATCAGTTTTTCAGGAGATACGAAATGGACGAATAATTCACACAAAGCGGAACCAACATGGATTCCGCTTCTTTTAAAATTTTGACTTTGAATACGTAACAATTTCTTGATGCTCTATATCATCAATTTCGTATTCTTTGAATTGATCATAGAAATCACCATACATATAATTACTTAAATATTTTGCAAACTCTACTGCCTTTTCATCCACTTTCTCTGGCAAGTATTGCATCGTATGATATAGCTCCAAAACATCCAATAGTGACTTAATATGATCATCATAAAATATAGATTTCTTCATCTTCTCCTCCTCAAAATAAAAAAATTATAACTTTTTTTCAATTTCGTGCAATTTTTGGACGTTTTCGTCGGCTCTATAGTGAAGGGGCATTTAAGTCTCTTGGTAGATCTTTGAAAATTGCATAACAACTATTAGATACAACACTTATATATTCGAGCTATTTCACTACTGCGCGATGATGTTTTTAACGAGCGATGATACTTTAGATTGATAAACAATTTTGCTGATTGTGCCATGACAATATATAAGATAATGATACTTCTAGCGACAGGCTCAAGCGTGATATGGGTTGGTGCGATGCCAATGAAAGATAATTAGCAACTATCTTGTCTAATAGGATTCCTTTGTTTTCGGGTAATCAGGTGATAAATAGAAAACACGATAAATATTTTATTTTTAACCATCAACCAGGACTAGTTCCTGGTTTTACATAAGGAGTGAGTATGTATGAAAGTTAAAAGAGGAGAAGTCTATTTAGCGGATTTAAGTGATGCATCCGGATCCGAACAAGGAAAAGTAAGACCTGTTGTGATTATTCAAAACAATCGTGGTAATAAATATAGTCCAACAACCATTGTTGCTTGTTTATCTTCCAAGATTTATACAAAACATCATTTACCAACACATCATCTTTTACCAGAAGGTATTGGATTGAAATATAAATCTATGGTCATGTGTGAACAGATTCGTGTCATTGATAAAAGTAGATTGTTAAAGAAAATTGCTACAGTGGGTAAATTAGATATGATGGCGATTGATCGAAAAATCAAAATTAGTCTAGATCTACGTTTACATAACCAAAGAAAATAGCTTTGGTTATGCTCCCTTTCCTTATGGAAGCAGTCCTTTCCCAGCTGCTTCCTTTTATTTTGTAGGTGAGAATTTAAATTTCAAAGATTTTATAGTAAGGAGGAACAAAGAGATGAAACCTGTTATGTGCGAAAAGAAAACATATACGGTTGCTGAAATTATGCAAATACTTGGTATTGGAAGGACAGCAGCCTATGACTTAACAAGAAAAGGATTATTCAAAGTCATTCGTGTTGGAAAAATTCTTCGTATTAACAAGGAATCCTTTGATCAATGGTTTGACAGTCAACAATAAAGGAGGAATGAGGGATGGCTGTGATTTTAAAATTGGGAAAGAAATTTCAAGTAACTTACGAGGTAGTCACACCTGCAAAAGAAATAAAAATGATTAAGGAATTATTCGATAACTATGAAGATGCAGCTAAACGAAAAGAATTATTAGATGGTGAGACATGTATGTTTTCACCAGATAGTTTATTTGTGGATGTAATGGAAGATTGGCTTGCTGATCCATATTTCAGAGATCATTTAAAAAAATATCACGAGGCTCAAAAAAACTATGATGTGTATCTTCGTAGCCTTGTAGAAACAACTAAAGTTAAAGATGTTAATTCAGCCTTTGCAAATTCTATTATTAACCAGCTCTGCACAATCAAAAGTATAGGAAGGAATAGTACATTGTCTGTAAAGACGATTCGAGCCTGTAAGCTATTGCTTATAAGTACGTGTGATCATGCAATTAAGATGGGAATCATGGATGAAAATCCATTCAATGAAATACACATTTCTGATCCACATGATTTTAAAAAGAGGCCAAAGAAATATGCAGATTGGACAT
>ERZ506966.956-NODE-956-length-9684-cov-3.666736_pt1 | contig 9684 bp, 8 predicted proteins | sample MGYA00512892_ERZ506966 | MGnify/ENA metagenome assembly ERZ506966 | reverse complement strand
CCTCGAAGTACAAAGGTACATCTGATTCTTCTTTTAAATAGCTGCTTAACATGTGTTTATCACATAAGGAAATGTTGTTATGGAAAAAAGTAAGGTTGATGTATCTTCCCGGAAGGATAACCTCTCCGACATAGTGGGACGAGATAGGGATAAACACAAATTCATTTGCATGCACCCTTGCTTTTTCATTTTCATCTTTGGTAATTTCGACCTCTCCAGACAATATAAATATCAGGTGGTTGGCTTTTATCTCCTGCTCCTGATTGTCGAAATTTTCTCCTGTCAGGGCTTGTCCTAATGAAAAGCCGCTGTACTCTTCTGTCTTGTAGTTTACACACGATGTGTGCTCTTTAATGTAGTTCAGTTCCATTTTGTATACTCAATTTAAAGTTATTAATTCAGGCATTTCATGCCCAATGTTTCAGTTTATGTTTCAGAAAAGCTGTGCCTTATGTCATTCATATATAGCGTATTATCCACATCTATAATAGAAAGAAATGGTACAGTGAAAAAACATTGAATCTTTTTATCTACGTAAATCATTAATTATCAACACTATATATGTATCTCATCTGTGTTATTCAGACAGATGAAAAATGTGAAAGCCGAGAAAGGGAAATTAACGTAAATAAATAGTTGAAATACAACGACTAATAAAATAAGAGACTATGCTAAAAAAAGTGACGATTTTCATGATTACCTTGTTTGCGCTCTTATCCGGAACGGCTTCGGCTCAAGAGTTTGCGGTGAAGAGTAATCTGTTGTACGATGCAACTTCTACGATAAACTTGGGAGTAGAATATGGGTTGTCTCCTCGCTGGACGTTGGAGGTGTCCGGCAACTATAATGCGTGGACTTTTTCTGATAATAAGAAAATGAAGCTCTGGATGCTTCAGCCCGGAGTTCGTTATTGGACATGCAGCCGTTTCGCCGGACATTTCTGGGAAGCCCACCTGCTTGGAGGCGAATACAACTACGGCGGTATGCTTCCTTTCGGCATAAAGCCCTCCGCGTCGGGATTAGGCAGTAAGCGCTATCAGGGCTGGCTGGCGGGAGCAGGAGTGGGCTACGGTTACAGTTGGGTGCTGGGCAAGCGCTGGAATTTGGAAGCTACCCTCGGACTGGGCTATGTGCATTTCAGCTACGACCGTTTCGAGTGCAAGACGTGCGGCGACAAGCTGGGCAGTGGGAATAAGAACTATTTCGGCCCTACTAAGGCTGCCGTTTCCCTTATCTATATTATAAAGTAACGAAAGAAGAAGTAAAGATATGAAGTGTAGTGTGCTATTATGTGGCTTGCTGCTGATGCAGGCGGTTGGCCTGTCGGCTAAGGAGCAGGTGCGTTTATCGGCGGACGATGTAAAGATGGTTCGCAGTGAAGACAGCGTGCGCGTTTCGTTCAGGCTGAATGTAGGCGGGCTGGGCAGAGGTTATGTGTTGAAAGTTACCCCGTTGTTGCGTGGCAAGGGCGGGCAGGAAGCATGCCTTCCGAAGTTGAACTACGGCAGCCGCCGGGCGCAGATAGTGGAGTGGCGCGAGGGCGGCATGAAAAAGACGCAGGTGGTTGCTCCTGCCTACAACAAGGCAGGCGAAGAACTGCTCTACACCCATACGCTCCCCTACAACGACTGGATGGAAGGCGCCTCCCTCCATTTGGAAGCGCAGAGCGAGGGCTGTTGCAGCAAAGAGACGTTGCAGTCCCTGCGGCTGCTGGACAATGCGATGCTTGCCACCCCTGCCGAGCTGTTTGTTCCCGTAGTGCCCCGGTCGGAGCCTGTGATACCCGTTGTGGAGCAATTGGCGCAGGAAAACAAGTTCTTGGGTGTGTGGACGGGCAACGTGGGCACAAAGGAGGACATCGACCGTTATAAAGACGAAGCCACTCTGGTGGTCTATTTCCCTGTGGGCAGCGTACAGGTTTTGCCGGAGTACGAGAACAACCGCGCTCAATTGGATCATCTGCTCTCTGTTCTCGACAAGATAGCCGAAGACAAAAACTCCCGCATCGCCAAGATATTGGTAGTAGGTTCTGCCTCGCCCGACGGTTCTGCCGAGCTGAACGCCCGCATTGCCGCCAACCGGGCGCAGGTGTTGGTGGATTACATAACGAGCCGCACTCGGCTCTCACCTTCCTATTTCGAGGTGAAAAACGACCAAGAGTCGTGGAGATTTCTGCGCAGGCTCGTTGCAGACAGCGACATGGACTCCCGGCAGCAGGTGCTGAATATCATCGACACCGCTCCGGTGTGGGATGCCAAGAAGAAAGTGGGTCGCTTGGGACTTCTCATGAAGCTCAACGGTGGCAAGCCCTATCACTATATGAAGCAGCACTTCTTCCCGAAGCTCCGCAACGCGGGATACATCAAGGTGTTCTACGAGGCGCAGCCCGACCCCGAACTCCTGTCGCTCAACAAAGCCATCGACCTGCTGCAAGCCGAACAGTACGCCCAAGCGTTGCACACGCTTCAAGGCAACACCCACTTTCGTGCCGACAACCTGCGGGGCGTGTGCCACATGATGAACGGCGATACGGAAAAGGCCCGCACCTTGTTCCAAAAGGCGGTGGCTGCCGGTGACCCCCAAGCTGCCGAGAACCTGAAACAACTGGAAGAACTGCTGAATAGAAGCAGATAAAGCAAGACAGGTTTTCCGAAGCGGAACAGGTTCCGGCAGAATAAAAAGACAGGATAAAAAGAGTTTTCAATAGGTATTATATACATAACAATAATCATTTAAGTACTAATTTTTAAGATTAAAAAACAATGAAGAAGATTAAATTTTTAGCAGTGGCTCTTGCAGCCTTCACGATGTTCTCGTGCACTAACGATGAAGTAGAGAATTTAGGAAACAATGCTCCGGGCGAAAAGTCCGTCCTCACCGTCAAAGTAGAAGGAGCCGGTAACAATCAGGCGCAGTCAAGAGCTACGGGAGCGGCTACTGACACAGAAGATGCTGTGATTAACAACTACCTTGTGTTCCTGTTCCGCGATGGCGGTGCTTTGGACTGTCCTCCTCATTACAGCTCTTCCAATGCAACTGCTACAATCGGAACTGGTACTACTGCCGCAAAGAAAGCGTATGTGATAGCCAATACGGGTACACTGGCTAACGGCCCTTTTGCAGCCGTTAAGACGGAAGCCGACTTGTTGGCGGTGGCAGGTAGCCTGATGGATAATACTAATAATGCTTCAACTCAGACGAAAACCAACCTTTGGATGTCGGGAGTGAATGATGTTACCTTTAACGGCACTAACGCTCAGGTTACTGTGACTTTAAACTACGTAGCGGCAAAAATACAGCTTATCGTCAAGGATAATCGTTCGAATATGAGCAGTGGTACTATTCAGATTACAGACAACGAAGTTGTATTGCTGTTTGCAGGTAAGAGTGGAAAGTTCTTCGGAACTTCGACAGAAAAGTCTGCACAAACTCACTTCTATACAGGAGATGACAGTTATAATAATGCCTTTAATACGAATGTAACGAAATCTACGGCTCTGTCCGATGCAGTAAGCGCTGCTTTCACTGCTAATGCCGGTGAGGCTGTTTTCAACCACTTCTACACTTTCGGCAACGACGGCACTACTCAACCCACCATCCTTGCCATCAAGTCAACAAAGACTGTGAACAGTACTTCCTCTACTATCTACTATCCCGTTCACTTTACGACAGCCGATGCAGGCCACACCATCGAACCGGGCAATTCCTATACAGTGACTGTTACCCTGAATGGTGATGTGGAAGCCGGTGCCGGCGGTGGTACTACCGACCCGGAAGCGCCTGTTATCTCTTCTTCAATAGAAGTGACTGTGGCTGCTGCTACATGGAGTCCCGTAACCGTCACCAAAGACTTTAATTAAAAGAAATCCCCGTAGAAGTTGTCTTTATCCCTGATAAGGATGCTTGGAAAGGCGGGGATGCTTCCCGTTCCCGCCTTTCATAATTACAATATTTTCGTTTCACTATCAATACACCCACCCAATCATGCAGAAGAACAAATTCCGTAACTGCTTGCAAATACTGCCTGTACTGTTTCTTATGGCATTTGTATCTGCAAGCTGCATCAAGGACGACCTTTCGGGTTGTCCTTCTCCCCACGTCTCCGGACTTACCTTGCAGGTAAAGGCCTTCGACGCCGACGGCGGCACGCTTGACGGCGAGACTATAAAGGACATCACGCTCTATGTTTTCGACAAAGACAAAAACTTGCTCGACACCCTCCACACCTCCCTTTCGGAACTTGTCACGCTGGACTATCCCGGACACGACGTCCTGAAACTGGTGGCATGGGGCAACGGCCGGCAAGGCAGCCAGACGCTGCCCGCACTGCGGCAGGGCGACCACTTGGAGACGGCCTTCGTGTCGCTCATCCACCAACCCCAAACTCGGATAACCTACCCCGTAGCAGGCTCGCCCGACGACCTCTTCTACGGCACCATAGATATACAGACCTCCGCCGATGCGCTCTCCGCCACCGGCACCCTCTCCGACAAGGAACTTCCCCTGCGGCGCAAGGTCTCCGGCGTAGCCGTTACGGCGCGCCACCTCAAGGAGTATGTGGGAAGCTCCGACGACGATTACCACTACATCCTGCGCAAGACGGGCAACATGCTCGACTTCTACGGCCTGCCCAACGGCACCGATGTGAGCTACCGCCCCGAAGCCTCGTTCAACGATCGGGGAGATTTCGTCTCCTCCGTCTTCAACATACTGCCCACCGAGGAGGAACTCCGCATAGACATCTACCACCGGGGCGTGCTCCGCACGACCGTCATCTCCGACAGCAACGGCAAACCCCTGCGTGTGTCAGAAGGCCGTCTGCTCAACGTGCTTGTCGACTTCGACGGTGCTATCAGTGTAGACGTCAAAGTCACCGACTGGGGCAAACAGGAAATATGGAAAGAGTTCTGACCCTAAGCGCAGAACAAGAATGATAAGACAGAACAGTAAGAAACACTAAAAATACAGAGATATAAAATGAAAAAGATAAGAAATACGATGCCTTTCCTCTACGCGCTGCTTCTCTCCGCCTTGCTTCTGGCGGGATGCGTCCGCGAGAAGTTTCCGGGTGCAGGCTCAGTGGCAGAAGGAGAGCCTTCGCGGATAGCGTTCAACCTCATTGTGCCGACCATGAGCAACGGTTCTTCCACCCGCACCCTGACCCCCGAACAGGAGAATAAGATTGAGAATTTGCGGGTGATGGTGTTCCGGGCAGACGGTTCGTTGGTGAGCAACGGCAAGTTTGTAAATTCCGGTTCGCGATTTACGGTAGACAGCTATTCGGGCAGTAACTATACGATTCTTTTCATTGCCAACGTCAGCAATGCAGAGATAGAGTCCAAGTTGCACTCCGCCACTTCTCTGTCGGAAGTGGAACAGATTGTGACGACCGCCACCCAACTGGACTTCGGCCTGAACACCACGCACCCCCTGATGATGACGGGAAAGCAGGAGAACGTGGAGATTGCTCCGGGCAACAGCACCTACGGCACTCCGGTTCAGCTTCATTTCATAGCTGCCAAGGTGACGCTGAAAGTGATGGACAGAACCCCTGGCGACCAAGAGATAATCTTCATAGGCTGGGACGTGGAGAATGTTCCACTCCGCAGTTATCTGTTTTCGAATGCTACGGATATAAACCGACCCGGCACTTCTGCCGATAAGGACGATTATTGGCTGACAACGGATGCGGACTATACGTTTGAGGCGGAGGACAAACCGAATAGAACAGTCTCCCAAACGCTCTATGTCTTTGAAAACCGCCGTGGAGGACGTGTAGACAGGGCATTGCCTAATTATTCAGAACGATATTCCGGAATGGCTGTTGGCGACAAAGACCATCGTGGCAAGGGCTGGTACAAGCCCGCACGCGCCACTGCCATCGTCATTAATGCCATGCACAAGACCTCAACGGAAGTGAAGCAGGTGAAGGCGCATATCTATTTGGGCGCCGACAACCATAGCGACTACAACATAGAACGTGGCAAGCACTACACCTTTACCGTAACGGTGAAGGGACTGAATAACATCCAAGTGGACTCGAATGTGGAATATTATACGGGAGACTTTTTGGTGGATATTGGTACGCAAACCTTCGATGCACATCCCGATTTTTCTCCCATGCGCATCAATGCGGTGAAAGGAAAGATGACCATGGAAATTTTGGATGATGCCGGCAGAGCTTATAACGAACCGGGGTTCGATGCCACATGGCTTAAAATATCTCCTTTGGACTTGATGTGGCATCAGGTGAAGCAAGCGTCTCCCCATGATAAGTGGCAACAGCAGGTGGGTGAGGTAGGCAGTTTTGTACGTGGAAAATATATCCCCCACAAGAGTGTGAGAGAAAAGCTGGAGCAGCAAGGAATAACCGGTTGGAATGCGATTCCCACGGGGCAGGAGGATGACGATGTCATGGCATTTGCCGATGCCACCTATCGCATGTGCTATAAGATTACGGATATTCCGTTTACGGAAATCACCGCAACCAATAAGATGCTCTATGTTTATGCGGATGAATTACTTGACAGAGACCCTAATAAGGAACGCGACGCTTGGGTACGCCTGACTTTCTACAAAGAGGGAGGAGATCCGGATATGCCGGAAGTTAGGACTTTTGTATTGAAGCAACGTATGGGTATTCATCTCTTTTATCAATATGCTGCTGAAGCCGGATTGTTGATGATGAATGAGGATGGTACGTTTAGCAATGTCAGACAACGTTTTTTTATTGAAAGAGATGTTGAGCATTTATACTCTCGATATCCGGGGATATTAGACTTTGGATATGATATTCAGCTGCAATGGGGCTTTGACGGTGTGTTGCTCTATAATGGGCCTGATAAAATGCGTAATGGTAAATTTCTGACGGAAAACGCCGTATATACCGATGTTCGGCGTGTGAACAGTGAGGTTGTAGATTTTGGTCAGGCTTCTGACTCTTACCGTCCGATGTATGGAAAGGATGGTCAACTCATTCCGAAATATACAGGGACGACTTCCGGCGCTCCTTACTATTATCCTGAAGCATCTGCGAATATTTACCACCCCGTTTACAAGACCTCTTCAGCACGATACTGCCATGAGAAGAACAGGGACTTAAATGGTGATGGAAAGATTGATGTTTCAGAGAGCCATTGGTATCTACCGTCACATGATGAAATAATATTAATTTATTTTTCTAATAACAACACTGCCAAGCAGGAACAGCAGCTGGCTTACTTAAAATCTTCTACAGAAGCAAGCGCCGATACTCATTATGTTATAGGTATTGACTATAATTCCTATACCTCTACTGGTGAAATCTACTATATGCCTGTGTACAAAGGGTATTCAGGGAAGGTCTTTTGTGTCAGGAGATTACAATGAGTATAGTAATGGGAGAGTACTTTGAGACTTTGAATAACGGATTGTGATAAAATAAAAAAACAGATAAATGAAACTATATATGAAGTTAATATTAGGAATTCTCGGGTTGCTGATGGCAACTGCAAATTATGCTCAAGTAGTCCCGTATACCAATGTTATAGATGCTACGGGAATCTCAGATGATCAGCCTCGAAGTTACTGGCCACCGACATCTGTAACTGGAACAAATGATACTGCTGGCTCTGGTGATTTTCTAACGAATTTAGGCCATTGGAACTATATGGTGCATATGAGCAGGAAATTTGAGATTGAAGGGGTCGACTCTTTTTCTGACAATTGGCTGGATGCTGTAAATACTTGCGTACGTAAGGGTAATGGATGGCGTTTATCTACAATAGCGGACTTCTTGTTGGTGACCATGTTGAAGAAAGAACTGGAGCAGTATTCTTATGATTTTACTCCTTTACGCAAAGGGGACGCCAATCTAATCCCGTCTTCCCCGGGGGAGAAAGGTTGGCATTATTGGCTTGCTTCTGAAGTTCCTAATACCGAGGATGGTTCCTATATGATAGCGTTTGGGGATTTTGGAAGTTTACTATATCCCAATAATGCAAGTCTTTCTAACGGCAGCAGTAAGGCAGGAATACTAAATCTGGCTGGTGATAAGATTATGATGCCGTTTCGTTGCGTTCGCGACTTCGACTAATAAAATCTTTCTTTTTAAAACACCAACTCTATGACCCTACACCGCCCCCTACGTCATTACCGCCGCTACCCCCGCCGTTCCCGTACGCCTCGTGCGCTGCGCTGGTTTGCCGCCGTTGTGCTGTTGCTGCTGTCGCTCCTGCCGTTGCTTGCCGGATGCGTTTCGCAATCCGCAGAAACGGAGCGCGGTACGATGCAATCCGAAGCGGCATTCACACTGCCCGACATCCCCCCGTTGCTCGTCACCCCCCAGGCGCGCGCTTCCTACCTGGCGGCGCACTACTGGCAGCGGTTCAACTTCCGTGACACCGCGCTCATCTCCCGTCCGGAGCTTACCGAGCAGGCGTTGGCAAACTTTCTGGACATCCTCCCGCACGTGCCGTTGGCAGAAGCGCAGAGCAGCCTTACGGCAATGATGGACTCCGCCGCTGTGGACAGTGCCATGTACGCCCACTTCATGAAGTTGTCGAGGAAATACCTCTACGAGCCCAACTCGCCTTTCCGCAACGAGGAGTACTACATCCCTGTGCTGCGCCACGTCATTGCTTCGTCCCGTCTGGGCGAACCGGACAAGGCGCGCGCTAAGTTCAGGCTGGACATGGCGTTGAAGAACCGTCCGGGCGATGTGGCGGCGGACTTCGCCTACACCCTTGCCGACGGCACTGTCGGCAGCCTCCGGCAGATAAAGTCAAGCTATACCCTGCTGTTCTTCAACTCGCCCGACTGCGAGGACTGTCGCCTCGTAAAGGATTACATGGCTGCTTCGGAGCACCTCGCCGGTATGACGAGAGAGGGTTCCGCCCGCCGTCCCCGGCTGGTTATCCTTGCCGTCTATCCCGATGAGGACATCGAGCTATGGCGTGCGGCGGCTTATCCGCCCTGCATGCTCAACGCCCGCGACGCCTCGCAGGCCATCAACCGCCACCGGCTCTACGACCTGAAAGCGGTTCCCTGTCTCTATCTGCTCGATGCCGACAAGCGGGTGCTGCTGAAAGACGTCACAGTGGAGCATGTGGAACTGTATTTGAGAGAGCATGCAAGAAATTGAATTTAGAAATGGAATTATATATAGGGATAGAATTGAAATAAGATTATATATAGAATTTAGAAATAGCAATAGAATTAGAAATAAAATCTGATATGATTAGCATGAAAACCGAAAACATCCCCTTGTCAATGAAAGAAGTCAGTGCTTCTTATTTTTGTTTTGTTTGTTTGTTTATCCACCGGGGGATATGCTACGGGGCCGCTTACGGAAGCGTCCTGTTTTTAGCCGGCTTCGTAGCCGTTTTCGGTTTGCCCATATTGCTGGTGGAGTTTTTTGAGAACCGTTTCAGGAAGCGTAACCGGGCGTCACTTGCCCGATAAATAGTAAATTTTTATGAAGAAACCCAAGAAAGAGACGCGTGACGTCATAGCCAAACATGTCCGTTGGACGGAAGCCTTGCGCGTGGTGCGTGCCTATCATCCCGAAGTCACCATTATTCTGCCGGAGGAGAAGATACAGCTTCTTCCCGGTGACGACGTGCGCGCCGCTATCGCTCCTATGGTGGGCGTCATCCGTCGTGCGCTCGATGCGGGGGTGGGGCAGTGGCATGGCTACACCGAGAC
>ERZ506966.951-NODE-951-length-9746-cov-4.560417_pt1 | contig 9746 bp, 6 predicted proteins | sample MGYA00512892_ERZ506966 | MGnify/ENA metagenome assembly ERZ506966 | reverse complement strand
GAGTAATAGCTTCATCACGTTTAACAGCAGCTTTATAAAGTTCTGCTTCATTAGAGCGGTCAACCTTTTCAAAAGTTGAAAGAATTTTATCTTCTTCAGCTTTAATTGCAAGATAATCTCTTTTATGATTATAATGGAAAGAAATATTAAGTTCATTATCACCATCATTAACATCAAAGAAAATGTTATTAAGATAACTTTTAACTCTAGTAACGAAGTCTGGATGATTAGCAGCAACACCAATAATCTCTGGATAATAAGCAGCTAGCTCACCTTTATTACTCATAAGAATACGTACAGACTTAACAGAAGAACCTATAGTAGCTTTAGGCTTACCGAGTGCTTGCATATTAATTCTACGATAAGAAGAATAATTACGAACAGAAGAAATAACTACAATCTTCTTTTCAAAATATGGAGCATCAAGTTCTGCCTCAAGAGCAGCTTTTTCTTTAGCTTCTAATTCAGCTTGTGTCTGGTCTGCTGAAGGATTTACACCTTCAGCAGGAGTATTATCATTTCCACTATTTGCAGGACTTCCTTTTGGAATTTCAATTTTAATATCAGTCATAGCAATCAAATTTTAAATATTAGAGTACACACTTGAGTTGGAAGAACTTAGTGTTACGGTCAACTTGAAGACCATAAGAATCTTTAACCTCATAACTAGATACATCAATATCTGTAGAAAGAGTATTAGCAGGGAAACCACCCCATGATGCAGGAATTGGAGTAAGACCCTTAACAACTCCAGCAATATGCTCTTGACCCTTCATACGTACTTTACGAATATTATTATGACCATCATAAGAAGATGTATCAAGCATAAAAGCTTGATGAGAAGTCATTGGAAGACCAGTACGAGGATGGATATAACCATTATCACGAGCATTGTCTGCAAAAGTACCACGGTCAAGGAAACCAAGATGCTTAAGGGTAATCATATGACCATCAACAGTCTTATACTGACGGAAGTAATTACCATAAGAAAGACCACTCTTAGATTCGCTAATCATCTTGTCACCAAGAGGAGTAACAAAACCATTATCACGAGCATCATTCTTAATAGCACGGTCAAAGTCCTCAACAAAGCCCTTACCACAAGCAAGAACTATATCCATATTACCAGTATCAGTATTGCGGTCAAGAATATCACCAATAGTACGATTTAACTTATTAAGAGTAAGTTCCTCTCCATAAGTATCATAGTTACTTTCACGACAAATCTGTTGCATACCAGCAGTATGTGGAATAGGCTGACCGTTGTCTTCATCAATAAGAGTAATCTCACCATTTACAGTCTTATTATATTCTGCAAACCAAAGACGCTCTTCATTCATAACACGTTGCTGAAGCTCAAACTGACGCATCTCCTCATTTATCCAAAGATTAGTAGTACCACCACCATTAGTCTTAAACTCATAAGTAACAACAGTATTACTAATATTACCAGCAATCGGTTTAGTATAACGATGGAACTCAAGTTGAGAAGTCATCTTACCAGGTCCCATAGTATTAGTACGATTACCCTTTGAGAAAGACTCTGGAATAGTAGGAGCAGTCAAAGACCAGAACATACCTACACCAAGATTCTTAGCTACATTAACGTAAGCATTTGGATTAGGATTTGTAATACGAAGACGATACAAATAACCACCATGAGAACCATGACCAAGGTCTTTCATAATACGAACTTGAGTTACACCATCAGGAGCAATCAAACCATACTGCTCAATGAACCAGTGTGTCTTAAACTCAACTTCAAAAGTAGCACCACCTTTACCAGGAGTTGTATTACCAGTGTTAAACCAAAGTACAGAATCATTGAACTTCATACGACCCATAGTCTTCCAAGTCCAATCTGTAGTAGTAATATTTACTACACCAGCAGTACCTTGTCCTTCTGTAAGGAAATTAAGTGGGAATCTATCATCATCCATACCAAAAGTATAGGTGAGCATAGAATTAATCTCACTAGGTTTGGTAAGCATAAGATGAGCAATAGTTTCCTCATTAGAATAACCACGGTCATCATAGTTACCACGTTGCACTTCACGAATTGCGTACATAGTTATTAATTAATTAATTAAACATTTAGCTAAATTGAATATCATCAATAGCTTTATTATTATTAGTTTGTGGCTTAGTAATTCGTACAGTACCATGACCTTTATTTCCTTTGGCAACAAGCTTTAAAGTTTTAACCTGCTCATTATTAATAGCCATCTTAACAAGGTCTTTATAAGTTCCACCTGTGAACATTAACCAAGCACTAAGTAATTCTTGATTAGTAGCTTCCTCTGGAGATTGATTATCAAGAGCACGCTCATAAGCAGTAGCAATATTACCATCGTTGTCTTTAATTTCACGAGAAAGATAATCATAGAAATCGTTTGGAGTAACAGTAACTTTCTGTCCATTAACTTCTTTAACAAGAGATTCAGGAAGTTTATATCCTCCAATTTCGCGTTTATCAATAGTATCTTTAATACCTTTCCAATAAGCAATAGTTTCAGCTTCTTGTTTCTTACGATAAGCTTCAGCTTGTTTAGCTTCATTCTCATCACGTTGCTTATCGGCATTTTGAAGGTTAGCAAGTTGAGCTTTAGCTTCATCATAAAGACCACCAGAATCTTTAAGATACTTAATGTAATTATCATTAAGAGAAGCATTACCAAACTCTTTAGCAGCAGCTTTAATAATAGCAATCTGTTGCTCTTCAGACTTCTCATCAACAGTAATACCTGAACGGTCAGGACGTTCACCAAAACCACGAGGGTCACCACCATTTACAGTAAGATAATCAACAAACTGCTTGAGAATAGGATTGTCAACAAATACTTTATTGACAGCAGCAGAAGCTACTTCATTAGATTTAAGTTCAATAGCAGAATTGATGTAACTCTTAATACCTTCAATATCATCAGTAAATTCAACTGGCTTACCATCTTCATCAGTAATATCAATATTCATAGCTTTACGAATATTTTCGATATTTACATCAGCTCCAGGTTCATCAACTTCAAGTGATTTAATCCACTCATCAACATCTTTAGCTTCTTTAAATACTTTACCATCTGTATCTACAAGGTCTCCATTCTCAGCAACAGTATAACTTTTACCTTCAAACTCAACCTTTGTACCTACATCAAGACCCCCCGTAGAAGAGTTGGATGGATTGTCTTTGTCATTATCCTTATTGTCGGGATTGTCTTTGGTATTGTCAGGGTCAGGGTCATCTTTATCATTTCCTTCACCATCTTTACCGTCACCATCTTTACCGTCACCATCTTTATTATCTCCAGAGCCATTACCACCGTTATTGTTATCAGTGCCGCCTCCGTTACCTTGGTTATTGTTAGCATTAGTACCAGTACCATTACCACCGCCACTTCCAAAATCAATATTATTAAGTTCAATCATCAAACGATGATGTTGTCCGAACCCAATACTATTACGAAATACAAACATAGCTTTATAATTTAAATGATTAATAAATACACTAACACTTGTTAGTTGCTGCAAAAGTAATACCTTTATTTATAGTAGCAAGAAAAGCACAACTTATTTAACTATCATTATTAGAAGTTCCATCAAACCGATTATTAATAGAATAAATATTATTGATGTTATCGTTACGAGCATTAGTTTCTTATACAATTCTAGCACCTTAATTTTCAATTTATGCAAGCTATATAATTGGCTTCATTTGATATAAACATTCACGTAGAAGCACTTTATTTGACTTACAATCAATTTAATAATACTAGCTTATAAGTTAATCGACTATTTGTAAATAACGTCTCAGAAACGAATTTAAAATATTAAATAAGATTTTATCACGTAAAATAAAAGGAGTAATACTCTCACGAGCACTACTCCTAGACACAATAAAATCAACAATTAACCAGTTTATTTCTTATCGTACTTATTCTTATTTGTCTTTGCTATCTTTAATTGATTAGCCATTTCTTCTCTCTTTACTTGACGGTCAGCAGCTTTATTATATGTATCCATAGCAAGCTTTTGTCTTTCAAGCTGAAGTTTAGCAGCTTCACTAGCTCTCTTACTTTCCTCTTGAATACGAGCTAATTGATTCTTAGCATATTCATCATTTTGAGGATTTGTATCACCAAGTAAAGCTATATCACCTTTAGCATATTCAAGCTGTAAATCATATTGTGCTTTAAGTGCAAGTGTTTCTCTATCTTGTTCACCTTTAGCAGCAATCTTTTGTAATTCAAGTTGATTAGCTTGTTCTTGAATAGCTTGGTCCATTTGTTTCATTTGTTCTTCATGTTGTTGTTTTAGTTGACTAAACTTTTTAACAGCATCACTAATAGCAGCAACATTATCTCCAGTAATAGCAGCAAGAGCAGAATCTAAATCACCATTTTGTGCAGCACTAAATGCCCATTGTTTTAATTGCTGAATCTTATCCATTTCCTTAGCATTATTTCTAACAGTAGTACTAAGGTCAGAACCAACAAATGAATTTACATCAAGACTAAGATAATGTTTCTTACCAGTTGTCTTATCAATATAAGATGTTTCTAGACCTTCAATATAAGCACATTTAGCAAAGTCTAAATCTCTATTATAATCAGCACATCTCATTTGGTCAAACATTTGGAATATTATAACAGAACCAGTACTTGATTGAGCAACAGCAGTTTGAGTAGTAGAAGCTCCAGCAGATTGAGAAATTTGTCCATAACGTTGGGCATTCATATCAACAAGCTCACGAGCTTCAAGTTTAATAGATTCTTTTAGATTACTAAGTTCTGTAATATATTGACCCATATTTACATTAAGTAATCTAATGTTTTGCATCTTAACTCCTGCTGCATCTTCTTCATCATCAATAGGAAGTACACCATCAGCAGCCATTTTATAAATAGCATCTTCTGTATCATTAGATACAAGAGATTTAGGTAAAAGCATAATAAGCATTTTGTTCTTTGCTATTACCATTTCTTGATGATAAGAAACTATATTACGAAATACTTGGAAAGGAGTAATAGTTTCAATAATACTAAATTTACCAAAATAAGGAAGTACTTCCATAATACCATTATAAGGAAGTTTACCTTTACGTTCATAAAGTATAGGTCTAGCTTTAACAGGATAAATACCACTATATCTAGTTCCTATTCTGTAACCTTCATAAACTTGAGGTTTATATTCCCATTCAATACTAATATCACCAGCTTCTTTATTCAACTCATAATCTTCTTCTACAACTCTTTGTTCCTGAAAACCAAGTTGATTTACAAAAGTAAGAATACCTTGACGAGCAAAACCTTTCCAAACTACATGCCAAACTTCATAAAGATTATTATTACGGGCACTAGGATGTTCATCTTTAGTTTTAAATAATCTACGTTCTTCGTCAGTAAACTTCTCGCAAACATTAGCATAATGTTCAAAGTATTGGTCATATCTTAAAGGAACAGTCTTTGTAGCATAAGCAGCCTCATTATAATACTTATCAAGAAAACTTCTATCATTATCATCAAGATAATCATCAAAAGCATCAAGAATTTGATTATAACTCATCTTCATCTTTCTAGCAAACATATCGTGGTCTTCAATCATATATTCACTATTAGGAATAGGATAAGCTTCCATCAAAGGAACACATTCTTTAATAATCTTATCTCCTCTAAGCTCAGTATATGTATAACATTCACCAAAAGCACAATAATTAAAGAATGCAGTAAGATAAATATTAAGGTCATTAGTAATATCTCTAATATAATTAAGAATATCTTGACCTTGCTTACTTTCATTATCTATATACTCCTGGTTAAAATTGTGCATAAATTCCTCTGGGTCAGGCATAACATCTTGAGGATTTATAGCTTCTATAGATTGACCTTGACCTTCAGCTTGTTGAACAGCAGCTTGATAACGTTTCTGAAACTCCTGTTGAAATGCTTGTTGAGCAGCTTCCATAACCTTTTGTTTAAGAGCAGCATTTCTATTAAATACTATATCAGGATTGTTAGCTCCTACAACAAAATCGTGAGGATTCTTAAAATACTCTCCTATATATCTACGTATAATATCAGACATAATATCATAATTACGTAGAGTAGCAGGAAAGTTTTTAAAACGTTCTTTACTAGCATTATAAGGATTGAGAGTTTTTCTATAAAACTCTTGAGGTAATTCACCGTGTAGAATACGAATCTTAGTTTCAGTATCACTACGGTCATTCATACTAATTCCTAAACCAATAATATAATCTATACTATTAGTGTACCAATAAGGTTTTGCTTTCTCAGAAGCACTAACCTTTTGTTTAGGAAACTGATAAGTTAAATTACTATTAAACATACGTATATTTATTTAGTTAACTAATTATTATGTAAACCATGGACGATTCCAGATATTATCGTTATAATTTTCAATAGTAGCTTTCTTACGATGAGCAAGTTCTTTAGCAGCTTCTACATCATCAAGTTTCCATTGAAGTGCATGTATCAACATTTCAGATACTCTATCGAAATTACCTTTATCATTCCATTTAAGAAGTTCAAGTATAGTTTGATAATCATAAATAGTCTGAAAGAAATAAAGTGGTGTACCATCAAGTTTTTTACCAACTTCACTATACAACATTTCCTTGAGTAATCGAAGTCCTTCAAGAACTTTAGTAGTTCCTTGTCCACTACCACCACCCATATTTACACCATAAGATGCAGTAACTTTAGCTTTAATAGAACTATCCCAAAGTTCTACTGGGTCTTTCATTAAATACTTTAAAGCTTTCCATTTAGTGAAATTACTAACAGTTTCACCACGGTTAACCTCAACACCAGTAGTACCTATACAATTATAATATACTGCCATAAAATAACATATTCTATCAGCTTCTTCAAGTTTCTCAGGACGACCATAATATGCACATACTACTTTACCTTTAAAACTATTATATTGTGTAGGATTTTCCCAAACTTTAATACTATTATGAGAATGTTTATTAGTGATACCACTAGTTTCTTTATTTACACCTACAGGGTCATAACTTATAGAATATTGACCTTTTGGAATACCAACTTCATATTTACCATTTTCATTAATATGGTTAACTCTAATAGGTTCAAACCATTTACGAACACAACCATGTGGATGCTCGTGTTGTTTACGAGGTACACCTTGAATCCAATCAAAGAAGTCTTTATTAAACTTACCACCTTCTGCTTTAATACGAGCATTAGTCTTAAATATTACTTTACCATCAGAATCTTCAAAGAACATACCATCATCAGATATGTTAGTATAAGCTGGGTCATTTTTAAGTACTTCTTCCCAATTCATTAAAGCTTCAGAACTAAATAAGTTTTCACTAGTAGAACTAAATGATTCACTAGGCATATTAGCATACTGACCTAAGTAATTAATATAATCGCTAAAAGTCTTGCTATGAACTTTCTTATCAGTACGTTCTTTATAAGCAATTCTAAGACCCATTTCAATGTCAGAATTACCATCAGCATCCATAGCATATCTATCACCAATCTGACCTTGAAGACCCCAACAATAAGGTTTAAAATAACCACAAACTTCATTACGAGAATCTTTATCCCAAACATTTTCAAAAGCTATAAAATGAAAAGCAGATGGGTTATAGAAGTTACGTTCAAATGTTTGCATATTACCACTAGTAGCAGTACCCCAGGCAAATAAGTTACCTGTAACATAACTACCAGTACGCATAGCAGGTTCAGTAACATTCATATACTCATCAAAATTTTCCATAGTGGAAACCTCCTCAGTCTTAACACTAACAGCATCCTTACCAATAGCACAATCTGGATTGTTATTTGCAGAAGCACTAAATAAAGCACTATTCCAACTATTTGGACTAATATCGCCATTAGGAAGTTTAAAACCTAAAGTAAAGTTCTCAGCAGCACGAGAAAGAATACCACGTTTAAAGAACGTCTTATTCTCATAAAAATAAAGATTACGAATAGTAAAATCAGTAAGACCTCCACGTTTAGTAAGGTACTTGCTATCAGCAGCAACATGAATACAAACTTTATTAGGTTGAAGATTTATCTTATTAGCACTATGACTAGCCATAATATAAGAAAAACCACCACGACGAGTTTTATCAATAAGAAGATGAAAACCATTAAGTTCACAAAACTCTATAATAGCAAATGTCCAAAACTGAGCATCTATAAACTTAGGAAAGTCTTGTTTCTTCTTAGCAACAGAACCTCTATCAGTATGTATAATAGTCTTTTCATCAAGCTGTTCAATAACAGTATAATTCAAGTAATTATACATATCTCCACTAATATGAAGATTACGAACTACACCATTACGCATAAAACACGGAGCATCAAATCCGTGTTTACGTCTATACTCTTCTCTTTTACGTAATTGACGATGAGGAATACTATCTTCTTTATATAAAGTATATCTATCACCATTTATATGATATAGAGAAGCCATCTCAGTAAGAAGATTAGTATTAACAAACTTATCTCCTCTACGTATATCAAGAAGAAAGCCACCGCTTTCTCCAATCATAAACAAATCATTAGGGTCTTTATAACCTGCTTCTTTAGCGTGTTTATACTGACCAGTGTTATCGTTTATATATTGGAGCATCGGATAGGTTTCTATATATTTTTCTACACTATGCTGGTCACTCATATTTAAACATATAATTTTTATAACTAGTATTATCTTTAATATGTTTGCTTATAGTAGCAACTGAAAATCCTAATTCACAACTACAATGATTTTTATTTCTATAAGTTGTTTTATTATCTGTTATTATATTAGTTACTACTATACATTTATTATTACTTTTATCTTCATCTTTATGATTTATACAAGGTAAATTATTGGGATTAGGAATAAAAGTAATAGCTATAAGTCTATGAACATACGTAGTTTTACCATTAATTGTTACAGTTTTATAACCATTATTATCTGATTGTTTTAATATTCTTCTTCCTTTATTATTAGCAGAATAAGCACTATCAGATAATATTTCACCTTTAGTATTAGCATAAAACCTATCCCCGTAACCAGGGATAGGTTTAAAACCATCAGGAATAGGATTAGGAAAATATCGTTCAATTAAAGTTTTAACACGAACATGTTTATATTTTCCATCAACTCTAATATCTACAATATCAGCACCTTGTTTATTTTTATATGTTTTCATAACTCTAGGGTTATTATACATATAAGAAATAACAACACCATCTTCACGAATAGCGTATTTAGGATTACAATCAAGTTTTATTTCTTTCATTTTATCAAACTTAAAATTAGTAATATAATAGTAGCACCAGCACTACAATAAGCAACATTACGTTGTTTCTTTATTTGCTTGCATGACCTATCCAATAATATATATCTTTGTCTAGCTTGTTCTGCAAGTACACTATCATTTTTAATAATTTGTCGAAGATTCTTATTAATATCTTTTTCATAACTTAATTCTATTAATTTAGCATTAGCTTTACGAATATCACTAATTGCTATAGTTACACTATCTTGTTCTATCCTCCCCGTAGAAGATGTTAATGATTTACTTAATGAGTTGATAGAACAACTTAATAGTACTATCATTATCAAGAGCTTTAACTTCAATAACTTTTGCATTTTTAATACTATCTAAATTATCAACTTTAATTTTTAAACTATCATTGTGTTTCTGTATTTCAACATCAGGTTTAATAATATTATTATTTTTTCTATGATAATAAGTT
>ERZ506966.932-NODE-932-length-9988-cov-3.080842_pt1 | contig 9988 bp, 10 predicted proteins | sample MGYA00512892_ERZ506966 | MGnify/ENA metagenome assembly ERZ506966 | reverse complement strand
GAGCTGCCCCTTGTGTTCGTTTATGAAAAGGAGAACTTAGATCTCATACCACTTGATTTCGTTGGCATCCAGATGCAGAGCAAAGCTGCTGCCGTCTGTGGTGTAAACGGTGGTGTCCTGCGGCTCGTACGTGTTGTTCACCACACAATACTTGCCGTTCTTGACGTAGGCGTGAACTTCTACATTATAATTGGAGCTGAACCATGTATGCAGTTCCTCCTCGCTGTGGGCACTCCACAGGATAGCGCGGTACAGGGTGCGGCTGTTGGCAAAACTGTAAGGCACACCGCTGATGTACACGGCACGACCCTTTCCGAAGTCGTGTGCCGCCATCTGTACTTCCTTGTTCCGCTGCACCAGCACCTCGGTGCCCTCAAGGGCGTAGATGTTCTTTTTGCCCTCGCCAAAGTCCACGGGTTGGTCGGCGTCCTGCAGGATAAAGTGGTCGGGGTGCTCCTCCCAGTTGTACTTGTCGTAGTTGAGGGTGAAGCCGTTTTCTTCCTCCACGCCCAGCACGCTGGCAAGCTGGAGAATGTGGCCCTGATACGGGTGACCGGAAGGCTCACCCACGCCGATAAAGCCGCCGCCGTTCCAGACGAACTTGCGGATGGCAGAGGAGATCTCCGGGTCTTCCCACCAGATGCCGCCGGTGTGTGCGGTGTCGGCATCGCCTACATTGATAATGACATCCAACGAATCCAGCAGATGCGGGTCGTTCTTGATATCCTCAAAGCTGATGAACTTCACATCAAAGGGCGCACCGGACAGCATCTCAATGACACCGGCGTAGCTGTAATTCTGCTTGTAATACAGGGCATGGTGTACCATGTGGCAGCCCCAAGCCCGCATTTTACCCCAACAGTTCAGCACGGCCACTCGCTTGACACAGTAGGGTGTGGTGCCCTTGATGTTCTCGTACAGTTCGCGGAACTCGTTGCAGACGCTCTCCACGTAGTCCACGAACTCCGGGAACTGCAAGGCCAGTTTCAGATAGCCGCCATAGCCGATGCGGTCGATGGGCTTGCGCAGGATAGCGCGGCGGGCTGTAACCCAGTTCTCCTTGGCTTCCCGCACCGGGTCGCCGCCCTCGTGGAAGGTGTCCGGGAAGAAGTACGGCAGGAAACGGCCCTCGGTGTACTTCACGCCCTCAATGTCAGAGATCAGGCGCAGGGTGGAGCCGTTGCCCACGCTGCCCACTACGGCATCCAGTCCGATGGTCTTGAACTCCGGCATGAAAGGTTCGGTGCCGATCCAGTGATCGCCGAGGAACATCATGGCTTCGCACCCGCACGCGTGGGTGATGTCCACCATCTCCTTGGCAAGCTTTGCCACCTCGCGGCGCTGGAAGGCCTGAAAATCCCGGAATTCCTTGCTGGGCACCCGGTACTGGTTGTTATAGTAGCCCTGATCGATGATGTACTCCGGGCGGAACTTGTAGCCCACCTCCTGCTCAAACTGATTCAGGATGTAGGGGCTGACCGAAGCAGAGTATCCATACCAGTCCACGAACTTCTCCCGCTTCAGCTCGTCGAAGATCAGGGTGAACTGGTGGAAGAAGGTGGTGTAGCGGATGACGTTAACATAGGGGTGCTCTGCAATGAACTTGCGCAGGCGCTCCATGGAATACTTGTGGGTCTTGGGCTGACGCACGTCAAAGGTGATCTGGTGCTCAAAATTCGTCCAGCCGTTGGTGGTAGCGTTGTACATATGCACCGGGTCCCAGATGAGGTAAGCCAGAAAACTGACGGTATACTCATGGAACGGTACGGCCTGTACGGTCACACTGCCGTCGGCGTAGCTCCACTGCTCCGGCGGCACGGGCTGACCGGTGGTTCGATCCATGACCTCCCACCAGCGGGTGATGTCGTCGTTGGTGTTCACCTGCATCAGCTCCGGGCTGATGCCCTTCATCAGCGGGATGGTCACGGTGTCGCCGGGGGCGGTGTAAAAGCCGGTCATGATGTAGCACTGCTGTACCTCGTCCGGGTTTGCCTTTGCCCATGCGTTGTCCTTGCGGGTGGTATAGTAGGTGGAGTAGATCTTGGCGTCCGCATCCTTGAGCTGCTGCGGGAAGTCGGTGCCGTCGCAGTCGCGGATGGCATCAGCACCCCACTTTTTTAAGATCTCCAGCGTTTCGGGCACAACGTCCAGGTCTGTGGGAATGGTCACGCGCCCGGTCTTTTTTATTTCATCCATAGGAAACTCTCCTTTTGCCTCTCTTTGAATCGTAGGGGGTCAATCGTAGGCGGCGTTATACAGCGCCAGCACAGCCAGCAGCAGTGCTACGCCCACCAGCATGATGCCAAGCCCTGCCAGTTGTCCGGTCATTTTCCAGCCGGACACCACCAGCACCAGTGCCAGCACGAACAGCACCAGCATCAGGATCATGCGCAGGGCGGGATGGTTTTTCCAATATGCTTTCATCGTTTGTCACCTTAACCTTTCAGGCCGCCCACGGTCATGCCCTGCGTCAGCTGCCGCTGCACGCAGATGTACAAGATCAGGGTGGGCAGCATTACCAGCACAAGACCTGCGTACATGGTGCCGTACTGGGCGGCGCTCTGCTGCGCCTGCATCAGGTTCAAAAGACCTACCGGCAGGGTGCGGGGTGCCTTGGTGGAGCTCATCAGGGTCATGGAGATGATATACTCGTTCCAGAAGGACAGGAAGTTGAACAGGATGATGGTGATGATGGAGGGCTTTGCCATGGGGAAGATGATGCGGGTCATGGTGGAAAAATAGCTTGCACCGTCGATATAGGCGGCCTCCTCAAAATCGTGGGGCAGGGTGGCAAAGTAGCCCGACAGCAGGTAGATGGTAAAGGGCAGCGCGGTGGCGGCGTATACCACCGCCAGCACCACCAGATTGTTCAGCAGAAAGCCGCTGCCGAAGTGGCTTTTCAGCCACACATCGCTGTCCCGCAGCATCAAAAAGATGGGCACCACGATGTAGTTCACGTTGATGAACAGGCCCGCCATGAACAGGGTGTTCAGTACCTTGCACCCCTTGAAGTGGAAGCGGGACAGGCAGTAGGCGGCGGGCAGGGCAACGACCAGCAGCAGTGCCAGCGCCAGCGCGGTGACGATGACCGAGTTGAGCATATATTCGCCCATTTTCGCGCCGTTCCATGCGTTGACGAAGTTCTGCCAGTAGAACCCGGCGGGCAGTGCCCAGGGGTTGCCGTAGAACTCTGCATTCTGCTTGATGGAGGCCATGAACACCCATGCCACCGGCACGATGATGGTAACGGCCAGCAGAACCAGCACAAAATAGATGAAAAACTTGTACAGACCTTCCGCAGAGCGGGAAGATTTTTCGGTGGTATTCTGCATCTTCTTCCCTCCTTAAAATTCCAGCGTATCGCGGTTGGTGACCTTGTTGACACAGGCGGACAGGGCAAACGAGAACAGGAAGATTACCACGCCGATGGCCATACTGTAACCATACAGGCCAGCGTCTTTCTGGCTGTACATATAGCTCAGCGCCACATCCGATGCGCCGTTGGGCCCGCCGCTGGTCATGGCCTTGACGAAGAGGAAGGCCATGTTGATGGTGGAGATGATAAAGAAGGTGAGGGTGGTGCGGATATTCGTCCAGATGAGCGGGATGGTGATCTGGAAGAACTGGGTCAGCCGCCCGGCACCGTCCAGATTGGCGCTCTCGTACAGGCTGATGGGCACGGCAGACATGGAGGCCATGTACATGACCATGTAGTAGCCGATGGCCTGCCACACCATGGCAATGATGATGGAGGGGATGACCAGTTTTTCGCCCTTCCACAGGATGGGGTCGCTCATGTTGCGGAACAGGCCGATGATGCTGTTCAGCATGCCGTTTTCCGGCTTATAGATGGCAGAGAAGATGCCGGAGATGACGACCACCGACAGGATGTTGGGGATGTAGAAGATGATGCGGAAAAAGTTCTGGCCTTTGATCTTCTCCCGGGTGAGGATGGCGGCAAATACCAGTGCAAAGGCGAAGGTGATCAGGGTGACCGTTACCACCAGCAGGATCATATTCTGCATGGAGCGGATGAACTGGGCGTCCCGCAGCAAATGCTGGAAGTTTTTAAGCCCCACAAAGGTCTCGTTGGGAGAATAGGCACCCCGCTCATACAAACTCATGCGGAACACGTTGAGGGTGGGCAGGATCATAAATAGGAAAAACAGGATGGTAGCCGGTGCCACACAGAGGAATACGAACCGTTTGCGGCTTTTATCCGTTCTCATAGGGGATTGACCGCTCCTTTCTTGATGGTACTGTACAGCCCAAAAAAGCGGAGGCGGTAAAAACCGCCCCCGCTGGGCAGGGCTTAATTACTCGATGATGTTGGCGCGCATCTGGTCGCTGGCGGACTTGATGCCGTCGATCCACTGCTGCTCGGTCATGCTGCCGGACACCAGAGAGTTGACAGGGTCGAAGAACACGGTGCGCACTTCCACGCCGGGGATGGCACTGAAGGCTGCAAAGTTGCCCATGGCGGCCTTTGCGCCGTTGTCGTAGATGGAGTAGAACATCTTGTTGTCGCCTTCCAGACTGTCGGCGATGCCCAGCACAGGCTGGATAGCGCCGCTCTCGGCAAACAGCTTGCAGGCTTCGTCGCTGTACAGGTAAGCCACGAACTGCTTGGCGGCATCCTGATGCTCGGCACCGGCGGGGATCCATGCCTGCTCGAACCAGGTGTAGCTGTAACCATCGCCGCCGGCCTTGACAGCGGGCAGGGCGGTCATGCCCCACTCAAAGCCGTCTGCACGGGGAGCCTCGGCCATCTCGCCCACGATCCAGGTGCCGTTGGGCATGAACAGGGCCTTGTTGTCCAGCACCAGCTGCTGGTTCTGGGTAAAGTCCTGATCGTTGGCCTGTGCGGGGGTGATGGGGTTGGTGTAGGAAGCCAGCTTTGCCACGATATCAAAGCAGGTCTTTGCCTCGGGGGTGTCCCAGATGCCCTCGGTGTAGTGGGTGGCCTTGTTGAAGAACTCCGGGCCGCCGGCAGCGTACATCAGCGCATAGAAGAAGGCGTCGAAGTAGCCGGTGGTGGGGTAGGTGAACAGGTAGGTGCCCTCAGCGGCAGCCTTGTCGCCCAGTGCCCACATCTCGTCCCAGGTCTTGGGCACGTCCCAGCCCTTTTCCTTCAGGAAACCGGCGTTGTAGAACAGGCCGCAGGGGCTGTAGAACATGGGAGCCAGATAGGTTTTGCCGTCGCCGTAGGGGTTGGTCAGGGAGGTGTCGGTAAAGCCGCCGGCGATCTTCTCGCTCACCTTCTTGCTCTCGCCGGGCACGGTCATGCTCAGCACATCGGTGATGTCGGCGATCAGGTTGCCCTTGATGAACTGCTCGGTCAAGGCAGCTTCACGGCCGGTGGCCAGATGGACCACGTCGGGGTAGTCGCCGCCCTGCATGGAGGGGCCGATGACGTCCTCCAGCTTCTTGTCGGTGGTCAGGTCCACCTTGATGCCGGTCTGTGCGGTAAAGGCCTCGGCGACCTTCTTCCACATATCAGCGCCGTAGCCGGTCTCGATGGCGGCTACCTTGATGGTAACGTCTGCAGCCGCCGCTGCGGAAGAAGCGGCGGTGGAGGATGCCACGCTGGATGCGGTGGAGCTGGAAGAGCCGCCGCAGGCAGCCAGACCCAGTGCAGCGGCGCCAACGCCGGCCGCCTTCAGGAAATTACGACGAGAAATACGATTCATACTGTGTTGCCTCCATCATTTTGTTCCGTTCAAACACAGCCGGGCAAACAGGCTTTGCCCGAAGGACTGTGTGTTTTTCTGCCTCCAATATAAATTCTTTCGCTTCCTTGCTCAAGAGGTTTGTTGTTTCATTTTTTATAGATGTTGCTTTCTAAAAAATTCTTCCAGCAAAAGTGCTAAAAATCTTTTAAAAGTTTCAGCATAATCCCCAGCCTGTAACTATTTTGACATATTTCGAAGGGACTCGAGAAACAAAAATATAAAAATTAGCCTAAAATCAGGGCTTGCTTTTTTTGTATGTTCCCTCTATAATGAGGGTAAAGTGCACGAAACAACGCACCATTTTTTGATAATGTTTTTAGAATGTTGCGTTTATTTTTAGAAAATTTGCGTTTCCCGAAGGAGCCGATCATCTATGAGTACCCAGCGCTTTGATATCCGCCACGCGCCCGCTCCGCGGGAATCCTTCCGGCTGCTGTACATCAGCAAAAGCAAATTTGGCGGCGATTGGAACAGTACCACCCACACCCACTCCTGCACGGAGCTGTTCTACTGCCTCAGCGGCGAGGGACAGTTCTACCTTGCCGGGCAGCTGTTCCCGGTAAAGCCGGACGATATGGTCATTGTGAACCCGCAGGTGGAGCATACCGAGCTTAGCCTGAACGCCTCGCCCTTGGAGTATATCGTGCTGGGCGTTGCCAGCATGGAGTTTTTGTTCAGCAAGGCGGATACGAACTATGCCATCTTCAATTGCCGGGAGAACCGGGAGCGGATGGTCACGTTGCTGCACATGCTGCTGGCCGAGGCCGACCGCAGCTTAGACGGCTGCGAGACCGTTTGTCAGGACCTGCTGGAGGTACTGCTGATCTGGCTGGTGCGCTGCACCACCATTTCGCTGCAGCTGGAGGAAGCTGCCCCGACCGAGAACCGGGAGTGCGCCGAGATCAAGCGGTATCTGGACACCAACTACCGCGAGGATATCTCGCTGGACCTGCTGGCAGAGCTTGCCCACCTGAACAAATACTATCTGGCCCACACCTTCCAGCGGGAGTACGGCATTTCCCCCATTACTTACCTGAACCGCCGCCGCATTGAGGAGAGCAAGCATATGCTAGGCAACACCAGCTACAGTCTGGCGCAGATCAGCGAGCTGATGGGCTTTTCCTCCCCCAGCTATTTCTCCCAGTGCTTCCGCAAGGCGGAGGGCATGACCCCCAACGAATACCGCCGTCAGACGCGGCAGGGAAAACGCCCCGCCCCGACAAAACGGCATGAAGTATAACGAAAACGAGGAATTTATGATGAAATCCGTTACCCTTTCTCTGCTCCAGTCTGCTGCAAATGCCTTTGATTTTGGCGGGCCTGTGCTCTGCGATGCTCACCACTATGGTGAGGGGCATATCAACGACACCTTTGTGATCTGGCGGGAAGATCATTCCAAACGCTTTATTTTGCAGCGCATCAACACAGATACCTTTACTAACCCGGTGGGCCTGATGGAGAATGTCTGCGGCGTGACCCGGCATCTGCGGGCGAAAATTCTTGCCGAGGGCGGCGACCCAGCACGGGAAACGCTGAATGTCATCCCAACTTTGTCGGGGTCGACTTGCTATCTGGATGCAGACGGCGGCGCATGGCGTGCCTACGACTTTGTAGAAGATACCATCTGTTTGCAGCAGGTCGGCAGCGAAGCCGACTTCCGCACCGTGGCCGAGACACTGGGCAAATTCCAGAACCAGCTGGAGGATTACCCGGCCTCCACCCTCCACGAAACCATCGCCCGCTTCCACGACACGCCCAACCGCTATGCCAATTTTGAAAAAGCCCTCGCCGCCGATGCACTGGGCCGGCCAAAAAATATCACGTCGGAAATCGAATTTATCCATGCGAGGGAGCAGGACTGCTATGTCCTGCTGGATCAGCTGGCAGCTGGCGAAATTCCTCTGCGCGTCACCCACAATGACACCAAGATCAACAATGTCCTCATCGATGCCGCTACCGGAAAAGGCATCTGTGTCATTGACCTCGACACCGTGATGCCGGGACTTTCGGCCTACGACTTCGGCGATTCCATCCGCACCGGTGCCAACGACTGCGCTGAGGACGAACCTGACCAGAGCAAAGTCCATTTTGACCTGCATCTGTACGAAGTGTTCGCCAAAGGGTATCTCTCCACCGCCGGGGCATCCATGAGCATGGCAGAAAAAAAGAGCCTTGCATGGGGTGCAAGGCTCATGACGCTGGAATGCGGCATCCGTTTTCTGACTGACTATCTGGAGGGCGACCATTATTTCCATATTGCTCGCCCGGATCACAACCTCGACCGCGCCCGCACCCAGTTCACACTGGTGCGGCAGATGGAAGAGGTTTTCGATCAGATGCTGGAAATCGTCTGCCCGGACAATCACTGATTTCGCAATCTCCTCCATTCGGATACAGCAAGAAGCATGGACGCTCTCCTTTTCGGGGGCGTCCATGCTTCTTTTTACAGCTTATCCCTACACACCCATCAAATCGTCCTTTGAGGACGCAGGGAGCGTGGAGGAAATGATGCTGTACACCGAGCTGCAATCCGCTGTTCATGCCATGATACAGCGGCTCGAATACAGCTTTACCTTTAATCCCAGCCTGCTCACCATCCCGAAGCGTAAGCAGCAGGTCAGTGAGATTTTAGCAGAAGCCGAAAAATACATCTGGAGAATCCGGGAGGAAATGCAATGCGACTGAGCAACACCAACAACTTTTCCGCATCTTTCAATGTGGCCACTCCTTATCAGATGGTGGTCATTCACAGCAGCAAGCTAATCTACCCGCGCGAGCTTTATCAGCGGGGCATCCAGCGTAAGCGCGTTGAGCTGATTGCAAGAGACTTCAATGAATATACGGCGAATGAGCCGAAGGTCAGCTTTCGCAATGGCCGGTATTATGTAACGGACGGTCAGCACACCATTGAAGCGCGTATCCTGCGCAACGGTGGCAAAGACCTCCCGATTCTCTGCAAGGTGTATACGGGTCTGACGATGCAGCAGGAAGCCCTGTTCTTCGCAGAGCAAAACGGTCACGCTGCACCGCTGACGGCGGGCATCAAGCTCCGTGCCAAGGTCGTGGGCGAGGATGCTCTTTCCATGGCATTCCTCGCAGCCACCAACCGGGTGGGATTGAGCCTCAATTATGACAGCCAGCAGCTGACCGATTACCGCATCGGCTGCGTTGGTACGGCTTTCCGGCTCTACAAGCAGATGGGCGAACCGCTCTACTGTGAAACGATGCGGCTGATCGTGGCAGCATGGGAGGGCAAGCCTGATTCGTTCCGGGCCTCTGTTCTGAAAGGCATGATGCACTTTGTGGAGCTGTACCACGGCGAGTTCAGTGAAGAACGGCTGCTCCGTGCGCTGCGCAGCATCCACCCGGTCGATATTTACCGCATCGGGCAGGATGACCCCGCAAAGCTGCGCGGATGGAAAAAATACGTTTTCCCCATCTACACCGCCTACAACGGCAAGTGCAGAAAAGACGCACTGCCGATGAAATTTTGATGTTCACAGGCATTTCTCCCATATACACAAGGGGCATCCGCAAACCGCAGATGCCCCTTGTTACATATCAAAGTGCAATATATAGTGTTTCTGCATTCATTTAATACAACATATAGAGAAAAGAGGTATTCTATGCGCTCTCAGTTCACTTCGTATGAGCAGCTTCCCATCACCCTGACAGCCGATCATGTCGCTGCTGCGCTGGGCATCTCCCGCGCCAACGCTTACATCCTGCTCCGTTCGGACGGCTTTCCCACGCTCCACATCGGTAAGCGGATGGTTGTACCCAAAGACCGTTTTCTTCAGTGGATCACGGATAGCGTAAATGGATGATCTGACATCCTTGATTCAAGAGGTTTCTTTTTCTATACTATTCCCGAAACGACTTGACATCAGGAAGGAGGCAATATGCCAAGCAAACGTTCACACGGCGAGGGTACGCTTCGCCACCGCAGCGATGGTCGCTGGGAATTACGTATGATGGACGGCTACCAGAAAGATGGTTCGCCGCGCTTCAAGACCTTCTATGGCAAGACCCAGAAGGAGGTCAAGCTCAAACTGAAAGAGTATCAGGATGCGCTTATCAGCGGTGTCCAGCTGGACACGATCCTGTACTTTGAGGATTGGGCTGATACATGGTTCGAGGGTCACAAGGATAATATCGCTCCCACGACACAGGAAAGCTACAAATACTGCCTGAAAATGCTCAAAGAGGGATTTTATCATCGCCCCTTGACCGTCATACGCCCCATCGACATCGAA
>ERZ506966.898-NODE-898-length-10330-cov-12.560000_pt1 | contig 10330 bp, 9 predicted proteins | sample MGYA00512892_ERZ506966 | MGnify/ENA metagenome assembly ERZ506966 | reverse complement strand
CAATTGGAGATGAAACAAAAGAGGCCATCTCAACTCTATTTTGAGACAGCCTCTTGTAAAAGCATGATGATTGTCTGACAATAATCCTGTTCGTATTTTTACTTACTTGCTTTCAGCTTATCCTGTAATTCCGGTCGGGGAACTCCCAACTCTATTGCTTTTTCAAAAGCAACATACGCTTCTCTTTTTTTCTTCTGACTTAAATAAATCTCACCACACATCACATAAATTTCCGCATCGTCCGGTGCCAGTTTGGCGGCCTCCTCCAAATCCAATAAAGCCAAATCAGGCGTATTCATTTCTACAGCCAATGTAGCGCGAGCTTTCAAATAAGAAACATCTCTGGGATTATCGGAAACCAATTTGTTAAAATCTTCTAAAGATTCACGATACTTCAACTCCTTCTGATTTAAAAGTGCCCTGCCCAAACGTGCAGTATTATTCCCCGGTTCCTCCTGTAATAAAGTATTATAATCTATTCTCGCTCCCTTATAATCCCTACGTTGCATATAAATATAAGCCCGGAAAAGTAACGCTTCCTTATTTGTCTTATCTATATCAATCACATTGCAATAATCCACATAAGCCCTGTCAAACAAATTTTTCTCCAAATAGAGTGAAGCACGATTGAGCAATGTAACAACAGAATATGGAGTAATATTCAAGGATAACGTGTACGAATCAATAGCATCATCTATTTTCCCCAATCTCCGCTGGACCGTTCCTAGATTAGTAAACAATAAAGCATTACGCATATTGGCAGGATCCATCTTCAATGCCTGTTTGAACAAAATTTCTGATTTTGTCAAACTGTCGTTTTTTGCCGCATCCAACGCACAGGTTATCAGCTCATCGTAAGTTTGCGCCTGCAACTGCATACATGCACATAGCAACATAAGATAACATACGATCTGTTTCATCCGATTTTCTATATTAATTAATTCCGGTTGCAAAGGTAGAGGAATCTTTAACGATATTCCTTTAGTTTAATTAAAAAAAGCATAAGGTAGGTTTCTCGTTTTAAAGGGTATTCCGTATATTTGGCATACAATTTTAAAAGAATAAAGAACATGAAAGTAGAAAAAGCGATATTCGCCGCCGGATGCTTCTGGGGCGTACAACATCAGTTCGAACGTATTCCGGGTGTACTAAACACTACAGTCGGTTATACAGGTGGTCCGGAAGCCAACCCCACATATACTCAGGTAAAAGCCCACATGACCCACCATGTAGAAGCTATTTTTGTAGATTATGACGCCGACATGGTTTCTTATGTGGATTTGTGCAAACTTTTTTTTGAAATACATGATCCTTCACAAACCGATGGAATAGGTCCCGACCTCGGACCGCAATATCGGAGTATGATTTTCTACATGGATGAAAAACAAAAATCCGAAGCTGAAGAGGTCATCGAACTGCTTCGCTCGAAAGGTCATAGAGTCAATACCAAATTACGCCCTGCCGAGAAATTTTGGGAAGCAGAAGACTATCATCAGCACTATTACGATAAAACGGGAGGAGAACCTTACTGTCATATACGCGTAAAAAAATTCTAAATTAAACAACAGAGGTGTGTTCAAATAATGGCACACCTCTGTTATTCATAATTATCCGGAACCTTTCATCATTTCATCAATGCGTCCAGATACATATAAAATTCGGGATTCTCGCCAACTACCTGTTTAGCAATTTTCCCTTCAGGATCAATCACATATTTAGTGGGATAACCACTTACTCCATACATCACCGCCACATCCGGTTCACCTATATTGCGTACATTAATCCACGGCAATTGATGCTCAGCTACTGCTTTTTTCCATTTATCCTCTGTATCATTGCAGTCAATCCCTACAAATTCTATTTTTCCCTTGTATTTTTCATATGCCTTTTTCATTTCGGGAATTCCTTTTATGCACCATCCACACCAGCTTCCCCAGAAATCAAGCACTACATATTTACCTCTCAGAGAAGATAAGTCAAAATTCTTTCCATCCAAATCCTTCAAAGTAAATTCCGGAGCAGGATTACCTGGTTTCATTGCTTCTTTTGCTTTATCGCGAGCCAGTTCTTTCTCATATCCTTCTCTCATTCTCTGATATAAAGGAGCCATCATTCCTTCCTTTACCCGGTCAGTCAAAACATTAAAAGCATCCCCCAACTGGTCCCTTGTCAACTGTGACATTACATATACTGATACATCTTTATCCGGATTCTGCCTAACATAGTCACTTTTTATTTTTAAAATATTTCCATACCATTCTTTTGCTGAAGCATAAACTTTACGGATAGAATCTCCGGGTATTCCTTTTTTCTCCATATCCATACAGACTACATTCAATGAATCTATTTTATGACTATATGCTTTACAGTCCTCCAACACTTCATTATAATCATCATAAAAGGAACCTCCCTCCAATTTATATTCATCCAATGAACCTGAAATTTTTATAGGTTGGCCAGGCAACAGCAAAAAATTTACAGCTTTCATCGATATGGCAGGTATACTGCCATCCTCATTGGGTTTCACTGACGGTTTACCATAAATATAAACCTGTTTCAATACACTATCACCTAAATTAAAAGCAAAACTTCCATTTTGCATGGCAATCGTATCTGTCCTACGACTATCACGATCATTTACAGGAAAAGATTGTACCAATAATGTATCACTCTCGATACCAGTCAGCATACCGCTGATTTCCGGTTGGTCCGAAGGCTGGCAGGCAATCATAAAACCAGCTCCTACCAAAGCATAAACTAAATTCTTCATCTGAATGTCTTTCAATTATTATCTTTGTTTTATTTGCAGCATCAAATATACTTTTTCTTATCCAATAAAAATAAAGAATCAGAAGTAAAATGGCATTCACTTCTGATTCTCCGTAAAAAACCTATAAAATTCTATGCTTTCTTGATATAATCCACAATCCAGGAACCCACTTCCTTAGTACCATACTTGGCCCCACCTTCAACCTGAATTTCCGGAGTACGCACATTTTCATCCAAAGAAGCATCTACAGCCTTACGAATCAAGGTGCCTTCCTCCTTAAGATCAAAATACTCAAACAGCATGGCCACCGATAGGATTTGAGCCAATGGATTGGCAATATTCAATCCTTTAGCCTGTGGCCATGAACCGTGAATAGGTTCGAATACCGGAGTGCTTTCACCCGTAGAAGCAGAAGGAAGTAATCCCATAGAGCCACTGATAACAGAGCCTTCATCTGTCAGAATATCACCAAATGTATTCTCAGTCACCATCACGTCAAAGAAACAAGGATCCTGAAGCATCTTCATGGCAGCATTATCCACAAACATATAGTCTGTAGTCACTTCCGGATACTGAGGAGCCATCTCTTGTGCAATCTGCCTCCACAGACGTGAAGATGCCAGCACATTTGCCTTATCAACTACAGTAAGATGCTTACGGCGCTTCATGGCATATTCAAAAGCCACTTTTAAAATACGCTCAATCTCCGGACGGGTATACATATTGGTATCATATGCCTTATCATTATCCTGATATTTTTCACCGAAGTACATCCCTCCGGTCAGTTCACGAATACAGATAAAATCGGCATTTTCCACCAATTCGGCGCGCAACGGAGACTTATGAACCAAGCATTTGAAAGTCTGCACAGGACGGATATTGGCAAACAAACCTAATTTTTTACGCATAGCCAGCAAACCTTGCTCCGGACGAACCTTTGCTGTAGGATCATTATCAAATTTAGGGTCGCCTACAGCCGAGAAAAGCACTGCATCGGCATTCTTACAAGCCTGAAAAGTAGCTTCGGGAAACGGATCACCTACTTTATCTATCGCATCTGCACCACAGATCGCGTATTCATAACTTACTTTATGGCCAAACTTCTCACAAACAGCGTTCATCACATCAACGCCTTGCACTGAAATCTCCGGTCCGATACCGTCACCGGCTAAAACTGCAATTTTAAAATCCATTTTTTTAGTGATTAATGGTTAGCGGTCAGTGATTAATAGTTGGCGGTTAATGAAATCTGACGACACTGTTCATTAACCACTAACCACTAATCACTAACCATTATTATTTTCATATTCATTTTCTATTATATTCAGCATTTTCATGGTAGCCTTGATAGCAGCCTCCGTCTGGTCAGCATCCAGCCCACGAGTACGGAATACTTTTTCTTCAAAACTCCAAGTTATTACTGTTTGCACAAATGCATCTGTACGGCCCCCAGGAGGAATACTTACCGCATAATTGGTCAACATAGGGAATTTACGCCCTAACGTCACTTTATAAATTTTACGCAATGCACGCACAAAAGCGTCATACTGACCGTCACCGCTGGAATTCTCCTCAAACTCTTTTCCGTTAATCTCTATTTTTACAGTAGCCATCGGCTTCAATCCATGCGCCAGTGTCACAATATAACTTTTCAGTTTTACACTTTCGCTTACCACTCCATGCTTCAGCACATCGGAAACAATATAAGGCAAATCTTCCTGAGTAACCAATTCCTTCTTGTCACCCAGTTCGATAATACGTTCCGTTACCTTACGCATGGATTCTTCATCTAAATCAAGTCCCAAATCCTCCAGATTTTTACGGATATTGGCTTTGCCACTAGTCTTGCCCAACGCATACTCACGTTTACGTCCGAATCGTTCCGGCAACAAATCATTGCAATAAAGATTATTCTTATTATCACCGTCGGCATGAACGCCGGCCACTTGCGTAAACACATTCTCACCCACAATCGGCTTGTTGGCAGGAATAACAATACCAGAATAGGATTCCACCACTCGGCTCACATCATTCAGACGGCTTTCGTCGATATTGGTCAAAGCATTAAAATGATCCTTCAGAATAGCTTGAACACTGGCAAGCGGTGCATTTCCTGCACGTTCCCCTAATCCATTGATAGTAGTATGAAGTCCTTTAACCCCACTCAGCACAGCAGCAAGTACATTACTCACAGCCAAGTCATAATCATTATGCGCATGGAAATCAAAATGAGTATGAGGATAACGTTTTTTCATCTTCCGCATGAATTCAATCACTTGCAAAGGATTCAAGATACCCAATGTATCCGGTAACATATATCGCTTGATGCTGGTATCCTTCAATCCGTCCATCAACTGGAATACATAGTCAGAAGAATCCTTCATTCCGTTACTCCAATCTTCCAGATATACATTAACTGCAATATCCAGTTCATCGGCATAACGCACCACATTCACAATATCTTCAATATGTTCTTCAGGTGTTTTCTTCAACTGCTGTGTACAATGTTTCAACGAACCTTTACACAATAAGTTAATTACCCTGCATCCTGTACGTTGTATCCAATCTACAGAAGTACGGCCATCCACAAATCCGAGCACCTCCACTTTGTGAAGCAAATTCCGGCGGGCAGCCCAGTCACATATCATTTTAACAGCTTCAAATTCGCCATCCGATACACGGGCCGAGGCAACCTCTACCCTGTCTACCTTTAAATCTTCCAATAGCAATCGGGCAATCATCAATTTTTCATGGGGCACAAAAGATACTCCGCTGGTTTGTTCACCATCGCGGAGTGTTGTATCCATGATTTCTATTTTGACGCTTTTTCCCATGCTTCTATCTTGTCTTTGTTGGTCAGCAAAAAGTCGATATCATCCAATCCGTTCATCAAACAATGTTTCTTGTATGCATTAATTTCAAAATGTTCGCTTTTACCTGTAGCCTTATTGGTTATAGTCTGTTCGGGCAGATTTACTTCCACTTCCATTTTCGGATCTGCATGAATTGAATCAAAAAGTTCCTTCAAAAATTCTTCACTCACCACCACCGGAAGTACAAAATTATTTAATTCATTATTCTTATGAATATCAGCAAAGAAACTGGACACAACTACCCGGAAACCATATCCGGCGATAGCCCATGCTGCATGTTCACGGCTGGAACCAGAGCCGAAATTCTTTCCCGCTACAAGGATTTGTCCACCATAAGTAGGATTATTCAATACAAAATCCTTGTTCAGAGAACCATCCGGATTGTAGCGCCAGTCACGGAACAGATTATCACCAAAGAATTTCTCTTCACGAGTTGTCGCCTTTAAGAAACGAGCCGGAATAATTTGGTCTGTGTCCACATTCTCTAAAGGAAGGGGTACGCAAGTGCTTGTTATGATATTGAATTTCTGTTTCATTGTCTTCGCATTTTTAAATTAGTTCTCTAGGATCTGTTATTACACCGGTCACCGCCGCCGCAGCAGCTACCAGCGGACTGGCAAGCAACGTGCGAGCACCCGGTCCCTGGCGTCCTTCAAAATTACGGTTACTAGTAGATACCGAATATTTTCCAGCCGGAATCTTATCATCATTCATAGCCAGACAAGCAGAACATCCCGGTTGACGGATGGCAAAACCTGCCTCCTCCAAGATTTTGTCCAAACCTTCTTCACGAATCTGTGCATCTACCATCCATGATCCCGGAACCAGCCATGCAGTCACATGATCTGCTTTCTTTTTCCCTCTTACTAAAGAGGTAAAGGCGCGGAAGTCCTCAATTCGTCCGTTAGTGCAAGCACCCAAAAATACATAATCAATTTTCTTACCTAGCAAGGATTCGCCCGGCTGAAAGCCCATATAGTCCAAAGACTTTTTAAAAGAAGCACTTTTATCATCTACCGGAATATGCTCAGTGATTCCCATACCCATTCCTGGATTCGTTCCGTATGTAATCATCGGCTGAATATCTGCTGCATCAAAACGAATTTCTTTATCAAATACAGCATCATCATCACTCTTTAATGTTTTCCAATGAGACACCGCTTTATCCCAATCCACACCTTTCGGAGCATGTTCCCTGCCTTTTATATATTCAAAAGTCACTTCATCAGGAGCAACCATGCCACCACGTGCCCCCATTTCAATACTCAGATTACATAAAGTCAGACGACCTTCCATACTCAAGTTACGGACAGCCGAACCGGCATATTCCACGAAGAATCCAGTAGCACCACTGGTTGTCATCTTAGACATCATATAGAGAGCCATGTCTTTCGCCGTCACTCCTTTACCCAGTTCACCATCAATAGTGATACGCATGGTTTTCGGACGAGATTGTAAGATACATTGTGAAGCCAACACCATTTCTACTTCACTGGTTCCAATACCGAAAGCAACAGCTCCCATCGCACCATGGGTAGAAGTATGCGAGTCACCACAAACAATTGTCATCCCCGGCAAAGTCAGCCCTCTTTCCGGACCTACTACATGAATAATACCATTTCTTTTATCCATCATACCGAAATGAGCCAAGCCGAAATCTTTGGCATTCTTTGCCAAAGTATCTACCTGTGTTTTAGAAACCGGATCCTCAATCGGTTTATCCTGGTCATGTGTCGGAGTATTGTGATCCGGCATACAATATACATGATCCGGACGAAAGACTTTCACCCCGCGTGCGCGCAGTCCCGCAAAAGCCTGCGGACTAGTTACTTCATGACAATAAAGCCTGTCTATATAAAGTTGAGTAGGTCCCTCCTCAACCTTTTGTACCACATGGGCGTCCCAAATCTTATCAAATAATGTGTTAGCCATTTTTGTATTACGTATTATTATCTTTTAAACTTGTTGATACAATCAATATATGCTTCTACTGATGCAGCGATAATATCTGTATTCGCTCCGAAACCATAGTACATCTGTCCGTCATATTCCACCTGCATGTGTACTTTACCCATATCATCACTACCTTTACTGATAGCCTGGATCGTAAATTCCTTCAATACCATGTGGCGGTCAATAATTTTTTTCAAAGCCTTGATAGCAGCATCTACCGGTCCATTTCCACTGGCAGCAGCTTCAAAGTGCTCTCCTGCAATATTCAGTCCTAAACTTGCCACCGAACGAACGCCCACTCCGCTTGTTACCTGCAAGTAATCCAATTTTATATGGTTATTAACACTTCTATCTGCACCTGCCAATACCAGAATATCATCATCCGTGATATCTTTCTTCTTATCAGCCAGTTTTAAGAAATCCTCATATACCTTATCCAATTTGTCCTGTTCCAGTTCGACTCCCAAAACATGAAGACGATGTTTTAACGCAGCACGTCCGCTACGAGCAGTCAAAACAATAGCATTATCATCAATGCCCACATCCTTCGGGTCAATAATTTCGTATGTTTGTACGTTTTTTAAAACACCATCTTGATGGATACCGGATGAATGTGCAAAAGCATTACGTCCCACAATTGCCTTGTTCGGCTGAACCGGCATATTCATCAAACTTGATACCATACGACTAGTCGGATAAATCTTCTGGGTATTGATGTTTGTCTGAATATTAATATCATTATGGCATTTGACAATCATTGCCACCTCTTCCAAGGAAGTGTTACCGGCACGTTCTCCAATGCCATTGATAGTCACTTCTACCTGACGTGCTCCATTTAACACACCACTAATCGTATTGGCAGTAGCCATACCCAAATCATTATGACAATGAGTAGAAATAATAGCCTTATCGATACCATCTACATGATCTACCAAATATTTAATTTTCGCCCCATACTCTTCAGGCAAGCAATAACCTGTAGTATCAGGTATATTCACCACTGTCGCTCCCGCTTTAATAACAGCTTCTACCACACGAGCCAAGTATTCATTATCCGTACGTCCTGCATCTTCCGCATAAAATTCCACATCATCTACATAACGACGTGCATATTTCACAGCAGCCACAGCACGTTCAATAATTTCTTCACGAGTAGAATTGAATTTATATTTGATATGAGAATCTGAAGTTCCAATGCCAGTATGGATACGTTTGTGCTTGGCAAACTTCAATGCGTCAGCAGCTACGTCGATATCTTTTTCAACTGCACGAGTCAGCGCACAAATGGTTGGCCAAGTAACAGCCTTAGAAATTTCAATTACTGAATTGAAATCACCCGGACTTGAAATAGGAAATCCTGCCTCAATCACATCCACTCCCAAAGCTTCCAACTGCTTAGCCACCTGAATCTTTTCCACTGTATTCAACTGACATCCCGGAACCTGTTCGCCATCACGAAGAGTGGTATCAAAAATAAATAATCTGTCACTCATAAATTTCAATTTTATATTTTACCATTATTATATTCATAAAAAAAACCTTTCACACAGGGAAGTGAGAAAGGCTTTCGTATATCATTGTTCACACATACTTTTATGCACAACACTCACTTCCCGCTGACTTTGCCAGTAGAATAATAATGCCGCATAGCAAAATATGTATAAATCCTTGGTTCATTGTTTATCTCTTATTTTATCTAAAACGTTGCAAAGGTAGAGATTATTTTCTAAAAGCAAAATAAAAATGAAAGTTTTTTCATTATATAAACTACGATTTTTTATTTATTCTACTTTTAGAGTAACAGTTTATAGGAATATATATCTACAAGTATCTCTATAGAAGTGTATCTGCAAAGATATAGATCACTTTAGATATAGAGGCAAATTGAATTGACATAAATAAACTCACTTTATGAACATCGTCCCCTACAGAGCAAAACTTCCGGACCTGCCCCTGCCTGAGAAGAAAGAGGAAGAAAAGAAGGACGGTGAAAAAGCATGACCATTGAAAAATGCAAGGACTTTATCAAAGACGGCTATGGCACCTGGGATGACACATCCAAGCCTACGACCTTCGCCAATATGCATGACTTCATGAAGAACCAAAACAACATCGTCATGAACCTTGTCAGTGGCATTTGGCAGCCGTCAACTTCCTACACCGTTGGCACCATCATCAGAAGCCCGAGCCTGCCGGCCGGATGCGTTGCCACCTGCACCACCGCTGGCACCAGCGGAACCACGGAACCAAAATGGACTGCCTACGGCACAACGGTGGCCGATGGTTCCTGCAAGTGGAAGGTTAATACCGACTCTCAAGATACAATGGTTAGCGAGAGAAACAAAGCTATCAACGATATGCACACGACAATCACCGGCGAGATAACAAAAGCGATTAATGCCCTGCATGACACGATCAAATCCGAAATGGAAACCGCCATGCTTGCCCTGTTCCCTGTGGGCACTATCCTGGAAACAACTAACAGCGCTAATCCATCCACCTATATCGGTGGCACATGGGAATTGTTGCCCGCAGGTTTGACCACTATATCCGCCGGAACTTACACCGAAACGCATAACGTCAACGGTACTGACGTAACAGATACCTACGTTTTCACTGCAGGGAGCAGCGAATTCACGGTTAACGGCACGAAGACACAGGGGGAAGCGAAGCATCAAATCACCAAAGGGGAGTTAGCAAGTCATACTCATACAGAATATATAGATGATTTATT
>ERZ506966.897-NODE-897-length-10331-cov-4.497762_pt1 | contig 10331 bp, 10 predicted proteins | sample MGYA00512892_ERZ506966 | MGnify/ENA metagenome assembly ERZ506966 | reverse complement strand
GAGAAACCCCCTCAATATTTTTAGCTTTATTATTAGAATTACTATTATATTCTTTAACACAATCACCTTCTAAACCTGATTCTTTGATAACTGTATTTAAGAAAATATCTAATGGTCCTCTCAATGCTTCGGCAGTTGTGAAATGATTTTTAATACACCCAGATTCAACCGTTTTAATTTCATTATACAAACGCATATTGTGATCTTTTAAATACGCAAAGTTATCCTTGATTTCAATTGGAGTATTTGGTTCATGATAAGAGAAGTCTAGCTTTTCCTTCTTGGAAACAACCTCTTCCTCTTCTACGATTTCATCATCTTCTTCTCGTTCTACATCCATTGGAATAATATACGATTCCTTTGTGTTTTCATTATCCGAAAGATCTTGCATAGCTTCTTCATAATTAAAATCTAAATCCGCATCCCCATTTAGAACATCATCATTTTCCTTTAATTCCTTTGGCGTAACAATAATCGCATCATTTTTTTCTGAAGAAACGCTTGAATAAGCTTCCATGAATACGGCATATACTTGTTTTGCCGTTGGTCTATCAATCGCGGTTTCGCTTAACATCATTTCTAATAAATCAGCAATCTTTGAATTGTAGTTTTCTTCAATTAGATTTAATTTATCAGCCAAATCTAATCTTGGACTTTGAAGATCTCCACTCAAGATACGAATAAATAGAATACCCAACGCATAAATATCCATCTTTTCATAAGAAGTATCTGTCATATCGTATTCACAAATATATTCCATATCTTCTTGTTTTAATGAATCTACTTCATTTTTAAATTGTTCTAAAACTGTCATCTTTGCGTCTGCAGCTTTGAATTTAGAAAAATCAAAATTAATTAAGTATGGTACAATTCCAAATTTCTTATCTGAGAAGTCACATAGAACAACTGATTTCGCATTAATTAATCGATGATAGATTGGTTCTCCTAAATTGTGTAATTGTGAAATGGCATTTGATAGTCTTTTACACATTTGAACACGTTCAAACGGTGTATCCGCACGATTTAAATTTTCTTGACTTAGTTCCATTGGCTGTTTGTGGAAAACATAAGAAACATAGTAAGACTCATCTTCTGTATTCACTTCATTCAATTGTTTAATATCCGCAATCCCTTCAATTGGATCCATCGTATTCGAATGAATACGCTCTAATACAGACATGTTTCTCTTCACAAAATTCATATCCATATTTTGTACATCATACTCTTTAATTACGGCATACGCATTTGGAGTTACACTCGAATCGATACCATAATATTCTTTTTTACAACCAGGTGCAGTTGTTGTAACTTTATAAATATCATACGCATCGATCTTTGTAGAATCCTTTAACCATTTCTTTTTATCATTTACCTTGTAAAAAGCACGCAACGCCACATCTAATGATTTCAATCCATTACGTAATACATTACCAGAAATGACATTCTTATCATTTACTAATGTTGTATATTTACTATCTAAAGATACATTGTTTTTTAATTGATGATTTAATGTTTCAATATCCTTTAATGAAACAATATTCACATCATTCATTGAAATCACACGTTCATAGTTAAATGAAGTTCCTAACACCTTTTTACTACAAATTGTATTTAGATCTGCATTAATAACATCCTTACAGAATGTTTCAATCACACCACTAAATTCTTGAACAGTCTTAACATGATCATGAATCAATGTACTTTCAGTTTGTTTGATTTTTGTATATAAAGAAGGATTCAGTTCTTTTAAATAATAAAAGTTATCATAAACCTTTAAATCCTCATTCTCTACACGATTTGAAAAATCAGGCTTCTCAATTACCACCTTTTCTTTAACACCCAAATTATCTTTTTTTGGAAGCATTTTTTCCAACTTGTCAATTTCATCTAATTCAGCATCTAAATCAAACGCAAAGTCAACATCTAAATCTAACAGATCATCATCTAACAATAAATCTTGATCCTCGATTTTTTCTTGTTCAAACTCTTTCAAAACTTTAACCCTCTCATCCTTTGTCTCAATGTTTTCTTCAACAACATTTTCAGCTACTTTATTATCTTCTGCTTCAATTTCCACAGGTTTAATCTCAGTGCTTTCTTCAACAACATTCTCAACTACTTTATTATCTTCTGCTTCAATTTCTACAGGTTTAATCTCAGTGTTTTCTTCAACAACATTTTCAATAGCTTTATTATTTTCTACACCAAGCATTTCTTTATGCATACTTTGAGCTTCGATTTTTATTGGCTTATTCTCAATACTCTTTTTTTGTGGCTCGGCCATTGTCGGATTAAAGAATTGATTTACATCTTCCTTTAAAGAAATCGAAAGATCCGGATCATAAGTACTCAATAAATGATTCTTTTCTTTTACTATATTCTCATACTCATCCGCTAAAGATGCCTCAATTTTTTCAGTCACATCCTTATAAAATACTTTAGATTCGCTTGTTTGTGGTTGCACCTTTGTTGGTATTGGTGGTGGTGTTTTGGTTTCATCTACACTTTCCTGTTGTTTTTCTTGTACTGGCGTATTAACCAAACTTGCACTTGGTTCTTGTGTAGCTACTACTTCTTCTGGTTCAGAGACATCAATGCCCTTTGCCATCAAAAATGATCGTTTAAATTCATCGCTCAAATCCAAGCCTTCAAACATTTCTTCATACTTATCCATTTTTGCCATATCAAAAATCTCCCATATACATACAGACTATTGTCGTAACCCTAATTCCATTCGAATTATTAATTGTTCTGATTTGCATTTAAGCTTTGTTTAATTTCCTGATATTCTTCATATTCCTTTTTATAATCTTCTAAAGCCTTTTCTACTTTTGTCTTCACATCCATCAATACAACCTTTTGATCATATCTTTCCTTTTCAACTACTTCTAATTGTTCTTTAAGCTCATTATATTCTTTATCTTTTTTCATATAAGCCGTCTTTTCAGTAACATATTCCGCCTTTAATTTTTCATAGTTCTGCTTCAACTCATTGACCAATTCAGCCTTTTTCTTCAATTCATCACGCTTTTTTTGTTGCTCATTCACTAAAGAAGCCATCATTTCTTTTAGTTCTTCTAATTCCTTTGCCTTTGCCTCAATCGCAGCCTTTAATTCATTTTCATTCATGTTCATGTCCTCCATATGTTTATTACCTATAATAACTTATTATACACTCTTTTTAAGGCTTTTGACGTATATATAACGTTGAAATATATACCATTTGATAACCCTTACATAAAATAAGCACAAAAAAAGTAGAAGCCCTTAACCTTCTACTTCTCACTCATATATATTACCAGCTTGTCGCAATATCTAATTGAGTATCTGATGTATATGTAAAACTACCTGTATCACAGACAATTCCTTGTCCTAATGAAGTCTCTACAATTGATCCTCTAGGATGCTTATTTAAATCGGCTGCAACCATAATATAATCCCCCAGCATTTTTGCGCCATCCATACGTACCCAGTACTCATCATTATTTCCCATTCCTCGCATGGTAGAAATAACTCCACTCATATCTAAATTATAGTAGGTTTCCTTCCCACTTGGACCATAGAATACGCCAGCACTTGGTGTCAATCCATTTTGACCTCCAATATACTGCATTAAAGATGGCTGTGCATTCACTGCTTTTGAAACAGCATCGTAATTTTGTTGCACAAAATTTACATCCCTTAAGAGTTGTGGCTGCTCCAAAATCATTTCATCTACACTTTTTGGCTCTTGTTTCTCATTAGATTCCTTTTCGATATCTTGAATCTGTTTTTCAAATTCTTCCTTTAAATTTTTCGTTTCCTTTGCCGCATCCTCACGCATCAAAACATTTGAGTCTGCCTGATTTTGTTTGGCATACACTTTGTTTTCTTCCCCAATTACTGATGATGTTGTTAGTAATGTTAATGCGAATGTTGACACCAACAAGGCTGAAACGATTCCTTTTCTTATTCCATTGTTCTCTAAATTCTTTTCTTCTATAAAGTTCAAAACACCCTCCAATCTTCCCCCTAGGCTTCATAAAATACGAAGCGTTGCTGTACAAGAAAATGAATACAACATCTTAAACTATACTCTTTTTTGTAAAAAACGCAAATTTTGATATAAAAACGGGCCGTTTTCACCTAAAAGTGGTGACTACGACCCATTTATTGTACTATTTACTATGTTCTTCCTCATTAATTGTGGCATCAATCATTTTCTGTGCCCACACAGGATATATGTCACGAACAAAGTGTACGCCATCTGGCTGATAGAATTCAGGATTTCCATTTTCAGTTACGCCTGTTACATCAATATATGTCCAGCCATTCTTTTCGCACATTGCCTTAAGCTGTGTATTATATTCATTTGCCTTGCCCCATCTAGGAGTTTCAGCCAAAGTTTCAGCCGTAGGCGGAATAATGGAATTAATAAACACATGAGCTTTTGGAACTATTTTTAATACTTCTTTCACCTTTTCTTCATATAAGTCTGCATAGGTACCGCCTTCTTTTTTAAGGTCCAACCCCATATCATTTACACCATATGAAAAATAAAGCTTAGATGGATTGATTTGCTTAACTTGATCATTAAAGTCCGTAATATTCAAGATTGTATTTCCGGCAGCCGCAAATACAGCGTTCCATGGAAGAAATCCATATGTTCCAAATCCATATACACGTGAATCTCCATACAATGCGTAATCATCAAACATAGAGAATACATCTAATTTGCCTTCTTTAATTAACGTTGTTTTTTCTTCAATTCTTTTATTTGTTAATTTCTTAGACAGTTTTTTTGTCTTAAGCGCTTCCTGCTCTTTAATATAAGCAACCCCTTCGCTCGTATTTCCCTTTGATGTAAAGGTAACTATCAATAAAATCACAACTAAAAAAAGAACTGCTCCAATAATAATTTTCTTCTTCATTTCCTATCCCCTTTGATGTGATTATAGCACAATAAATTCAGTTTCGTTCATAATTCATCTTATTTTAAGTTTACCATAAACAATACTCCAATTTTATGCTACAATCAAGGCACGGAAAGGGATTTTTTAGGTTAAGGGGAAATGAAAAAGAATATATATACTATTTGTAAAGCAATCGTTTTAATTTGTCTTATTATTCTTGTCGCATCCAATTTCAAAGTGGATAAAGATAGTAAAGCGTCTATGGAAACGGTACAAAATAAGACGATTGAAAAAATAAATCTAGATGGATTTACACAATTAGACAACTTAAATATAAAAAGATTTTTAGGCTTAGACCCATCGCAATATGATGGTAGTGTTTACTATAAGTCAGATGATGCCATGTCAGCTAGAGAGTTTATTATTGTGAAATTTAAGGATCATTCTCAACAAGATGCATTTAAGGAGACAATTGAAAAACGAATCAGCTCACAAAAAGGAATTTTTGAAGGCTATGTACCGGATCAGGCAGAGTTATTAAAAAATGCCGTTATTGATATTCATGGCAATTATGCGCTTTATGCAGTAAAAGAAGATGCAGCTACAATGAATGATCAGTTCTTAAAGGCATTGAGTGAGGGGGAATAAAATATGGTATTTACGGATTTATTATTTTTATTTTGTTTCTTACCCATCAGTGTTCTACTCTATAAAGTCGCAAAGAACATTAAGATTCAAAATATTCTATTAGTTGTACTTAGCTTATTGTTTTATGCATGGGGCAATCCTGTGCACGTCATACTTTTGATTCTATCTATTTTATGGAACTACTTTACAGCACTTGAATTAAATGAACAGGAAGATGAAAAAGCACGAAAAATCATTTTGATTGTCGCCATCGTTGTTGATTTACTATTATTAGGTGTCTATAAATATACTGGTTTTGTGATGAATATCCTTCATATTCAATCAAGTATTCAAATTGCACTTCCAGTCGGACTTTCATTCTTTACCTTTAGTGAACTATCTTACTTATTTGATGTATATAACAATAAGAGTGAACCACAAAGAAACTTGATTTCCTATTCATTATATGTAAGCTTCTTTGGAAAAATCAGTATGGGACCCATCGTCTCTTATCATGATATGGAAGCTCAGTTAAATGATAGAACTGTATCAAAAGCGCAATTTGCGAGTGGTGTTGTTTTATTCAGTAAGGGTTTGATCAAAAAAGTCTTATTAGCGGATCAATTGTCTTATGTTTATTCTGTTTTACAAAACAATCAATCTGTCATGGGCGTTTGGCTTTTGGCAATTTGTTATATGCTGCAAATCTATTTTGATTTTTCTGGCTATTCCGATATGGCCATTGGATTATCGAGATTCTTTGGATTTGATTTTGCGCCAAACTTCGAACATCCATATACAGCCGTATCTGTACAAGACTTCTGGAGAAAATGGCACATTTCTTTATCAAGATGGTTTAGAGATTATTTATATATTCCTCTAGGAGGAAATCGTGTTGATCAAAACACATATATTCGTAACATTTTCATTGTATGGTTTAGTACGGGACTTTGGCATGGTGCAAACTGGACATTTATTGTCTGGGGTATCTATTATGGATGCTTCTTATTGTTAGAAAAGTTCTTCTTAAAAGAAAAGTTAGAAAAACTTCCAACATTCATCTCACATATTTATACACTATTTGTCGTGTTGGTTGGTTGGGTATTCTTTATGAGTCCAAGTCTAGGCAGCGCTTTTTCTGTTATTGGAAAAATGTTTGGCATCGGTGCTAGTGCATTTGTTGATAATCAATCGGCCTTTATGTTTAAATCGTATTTGATTCTATTTATACTAGCCATTATTTTCAGTACTAAAGTATATGACAATCTACAAATCTTCTTCTACAATCAATTCAAAATGAAAGCTGTATATACATCATGGGCTGTTTATATCATCATGTTGATTATTTGTATCGCATTTATCGTAGGTGGAACATACCATTCCTTCCTATACTTTGCGTTCTAGAAAGCCAGGTGAAAAGTTATGAAACAGAAATATTCAGCCATTATGGCTTCTAGTCTTACAAAAGTTATCAGTATTGCCGTTGTCGTCATTATGATTCTTAATATTGTCATTCCTGACCACAAACAATCAGAAACTGAAAACCGACCTCTACAAACATTTCCAGCTTGGAATGTAGAACATGTATTATCAGGACAATATGGTAAGGATCTAAACACTTGGTTTTCTGATCAATTTGTTTTTAGAGATCAAAATATTCACATTAAATACTTAATTCAAAAATTTACCGGTGTGAAAGAAATTCAAGGTGTATATTTGACAAAGCGTGGTTTAATCGAAAAGACAGCTGAAGTCAACAAGGAACAATTGGATCGCAATTTAAATGCGATCAATACTTTGAAACAAAACTATCCAGATTTAAATGTAGGTTTTATGTTGGCACCAAATGCCGTCAGTATTGAACGTGACAGTCTTCCTAAGTCAGCTGATGCCTTGAATCAAAATAAACAAATGGAAAATATCTATAATCGTATTGATGATTCGATCAAAAAAATTGATGTGCGCTCTACTTTAGAAAAACATAAAGATGAGTATTTATACTATAAGAGTGATCATCACTGGACATCATTGGCATCTTATTATTCATATCAAACATTAGCATCTTCATTTAAATTAGATAAAACAAAAAAATCGGATTATACAATCTACCCTGTATCCAATTCTTTTGAGGGTACTTTGGCAAATAAAACGGGTAGTCTAAAAATCAAAGATGAAATTGATATCTATGTTCCTAAAGCAGAAACGGATTATGTAGTTACGGATGAATCCACAAACAAGAAATCGAGAACGATCTATCATTCTGAAGCTTTAGAAACAAAAGATAATTATGCCGTCTTTATGGGAGGCAATAAATCTTTGTTCCATATCAATATTGATAATGATTCAAAGAAACATTTATTATTGATCAAAGACTCATATGCGAATAGTTTAATTCCATTCTTGATTCCAGAATATGAATCCATTACAGTTGTAGATCCACGATATTATTTCGATGATTACACTCGATTGATTCAAGATGATTTAATTACTGACGTATTGTTTATGTACAATTCAAATACATTTGTACAAGATACATCCTTAGCCGACATGTTACAGGCACAATAATTTAAAGGCAGGAAATTTAAAAATTTCCTGCCTCTTTTCTTATGGCATACAAGCATATCCAAGATACGTAATAAAGTAAATCACATATCGAACGGCATACTTCAAAATAAACCATGCTGCCTTAAATCCAAATCCCAATACTTTTAAAATTATACTTTTTGTTCTTTCATTCATTTTCATTTACCATCCTTTGACACGTATACAATACTAAATCTATTTCTTTCTCTGTTTTAAAAATTGCCATTACGCAATTTTATTTTCAATCTCTTCAATGCGATTCAATACACTTCTATAGAATCCGTAATCCGTATTTCGATAGCTGTAGTCTTCTGGCATTTCTACATTTGTATTCCAATCCACATATACAACTCTGTCTTTTCCCATGAAACGATTTAAACAATAGGTTTCAAACGTATTTCTTAAGCTTCTACAAAAATCCTTGATTTCTTCAATACTGGCCTCTCTATATTCACATGTAGCTACATCTAATGTTGTTAGATCATGAATATCCTTCTGCATGATTTCATACACTGGATAACGACAATTCTTTTTCTTTGTTCTTTCATGATATTCATATACCGCATTCCCATATAGCTGGCAGTGTTTTAGATTTGTTCCACTTCTTTTTTCCTCTTCATGATACACATCATATACGCTCATCACTTTTTCATTTTCAATCTGCGTATATACATAACGAGACAAAACCTTTAAACAACGATCGATATTCCCAAAGCTATTCTCCACTTCCTTGAACACAATATCTTTTTTATGATTCCCTGTTCCCTTACCATTCTTGTCCTTTTGAGTCCCCTTGTTAAACTGATGCATATACTTTTGCACACCTGCCACTGACTTTTGATTCATCATTTTTTCTCTTAATTGTTCCATAGTTTTTTACCTTTAGATAAGCTTTCTTATCTTCCCTTCACTATGGAGACGTAAAAGTTTATAATTTGGTTCAAAAAAATTGAAAAAAATTTTATTAAAAATTAAAAAGCCCAATTTCTTAGGCTTCATCAATGTTAATATCTTCAAATCCATAATCTTGTAGTATTTTTTCTACCTTATCTCTATCCTTTTTATCAAAATATACTGTATATAGCTGTTCACCATCATTTTCATATTGTTCATCATAATATGGTTCAACTACTTGAGATTGTTCAACTCCACGTTTTGATTGTACAAGATATACAATTAGTTGATACAAAAAACGAATCACAGATGTAACGCAAGCACATAAGAAGACCCATCCCAAGAAAAACATTAAATCAAGAAACAATGTAAACCCAATTGGATGTCCATTTGTGACTGCAGCTCCATACTTGTAAAGTCCATATGTTTGTATACAAGTAAATATAAATGCGAATAACATTCCAATGCTATAATTATCTTTCATATTTTCCATTTTATGTTCCTCCTCTTAATAGTAGTATCTATCATCAACATAAACAACTGGTGCACTTAGAAGAAAAGCAATTCCAAAAATAACAATAAGTGCAAAAACAACTGGTCCACCATACACAAAGAATATAAGTATAACTAGACATTCAATTTCTTGAAGCCATTCAAACTTCGGTAAATAGAAGAACACTGCGTCGCAGAATGGACGTAATGAATTTAAACCAGTTGCTACTTCTTCACCACTCGTAGTTCCTATCTTAAGTAGAATAAATTTCATTAAATAATAGACAACCACCGCTATAACAATTGTTAAAATCATTCCTTTTAAAGCTTCAATTACTTTTTCTTTCTGATTCATCTTCATTTTCTCCATTTCTAAGGCATGCAAACATATCCTATATATGTAACGAAATAAATCACATATCGGACGATACACTTCAAAATAAACCATGCTGCTTTAAAACCAAATCCTAATATTTCAAAAATTATACTTTTTGTTCCTTCATTCATTTTTATTTACCTTCCTTTGACACATATACCATTCAAAATACATTTCTTTTTCATTAACGAAGCTTTAAATTATTCGCATCCTTAAGGCTATCACATAAAATTCTAAAGAAATCAATCCATACAAAGACAATCTCAACAATCAATAACCCCCATCCAATAATTGGAATAAAGACACTTAAAAGGAATACAACTAACATGATGGCACCAGATGCATTTCTACCTAAATAGAATCGGTGGATTCCCATCGTTCCTAAAAACATTGCCAATAAAGCGGCTGCCCATTTTCTTTTTGGTGATATTAAATTTTCATTCATTCTCTTATACCCTTGAGTTATC
>ERZ506966.870-NODE-870-length-10599-cov-3.273141_pt1 | contig 10599 bp, 9 predicted proteins | sample MGYA00512892_ERZ506966 | MGnify/ENA metagenome assembly ERZ506966 | reverse complement strand
ATATATGCCTATTTCAGAGCAAGCATATAGTCTTTGCGGAGAGCAAAAGGAAGGAGAACTACTTGTTTTTGCTGGCCTTCCTGCCCCTTCATGGATAAATCGTCCTGTTAAAAAGTGGGTTGAAGCAGCCGGAATTTCAAAACACATCACTTTTCATTGTTTCCGCCACTCGTATGCGACCTTGCAACTGGCTGGAGGGACTGATATTTATACAGTTAGCAAAATGTTGGGACATACAAATGTACGAACTACCCAAGTGTACGCAAAAGTTGTAGATGAGAAAAAGGAGAAAGCTACTGAAACCATCAAATTGGATTTGTCATCCGCAAGATAATGAACTTTGTTGATTTTAACAAAGAACACAATATTACCAATAAATGAAGACTTACATGGATAAAAAAGTTTACTACGGAGAATACTCTCTAAAGCATTGGATTGAATTACTGTTAAAAAAAGATTTGGAGCTACCTCCTTATCAACGACACTTTGTTTGGTTAGAAGAGCAAGTAAAAGAATTTGTGAATGGTTTGAAAGGGGAAATCTTTGTACCTCCTGTAACAATTGGAGTATGTAATAAGGATGGGGTAAATCATAATTTAATACTTGATGGGCAACAACGCTTATCTAGTATTCTGTTAGCATTTTTCGGAGTTTATCCTAAAAAAGATGCTTTTCCTCGTGATGAAGACGAGCGGGTCATGGCAGATGGTGTTGCGGAAGAAGATAATGAACCAGATGTAGAATACATAAATTGGTCACTGCGAATATTTGCTGACAAAGGACCGACAGTACAAGGTGTACAAAGCGCAATAACTCATCAACAATATAGCTTTGTAAACTATGGAATAACTGAAGACTTTTTTGAGAACAAATATCTTCCATTTTCCTTCATTATCCCTAATGCAGATAATGAAGCGGAACAACATGAATTTTATTCTTCCGTATTCCGTAACATAAATATTTTAGGAACTCCTTTAAATCCGATTGAAAGTCGTCAATCACTTTATTTCCTTAAATCAGAACTACAAAGTTTCTTTGATCCAGAATGTTGTAGAAATCTAAAAATTGAATTAGTCGGGAAAAATCAAGCATACGATTTTGTCAGGACAATGGCAATTTTATCGCAATATAAAATAGATGGAAGATTCAACCGACTTGCGCAAGGATATAAGCCAAAAATGGAGAAATACTATGAGGAATATATATATGCTGTTGTCAATGATAAAAATAATGGTGTATTTGTTCAATTCTCAACAATATTTCCTGACAAAGATTTCGCTCCAAGAATTACTCTATTAAATGATACTTTAAACGAACTTGGATATAATCAATTACATTTCAAGTCAATCATTGATTCTGATGTTTATATGTTTGGTCTTGTGTACAATACCGTAATAGAAGGAAACAATATAGATTTTACTCGTAAAGATGCTCTAATGAGGGAACTTCAAAATAAAATATCCTCTTTCAAACGGAATGATGGTCACAGAGCCTCTCCTTCATTATTGAAATATATGCGTACTCGTGTCGAACAATCTATAACTATATTCAATCGTTATGTCATACATCCAGCCCACTAACCATATACAGTTTATTCTGCGACCTGAAACGGCAATAATAAAAGAAGCGTTTAGATCTCTTGATGCTACTAATGGTGGCATTGAGACGTACCCAATTAGTGACTATTTACTCCATTCTCTCTTTTTGCGATTAACCGGAGCCCAAGAACAAAAGTTGAAATGTATATGTTGGGAAATGGCATGCAGGGACTATGAGTACCGCTATGAACGGTATGAACGCAAGCCATATGGCGAGTGTTCTAGTTACGATGATAAATGTATGGTGTATAATGATCTTTTGAATGAGATTAAAAAGCTTGATGAAACATTTGATATTACTGATGCTATTAGAGATGAAATACTTGATGACTGGAAAACTTCTATCCAATGTGTACTTGAAAATAGTTTGTTGGTGCGAAATTTCAAAAGGAGCTATGATGAATATAAATTGCTTATAATTACGATAGATAAAAGTTGGATAATGCAAGGCACACAATTGTTCCTAAATAAGAATAATATTAAAGCTGAAAAGAGAACTGCAACTTGCGGACTTAGTTTGCTGGAGATATTCAAGGAGTATGTCTATAAAGAACGTAATCGTTGTGCTCATAATACACGTTCTTATCAACACAATTTACCTTCTATAAGGGAAATGATGTCTCAAGGATACAAACTGCAAAATTATTTTTTATATATGTCAATCATCATCTTGTTAGATAAAATTTACATCAAACTATTTGAGGTTTATTTATCCAAACTGAAGTAATTTGTTTGCTGCTAATAGTTGCTTATATAGCCATCTGCGAAGATTCTGCGTGGGTGGCTCTTTTTTTATTTACGGTCATTTCTTATGTCTGCTTTATGAATCCCTTATGACAGGGTACACTACAATAAAAATCCACTACTGACATTCTCATTTACTTGTACTGATAATCAACACATAACCCTTATGAAGATTATGTTTCGTTACTGCTTTTCTATGTGATATTTTTCATCATAAAATCAGTATTTGAAATCACTGTTACTTTGCCGAAAAATCGAACAAATAATAAGCAATAATATGAGCGAAAAGAGCATTACTTTTGAAGATTTGCCCAAGGCAATGTCGTGGATGATGGATAAACTGAATGAATTGGATTCCAAGATTGACGGTCTGAACAATCAAAACTCAAATGTTCCAACCGAGCAATGGATGAACCTTAAAGAACTGTGTGAGTATATCCCCAGTCATCCGGCAGAACAAACTGTATATGGTTGGACGAGTTGCCATCTAATCCCATTCCACAAAAGAGGGAAACGTATCATGTTCCTAAAATCAGAAATAGACGAGTGGCTCCATGCCGGCAAAATAAAATCTGATAAAAATTTGGAAGGTGAAGCCGCCCAATTCATAAAATCAAAAAGAAATACCAAATTCTAATGGATTCAACCAATTTATGCAATGCACTCAGAATGGAATTTGAAGGGGTCTTTGAAAACAAGATTCCCTTGAATGCTTTTCCTTCCAAAATTCAGGATATGATATTGGTTTTATCTCGACAGGAGAATTATTCCATTGAATACACGATGGCTTCTCTTTTGGTGGCAGTGTCAACCGCTATCGGCAACGCTGTCAATATCCGTATTCGTGGTGGTTGGATTAGTAATCCTGCCCTTTATATGATATTGGTAGGTCGTCCCGGAATGGGTAAAACTCCACCATTGGATTTTGCTTTCCGCCCTATCCGCAAGCATGATGCACAAGCTGTCAAACAATTCAAGTTGGAGATGGAGCAATATAACAATCTGATAGAAAGTTATAAAGGCAAGAAAGAAAACACTACTCCTTTGCCTGATAAACCTATTTTGCGGAGAACTATTATATCAGACTTTACTCCAGAAGCGTTAATGCGTGCGCTTGATGATAACCAGAGAGGTATTGTGGTATATGTGGATGAGATTATGGGGATGTTTAATGCTGTGAACCAATATAGCAGAGGACAACTTATTGAACAGCTATTGACAGCGTTCAGTGGTAAGCCTTTAGATATTTCAAGATGTAGTATGCCTATACCGATTCATATAGAACATCCCTTTATAAATATTGTCGGTACGATGCAAACAACTCGTATGCACGAACTGATAGGGAAAGGTTATAAAGAAAATGGATTGATTGACCGAATTATTTTTGTTTATCCATCGTCCCAAGAAATTTCTGATTGGCAATTAGATGAAGACTCTTCCTTTGCAACTTTTGAGAAATACTCGGCTATGTGGAAATCAATAATTGACAAGGTGGTTAGCTTGCCTTTTGTAGAGAATGAGAATGGTGGAAATATACAAAATATTCTGGATTTTTCTTCGGAAGCCAAAGCCTATTTTACAAATTGGCGTAATAATGCAATTCGAACTATCAATCAAATTCAAGATGACGGACTGGTGGATAGCAGAGTAATTAAGACTCCCATGATAACGGCTCGTTTAGCATTGATCCTGCAAATCCTTCGTTGGGCTTGTGGAGAGGTTCATAAGGATTTTGTGGATATAGATTCAACAAAATCGGCTATTGCTTTAAGTGAATATTTTGAGTGTTGTTATTCTGACATTCAGAAATATATGTTGAAAGAGAGCGTCGAACCTCAGAAAAAAGAATTACTTGATTGCCTTTCCGAAAGTTTCACTACTGCTGATGCCATTCAAGCCGGAAAAGAAGTAGGGTTGTCGGGAAGGTCGGTAATGTATTCTTTGGTTAGCCTTGCTACAAATAAGATTATCAAGAAGGTAAAGCGAGGTGAATATGAGAAGCTGCAATAAACGACACCTTTTGCAGTTTGCAGTTGTTGCAGTTTGCACTTTGCCCTTATATAGGATTTCTGCAAAACTGCAATAAGTGCAAACTGCACGAGTTGCAATAATAAAACGATAAATATGGTCGAATACAGATTTTCCCTTCAAAAATATAAGCGAGGTTCAAAACTTTCATGCCCGAACTGTGGAAAGAAGCAATGTTTTGTCAAGTACATAGATAGCCAAGGGAAAATAACCTTTCCAGATTATGTGGGCAGATGTGACCATGAGCAATCTTGCCAATACCATTACACTCCATCGGATTATTTTCATGATAATCCAATGGTGATGGATTACGACAAGAATAATTTCATTGAAGCTGATAAGTCTAAGCCTCAATTGCCATCTCCTACCTCTTTTGTTGATAAAGATCTAATGGAACGTACTCTTACCAACTATGGTATGAATCCATTGTACATTTACCTTTCCGGAGCATTGGGCAAAGACGAGACTTCCCGAATATTCCAACTGTATCGTGTTGGTACATCAAAGAAGTGGGGTGGTTCTACTGTCTATTGGCAAATTGATTGGCAGGGTAATGTACGAACAGGTAAGATAATGTTGTACGATGTAAAAACAGGACATCGGACAAAAGAGCCAAGAAGTTATGTAAGTTGGGTACATACGGAACTGAATTTCCAGAACTACCATTTGAAGCAATGTTTGTTTGGCGAACATCTGTTGTCTGATAATTCGACCAAACCTATAGCTATTGTGGAAAGCGAAAAATCCGCTTTGGTAGCTACCCATTATATGCCGGAGTTTATATGGCTGGCTACCGGTGGAATGCACGGATGTTTCAAGCCTGATGTGATAAGTGTTTTGAAAGGAAGGTCAGTTATGCTATGTCCGGACTTGGGAGCAAAAGAAGTTTGGCAAACCAAAATGCCTTTGCTCACTTCCGTATGTTCCAAAGTTGTATTGAGTGATAGTCTGGAACAATGCGCTACAGACGAACAGCGCAAGAACGGACTGGATATTGCGGATTTCTTATTGATGACCGACACTCCACAAATGATTCTTGATAAAATGATACAGCGTAATCCTGCTTTGCAGACACTCATTGATGAATTGGGGCTGAAGTTGGTAGAAACAGAATAAATACAATAGAAAAAAACATCGGACAGCTCGCTGTCTTTGGAAAAGGGTTTGTAAAATCCCGTAGCTTATTAGGGCATTTTCACCGCTTTCACTCTCCGAGTGGCAGTAAAAAAGCCCATAAGCGGAGGGATGCCCTCTCGATGCCCGGCTGCCTGTGGCACATAAGGCGGGATTTTACAACCAAAGAATCAGTGTATAACAATAAAAGGAAGTGAGATATGAGTAATACGCAATACGCAGTCTGTCACCTGCAACGTGGCAGTGGTAATGATTCTGGTATGTCATGCCATATAGAAAGGAAAGATGCCAAGAGGGAAAAATATGTACCCGTTAATGCCGATGCAAACAGAACACACCTCAATCGGGAACTGGTTGCATTTCCTGCAGGAGTGAAGAACAGGACGGATGCCATACAATATCGGATAGACCATGCCGGACTGCATCGCAAGGTCGGCAAGAATCAGACAAAAGCCATTCGCATCATCCTAACCGGGACACATAAACAGATGATGAAGATTGCCAAAGAAGACAAGTTGGATAATTGGATAGATGCCAATCTGAAATGGCTGAAAAATACTTTTGGAAGCGAGAATCTTGTTTCTTGCGTATTGCACATGGACGAGAAAACTCCGCACTTGCATGCCACTATCGTCCCCATTATAACAACAGAACGGCTTCGTAAGAAGCGTGAGGGTGAGAAGAAGTATGCAACGAAGTCCGGGGCACGTCTATCGGCAGATGATGTGATGAGACGTAGTAAGCTGCACGAATACCAGAACAGTTATGCAGCAGCCATGAAACCATTCGGATTGCAACGTGGCATTGTCGGTTCTACAGCAAAACATCTGGCAAACTTAGAATACTATAAGCAGCAGATAAATCGGTATGAGGAAGACATCGCCAAATTGCAGGCAGACATTGAAAAAGCACATGAGGGGAAAAACACAATTCTTTCGTGGTTTGGCAAGGGGGATTTGGCTAAAGCGAAAAAAGAGCTTGCGAGTAGGGATGAGCAGATTGCCAAACTCAAAAATCAGATTAAAACCCTCATGGCTGAAAAGTCTCAACTGAAAGAAAAACATAGGGGAGAGATAGAACAATTAAGGAACGGCTATCAAAAAGAGATAGACAAGGCTATACGTATGGCAGAAAAAGCTGACCGACAATCCAAAGAAAAGGATTCTGTTATAGATAAGTTGAACGTACGCATTGAGCAGCTCGACCGTAAGGCAAATCCTCAGCGTTACAGTCTGTCATCCGGAGCGGAACTTGTTCACCATTTCATCCCTAATTATAATAATCCCAGTCTGCATATTTGGACACAGGTAGGTAATGAGAAATACGACTCTATAAAATATGTTGATTGGCTCAATCCGATATGGGAAAGTTTTACCAAAGATGAAGCTACCATTTATGAATTGATAAATGATGTATTTGAGCCTCATGAACAGGTCAATAAAGCACAAGCCAACTTACTTGGAGTGGCTTTTGAACTTGCTACAGGTGGGCAGGCACAAGTCCATATCGGAACAGGTAGCGGAGGTTCATCTTCTGAACTCCCTTGGGGAGAACAGAAGACGAAAAACTCACAGCGACGCAGATAAATTGTTTTTACCAAGTTATAATCTTATCCACAATTTCCTGCTGTTCGGCACTGCTACGCCTCAAATAAATACGAGTGGTTTCAATGCTTTCATGCCCCATCAGGTCAGCAAGTAAAGAAATATCGTTGAACTTCTCCAAGAAATTCTTGGCAAAGCGATGGCGAAACGAATGAGGATAAACCACTTTCTCGTTCAAACCATATTTTGTGGCATAGTTTTTTAACTGCTGCGCAATACCTCTGGTGGTGATACGCTCGCCAAAGCGATTGAGGAATAGATAACCGCTTGTACGATTGGTACTATTGAGCCACTCCGTAGCTTCCTTGCGGAGTGATTTAGGAATATAGATACGGCGTATCTTGCCACCTTTGGTATAGATGTCAAAATAACCTATCTGCACGTGTTCCACCTTCATTTGTATAAGTTCACTGACTCTTGCACCTGTGGCTGCGAGAAAACGAACAACGAAATACCATTCTTGGTTTTCTTCCTTTTTTAGTTTGTTTTTCAGAAAAGCGTAGTCGGCATTACTGATTACATTTTCCAGATAACTACGCTGTTGTACCTTGACGGATTTTAATCTCAAACGAGATTTATTCATATAGTCAAGATACTTGTTCATTGCCTGAATACGTAGATTTACGGTTTTAGGCTTGAATTTCTCAATGAGATAAGTCTTATAAACAAGCAGATTTCGCTTGTTCAGTTCCTTGTGCCGGGAATAATACTCTTTTACGGCATAGCGGTAAGCTGCAATCGTGTTCTCTGCCATATTCCCTTGACGAAGATACGTTTCAAAATTTTCAATGTTCATGTTTGATACATTATTAGTTAAACAATTCATTATCATTAATAATGTATAGCATTCACAAATTCATTGAGTTCCTATTATGAGAAGTTTCTCGCTACGGGCGAGGTGAAGTGTATTGATGAGGAGATTCCGTTTGAGATTCCACAGGGATGGGAATGGAGCAGAATGGGAAGTATTGGGGATTGGGGCGCAGGAGCAACCCCAGCAAAGGGAAATACAAGTTATTATGGTGGTAATATTTTATGGCTTAGAACTGGTGAACTCAATAATAGCATTGTGAATGATACCGAGATAAAAATCACAGATAAAGCATTAAAAGAATGTTCTTTAAGATTGAATAAAGCCGGAGATGTATTGATAGCAATGTATGGTGCTACGATTGGTAAGGTTGCTATAGCAGGGTGTGAGTTAACAACGAATCAAGCTTGTTGCGCATGTACCCCTATAGGAATCTTTAATTACTACCTCTTTTATTTTCTTATGGGAAATCAAGTGGACTTCATCAAGAAAGGAGAAGGGGGAGCTCAACCAAATATTTCAAGAGAAAAATTAGTAGCTCACTTAATGCCTATTCCACCTATACAAGAACAACATCGAATAGTTGAGCGTATAAAGGATGTTTTGCCTCTGACTGACAAATATGCACATTCCCAAATAGCTTTGGATGAACTAAACAGAAGTATTAATGGCAAACTTAAAAAATCAATTCTTCAAGAAGCCATTCAAGGGCGACTTGTTCCACAAGTTGCAGAAGAAGGAACAGCACAAGAGTTACTTGAGCAAATAAAGTTAGAGAAACAGAAACTTGTAAAAGAGGGAAATTTGAAGAAATCCGCTTTGTCGGATTCTGTTATCTACAAAGGTGACGATAACAAGTATTATGAGAGGATAAACGGGCAAATCATTGAAATTGAGCTTTCTTTTGAATATCCCAATAGCTGGGCTGTATTACGTTTGAAAGATATATGCCAACTAATAGACGGTGAAAAGAAAAACGAAAAGGGTATTTGTCTGGATGCAAAATACCTACGTGGAAAATCATCTGCTATCATTGTAGAGAAAGGAAAATTTGTCTATACCGGAGATAACATCATTCTTGTAGATGGTGAAAATTCAGGTGAAGTTTTCACTGTTCCGCAAGATGGGTATATGGGGAGTACATTCAAACAGTTATGGCTCTCTTCGGCTATGTGGAAACCATATATTTTGGCTTTCATTCTGTTCTATAAAGAGGATTTGAGAAATTCAAAAAGAGGTGCGGCTATTCCGCACCTCAATAAAGAGTTATTCTACAATCTGCCTATTGGTATTCCACCTTATCAAGAACAGCAGCGTATTGCAAAACGGATAAATAAACTATCGCAGTTGCTCAAATAGTTTTTCTATTTGAGCAACAATGCGTTGTTGTTCTTTAATCGGAGGTAATGGTATTAATATTTCTTTTACTTTTGCTATACTTACACCACCTATAATGCCCGTTTTATTTAGGTTAAATAGTTCAAAGAACGATGGTGACTGTAGATAATAGTACATGTATTTCCCGATTCCAACAAATGGTGAGAAACAACATAACTTATTCCCAAAACATACATCTTGATTCAGTATTGCAATTTTTCTTCCGGCACTTCCACCTTCAATACACATCAATATTGAGTTATTGGGAGCAAGTTTAAAATCAGGTTCATATTGTTTTGGAATCGCAATGCCATTATCGTAAATAATCCGATTATTAAAATCAACATCCTTAGTTCCAATATAATAACGTCCTATAACATCTGTAAATTTTGATTTCTTTTCAGTTTCACTAATACTGTTGCCAGTGTAAATGTTTGCAATATGAGAAAGTCTTGTCCATACCCAATTCTTGGGAGTTTCAAAAGGTATCTGTTCTGTTATATCTAAGCACTTTTTACCTACCTGCTCATAATACTTGCTATTGCCTTATTGGTTACTTTGCATATCCTACACTGTTCTAAAACTGGTGGGATAGGAACTAGGATGTTTCCAACTTTCTTTACCGAAATGAATTCAAAAGTCGTTTTACCTGCTAAATCATGTAATATTGGTGCCAATGTTTTTACAAATAAATACAAGAATTCATCATTGACAAGACAACGATACTCTTCTTTGATAGTTAAAGCATTAAATTGCTGATTTGTAGTAGTAGGAATCATGGTCATGGCGCATTGGCCAACAGAGGCAGTGCAACACAACAACACACTGCCAGCTCTTACAATTCTATCCTTACTAACTGCTAATTCCGTAATTTTTTGAGTTGTTTGATATATATATTCCCCTTGTTTACGAATATCTTCAACTGTAAACCAATTAATGTTACCATTTTCCCAAAATTTAGGTTCTGTTCTTAACGGTGTAAAGCCATTTGTAATATTACAGAGATTATTCAGCCTTATCCAACACCAAGAATTTGGTATCTCAAATGGTATTTCGTCAGTTATATCTTTTTCAATTGTACCAATCTTCTCGAAGTACTTGTTATCGTCACCTTTATAGATAATGGAATCCAACAAAGCAGACTTTTTAAGCTTACCTTCTTTAACAAGTCTCTTCTTCTCTTGTCGTATCTGTTCAAGTAATTCTTGGGCTGTGCCTTCTTCTGTAATCTGTGGAAGGAGTTTACCTTGAATTGCTTCTTGGAGAATAGACTTTTTTAAAACTGAACGTAATTCAGAGATCG
>ERZ506966.851-NODE-851-length-10826-cov-4.004364_pt1 | contig 10826 bp, 10 predicted proteins | sample MGYA00512892_ERZ506966 | MGnify/ENA metagenome assembly ERZ506966 | reverse complement strand
ACCGTGCCGGCCGCACCCAGGGCCGCGCCGACCAGCAGGGCCAGCACGGTGCGCGGCAGCCGCAGCAGCCCCATGACGACGACGAGCTCGTCGCCGTGGTGAGCCGCCGCGACGCCATCCGGCTCTCGGAGGCGGACGAGGCGATCCTTGTGCGCGTGGCCGCGGCGAACAACCTGCGCTTCGGCGTGAGCAACGCGTTTTCCGAGATGACCGATGTGCGCGCCCACCTCAACCAGGCGCGCGCAGCCATGCGCCTGGGCTCGACCTACACGAAGGTCCTCGAGGACACCCACGTCTACCGCTACTGCGAGTACACCTATATGGAGATGCTCGACATCTGCAACGACCATATGAACCTCATCAACTACTGCCACCCGATGATCTGGGCGCTGTGGGAGCATGACCAGGTGCACGACTCCGAGCTCGTGGAGACGCTCTTCGCCTACATGCAGAACGGATGCAACACGGCGAGGACGGCGGCGCTGCTCAGCCTTCACAAGAACACGCTGCTCTACCGCCTGGGGCGCATCAAGGAGATCACCGACAACGACCTCGCATCGGGAGAGGATCTCTTTTTGTTCCACCTCTCGATCCGCACCCTCATCTACCTCGGAATCCTCGAACCACGCACAAAACCGCGGACGAGCGCCGACCTGCACTGCCCCAAATAGGCGCAGCCGGCCGGCGCCGCCGCGGCGGCGCGCTTCCCGACGCAGCCGAGCTAGACTAGTCGCGCTTGATCTCAAGTGTCGGGAACTTCATCGAGGCGTACTTCTCCATAAGGGGCTTGACCTCATCGATGTGGGCGAAGAACTCGTCGCGGGTCTTGTTGATCTCGTTGAGGTGCTCGGCGCGCGCGTGGTCGTCGTTGCGGTCGCGGATCAGGCCGTTCTCCGCGATTCTGAGCTTGGGACGTCCGGTCTTCTCGTCGGTGACGATGTCGCCGCCCGCGCCGCAGACCGCGCACTCCCACGGGAACTCGACGCCGTCCCAGTGCTTGTCGCCGGGATAGACGAGCGAGCTGTGGCAGTTGGGACACACGCCGTCGTCGGGGTCCCCGAGCCAGCAGCGCTCATCGACCGGGGTCTGGATTGCCTTGACGATGTTCTCGCCCATCTTGCGCGCGCGGGCGATCTGGCCGCCCCACTCGACGTCGTCGCCCCACACGAAGGTATTGCCCGGGCGGCCGTTGCGCTGAGCCATGTAGCGGTCCACCACGGTGATGGACATGGTGAACATGGTGGCCTGCAGGCTCTCGAGCGCGAGCGACTGCCAGTCGTGCATGGAGCCGCCGACGGAGATGAGGCCGGCCACGGTATGCGGGTTCTCCTTGACGGCGCCGATGGCAAGGAGGAACGAGAGCTCGTAGGCAAGGAAACGCTGCGCGAAGCGGGTGTAGACCGAGCTCGGGGTGAGGTCGTAGGTCGGAACCGAGAAGATCACGCCCTGGCAGGTCTGAAGCTCGCGAATGATGGCGTCGACGTCGTCTTTGTTCTTGAGGACGCAGCCGTGGTACTCCTTCTGGAGGCCGGCGGCCATCTTGCCCATCTGCATCGTGCAGCCCTCGCAGCCGGTGCAGGGAAGGATGTTGTAGTCAAAGAGGTTGATGAGCTCGACCTCGCCGCCCGCCTCCTGGACCGCACAGAGAGCCTCCTTGGCGAGCGCCTCGCCGTTTCCGCCGTGCCTGCCGGCGCAGATTGCCATAACCTTGAACGACATGTTTGCCCCTCTCCAGAGCATCCGGGCGCGGGCCGGCGCCCGCGCATTCTGGAAAGAAGGTTACGGCGCGCGGCGGGGACGTTCACCGTCTGCGCAAACGAGGGATGCGCGACGAGGGGCCGTGCGGTCGTGCGAACAAACAAAGGCCCTTCTTGCTTCCCGGCATGGCGGCAAGAAGCAAGAAGGGCCTTTTGCTGTAAAAGAGTATCCTCGCGGCGGCGCTCGCGTTCATTGGTCGAGCGAACAGAATCCGCCATGCATCGGACGGTCGCCTTGGCATCCGCCACAACCCGCTGAGCCCGACAGGCAAAAAACGCAGGTTACTTGCACAGGCCAACCGACGCCATGGCTTGTCGGCACCCATCAAGGTAGGCGCCCCGTGCGGTCTCATCGCTCACAAACGCGTCAAAGTTGAAAGCCTCGCCGAAGGGAATGCTCTCGTCATCATCGCCGGACACGGCTCCCCCGATTCTGATTCGCTCCCGGTGCTCAAAGACGTCGATCGCAACATGTGCATAGGCGCTGTGCACCTGGACATAGCGAGGCTCACTTGCCTCGGGAAGACCGCGCTTCTTGTTGAGAAACACAAGGTACGCCTGACCCTCCCGCAACGGCGCAGCACCGCGCATGTTTGGGCCAAGCCCCGCCGGCCGTACCCGGCGCTCAGAGGAGAACTGGCCCTTGCCGGAGTAGTTGTACGGCTCCTCTATGGCCAGGTTATCGTATGTGCCGATGACGTCTCCCGGCTCGATGCCGTCGCCCCGCAGGACCTCGGTCACCTCAAGTTCGCGAAGAAAAGACTGGTAGGCGTACATTCCCCGGCCTCGGCACACCGCCACGACGACGGCCTCGGCCGAGTCAAGCGCCTCGGAGTTGTCGGCGTATGCCAGCATCTCCGCGGGCTGCGAGAAAACGGCGCAGGGAAGCGCGTCCAGCTCGGTTTGTTCGTGATTGTAATCGGTGAAGCTCTTGCGGGTGGCAAACCCGAGGACGGCACAGACGCCCAGCATGAGGACAACCAGGCACGCAGTCGCTCCCAAGGACAGCTCGGAAAGCTTTCGCCGGGCAACCATCACGGCCTCCCATCTGCTAGGCGCCCCTCATACAGGCGGTAGGTCCTATCGAACAAGGCTTCGACCTGAGGCTCGCTGTGGCAAGACACAAGAACGGTGCAACCCCTCGCGCGCTCCTCTGAGATCAGCCTCGCGACCATGCCGATACCGTCCGCATCCAGCGCATTCGTCGGCTCATCTAGGATGAGAAGCTCCGGCATCTCCATCACCGCCTGCGCAATCGAGAGGCGCTGTCGCATACCCATGCTAAAAGCAGACACCTTGCGGGCGTCGTCGGGGTCGAGCCCCACGCGCCTCAGCGCGTCACGGGCGGTGGGCTCCCCCACCTCGCCGCGTATCGAGGCAAGAAAGGCCAGGTTCCAAAGAGCCGATTGATCTTCCCAGAAGCCGGTCGAGTCGAGCGAGAGACCTAGATTAGGCGGGAAGTCGCAGTCCTTGCCGATGCGGCGCCCAAAGACGCTGATCGATCCGGAACTGAGGTGGATAAGTCCTGCGACGGCTCGAAAGAGCATGGTTTTTCCAGACCCGTTGATTCCCATAAAGCCGTAGACACCGCCACGCGGAAGCTCAAGCGAGATGCCGTCGAGCACCGTGCGGTCCTTAATAACCTTTGTTGCGTTTTCGATGTTGATGACCTCCGACATAAGACACCCCCTACAGAAGCTCCTTTGAGGCAAGGGCCCTGGATGCGAGCCCGCAAGCAACTAAGAGCAGCAGCAGCAAATAGACGATGGACCTGACGGGCAAGAAGCCCAAGGCGTCGTGCCACGCGAGCACCGCCTGAGCCGAAGGCGCGAGCGGCACGAGCACGGCCTGCCACTTGGCGGGAGAGACCGCGAGGGCGCACAGAGTCGCAAAGTGCACGCCCAGGACCGCGACGGACGCCTCGACTTCCCCCAACCGCAAGGCCGCCGCGCTTGCCACCACGGCAAGAAGCGCTTGCTGAAGGGCGAGAAGCACCACCGAGGCCAGGAGCCCCGGAAAACCGGACACTTCCTCGCCGCCGACCAGAAGCAAGGCCCCCAGACCAGCGCCGTAGCCGAGCAGTGCCGAGAAGCCACCGCGCAAAGCAGCGCCGGCGCACGTCTTTCTTGCCCAACTCATGCGCGAGCCAACCCGAATGGCGGTAAGCCTCGCGCGAGAACAATCCTCCACGAGCTGATCGGAAAAGGCAAAGGTGCACACCGATGGCAGAATCATCGCCGTCAACATGGTGAACACATGCGGGGCTGCGCCAGCCCTCGGGACAAGCGCGCCTCCTGCGATGAGATAGCGAGCCGCCTTATCCGCACCGCCCGCGGCCATGGCGAGCATCAGCACCGCAGAGACCAGAGTGATCAGGGCACACTTTAAGGCAAAGGACCTATAAGACATCAGCGCCACCGCCCACCGGGAGCAAATCCCTTCTCGAAGCAACGCGCGCCGAGGCGAACGCGAGGATCAAGGCGATGGCCAGCAGACGCAGAGCGTTGCAGACCATAACCGATACGGGCATGGTCGCCTCAAGAAGCGTCAGCCTCCAACCAAGGTACAAAGCGGGGTGGTCTAAAGCCGGAGAAAAGCTGGCAAGGTAGTCGAGCGAGCCGTAGAACGCCGCTGAGCAGATTGCCATCGGCAAAGAAGCGCAGGTTAGCCAGGTAAGGACCATGACGAGCTGGCAGCATATGCAGAAGAGAGCGATCAAAACGGCCTCGGCTATAAGGAACGAAACCACCGCCGCAGCGCCAAACGTCCAGAAGCCCCTGGCAGCGACCAGCAAAAGACCGCTCGCCACCACAGTCAGTGCAAAAACCGCCGAACGCACAGCGGAGACCTTGAGGCACATCGCAACGCTCGCGGCCCCGCTGCCGGCACGGATCAGTATTTGCGGAGAGGAGCTCATTTGCAGATTCGATATCCCCAGTATGATCACGAGCGGAACGAGCGCAAAGACGGCAAGGTTCGAGCTGGTAACAACGAAGAACAACTTTGGCAAGTTGCCAACCGCCGCCGAGAACGTGCCCGTCTCGATGAAGGCGAATTCGACGCCCCTGAGCATGACGCCCAGGGCGCACGCTATGGCGCAGCTTCGGTCGAGAGCGCTTCTTCGCACAGGCCCGGCGCTCATAGGAGAACATCCCGCTTGGTCAGCAAGGCGGCGGCGATCGCGGCAACCGCGGCGAGCATCGCAAGAACCGGAAGCGCAATAAGCCAAAACAACGTGGCGCCATTACCCCAAACAAAGGAAAGCCCAAGGTAGGTGGCCATGACGTTCACATCGCTCGGCAAGAAGTTCGAGGACACCAAAAGCAGGAGCGTCGGCAAGCCAAGGACGAGGATGCGGCTCCGCTTCGAGTACAGCGAGATCGCCACCGAAACGAGGGCGGCGATTCCGGACCAAAGCGCCTCGTAAAAGGCGATCAAAAGATTGAAGGCATAGCGATTGTTCGCAGCGAGCGAGGCGAGCAGGTCCACGCCCGCGGCGGGAGCCACCGCGGCCTCGTATGACGCGGGGGTGTTGAACTCGGCAAAGGCGTCCTGCCCGGCGACGAGGGGGAAAGCGGCGAAGGACATAAGCTGTGAAAGCGCGAGGGCCAAGAAGGTCAGAAGGAACGCGAAGGCGAAAGCGATCGCAGCTATGGAGACAACATAGGCACGCAAGGAAGCCCTGCTTGCGATCGCATTGGCCTGCTTTTGCCTCGCGTCAAGGTAAAGCCGGTCGGCAAAGGCGGCGCTGGAGCACGGAATCATGAGGAAATACACGAACAGCCCAAACACAGGCGTCTGCATGGCCCCATGGTTCCCGGCCCATGCATACGCGGCCGAGGGAAGCTCCGCGACGTCATGGCCCCAAAAGCCAAGACAGGTCTGGATGAAAGCCACGGACAAGACCACAACGAATACGAGGAGCGCATATCGCCAGTTTTTTGAGCGGAAGGCTCGATGGGCCTGAGCCTTGAGCATTCCTTTGCCAGCATCCATACGACCTCCCCTGGATATGCGGCCGGGAGGCACCCCGGCCGCCATTCGGTTAATTGTTAAAGTTCACACTACCGGTTACATAATCTGTCCCAGAACCGTAGCCGTACTGATGGCCATGAAGAACAACCGTGCCCGAAGTGCCGCTGTTGTAATAAGAAGAACCCTTGCTCTGGTTCACATGGACGTCAACGGAATAAGAGCACTGGTTGCCGTCCTTTGTAATCCAGAAATTGCCACCGTTCTTTGAGCTGGAACTAACAGAGATCAGGGCTGTGCCCGAGCCGCTGTATTTGGTTCCGCTCACGATGGAGACGTCCTCCCACCAGGGCCCAAGCGTAACGTTGGTAAAAGACGCTGCAAAGGCAGGTGCTGCAAAGCCGAATGTCAGCGCCGCCAACAGGCCCAAAGTTGCCATCTTCTTCTTGGTCTTCTCAAACTTCATCGGTACTCTCCTTTCCATCCCTTACTCATTTGCAGACTCGCCAACCTTTCGCTAAATACAATGATAAGTACCTCCTTTCACCAGCTGTACATTGCGATGGTTGGCGCCGTAATCAAAGAGCCCAAATTGCTGCGAAATTCAAACATGTACTGACCAGATCCGACATTGCTCCATGTTGCTTTCGTGAACCCATTGCTCTTAAGGGAAGCAGACCCTATCCGAATGGCTGATGAACCCGAAACTCTTAGGAGAGTCACCGTAAAGAAGCCGTTCTTTGCGCAACTAGCTGTAAGTTCTAGACCGACATTCGAGCCATCAAATGAATAGCTCCCGAATCTTTTATATGAGTTCAAAGTCAGGGGCTCGCCAAACCAAGAGCGGGATGCTACTCCAGAGTTTGAATCGTCGTATGTTACCGAAACCTCGTATTCGCCCTCCGTTGCCCATGCCTTAATTGGAAATATAGATGTCAATAAAAATAAAAAAGCAATAAACAGACCCGGCATCAACATCCCACTACGAGCGTCAGCACATGAGGCCATCAGCACATCACACTCCCACCTAATTCACCGCCGAGTAACAACACCGATTTTGGCAAATGAAGGTTACGTTGTCTGTCACCCAACGTTATGCAATTGATGGATCAGCTTGTAAAGCCCGCCTCATCCTTAAGTAGTTTCCGCAGCTCATCGATGCTGTTGAGGCCGAGCTTCTCAAAAGCCCTCGTTCGGTATGAGTAGACCGTCGCAGGGGTTGCCACGTTCTTCTTGCAAACAGACGCAAGGTCCTCCCCGCAAGCAAGATCGATCAGAATGTCAGCCTGAAGCTGGCCGAACCCTCGGCCCAAGAGATAATGCCTCGCCCGCTCGATGCCCTTTGGAGTCACTTTAATGCGGCGCCACCTTAGCCTTCGCCACAGGCAAACGGTTAGAACCACTATGGCAGCGGGATACACATAGGCAGCGGGATTTGAGAGCGTGCCAATAAGGTAGTAATCGAACCATTCCGATATGTACAGGGCCGCAGCGAGGAACAAGAGATTCTCCGCTCCCATCCCAAAAAGCCTACGCACACCAAGGGTCAACGCACTAAGGAGTCGTCTGGCGTATCCGGTAAATCCGTCGTTTTCAAGCTTCTCGGCACCCAACCTAAAAAATACAAGCACCAGCAAGAGCAATATCTTTAGACGGTATGAGAGATATTGATCGAGGTTCAATCCGATGCCAGTCCATATCAGGGAAGAAGACCACGCAAAGTAGGAGCCCACAGAAAAGAGCAGGTAGTGTGCAAGCGTCAGTACCGCCTCGCGTGACGTTAGTCTTCCGACCGAGTTGTCGCCCTCACTCGATCCGGAGGAAACCTCGGCCCATATGACGCCCGCCAGAACAAGAAGAATCACAAAAACAAACAGGCCAAAGCGGCATATTCCCGAAACAGACCCATAGTCGCCTTTGCTGTGGTTGTAGATGATGTCCGGCCAGACCATAAATATGACTGCGAGCATCAATGCGACGAAGGCCGTCAGCGACAGTGCGGAAGGCTTACTCGCTTGTTTTTCCTTCTCACCAGATTCCTCGGCAGCCGCGGGCATCTCTTTGATGCTGCGAACATACATGCGCAGCTCGGAGGCTCCAGATAGCCCCAGCTTTTCGTAGCCGCGCCTACGGTACGAGGCAACCGTGGCCTCGGCGATTCCCAAACTGTCCGCTATAGTTGCGGCCGAATGGCCCAGTGCCGTTTTGCACATAACGTCGAGTTCCCTCTGGGTTAAGGGTGAACTGGCGGCTTTGCCCAGCAAATTCGCAACTTTGTCTTCTTCATTTGCTGCCGGCAAGCTGACGATGGACGCCGCAGAAGTCTTTTTTGCGCGCCATTTTGCCATGCCCTTTAGCGTCGCCTCGAAAAGAGATGCGCTCAGCAGCACAACTACCAAATAGCCGAGCACTATCGTAGGCGGGTAGTACATCTCGAATATCATATGCGACCATAGGCTCATCAAGAATTCAAGGAATATAGAGGACGTCAAGTGCCCTGCGACAAAGTACATGGCCGTGTTTTCCGGAAGCGCGCCGGCTCTGAAGCTGTGCCGCCCCCATAGCACGACTGCAACGGCCACAAAAATGGACAGCAACAAAGTGCGCGTCAAGCTTGCGGCACACAGCGAAAGAGCTATCAATAAAACCGCCGAAGGCCAGGCGCAGCCCAAGAAATATGATCGCGACGCCGCAAAACGCGGAGGCCTTCCCTGCGCGGCCACTTCTTTATCGAGATACAGGCACCAACCGAACGTACCGATTATGCGGCAGAAAACCTCAAGGTTATCGATGAGCTCGACCAGACCCCAAGGGAGATCGACCGATTCAACCGTTGCGTTTATAACGGCGACGAGGCCAAGCGGAACGAGCATGAGGGTCATGGTTCGTGCTGCCAGAAAGAACCAGTCGAATGCCTTGGGAAATACGTGCAGGATTCGCGGCTCAAGCCAATCTCCCAGCCAGTACCATGCGATTAACAGCGCCAAAACAGTCGCGTGAACAATAGCCCCGCAAAGTCCCGGGGCAACGGGATCTCCCACGATAAAGGGCCCATACGGCGTCGCAGCAAGCAGCGCTGTCCAAAGGATCCAAGACATTGCTCCTCCAAAGGCAAAGAACCACCCGCGTGATTTCCCGCATATCCAATTTACTTAAACAATCCCAGATGGCCGCGCTGTCTCAATGAGCGGTTGCCATATCAGGCTTAGACGGCAGATGGCTCATTAACGGGAGCGCCCGCTCGTCTCAGCATAAGCCGAGGCGAGCGGGCGCTACCGATCCAGACAAGTAAAAAACGCTGCCAAATCAGACAGGCTGATAACGCGGGTTACTTACGTTTGAAGGGGATGGGCTTGGGCGGGCACTTGGGCTTGACGGCGCCGGCGGTCACGATGGCGCCGTGCTCGCAGACGTCCAGGCAGGCGCCGCACTGCGTGCAGGCCTTCTGGTCGATCACGTGGATGAAGCGCGGCCGCCCGAGGATGGCGTCCTCCTCGCAGACGTCGGAGTCCACGCACTTGTTGCACGCCTGGCACTTGCTCGCGAGGATGTGGACGGTAAGATACGCCTTGCACTCCCCCGCAGAGCAGACCTTCTTGGTCGTGTGCTGGGCGATCTCCTCCTCAAACAGGTCGAGGAACGAGAGCACGGTGCGGGCAAGAACGCGCCCCTGCTCGCACAGGCTCTGCGTCTGCATGACGGGCGCGAGGTCGCGGAGAAGGGCGATGTCTGTCGGCTTGCCCTTCTTGCGGCAGATGTCCGCGACGATGGTCGCGACCTGATGGCTGCCCTCGTGGCCGAAGACGCAGCGCCCGCAGGTCTCGTGCCGGTACTGGGCGCAGATCTCGGACAGGGCGTTGGCCATGCAGTTCTTCTGTGTGTAGACGCGGACATAGTCGCTCGCGAGGTCCAAAGCCGCGTCGGCGACGTCCGTCTTATACAGCACGCCGTCGGGATAGCCCACGTAAACGGCCTTCGCGTCGTTCTCGCCGACGCCCGCGGCTGCCACGACGGCGCCTACGGTCGTCGATTTGTCGAGAAGGACGGGCGCGGCGGCGCCTTCGGCCCACACCCAGCGCTTGCCTTCGGGGCTCAGGAGCTCGGCGGCCGACATGCTTCGGTCCTCGCACTCCCCCTCGGCGCAGGACGGAATGGGCTTCTCGCCCTTGAGGACCTTGGCCGCGGCGGAGCCGTTCGCATAAACGAAGCCGAGGTCAGGGGAGCACTCGACGACGCGGACGGCGTCGCCCAGGGCTTCGGCGAGCGCGGGGGCGCAAGGCTCGCCCGCCGGGACGAGCGCAGCCTCGGCTCCCGAGGCGAGCACGGCGCGGGCAGCCGCCTCCACGTCATTCCTGAGGAGCCAGAGCGCGACGGGGGCCTGCTTGTGCGCAGGCATGAAGTTGACGATGGTCATGGTTCCAGCTCCTTTCCTAGTACTCGTTCCACAGGCGCGGGGTCTTGAGGGTGAGGCGAAGGTCGCACTGTAGGCAGCGGCCCGCCTCGCATTTTGCCTCATCCTCGCTGTAGGGGCACTCGAAGGGCTCGAAGCCGCGGCGACGCTCGCCCGCCGGCACGAACCTGGGCAGCACCGGGCCGCCGTAGAATCCCTCGGGCGCGCGGCCGATCCGCTGCTCGGGCGCCTCGTGCTCCGTGAGCTCGCCGTCGATGTCGCCGTCGCCGCCCAGGGCCCGGTCGATGGCGCTCGCACACGCACGGCCAGCGGCGATGGCGGCGATCACGGACTTGGTGCCCGTGACGCAGTCGCCCGCGGCCCACACGCCCTCGGCGCTCGTCGCGCCCGCGGCGTCCGCGACAATGTAGGGCCCGTGCGTGAGTTCAAGGCCCATGGCGGAGGTCCCCTCAGGCTTTTGGCCCACGGCGAAGATCACGCGGTCGACGTCGATGGTCTTCTGGCCGCCGTCGAGCAGCTCGGTCACGGCACGGTGGTTCTCGTCGAAGTAGAAGCGCTCGATCTTGTGGATGGTCATGGAGCCGACCTTGCCCGAGCCCTCACCGGCCTCGTTGATGCTCGTGAAGGCGTAGGCGTCGTGCAAAACGACCCCCTCCTCCGCCGCCTCGGCGCGCTCCTCGGGCGTG
>ERZ506966.833-NODE-833-length-11017-cov-3.783525_pt1 | contig 11017 bp, 6 predicted proteins | sample MGYA00512892_ERZ506966 | MGnify/ENA metagenome assembly ERZ506966 | reverse complement strand
GAGGAATGCTTTTGGATCTCCCATGATGAACAAATTAAAAAGTTAAAGAATTAAAGAATGAAAGGGGAATTTCCTCAGTCTTTCATTCTTTCATTATTAATTCGCGATTCAATAATCGCGTTGCATTTCTGCAATCTTCTGTTGCAATTTCTGCATCTGCTCCTCTTGCAGCACTTTTTTGTATTCGATAGGGACTACCTGGATGAACTGGTCGGCATAGCGTGGCCAGTCATCGAGCATGGTGCGTGCCAGTTTGGAACCGGTGTACAGGTAGTGCTGGCGGATGAGCTCGTGCAGTTCCTTGCGGTAGGAGGCCTCTTCGATGAGGCTCAGTTCTACCATTTCCATGTTGCAGAAATAGTCGAAGTTGCCGTCCCGGTTCCATACGTAGGCCACACCGCCGGACATGCCGGCTGCCAGGTTGAGGCCTGTGCTTCCCAGAATGACCACCCGGCCGCCGGTCATGTATTCCAGACCGTGGTTGCCCACGCCTTCCACCACCACCGTGGCGCCGCTGTTTCTCACACAGAACCGTTCGCCGGCCCGGCCGGAGACGAAGGCTTTGCCGCCGGTGGCACCGAAGAAGGCTACGTTTCCGATGATCACATTGTCTTCTGCTTTGAAGGCGGCTTCCCGGGGCGGATAGATGATGATTTTGCCGCCGGAGAGGCCTTTTCCTGCGTAGTCGTTGGCATCCCCTTCCAGGGTGAGGGTGAGGCCCCGGGGAATGAAGGCACCGAAGCTCTGTCCGGCGGAGCCGACGAAGGAGAGATGGATGGTGTCTTCCGGCAGTCCTTCTTCGCCGTACCGTCTTGAAATTTCACTGCCCACCAGGGTGCCGGTGACGCGGTTGGTATTTTTGATGAAGAGTTTGGCCCGTACCGGCTTGCCTTCTTCCAGGGCCGGCCGGCACATGCGTACCAGTTTGGCCATGTCCAGGGTCTTTTCCATCTGGTGGTCCTGGGGGTTTGTGAAATGGTGGCCCACGGAAATATCGGTATAGGGCCTGAAGAGGAGGGCGTCCAGGTGGAGGGTGTCAGCCTTGGCATTGCCGGTGAGGCCTTTCTGCTTCAGCCGGTCGTTTCTTCCTACCATGTCTTCCAGGGTACGGAAGCCCAGGCGGGCCATGATTTCCCGCAGGTCTTCGGCCACGAAGCGCATGAAGTTTTCCACATATTCCGGTTTTCCGGCAAACCGTTTCCTCAGTTTTTCATTCTGGGTGCAGATGCCTACGGGGCAGGTATTCCTGTTGCAGACCCGGTACATCTGGCAGCCCAGGGCAATAAGGGGGCCGGTGCAGAAGCTGAAGCGCTCTGCCCCCAGAAGGGCCGCCATGGCCACGTCCCGGCCGGTGAGAAGCTTGCCGTCCGTTTCCAGCTTTACCCGGTCCCGGAGCTGGTTCAGCAGGAGCACCTGCTGCACTTCAGCCAGTCCGATTTCCCAGGGAAGGCCGGCATGGCGCATGCTGGTTCTGGGGGAGGCGCCGGTGCCGCCGTCATAGCCGCTGATGGTGATGCCGTCGGCCTTGGCCTTCACCACGCCGGCAGCAATGGTACCTACGCCGCTGCCGGCAGTGAGTTTCACATTGATTTCCGCCTTCGGATTGGCATTTTTCAAATCGAAGATGAGTTCGGCCAGATCTTCGATGGAGTACACATCATGATGGGGCGGCGGGGAAATCAGGGATACGCCGGGGGTGGAGCGGCGGGTGCGGGCAATGGCAGGGTCCACTTTGCTGCCGGGAAGGTGGCCCCCTTCGCCGGGCTTGGCCCCCTGGGCGCACTTGATCTGGATTTCCGAGCCATGCACCAGGTAATTACCGGTGACGCCGAAGCGGGCGGTGGAGACCTGCTTGATTTCATCGTTCAGGCTGCTGCCGTCGGGCAGGGGCGCAAAGCGTTCGGGGTCCTCGCCGCCTTCGCCGGTGTTGCTGCGGCTGTGAAGATGGTTCATGGCTTTGGCAATGCATTCATGGGCTTCCTTACTAAGGGCGCCGTAGCTCATGGCGCCGGTGCGGAAGTGGGAAATCAGGGAATCCGCGCTTTCTACTTCTTCGATGGGAATGCTGCAGCCGGCAGGATAGGTGAAATCCAGGAGGTCTCTGAGCCGGATCAGGGGCTCGTTCACCTTTTTGGCATAGAGTTTGTAGATTTCATAGCTTCCGGTGCGGCAGGCCTGCTGCAGGAGTCGGATGGTTTCGGCCGAAAGGATATGGGGTTCGTCGCCGTTTCTGCGGTATTTGAACACATCGCCGGCCGGAAGGCCTCTTTTCCTTTCATAGGCCTCTTCATGGCGTTTCCGGTTTTCTTCTTCTATGTCCATAAAGCCCAGGCCGCCTACGGGGGATGTGGTTTCTCCAAAGCAGGTGTCTGCCACTTCCTTCCCAATGCCCAGGGCTTCAAAAATCTGGGCGCCGTGGTAGCTTTTGACTGTGGAAATCCCCATTTTCGACATCACTGCCAGGATGCCTTTCACCGAAGCGTCCATGTAGTTCCTGAGGGCTTCCTCCACCGTCACCGGTCCCAGTTTTCCTTTTTCCGCCAGGTCCGCTGCCGTGTCCAGGGCCAGGTAGGGATTGATGGCGGTGGCGCCATATCCGATGAGGGTGCAGAAATGGTGTACTTCCCTGGGTTCTCCGGACTCCAGGATAATGCCCACATCGGGCCGCACTTTTTCACGGATCAGGAAATTGTGGAGTCCCGCCGATGCCAGAAGGGCAGGGAGGGCCAGATGGTCTTTGTCCACGCCCCGGTCCGACAGGATGAGGATATTGTGGCCCGACTTCACCGCTTCCAGGGCTTTATCAAAGAGAGCATGCAGGGCTTTCTCCATTTCCCCTTTCCCGTCGGTGTAGAGAAGGGACAGCACCACCGGACGGAGACGGTCGTCCTGCAGCTCTTTCACCGCTTCCATTTCCTCGTTGGTCAGAAGGGGCCGGTCCATGGCCAGGGCGGCGGTACCCTTTTCGTCGGGGTCCATAATGTTGGCCATATTGCCCACATAGACGGTGGAAGAGGTGACAATGGACTCCCGGATGGCGTCGATGGGCGGATTGGTGACCTGGGCGAAATTCTGCTGGAAATAATCGTAGAGCAGCCGGGGCTTTTCCGACAGCACCGCCAGCGGCGAATCCATGCCCATGGCTCCCACCGGGTCCTTGCCGGTCTGGGCCATGGGGATAATCATATCCCGCATGTCTTCCTGGGTATAGCCGAAGGCCCGCTGCTCTTCCTCCAGATGCGCCGGTGCCTTCCTTTCTTTTTTCGGCAGGTCTTTCAGGTCCAGAATATGCTCCCTGCACCAGGTGCCGTAAGGATGGGCTCTGGCCATGGTATGCTTGATTTCCTCATCACTTATAATGCGCTGCTGAGAGGTGTCGATGAGGAAAATCTTTCCCGGCTCCAGACGGCCCTTGTAGAGCACCTCTTTCTGGTCCACCGGTACGGCGCCTACCTCGGAGGACAGAATGACCCGGTCATCTTTCATCACATAGTACCGGGCCGGGCGCAGGCCGTTCCGGTCCAGCATGCCGCCGATGGACACGCCGTCACAGAAGCAGATGGCCGCCGGTCCGTCCCAGGGTTCCATCATGAAATTGTGGTACCGGTAAAAATCCTTCTTCTCCCGGCTCATGGAGGAATCCTTCTCCCAGGGCTCCGGAATCATGACCATCATGGCATGGGCCAGGGAATGGCCTGCCATATGGAGATACTCCAGGCAGTTATCAAACATGGCGGAATCACTGCCTGTATCGTCCACCACCGGGAAGGCCCTGGTGAGTTCCGGATAATCCGAGGGCCGGGACTTGCTCTCCCGGGCATTGAGCCAGTTGATATTGCCGCGGATGGTATTGATTTCCCCGTTATGCACAATGTAGCGGTTCGGATGGGCCCTGGCCCAGCTGGGGAAGGTATTGGTGCTGAAGCGGGAATGAACCATGGCCATGGCAGTCTTGAAATCCAGATCCGACAGGTCCAGATAGAAATGGCGCATCTGGTCGCTGGTAAGCATGCCTTTGTACACAATGGTTTTGGAAGACAGGCTGGCAATATAGAAATCCGTACCCATGCCCTCGGAGAGGGGGATGATTTTCTTCTCCGCCCGCCGCCGGATAATGTACAGCTTTCGCTCGAAATCCATGGACTCTGTCAAGTCCGGATTTCTTCCGATAAACACCTGCAGGAAATGGGGCCGTATGCGCTTGGCCTCCTCGCCGATGAGACTTTCATCGATGGGCACCTCCCGCCAGCCCAGCACCGTCTGTCCCTCGTCCTTCACGATATCCTCAAAAATCCGCTTCTGCTCCTCCCGGAAATCATGATAGCGGTGAGCAAAAATCATGCCCACCCCGTACTGTCCCTCCGGAGGCAGGCGGAATCCCAGCACCTCGCTGATGTATTGTGACAGCTTCTTTTTTATTTTGATGCATTCTTCACGACTTCCATTTACTGATAGAATAAAATCATCAGCATAACGAATATATTGAATTTTTTTGTCTGTCTGTGATTTGCATGGAGTTTTAAGCTGAACACTGCGGACTGCTTTCAAATTTTTAATTAGCTGTTTTTTTCGCTCATAATCCTGTGGGTCGCACTCTCTGATTGCTTTTCGTGCTTTTTCTGTCTGATATTTTGCTTTTCGGTATTCGGGAGTATACTTTTCTTTGCTCGGTTTATCAAATTCCTCTTTTAGATTTTCTACAAACTTATCCAGTTCATGCAGATAGATATTTGCCAGTATGGGAGAAATGATTCCTCCCTGCGGTGTACCGCTGTATGTCCTGTGATATATCCAGTCTTCAAGATAGCCTGCTTTCAGAAATTGTTGAATAAGCTGTATTAATCTTGCGTCTTTGATTTTTTTGTTCAGTATTCCTATCAGCACATCATGGTTAATATTGTCAAAACAGCCCTTGATGTCACCCTCTATGAACCATTTTGCACCTGTGAATTTCATACGCAGACTTTTTAAAGCAGTATGACAGCTCCTGTTTGGTCTGAAACCATGAGAACATTCATGAAATATAGGTTCATATATTGCTTCTAAAATCATGCGTACAGCTTCCTGTACAAGTTTGTCTGTAAATGTCGGAATACCAAGTGGACGCATTTTATTAGAATTCTTTTTTTGTATATATGTGCGTCTTACCGGCGTTGGATTAAATTTGCCGTTTTTCAGCTGTTCTGTGATTTTCTGTATTTTTCTTTCACTAAAGCCGTCGGCAGTGTCATCATTTACACCTTTTGTTGATGCACCATTATTTGCATACAGATTTCTGTATGCTTCAAACCATATATCCTCCCGCAATAAATATCTGAACAGACGTGTAAACACTTCATCTTTATTGTTCAATGAGTTTTTGCTTATTCTCGTCAAAATTTCGGTTGTTGGTTGCATTTCAGCCATTGAGGTTTTCCTCCCTAACTTTCTTCATTTTTGACCATAACAACTGTTTCCCTTCGCCATGCAGACGGTGTTACCGTCCTCGGACTACTATGGAAACTCCGTACCCTTGGGTCATATTCAGATTCTTAAATCATAGCTTTTCAGCATTGACCTTTAGGGTATCCTCGGTTAGTGTAAATAACTGGTTGCAGATTGTCGGATATGCTTTCGTTTCGTTTGCACAAGTTCTCTTGCACGTCATATGAATATTGAGGCAATAATTTATTGGAGATGATAATAAATCGCATTCATATTTAAGGTATCAGGCAAATTTCCTTAACCATTGGTTAACTGGGACTTGAAACTCACATTCAACAAATACAGTTTTATCCTCTTATCTGCTTAGCGTTGCGGTTCAGTCGTTCTTGATTGCCTTTAAGAAACTTACCGCTTCCCCAACGTGCTATGTTCCCGTATCAGCTTTCGCCTTTCGGTTAGTTGGGTCGCTTACAGAATTACCTATTCTGTGTGTTACCAATTTCACATTTACTTACACCCTATCCGAGCGCACATCGCCCCACCAGGTATCTTCAGAGATAGGACCGTTAAACAAAAGCTCTGTTTCTGATGTATCTTCATTTTGGATAAAGTTCCAGAATTTCTTCATTTGGTTTTCTCCTCCTTTTCTGAATTTTGATTTGCAAATGCTCCTGCATCTGCGAGTTTTGTAAAGCTGCCATTTACGAGGTACAGGTTTCCGCCCTCTTCCTCAGAAAGCATATTCATATCTTCAAGTTCTCGGATGTCATTCGCCGACATCCAGCCGTTCTGTCTTGCAGTAGCATAGCCCTGCATACGGGAAGCATAATCGCCTCGCAAAAGCCCGTCCACATTGAATTTCACGAAATACTGCCCTTTTTCAGAATCAGAAAGCAAGGCTTTCTGCAATGACTGCTCCCATCGGACAATCCAAGGATCGAGGCTATATTTCACGAAATCAAGGGATAAATGTTCTACGTTACTGAATGTTGCATGGTCAAGGTCGCCAATCATATGAAGCGGCACTCTGTACATTCTTGCAATTTCTTCAATCTGAAACTTTCTGGTTTCCAGAAACTGTGCTTCATTGTTTGGAATTGCAATGGGGGTGAATTTCATGCCCTCCTCTAAAACTGCGACCTTGTGAGCATTTCTTCCGCCATAGGCTCTTTGCCAAGCATCACGCACACGCTCCGGATTTTTGATCACTCCGGGGTGTTCTAACACGCCACTTGGTGAAGCACCATTTCCGAAAAACGATGCCCCATATTCCTCGCAGGCAATAGAAATGCCGATTGCATTTTTTGCAAGTGCAATCGGCGAATATCCAACCAGGTAGAGTAGGGAAAAGTCGCCTTGCAATATTTCTATTGTAGGTTTACTTATCCCTCTCCCCAAACCGTGCTTACACCTCTCGATGTACACGGCTTTCCATTGTTATTTGGTATTAGAAACTCTTTTGCTGTGGATTTTTTTATGGCACTCCTCGCAAACAACTATTGTTTTTCGCCTTTTGGCAATCATCACCTGTTCCCAAAATTCTTTCCCTTTCAGGTCTTTTACTTTGTGGACATGATGAATATCATAGTGTTCCGCATCGGTGCATCCACATAATTCACAGACTTTCGCAGCTAACCTTTGTTCAAAGACGGTTTTGGTTCTTGTGTGTTTCATTGCTGTTGTATCAATGGCATCTATTGAAAAACTTGATTCTTTACATTCACTAAAATTAGCAAAATAGCAATAGCAGTCACCTTTTTTGTTTTTATAGGCGATACGCCACTTTCCTTTTCCGTCCTTATTTCTCCTTATGATTTTTGCAATTGTTGTCTTGTGCTTACAAGCAAGGGTTTTCAGGCAGCTATATTCCATCAGATACGCAAAATAGTTCAATTTTCCAAAATTGCTTGCCAATGAGTAATAGTTGCATATTCCCCTTAATTCTGCGTTGTAAGCTGTGACAATTTCAAGGTCACTGCATCTTGTAAGAGCCAGACGTGTCCAAGGCTTGATTTCTCCATTCTTACTTTGATTGATTACTTTCTTATCAAATAAGAATCTCATAATCTTATCATTCAGCGGAATAGCTAACTCTGCCGTTTGACTTAACGTTCGCTGTGTTGTATTTCCTGCTTTGCGAACGTCATTATTCCGTCGTACTCTCACATCATAGCCTAAAAATCTTGCATAGTTGCTGCTGTGTGTAATCAAGGTTTTTTCTTCTGAAAGTTCCATTTTGAGCTCATTACAAATAAATTCTGACAGTCTTTGCTTTATTGTCTGGCAGTCCTCTTTACTGCCGTTTATTCCGATAAGAAAATCATCAGCATATCGCACATATTTAATTTTTTTATCAATCTGTGCTTTATAGGGGATTTTCAGCAATCTTGAACGAATTGCTTTTTTCTGCTTTATCAGCAGTTCTCTTTCCTCGCCCTCCGCTTGTTCAATCAGCGGATTTAACTTTCTCATCTGGTGTCTGACTGCTTCATATTCTTTGCTTGCGTAATTCTTTCCCTTGCAGTTGAACTCATTTGCAAGTTCGGTCACAAACTTATCAAGCTCATGCAGATATATATTGGCAAATATCGGTGAAACAATTCCGCCCTGTGGAGTTCCGCTGTAGGTTGCGTTATACTTCCAATCTTCCATATATCCTGCTTTCAGAAACTTCCATATCAGTTTAATCAACCTTGCATCCTTGATTTTTCTGTTGATAATCTCAACCAATTTTACATGATTGATATTATCAAAGCAGCCTTTTATATCTCCCTCTACAAACCAACGTATGCCATTGAAACCTTTTGTTATAGATTTCAAAGCGGTGTGACAACTTCTGTTCGGTCTGAAACCGTGAGAACAGTCCAGAAAAACAGGCTCATAAACTGCTTGCAGAATCATTCTCAAAACTTCCTGTACAAGTTTATCGGTAAAGGTGGGTATGCCTAATGGACGCTTTTTCCCGTTTGCTTTATTCACATACGCACGTCTTGACGGACTCGGCTCATAGCTTTCGGTTTGCAGCATATTGATAATTTTCATTATCTTTTTTTCACCGAAACCGTCAGCCGTGTCATTGTCCACACCTCTTGTTGATGCTCCACTATTGGCATATAGATTTTTATAGGCTACATAGTAAATATCTGGACGAAGCATATATCTGTATAATTTTGTAAACACTTCATCCTTATTTTTTTGTGAGTTTCTGTTTACTCTTTCTAAAATTTCAATCGTTGGTGTCATTGAGGTATTCCTCCCTAACTTCTTTTCATTTTAGTACATAACAACTGCGTTCCTTCGCCATGCAAGAGCCATTAACTCTCTCGGACTACTACGAACGCTCCGTTGCCTTTACGGATATTCAGTGTCATCTTCCTTGCTTTTTACACTTAGAATTTATCACCTTTCGGCATTACACATAGCCATTTGGCGTTCCGTTTTAGGCAATCCCCAGTTAACATAATGAGTTGGTATGTGAATTGTCGGATATGCTTTCGTTTCTTTACCACAGGTTCTCCTGCGGGTTACATGAGTTTATTGACAACTAAATGAACGACGGCTTTATCCATTCATACTCATGTCAAAGGTGTCAGATACTTTCCCTTGTCGTGGATTAACCGAAACTTGAAACTTGCCTTAACCAAACACAGGTTTATCCTCATATTCACTTAATGTTGCAGTTCAGTCGTGATAAATTATCTTTAATCAACTTACCGCTTTCCTGTTATGCTATACTCCCGGTCGATTTTCATCTTCCGATAAAACAGGTTATTTCATACGTTGTCTTGCATGGTAGTACCATCTTTCTACTTCTCACTATGCCCTATCTGGGCGCACCCCGTCGAATCCTAAACCCGGAATATGCAAAACTTCATCAGCATAAAGAATGATGTCGCCCTGTTCCTTCATATTTGGATTTGCTTCATCGTAACGACTGTAAATATATATCAAGCGGTTCTTTTCATCACGGTCAACTTTCATTTTGTCAGGCATCAAGGGATATAATCCTAAAACATCACCTCTGCCGTTTCGGATAATCTGTGCATAGGCATTGCCGTAAATCAGCAGATGTGACATTAAGGTTTCTCGGAAAACAAAAGAAGTCATTTCAGGATTTGGCTGATCGTGGAGCAAAAAATAAAGCGGATGCCGTGGCACTCGCTCTTTTCCTTTCTCATTGTATTTGTACACATGAAGCGGCAGCTGTGCAATTGCTTCTGACAGAACCCGCACACAGGCATAGACCGCAATATGCTGCAAAGCTGTTCTATCGGTGACTCTTTTTCCTGCATTGCTTCTGCCGAAAAAATATGTGTATGACGGGCTGTCGTAGCTGTTGGTCGGCTTATCTCTGGACTTAAAGAGCCCGCTGAAAATTCCCATAAAAATCAATTCCTTTCAGAGGGTTGTTTTTTTGGTGTGGATGTGGTATACTTAAATATGAAATCGAGTAAATTTTTCGATTAAGTCATATAGCTTAGGAGTAAGATAAATGTGTTTTGAAGATGAATTCATGGATAAGCAGTCGGAAATTATTTCTTTGTACAAAGAAGCAGCAAGTGCTAAATCGGAACTACTATACGTATACATTTATAATGATGATTCCCAGTCTTTAATTGCAAGTGCATACCGTGTTGATGAAAAAGTAGTTGGCAATGTAAAAGCGGGTGTATCCGACGAAATCGATAATAAGATCTATAATATTATAACAGAAGAAATAATGCCGGAATTGAATGAAATTTGCCAAAGATACAATAGAGAGATACCTGTTGTATTTAAATATACATACAACTTAAAAACAGGTTCTTTTGATTCTGAGTATTTGTATGCTAAAGATGTTGCTGAGGATTATGAATGTGGTACTGAAGCTTTGAAATGGATTAAATCGAGATAATTAAAACACCAGCATCTCCCTCATATCATAAACCGACTCATCAGACACACATCCACAGCGAATTGCACGGTCAAGAGCCATAATCATGGCAACCGCACCGTCAATCTTCTCTGTGGATTTTTCTTTGTCCGGCTTGATGTTTCCGGCAGGGTCACGCCTGATGAAAATGTTATCCATCATCCACCGAAGAACCGGGTGACCATTGTGGGAAAGGGTCTGTTCCAGAGTCAGTTTCATCAGTTCCTTGGTCGGTGGACTCATGTCTTTATATCCTTGTCCAAATTGTACCATTGTAAAACCCAGTCCCTCAAGGTTCTGCGACATCTGCACCGCACCCCAACGGTCAAATGCTATCTCTTTGATATGAAATTTCTGTCCCAGCTCATCGATGAAGTTTTCGATAAAACCATAGTGGACAACATTGCCCTCCGTAGTTTTCAGATAGCCCTGCCGCTCCCACACATCGTAAGGAACATGATCACGCCTTACACGGAGAGGCAATGTTTCCTCAGGCAACCAGAAGTAAGGCATAACGTAGTAATATTCATCTTCTTCCGTTGGCGGAAACACCAAAACAAATGCTGTAATATCTGTTGTAGAGGAAAGGTCAAGACCGCCGTAGCAGACATGACCTGCAAGGTCATCTTCATCAAACGCTACTTTGCATTTATCCCATTTCTCCATAGGCATCCAGCGGAC
>ERZ506966.809-NODE-809-length-11302-cov-18.416911_pt1 | contig 11302 bp, 9 predicted proteins | sample MGYA00512892_ERZ506966 | MGnify/ENA metagenome assembly ERZ506966 | reverse complement strand
AATCGCAACCAAGCAGAACGATCAAGCCCCTCGCTCCGATGGTCGGACGAGGGGCTTGCGCATGGTGGGATAATGAAGAGCACGTGAGACGCGTCGTGTGTGCCGTGTTGCATCGGTTGCGCATGAGAGCCTTACGCAAGGTTCGTTTACGTCAGGAGATACAGAATGGCGCTCAAATTCGATCTCGGGGAAGCCCTGTCCCAAGCTGCCCACGCCGCAGGAGAGATGGCAAAAGGTGCATCGGCGACCGTCGAGTCCGCCGCCAAAGGCGTCGCGAATGCGGCCGAGGACGCGGGGAACGCCATCGTCGATACGGCCGTCTCGGCATCCGAAGCCGTCGGAAGCGCCATGTGCTCGGCTGCGGAAGGCGTGTCGAGCGCCGGCGAGCAGATCGCGTCGTCCGATGCGGGCAAAGCGATCGCAGGGGCTGCGAACGCGGTGGGCGGAATCGCCGTCGGCGCCGCAATGGGTTTGGCCCAGGGAGCGTCGTCCCTTGCGTCCGGCGCGGCATCGACCGTCGAGGGCGGCATCAGCGCCATCAAGGAGAACTCGTTCTCCGCGCGCCTCCGCAAGGCGCGCATCAAGGGGTTCCGTGACGGCATCAAGCAGGGCGCCTACCTTGCGGGCCAGAAACGGTACAACTTCATCTACGCCTACGTGGCGACGCTCTGCTTCCTGATGCGCTGCGACGGCGATTTCTCCCAAGAGGAGCAGGAGTGGCTCGAGGACGGCCTCAGCTACCTCAAGCTGGACGGCGGCCTTCCGGACGACGTGAAGGCGAGGGTGCAGGCAATCGCGGACGACGAGGACCTGTCCTTCGACCGGGTCAAGGACTACCTGGACAACGTGAGCATCGTGTCGCTGGACTCCATCGCCGAGCAACTGCAGGTCGCCGCGGCAGCGGACGGTCAGGTGACAGAGGAAGAGGAGCACACTTGCAGGCTCTTCGCCGACTACATGGCGGCGAGGGCGGCATGCGTGGCGGTCGACGAGAGCTGGGCCGAGCAGGCAGTCGAGAAATCCGTCCGCGAGTACGGCGAGAACCTCGAGCGCATCGACCGCGAGTTCAAGGAGCGGGCGAAGCTGCAGGACGCCGACGCGGCCTTCGTCATCGCCGCGACCATGCTCCAGGTCGTCCGCGTGCTCGTCATCAACTCCCTGACGGAGGTCGAGCGGGCGGGGGCGGGCAACGCCAAGGAAGACGCCCTGCATAACTTCCAGGACCGCGTTTTCTCCGGCTTCGACGATGGGGGTCCGGCGGAATCGGGCTGCCTGTTCGCCTCCAAGAGCCACATCCTCTCCTCGCGAGGCGTGCCGTACGACGCGACACGCTACGAGGCCGAGAACCTCAAGATATTCAAGGGGGCGAACCACCGGTTCGCGACCCTCGGCCACGACCCGGTGCTCGGCCTCGTGTTCGGGACCTCGAACATCATGACCAACAGCATCACCTGCGTTAAGGACGCCAACGTCTTCGGAATCGGCGCGCGGATCCCCGCGACCTACTCGGTCTCCTACGACGCCTTCGGGAAGAACCCGCTAATCGGGGCGCCCGCCGGGACCGTGGAGATGCTGGTCACGGCAGGAAGGCGCGTCGTAAGCGAGCCGGATGCCGCCGCAGCGGCCCTGATCAAGCAGCTGATCCACATCGGCACGGACCTCTACACGCCGTGCGGGATACAGGTCCCGTTCGCCAACCTCGTTCTCGACAAGGCGCACACCGAGGCCCTCACCAAATACGTCAGCACCGGCGACGTATTGAAAGTCGGCATGCAGGCTGGCATGACGGTGCTCATCAACTGGCTGATAGCGGCGCTCCACGGCTGCTCGCTGATATTCAAGGACGACGGGTCGGACTACTGCACCGAGATGTACCAGGCGCGCACCAAGAAGATCATCCTCATCTCCGACACCATCGCGACCTCGAGCGGCGTCGTGCAGGCATCGATAACGAAGAACCCCAAGTGCCTCGACCTCGGAGGCGCGGCAGTGCTCGTCTACCGACTGTTCTCGGATGCTCGCTTCGTCGCCAAGCTCAAAGAGGAGTTTCTCCAATCGGAGCTTGACAAGATCTACGACGAGCGAGCCAAGGGGCTACTCTAGACCCAGGCGCCTTCGTTCTCACATCACCCACTTGAACACGACGCGGAACAGCCAGACGAAAAGCCCAGCGTGAGCTTTAGCGGCGCCTTGAGGAACCTACCAAACCTCTTCATCGACGTCGCCTCGGCCTTCCTTGACCTTGTGGGCGCTCTCCTCGACGCCCTCTTCCTTCTCCTCCGCGAGCATCCTCGCCAGCTCTTCCGGCACGCCCGGGACCTGCGCGCCACCGGTATGCCGTCCGCGGGCACGTCGGCACGTCAGTCGTCGCGCACCTGGTGCCAGTTCGCCGTGAGCCAGAGCCCCTCCTCGGGCTCCTCGCGCATCTCGAGTTCGAACTCCGTGAGGTAGACATCCCACCCGCCACGTGCGCGAATGCTGCTGCTTGCCCCCTCGAAGCCCTCGCGCAGCTGCACCTCGTCGATGAAGAGGCGGCTCTGGGCGCCCTCAAGCGCCCAGAGCCGCTCCATGTACGTAGTGTGGCCCACCCATGCCATCATCCGCTCCCTCTCGGTTTCGAAACTCGAATTTGTTTAGAGTTTCGAAACCGAGAGGGCAATATGCGTGCGGATGCGTCGAGGGGCGAATCCCGGTCGTGCCACGTCGGCAGCGATTCGAGCTGCTGGGCAGACTCAACGCCCGCATCGCAGGGCTGAACGACGGCTCTTTCGTCATGGACGACCAGGAAACGCCGCGCGTCGAGGCATTGTAGCCGGCGGGCAAGCCAGCGTTGCCAAGGCCAGCGCCCCGTTTTGAGCGTTGGCCTTTTCCAGCCCCACATCAAGTTGCCATGCAGCGTCTTGCCCTCCTCGCCCAGGCGGCTCTTCTCGTTAGCTCCAACGAGTAGCGAACGTGCTGGGAAATGACGATGCGCAGCATCCGAGATTCCCGCCTCGCCCTCGAGGACAAAACCGCGTGTCTACTCACTTGGGATAAACGCATGCCGGCTCCAATCTTCATTGGAGTCGGCATATCAAATTAGAGGTTCATTGAGGTATTCAATATCGTTTAAATGATTTACGCCCGCATAACTAAGGATATTTCTATTTCCATGCTCTCAATACCGGTCTATTGAACATTTATGCCGAGCTAAAAAGAAACGTTATCAGCGCAATTGACGGAGTAGTAAGAAATGGGCGCAATATCGACGAAGCGTTGGATTACATTGATGCAAAGATGCTCGTTGGTGTACTTAGGTTCGATGAAGATACCTGTCGCGCATGTAGACGTATATGGAAAACATTGCAAGCAAGGCGCCTCGGCAGAGGCGCAAGATAGGCAGTGACTATAATGACCGGCACAAAATTTACTTGGATTAGCTTTTATAAAGAGTTATCTGACAAGCTGCTAACCTATCGAGACAGGCGCGACGATCTGATAAACAAGCTAGCAACTGTCTATGAATCGATCGGGATGAGTCTCCCTAAGCTTGAGGCAGATGAGCTCCAAGACATCGATCCGTTCACCGTCTTCGGCCTCTTCAACAAGGGCATCACAGATGCAAACCGGAAGAAGATCGTCGCCGGCATCGCCGAGGTATTCGACGTCAGGGCAGATCAGCCCACGGACTTCGAGGGCATCCCCGTGCTCAACAACCTCAACGCGACCTTCTATGCCTTCTCCGGCGACGACCGGCGCGGCGAGAATGACATCGACAACCTTTGGCATGTTTTCGAGGCCGAACTTGCACTGGCCGCCGATGACAACGAGGAAACCCGGAAGGCCTTCGTTGAGGCATTCGATACCACCGTCATCCAGTTCACACTTGGCTGGAAGCTCACCATGGGCCTCTACTGGGCAAGGCCCTATAGCTTCATCAGTTTGGATTCGCGCAACCGCTGGTTCATGGCCGACGTCGCAAAGGCTGGCACCGCCATCGCCGGCATAGTGCCGAAGGAGAAGGACTCGCCAGTTCATGACGGAGATCGCTACCTCGCCATTTGCGACACCATCAAGTCGGAGCTCGGAAGCGAAGAGTGCTCGTATACAGACTTCCCCTCGCTGACGGCTGCCGCCTTCGTGGAGTCCGAACGCGTCAACCAGGAGCGGAAGGCTGCCGAGAAGGCTGCAGCTGAGAATGCAGAGGAAAACGCCCTCGGAGACGAGGGAGTCAGGACCACGCACTTCTGGACCTACTCCCCCGGAGACGGTGCCGCGAGGTGGGATGACTTCTACGCACGCGGCGTAATGGGCGTCGGCTGGAGCAAGCTCGGCAACGTCGAAAAATACGCCAGCAAGGAAGACATCCGCAAGAACCTGCGCACCCTGTACAGTAGCAAGTACTCGCAGAAGAACTCCGCGCTCGCGCTCTGGCAGTTCTCGCGCGAGATCAAGCCGGGCGACGTTGTCTTTGCCAAGCGGGGCCGCAGCGTGATTATTGGTCGCGGCATCGTTGAGGGGGATTACCAATTCGACGAAAATGGCGACTCCTATCCGAACATCCGCAGGGTACGCTGGACGAACAGAGGAGAGTGGCACACGGAAGACCTCCTCGCCGTGAAGACCCTGACGGACATCACCGCCTATCCCGACCTCGTTGAGAAGCTCAACTCGTTCTTCGAGGACGAGGGCGGCGAAGTCGAGGAAGACACGGAGGAGGTTGAGTACCCAGCGTACACGTCCGAGGACTTCCTCTCGGAGGTCTACATGGACGGCGAGCACTACAGGACCCTCGTCAACGTCCTGCGCGCGAAGAAGAACATCATCCTGCAGGGTGCCCCGGGCGTGGGCAAGACCTTCGCCGCAAAGCGCCTGGCCTACTCCATGATGGGCGTGAAGGACGCTGAGCGCGTGATGATGGTGCAGTTCCACCAGAGCTACAGCTACGAGGACTTCATAGAGGGGTTCCGCCCGAACGCGCAGGGCTTCGACCTCGAGAAGGGCGCATTCTACAACTTCTGCAAGAATGCGAAGGACGATTCTGACAACGACTACTTCTTCATCATCGACGAAATCAACCGTGGCAACCTCTCGAAGATCTTCGGCGAGCTGTTCATGCTCATCGAGAACGACAAGCGCGGGCCCAGGAACACGCTGCAGCTCCTCTACTCGCGCGAGCTGTTCTACGTCCCGAGCAACGTATACCTCATTGGCATGATGAACACGGCGGACCGCTCGCTCGCCATGCTCGACTACGCCCTGCGCCGCCGCTTCGCGTTCTTCGACCTCCGTCCCGCCTTCGACACGGAGAGCTTCATCGCCTATCAGGAGGGACTTGCCAGCGAGAAGTTCGATAGGCTCATCTCCTGCGTCGTGAAGCTGAACGAGGCGATTGCGTCCGACGAGTCGCTGGGAGACGGCTTCTGCATCGGTCACAGCTACTTCTGCCGCATGTCCCCGGACGACGTGACGGACGATAAGCTCTCGGCAATCGTCAACTACGAGCTCGTGCCGATGTTGCGCGAGTACTGGTTCGACGAGCCCACCAAGGTCGACGAGTGGGCCGGCAAGCTGCGCAGGTCAATCCAGTGATCCGGATACAGAACATCTACCACATGCTCGCCTACGCGTTCCAGACGCTGCAGGGGCAGGGCTACCGCGACATCACGGCCGAGGAGTTCGACAACACCGCTGACCTCCTCGCCGAGATACTGTCACGGGGCGTGAGCCTGCAGCTCAAGCGCGGCCTTGGCCGGGAGTACGTCGACCGCGAGGATATGCTCTCCTCACCGAGGGGCAAGATTGAGCTGTCCGAGTCCTTGAAGACGCGCTCGATTCTGCGCAGGCAGCTGGTTTGCAGCTACGACGAGTTCAGCACGGACACGCGCATGAACCGCATCCTCAAGGCGACGATCATGCTCTTGATTCGCTTGGACATCGACAAGGCGCGCAAGAAGGCACTTAGGCGGCTGCTTCCGTACTTCGTAGACGTGGAAGACGTGAACCTTTCGGGCGAAGACTGGCACATGCGCTTCGACCGGAACAACCAGACTTATCGCATGCTCATGAACGTGTGCTGGCTGGTCGTGAAGGGCCTTCTCCAGACGCGGGAAAGCGGGAGTCTCCGCATGATGGACTTCCTCGACGAGCAGCGAATGAGCCACCTGTACGAGAAGTTCATCCTCGAGTACTACAGACGTGAGCACCCAGAGCTTTCCGCGGGGGCGCCGTACATCAGCTGGGCGCTCGACGACGGCTTCGGCGATATGCTCCCCGCCATGCACACCGACATAACGCTCACACGGGGCAGGACCGTCCTCATCATCGACGCGAAGTACTACAGTCACACGACGCAACAGCAGTTCGACAAGCAAAGCGTCCACTCCGGCAACCTGTACCAGATCTTCACCTACGTGAAGAACAAGGAAGCGGAGCTCGCCAGCACTCACGAGCAACATAGCGTGTCGGGCATGCTGCTCTACGCCAAGACCGACGAAGACGTGCAGCCTGATGGCGTGTACCAGATGAACGGCAACCAGATAAGCGTGAGGACATTGGACCTGAACCAGCCCTTCGAGACAATACGCTCGCAGCTCGACGGTATTGCTGAAGCTCATTTCTCAAAAGAGGTGGCTTATGTTTGAGAGCCTGACAAAACATCTGCCTGCGATTGAGAATGCCCATTCAATAGTTAAAAACTCTTTCCAGTTTGTTCCAGTCAATCCTATTTACACCTAGTCTTAAAAATTGCCGAAAATCCATGGGCAAAACTTGGGTCACGGTTTTTCGGGTCATCTGAACCATTTCCTGGGGTCACATGGGGTCATGAAAAATCCCCATCTACTAGCGCGCGTGTATGCTGAATCTTGATTGTGGGCTAAAAGGCATCGTCGTTGCTGGCAATCGTATACAGAAGATTTGCCCTATAGATGCTATTCCAGCGATATCTGGATTCTTTGACGGCATTAATTAAGTCCTCGGGCTCCATCCCGAGGTATAGCGCGATTGAACCATATGCCAGCATTTGAGTTGCCTCTGTGTGAGTAAATAGATCGGCATTGGACAATCGCTGGTCATCTTTGATGGTTCTTCTGTGCGTATATGCGTCTCGATGAGCACGATGGTCTTTCAGGTATTTCGAAACATCGGGAACCACAAAGGTGGCATAGTCGCCCAGCCTACCAACAAGGTCACCAGCCAGAGAGCTGGCGGATTTCCATTTCGCATCCCTCAGCTTATAGATGACCCATTTCCTTATCTTTGAGTTCATATTGGAAGATTTAATCGCAGAGAGCTTCTCCTGCAACTCTTCGTCTGAGATTTCCCGCTCGTTTGCCCCTGACCTCGATGCTGCTTCAAACGCTTGCGCAGACGCGAGAAACAGCATATCCAAAGGCATTTTCCAGTCGTTCATTAGAGACGTGACGAGTGCTGAACTGTTTCGCGCATACTCGTCAAAGCCAATCCATCGAGAAATCATCTCGTTTATCTTATTTTCGATTCGTTTATAGGAAAGTGGAATTCTGTCAAGTTGGGCATTTGTGGGGACGCCCGCGAGGCCGACAAGTGGCGCAAGGTATTCCGCGCATACTCCCTCAATTGTTTTGAACTCGATTGAAGATATCGCATACCGAAAGCCCATGCAGAACGCGAGAAAATCAACAACTGGAAACACGTGCAGTTCCATCGCCCTATCGAAGCCCAGACTCGGCTGTTTGTATCTGAAGTTCAGCTTACAGTCGGATTTAAAAGAGAATTCGTATGAGGGGATTCGTCCGCCGTCGCGCAAGAAAGAGAATGACACGTAAATCTCGAGCTCGTCATTTTCATACAGAACCACGTTTTCGACTTCATCGATATCGAAATTGAAGGTGAGCTCGGTAAGCCTATTTCCCCCGAGCTTGGATGTGACGGTAAACGGCACTGTTCCAATCCACTCTCTAAGACCGGGAATCTTTATTGAGATCAACTCGGCCGTTGGATCTGCTTCGACCCTCTGCCTCGAGATAAAAATCGATGCGCCTGACAGGGACTGCTTTTGAAAGCCTGGAGCAGCAAAGCTTGGCCCAGGGGAGGATACGTCGCGCAATATATAGTATTCTCCCGTTTGGGAGAACCCGTAAACGCAGTCCGTATGCAATCCTTCGACAGTGTGACATTGCATGTAGCCGTCTTTAGTTGGAATCTTTGGCCAGTCGAGCAAAACGCCAGTCGGGATATCTAGTTCGAGGTAACTCTTGCCGTCGAAGCTCAACTGTCCTGAGACAGCGTCATCTTCGAAGTTGGAATTCGGATTAAGACTCCATAATGCCGGGGCAAAAATCTTCTCGTTCAAGCGGACTCCTTTGCTTACCGCGTTTGTAGCGGCTTAATCGGTGGAATACCTTAGCGCATCTCCTTCTTCTGGATATGCTTCAGATGGTTCTTCTTGAATGCCGCGTAATTGGTGCCGAACACCTTTGCGTCCGTCTCCGTCAGCTCGTTCCTCTGGAACTTGATGTCGGTGAGCTCCAGGGTGCAGATGCAGTCAGCGACTTGGGAGAGCCTGTACTCCCTGGCGTTGGCCATCCGATACAGAACGGCCTCTTTGGAGAGGATGAAGTCCAACGCGCTGTGAAGGGCGGCCGTCACCATCTGCTGGCCGTTGTCGTAGTAGATCTTCACGCGGCCGAAGGCCTGGAAGTACTCCAGATTGTCGGTTAGGAAGACGACGAGGTCGCGCTTGAACCGGGCGATGAAGAGCTCGGGCTCCATAACTCGCTCCACTTGTATGCGAACGACTTGCATCGGAACGGAGCACGGCGGCAGAAGGCCTCGAAGCAGGCGAGAATCTTCTTTCTGGCGTTCATCTCAAAGCCCCTGTAGGGCTCCTTGCCGTACGTCAAGGGAGACGCGTGGAATGGGAGGTTGGGCAACCCTTTCCTCGCGAGGTCCTCCTCCATGGACGAGATGTATCCGTCGAGCGCCTCGTCCTGCTCATGGAAGACCAGGGACACGATGCAGTAGGCCGAGTAACCGTTTTGGCTGCCCGACTCGTCGACGAATATGCTCAGCTCCCTGCTTATGGGAAACCTCCTAAAACAAAAAGTGGCCGGGGGACACCCCCGGCCACTTGGTAGAAGCAATTGCCTCCGATGAATTAATACCACGAATCGAGGGGTGCTTCAAGAAAGGAGCTTTCATGGGCGCATACAAGGACGAGAAAAGGGGAACCTGGTACGTAAGCCTCAGGTACAAAGACTGGCAGGGCAAAAGCAGGAAGAAAATGAGGAGAGTGTTCCCCACTAGGCGTGAGGCGCTGGCATGGGAGAAATCGTTCAGGCATAGCATGGTCGGCGTGGCGTCAATGCCATTCGAAGACGCCTGCGAACTCTACCTCAAGGAGATTACTCCCAGGCTCAGACAGGGAACGGCCCAGGGAAAGCGCTGCATGTTCGACCAGCGTATCATCCCGTTCTTCAAGGGGGTTGCCATAGGCGACGTCAGCGCGCTGGCGGTGATGGAGTGGGGAACGTGGCTCATGTCATTGCGGACAAGGGACGGAAAGCCCTACTCGACGACGTATCTGAACACGCTCTCCTCCCAACTGTCTGCGATGTTCAACCAAATGATCAGGTACCACGCCCTTGCTATGGGAAACCCGGTGCATGCTGTAGGGGCGCTGGAGGGTCGCGAAACCGGTGCAAGATCCATCTGGACGGCCGAAGAGTATCTGAGGTTTTCGGAGCAAATGGCAGAGCGCCCTCACCTGCACCTTGCATTCGAGCTGCTGTTCTGGTGCGGGTTGCGCAGGGGCGAGATGCTGGCGCTCACCTACGAGGACTTCGACCTGGACAAGAGCACCGTGAGGATCACCAAGAGCCTGTCCAGGATAGGCGGAAGGGACGTGGTCGGCCCGCCGAAGACGAGGCAGTCGAACCGCGTCGTAACCATACCGGGCTTCCTCGTGGACGAAATCGGGGACTACCTCTCATGGAACAAGGGGTCCAACCCCGCGGACAGAGTTCTGCCGAAGGTGACCGCGAGCACTTTGGGAAAGGCCCTGGCGCGCGGAGCGAGGGATGCGGGCCTTCAGCGAATCCGCGTCCACGACCTGAGGCACAGCCATGCTTCGATGCTCGTCGAAAAGGGCTTCAGCGTCCCGGCGATCGCGGCGAGACTCGGGCATTCGGGGCAGGAGATAACACATAGATACATGCACCCCTACTCCAATGCAGACTCCAGGATCGCCATGGCCTTGGGCAGGGGGCTGTAGGTGGACGCGGTGTCGAGCAAAGGCAGAAAGCGCATGAGAACCGTGGCGTTCAGGGTCGACGAGGGGGCTTTCGCCAGGATAGATGTGCTCAGCAGGCTCTCGGGACTGAGCAAACAGGATTACATGGAGGCGCGGATGCTCGATGAGAGCATCGTCGTTTTCCCGAGCTCGAGGGTGGTGAAGAAGCTGCTGGAATATGCTCAGGAGATCTACGAAGAGTTGCTCCGCGCGAAGCGCGAGGGCAGGGCGCTCGACGAAAGTTTCGCATGGTCTTTGCTCACCTTGTCGGAATTCTTAACAGGTTTTGGAGATGGTGCAATACGCGATATGGACGCGGAAATCGCATCATGGGAGCGCTCGAAGTGACTTCATAGCGACTTCACGGGCTGACCTGCGAGTATGGCAAAAATCAGCATATATCGATGATGCTTTCGACCCTCTTTGCAACTATTTGTGGCGAGTAGTCGCAGGTGGCTTGCACCTTAGTTGAGTAAACGTAAAACCGCAGGTCAAAGGTGGTTTTTAGAATAACGTGAAGTCACAAAAACGGCCCGTGATGCCGATTTGAAGCCATAAAACCGTTCAAATCTATGTCACGGGCCGATTCTTCAGTCGGTTCAGATTTCGTAAAGCCGCAGGTCAGAGGCCATTTTTCACAACCTGCAAACCGCTACGGCCTTATTCCCACTCTTTCACGCTCGTATGTTGTAGCGTCATTCCGGTTAACTTCTGTTAGGTTGTCGGCTTCGACTGTCTTGCTGCCGAATCCTGCAGTGTGTCTTCGCGTAGGCGTTTGGGACAAACTCTGGGACAAAACCGCAAACTAATTCGAAACCGCGAGCCCGCAGTTTCATTTTTGTCCCGGGGACAAAAACACCAAGGCTTTGAGGTCCGGAACCGCTCGAAAGGGATGCCAGAACGGCTGTTTTCCCTCTTCGACACCCGTTTGGCAAAGTGAATCGTAGCCAGTGGCTTTAACGTCTTGCATTTCCGCAGGTCATGAGGGATGCACAAGAGCGATGACTGAAAGAATCGTCGCGGGCGGCTTTGTTTTCGCCCTTATGAGCC
>ERZ506966.807-NODE-807-length-11338-cov-12.758575_pt1 | contig 11338 bp, 9 predicted proteins | sample MGYA00512892_ERZ506966 | MGnify/ENA metagenome assembly ERZ506966 | reverse complement strand
CAGAAGCTGGAGGGCATCTCCTTCCTGGCTCAGGGCACCATTTACCCCGACATTCTGGAATCCGACGGCATCAAGTCCCACCACAACGTAGGCGGCCTGCCCGAGGATCTGCAGTTTGAGCTGGTGGAGCCGGTGAAGCTGCTCTACAAGGACGAGGTCCGTGTGGTAGGCAAGGCGCTGGGGCTGCCCGACAACATGGTCTACCGTCAGCCCTTCCCCGGCCCCGGTCTGGGCGTCCGCTGCATCGGCGCCATCACCCGTGACCGTCTGGAGGCCGTTCGGGAATCCGACGCCATCCTCCGTGAGGAATTCGCCAAGAACGGCCTGGAGGGCAAGGTCTGGCAGTACTTCACCGTAGTGCCCGACATCAAGTCCACCGGCATCATCGACGGCAAGCGTTCCTTCGACTGGCCGGTCATCATCCGGGCCGTCAACACCGTGGATGCCGTCACCGCCGAGGTGGCCCAGCTGGACTTCGGCATGATGCAGCACATCGTGGACCGCATCACTCACGAGGTCTCCGGCGTCAACCGTGTTCTGTGGGATCTGACTCCCAAGCCCACCGGCACCATCGAATGGGAATAAATCGAGTTGCTTAAAAAAGCCAGTGTTTATGCGGGTTTCAGCGATTTCGATTAGTCTTTTGATAACAAATTGATAACAGTCATAGCAAGTGCCATTATTCTTGTTATCCAGTGGTTTATGGGTAACGGAACAATTAACAGGTGGCTTGCAGACTAAAGTTCGGAGCTTGGCTCTGAACAAATTCCATATTATAAACTAAGCCCTTAGCTGTGGTTAATAACCATAGTTAAGGGCTTTTTTGTCGTTGCCAAAGCATCTGTAGGGAGCTGCCAGTGGCAGGTCCTGTAGGTGCTTATTTATCTTTCAAGTGGTCTTTGAATGCTTCCACGAGAGCGTCACTTAATTCCTGTGATGGAACTTTTGCCCAACGCTGTGTGGTGTCGAACTCTGGATAATGGTAACGCCAGTTATCGTATTCTTCTCTGTTGATTTCTTCGGAAGATAGCTTGTCTGCCTGTTCTTTCCAAGCATACAGCATTTTGAGGAGTTCATATGCTTCTCTGCCTTTGTCCTTGTTGACCTTTAAGCATACCTCTCCGTCTGCTTCACTGACAGTAAGACCGTAAATATCTTCAAGGGTAAACAGAGTGTGCATAAGACCGATATAGCTGTCTATGTCAGGAACATCAAGAGCCTGTGGAGAAACATCAAGCACCTGTGCCAATGCATTTGTAAGGTCTGCTTTCGGTTTGCGTGTACCAGTTTCGTACTGTGCCAAACGCACATCAGCACTCTTTTCTGGAAAACCGATTGCTGTACCGAGATACTTTTGTGTCATACCACGCATTAGTCTGAAAAAATGTATTCTTTCGCTGATAGCCATAATGATACGCTCCTTTTATATTTAGTGAAATAAGTATAGCAGAAATGTTTAGTGGAAGTCAAGAAAAACCGAAACAAAAATGTTTAATATTTTCTTTGCAACCACTTGACAATAGCAAATATGTTTAGTAAAATAAATTACGAATTAAACAAATATGCTTAATGCGACAACTGAATGACCGTCCGAAAAGCCAAACCGCCAAGACCTCGTCGGAGCAAGTTCCGTATCGTTCGCTTGTGTGCAAGCACAAAAGCTCATTCGCTGCACTGCTCCTCCTCTTCCCCAAAAGTCTCCGACTTTTCGGGAACCCCTATACGAGCGAGCGCCTGATGTACTGCGGTGCATTGGGACAGCACAGCGCCTGCCGACAAGCAGGAGTGCCTGTTGGAACTTTAACACGGAGAAAGCGGCAAGCAAAAAATTATTTTAAGAAAGGAAGAAAAAGGATATGGAAAACAGATTTATCCGAGCCGAAGATGTGGCTCAGGAACTAAACGTATCAAAACCTTATGCATATAAACTCATCAGACAATTAAATGAGGAATTGAAAGCAAAGGGCTTTATTACGATTGCAGGGCGTGTAAATCGCCAGTATTTTTACGAAAGGCTCTACGGAGCAGGAAAGGGGGAAATGTAAATGCCGGTATTTAAGAATGAAGATAACGGTACTTGGTATGTGATGGCAAGGTATGTGAACTGGAAAGGGGAACGCAAGCAGAAATGCAAGCGTGGCTTTGCTACCAAACGAGAAGCACAGGAATGGGAAAGAATGTTCAAATTGCAGACTTCTTCAGACCTTGATATGAGTTTTGAAGCCTTTACGGAGCTTTATATCAATGATGTGAAGAACCGTTTGAAGGAAAACACGTGGCTTACCAAAGAGCATATCATACGCACAAAGATACTTCCGTATTTCGGGAAACTGAAAATCAGCGAGATTTCCACAAAGGAGATTATTACTTGGCAGAATGAAATGCTTGCCTATCGTGATGAGAAGAAAAAGCCTTATTCACAGACGTATCTGAAAACGCTGCACAATCAGTTGTCCGCCATTTTCAATCACGCTGTCCGCTACTATGAACTGCGTTCCAATCCTGCGGCAAAGGTGGGAAATATGGGACGTGAGGAACACAAGGAAATGCTGTTCTGGACAAAGGAAGAATACAAGAAATTCTCTTTTGAGATGATGGACAAGCCTGTTTCCTTTTATGCGTTTGAAATGCTTTACTGGTGCGGTATCCGAGAGGGCGAGCTGTTAGCTTTGACTCCGGCAGATTTCAACTTTGATAAGGAAACAGTCACAATCAATAAATCCTATCAGCGTTTGAAAGGGCAGGATGTGATTACTTCTCCGAAAACGAAAAAGAGCAACCGCACGATTAAAATGCCGAAGTTTCTGTGTGAGGAAATGAAAGAATATCTCGGTATGCTTTACGGATTGAAGAAGAAAGACCGTATCTTTACGGTGACGAAAAGCTATCTTCATCACGAGATGGACAGAGGGGCAAAGGCGGCAGGCGTGAAGCGTATCCGCATTCACGATCTCCGTCACAGCCACATTTCACTCTTGATTGATATGGGCTTTTCTGCGGTGGCGATTGCTGACCGAGTTGGTCACGAAAGTATTGATATTACTTATCAGTACGCACACCTCTTTCCGTCAAAGCAGATTGAGATGGCAGAAAAATTAGATGATTTAGGGAAAGGAGATTTTGAAAATGTCAGCTAAGAACAGAGATAACAAAAATCGTTGGAGGAATATCACAGTAGGGTTTCGAGTATCGCCCGAAGAAAACGAACTCATTAACAGAGCTGTAGCTCTATCAGGATTGCCAAAACAGGAGTATTGTTACCGCCGTTGCTTAAATCAGGATGTGGTGGTACAGGGCAATCCGAGAGTGTATAAGGCGTTGAAAACGGAATTTGCCACAGTCCTTGCGGAACTGAAAAGGATTGAAGCAGGAAAAGGTGTGGATGATGAACTGCTGAGTGTAATAGAACTGATTTCCATTATTCTCGGCGGTTTGAAAGGAGAGGATGCGAATGGAGAATAAAAAAGAAATGACTATTCCAAATGTATCTGCGGCAACAGATGCGGAACAGTCACTTTCCAAATGTACTGACAATAGTATAGTCAATCAGGATACGGATTTCAAGGGGTACGAGCAATCTTTTGAAGAAATGCAAAGGGAAATACTCAGACAGTTAGACCCTTCCTATCTGAAAACAGTATCAATGACAACGCTGTATGATACGGTGTTTGAGGTTCAGACACCACTTATCGACGGTCTGCTCCAAAGGGGAACTTACCTTTTCGTAGGTTCCCCGAAAGTGGGAAAGAGCTTTATGATGGCACAGCTTGCCTATCATATCAGCACAGGCACACCGCTTTGGGAGTATAAGGTGCGTAAGGCAACGGTGCTTTATTTTGCCCTTGAAGATGATTACCCACGTTTGCAGAAGCGATTGTTTCAGATGTTCGGTGCAAAGGAGACAGGCAATCTGTATTTCGCAACGGAATGTAAAACGGTCAATGGCGGACTGGAAGAACAGATAAGAGGGTTTATGAGGGAACACCCAGACACAGGCTTGATTATCATAGACACCTTAAAGCGTGTGCGTGAAGCAGGCGGAGCAGATTACAGCTACGCAAGTGATTATGATGTTGTGGCAAGGCTGAAAGCGTTGGCAGACAGTTACAAGGTTTCAATGCTTATTGTTCATCATACACGCAAACAAAAATCGGAAGATATATTCGATATGATTTCAGGCACGAATGGTCTGATGGGTGCGGCAGACGGTGCATTTGTTCTCAGTAAGGACAAGCGTACTTCCAACAATGCCACACTTGATGTTGCTGGCAGAGACCAGCAGGATATGAAAATCCATCTTGTAAGGGACAGCGAGCGATTGGTGTGGAACTTTGCAAAATCGGAAACGGAGATGTGGAAAGAACCGCCCGAACCTCTGCTTGAGAAGATAGCGGATACGCTCTTTTCGGAAAGTGACAGATGGGAAGGAACTGCTTCGGAACTTTGCGAAAGGCTTGCGGTGGATATAAAGCCGAATGTACTTTCTTTAAGGCTCAGTATCAACGCAAGCAGGCTGTTTCGTGATTACGGTATCCGTTATCAGAACAGCCGCACACACGACGGAAGAAAGGTTTCACTTTGGAAAGAAACCGAGCAGACGGCGTGACAAACGGTGTCAAAGGTGTCAATGTTTTTGAGAGCAGCACGCTGTGAAAAACATTGTCACCATCGTCACACTTTGACACCGGATAAAGTTTAGGGGAGTGTGCAGAGAGTGCCTTTTCAAAGGCGGCTCTTTGGTCTCGCCTGCTGGCTCGGTCGGTTCGCAGGCGTGTGTGCCACCGGCACACGCTCACCCCTCGGAGAGCCTTCGGAGAACGCAAAACCTGTTTACAGGTCGCATTTTTGATGGGTGTACCCGTCAAAAGTGCTTTTGCGTTACTTTTGACAAAAGTAACAAAACCTGAGAATGTTGAAATTTACAGATGGGAGATGAAAAAATGCAGAGAACGATAAGTGCAATGGTCGGTAAAGGCTCGGTCAATCACAATAGCCGAAAGTTCCGAGCAGAAAATGTAGACGGAACTCGTACTCATCTCAATATCGACTACTGCAATGAAAATATAAAGACAGTTTATCACGAATTGTTTGATGAAGCATTGGAAAGATACAATGCCAAGCAGATAAGGTCAGACCGAAAGATAAAAGATTATTATGAAAAAATCCGAAGTTCCAAGCAGGAAAAACCGTTCCACGAAATCATTTTACAGGTGGGCGGTAAGGGAAATATGAACGCCGATACGGAAAACGGAGAACTGGCAAAGCAGATTTTAGATGAATACTATCAGGGTTTTCAGGAGCGAAATCCACAGCTTCGGGTGTTCTCGGCTCATCTGCATATGGATGAAGCTACACCACATCTGCACATAGATTTTGTACCTTTTACCACAGGCAGCAAGCGTGGACTTGATACAAGAGTGTCACTAAAGCAGGCTCTTGCAACGCAAGGTTTTAAGGGCGGCAGTCGTGGCGATACGGAGTGGTCGCAATGGATACAGTCCGAAAAAGAACAGCTTGCGGCGGTGATGGAACGTTATGGGATTGAGTGGGAACATTTAGGCACACACGAAAAACATCTTTCTGTTTTGGATTATAAAAAGCAGGAAAGAGAAAAAGAAGTGGCGGCATTAGGTGCGAAAATCGAGCAGAAACAGATTGAATTTGATGTGTTGTCGGAACGAGTATTGAACTATGATAAGGCAAAAGACGAGCTGTCAAATCTTGAAATAGAGCTTGATACTGCACCGAAATATCAGTTGCCAGAACCAGAGAAATTTATGACTGCAAAGGCATATAAAACCAAAATGGCAGAGCCGGTTGTAAGGAAATTGAAGCAACTTGTCAAAACGGTGCTTGCCCGCTGCTTTGAGGGGTGGGACAACTATCATAGGCTGAATACAGCGAATGCACAGTTATACCGCACCAATCAGCGTTTGGAGAAAGTCAATGAAAGATTGACCGAAGAAAACAAAATCCTAAAAGCAGAAAATAAAGATTACAGCCTGCTCCGTAAGGTTTTTGGTCGCAAACAGATAGATGATTTGTTGGAGCAGGCAAGAACAGTTAAAGGTCGCAAGCGTGATAATACACGATCACGATAGACAAAAATCACAGGAGGAAAAGGAAAATGACAAAGACAATTTTTGAAGAAATGGGCGGAACTTATAGACAGGTGGGTGATTATTTATTGCCGAACATCACAGTACCAGCCGAAGAAGAAATAGAGCCGATTGGTTTATGGGGGAAACGACATGCAAGGCATTTAAAGGAACACTATAAAGTGTTATATATGAACCTGCTGACAAGCGGAAAGCTGCATAGTTATCTTGCAGAAGTCGATAAGCAAGCAGAGGATATGTTTCTTCGACTGGTAAAGGAATATGCCGACAGACAAGATGTGACGGAACAATTAAAGAAAGATAATCCCTACGAATGGATTGGAAGAATGAATAATATTCAGGCTTGTGTGAGGGAAGTTGTAGGAACGGAGTTGATTTACACATAAGCGTTTTACGGTATGGTGCTCCTGCGTTTGCTGGAGTGCTGTGGTTGTGGTTGTAAAGAGGTTGTGAAAGATTGAATTTCGTAATGGTTGGATGTATAATTAGGAAGTGAAAATTTTAATTTGCACTTCCATAAGGTGAAATGTATTGACACAAAAAATACAGTATGATAGTATTGCCATTAGAAGAAAGAAAGGCACATTTTGTGTAAGGTGAGGAAATGATTAATAGATAATTTGATTTAAGTAAGACACATATAGTTATTGAGCCTGTAGAGAATAGGTTTGTTTTGTGTACGCTTAAGTTGGATTATCGCAAGAGGCATTTCCTTTGTTTTCCTTTTGGAAAAGAAATAAGGGTCTATTTAGCGAGTCTATTTTTGCGTATGCAAAAAAGACTCGTTTTTGTGTGTTCAAAATAATAATTGGCTCAGACTTCGAAAAGGAGAAACTTTAATGTTGCAGATAAAAAAATTAAATTTAACACATAAAAAAGACCTGAGAATAATTCTTAATGATTTCAACCTTGTGCTAAATGATGGAGATAAGGCAGTTATTATTGGAGAAGAGGGAAATGGGAAATCGACATTAATGAAGTGGATATACAATCCGTCGCTTGTAGAAAACTATATAGAAGCAGATGGGGAAAGGATAATGGGACACGAACGTCTTGGTTATCTTCCGCAGGAGATGCTCGATGAAGATAAGGAAAAAACAATATACGAATATTTTTCTGAAGAGGAAATATTCTGGGAGAAAACGCCTAAAGAATTGTCTGTTATTGCGGGAAAATTTGGAATGAAAAATGATTTTTTCTACAGTAACCAGACAATGGGTAGTCTTTCAGGAGGCGAAAAAGTCAAGACACAACTTATGAGGCTTTTCATTCGCGATGTTTCTGTGCTGTTGTTGGACGAACCTTCCAATGACATCGACATTGCGACGCTTACATTACTGGAAAAAATCATAAATGACTGGAAGCACATTGTGCTTTTTATTTCACACGATGAAACGCTGATAGAGCGTACTGCCAACATGGTGATACATATCGAGCAGATTATACGAAAAACAAAGGCGAGATATACCGTGGCAAAGCTTCCCTATAGACGCTATGTGGAAGAACGGCTTCATAAATTTGAAATCCAAAAACAGCGGGCACTGAGTGACCGTAGGGAGAAAAAGATTCGCGATGAAAAATATCAAAGAGTTATGCAGAGTGTACAAGGTGCATTAAGAAGTTGTACCAGACAAGCACCGTCTGTTGCCAAAAACTTAAAGGACAAAATGCATACGGTTAAGGCAATGGAACGAAGATTTGAAAAAGAAGATGAAAATATGACTCAGATGCCGGAACAGGAAGAAGCAATCTTTGTCAAATTAGGGGATGAAAACTCACACATTCCCGCAGGAAAAACGGTCATAGAATATGAACTTTCAAAGCTTGTGACTCCGGATGGCAAAAGAATTTTAGCAGAAGGAATTCATTTAAAAATAAAAGGTTCAGAAAAAATCTGTATGATAGGAGCCAACGGGGCAGGAAAAACGACTCTTCTAAAAAAGATAGCGGAAGAACTCCTAAATCGGAATGACATTAAAGCAGAATATATGCCTCAAACTTATGAAGACCTGCTGGATTTGGATGTTACACCGGTTGATTACCTTGATAAAACAGGAGATAAAGAAGAGCGTACAAGAATTAGAACATACCTTGGTTCACTTAAATACACACCAGATGAAATGGAGCATCCGATTCGGGAGTTATCAGGCGGACAAAAGGCGAAAGTGCTTCTCTTGAGGATGAGCTTAAGTGGTGCAAATGTTCTTATTCTGGATGAACCGACAAGAAATTTTTCACCATTGTCCGGTCCGGTAATAAGAAAAATGCTCCGAGAATTTCCGGGGGCTGTCATTAGCATTTCTCACGATAGAAAGTATATTGAAGAGGTGTGCGATAAAATATATCAGCTAAATCCTAATGGATTACAGCTAATTGGTGATTGATAACAAAAAGGATGAAAGACTGACAAATTTCAGGCTTTTAGTGAGTTGGAAAGCATACAAAGATTTGAATTTGGAGGATAGATTATGGTACGTACAGAAGATGCATGTGAAATTATAAAATATGCTTTGCAAAACGAAATTAAAGTATATTTAGATGGCGGATGGGGTGTTGATGCACTTCTTAAAAGAGAATCAAGAATACACAATGATATTGATTTGTTTGTTGAACTGAAACATTATCATGATTATATTTATGTGATTAAGCAGCATGGATTTGAGGAAGTAAATACTGATTATACAACGGATGGTCATACTGTCTGGAAAGATGATAAACAAAGAATCATTGATTTACATTGTTTTGAATTTACAGATGACGGAATTGTTTATGAGGGAGATATATTTCCATCAAAAACTTTTTCCGGTATTGGAAAAGTTGGAGATATAACTGTTTCTTGTATTGAACCATTGAGTCAGGTAATGCTTCATTTGGGATATGAACACGATAAAAATGATGTGCATGATGTGATGCTGTTGTGTGAAACATTTCAAATAGCAATACCAGATGAATATAAGGAAAAGTAAAATTTCAGTTTTGTGTTGAATCTCTAAGCAAAATAGCTTATAATTTGACATGCTACATATAGTTATTATCCACAGTTATCGAGTAGGTGTTATCAATGCCGATAACAAAATGATAACATTAGCTCGTATAGGCAGGATAATATGGATATATCAAATAATCAAAAGAACGAGAAACATTACAGAGAATAATTCCTAAACAAAAAGCGTTAGTCTTTGTAGAGTTTGAATAAGCCGCCCCTCAAAAAGCTGAATCATTAAGAATCAAGAGCTATCTGGTCTCAGGTGAGATCAGATAGCTCTTTTTTGTTCGATATTTCTTTTGGGCAACCGCACCATCCGGCAAAGCAGAACTTTACGCTTTCTCCAGCGCCTGTGTTGCCAGTTTCAGGTCCTCCACCAGCTCCAAAGCCGTGTCCAGCACGTCGGCGCCGGGCTTCAGCTTCAGCGTCAGCATAGGCGTTTCTCCGGCGGAGAGGGTCAGGCGGAATTTGTACTTTGTCAATCCGCACACCTGCACCAGCGCCTCCGGACGGAACACCGCCAATGTGAAGCGGAGAACGTCCTTCTTCTGGGTGATGTCGGACACCCCGGCCTTGGCGGCGGCGGCGCGCAGCAGCGCACAGAGCTGCGTCTCGAACTGGTGGGGCTGGCGCAGACTGTTGCGGATGCCCCGCAGGCCAAGCTTGGAAGACTGCAGGCCCTGATAGGCGTCGGAAATGGTGCGGTCTGAGCCAAAGTCGAAGGTGCGCACCGTTACCGGGCAGCCCTTGGCGGCAGCAAGACAGGAGCAGTAGAAGAAATACTGCTCCTGCTCGTCCAGAATGCGGCCCGGCAGCATCATGTAGCCGCTGCGCAGCAGCCCAACGCCCTTGGCGCCGGACTGCATGGCGGTGTCGATATCCTCCGGGCCGAAGCAGTTGGCCAGCAGCTCAAAGGGTTCGCCGTCCCGCGTTTCATCCGGCAGGCTGTGCAGCTGCTTCATCTCCGCGTCCTCGCGCTGGAGCTGGCAGATGCTGGCCTCTGCCTGCTGGCGGGCGATGGCGTCCGGGTCCAGGATGCAGTTGCCGTTGGTTGCGTCCAGAATGACGGTGCGGCCGTCGCAGTCGTCCAGAAAATCCTTGCCCACCTGCACGATGCCCGGGATGTTCATTGCCCGGGCAATGATGGCGGCATGGCTCTGGCCGCTGCCCTCGGCGGTGATGACGCCCAGAATCATGCCGGAGGGCACGCTGAACAGGTCGGTGGGCATCAGCCGCTCTGCGGCAAGGATCACCGGGTGATCCAGCGCCAGCCACATGCGGGGGCGGTTGGTGATGATGTTGATGACCCGGCGGCTTGCGTCGAGGATATCCACACTGCGCAGCTGCATGTAAGGGTTATCCTTCATGTTGGCCAGCTGGTCGGCGTAGCGCTGGCCCACCTGATTCATAGCCGCTGCCGCGCCAATGCCTGCATTGATGCAGAAGCGCACCTCGTTCATCATGCCCTCATCGTCCAGCATCATGCTCTGGAACTGGAAGATGGCCTGCTCGCTGGGCGCAGCGCGGTCTGCCATGGATTCCAGCTCGTCCTGCGCCGTGCGGATGGCATCGGTGAGCAGCTGCAGTTCCCGGGACGGTTTAAAGGGGCCCACGGTCGTGGTCTCCACATGGTGCTCCAGACGGCTCACCTGCCCCAGCACAAGGCCGGGAGAAGCGCAGGAACCTTTATACACTTTCATGTTCGGTCACCTCCGGCAAAAGCTCGGCTTCCGGCGTGGTCAGGGTGCGCCAGACCAGCGCCTGCAAAAAGGTATTGGGCAGCAGCGCGGCCAGTGCGGCCCGCGCCGCATCGGCACTGCCCTCAAACAGCGGTGCAAAGCTCTGCATCCGTGCCTGATCGCACTTTGCAAGGAATGCATCGCACAAAGTATGGGTGGTGTAGTAATGGGCCGGGTCCACACCGGCATCTTCCGCGGCGGCTTCCAGCGGGGCAAGGTCGGCATCCTTCATCTTGGCCAGCAGCAGGGCCGCATCCGCCGTCAGGGTGACCGGGTATTTCTCCCGCACGGCCTTTTGCACCCGCTCAAATTTTGCGTGGAACGCAGCAGCGTCCGCGCAGCTCTGGGCATCACAGGAGACAGCATAGGCACACCCCCGCAGATATCCCATAGCGCGGCGGGTATCATAGTAGCCCAGCTCGATGTTGCGGCGGGCGGTGTCGGGGTCAAAGTGCAGGATATCGCCCAGCTCCCAGTAGCTGCGCACCATCACG
>ERZ506966.768-NODE-768-length-11806-cov-5.371288_pt1 | contig 11806 bp, 10 predicted proteins | sample MGYA00512892_ERZ506966 | MGnify/ENA metagenome assembly ERZ506966 | reverse complement strand
ACGACGCTCTTCCGATCTGGTGAAATGCTTGGGCGGCGTGGTTTTTCCGGTCTTGACCGATGCGGCAGATACGGAAAGCGTCTGATTATCCGTTACCACCGGCAGCGCGGGCGCTGCCTCCGTCTGCTCCTGCTCATAGCGCTTCCAGCCGGGAGCAAGGACGGTTTTGCTCTTGGCGGTGAAGCTCTGACCGGCACAGTCCACCGTAATGACCGTTTCTGCGTAGCGATGTGGTTCATCCACCGCACGAAGCAAGCCCCTTGCCGCCAGCTTCAGCACCTCGCGTTCGCCCAGCGGCAGAGAGGCCATATCTACCTTTTCCGCGCTGATGGTGGGAACAATGGCGTGGTGATCGGTGACTTTTTTACTGCTGCATACCTGCTTGGCGCAGATGGTCGGCGGCTTCTCCATGCCGCAGACAGCGGCAGCGGCGGCGACAAGGCCGGGGACGCTGCCCTCCATATCGTCGGTCAGATAGCGGCTGTCGGTGCGCGGGTAGGTACAGAGCTTCTTTTCATAGAGCGCTTGGAGATAGTCGAGGGTCTGCTGGGAGGTGTAGCCGAGAACACGGTTGGCGTCGCGCTGGAGGGAGGTCAAATCGTAGAGCGCGGGCGCTTTCTCGGCCTTTTCCTTGCGCTCCACGCTTTTGACGATTACTGTCTTGCCCTTGCAGGCGTTGGCGATGGCATCGGCATCCTTTCTGTCCTTCATTCGGTCTGTCGTGGCGGGAAAGCCGCAATCGAGCTGGACGGTGCAGAACGGTTCTGCCACAAATGCGGAGATCTCCGCCTCGCGCTGTACCAGCAGCGCCAGCGTGGGCGACATGACGCGCCCAATGTTCAATGTGCGGCCATACGTCAGGGAGAAATACCGCGTGGCGTTGATACCAACCAGCCAATCAGCCTTGGCGCGGCACAGGGCAGATTGATGCAGGCCGTCATAGTCGCGCCCAGACTTAAGCTGCTGGAAGCCGCTGCGGATGGCATTATCCTCCATTGAAGAAATCCAAAGCCGCAGAATCGGCTTGGAGCATCCCGCAAGGCAGTAAACCGTGCGGAAGATCAGCTCACCCTCGCGCCCAGCGTCGCAGGCGTTGACCACCTCTGCCACATCCTCCCGGCGCATCAGCTCCCGCAGAATATCAAACTGCTTCTGCTTTTCAGAGCGGACGATGAAGCGGAACGAGGTAGGAATGATGGGCAGCGCCGCCAGCGTCCATTTGGCATCATCAGCATTGTAAACGGCGGCGTCGGCCAGCTCTGCCAGATGCCCGAAGCACCACGACACGATGTACCCGCCGCCCTCCAGATACCCGTCATGCCGTGATTTAGCACCCAGCACGGCGGCGATGCTCTGCGCCACGGAGGGTTTTTCAGCGATCACAAGGCGCATGGTGCAGCCTCCATTCTCTTTACGTCACGGTAGCAGGGGCGAACGCAGCTCTGTCCGAAGCGCTTGCAGCCGTAGCAGAAGTGTTCCTTGGCAGCGTCGGGAGGGCTGTCCTCCCGCACTGCTTTCGGCTTCTGCATCATCAGGCGTTCCAGCGGATTATTGGTGAAATATCTCATGCGTCCGTATCCTCCGTAGTATCCTGTTCCGGTTCGTCCTCATACGGCTCAAACTCATATTCGTCCTCGCCGTAGTCATAATCGTCCAGATCGGCGCTGCCTTTGGTCTGCGGCTTGGCCTTTTTCTGCTTGAAAATGTAGAACGCTGCACCGCCGCCCAGCGCGACGATCAGCAGAACGACAAGGATGCCGCCCATGCCGCTCTTTTTCTCCGGTTCCTCGGCGGCGGGTTCTGTCGGCTCAGCGGGGACTTCGGGCTTTGCCTCCTTGCCCACGCACTCGGTCATGTTGACCGCGCAGACGGGGCAGGATGTATTGACCGCACCGGCTGTGCATTTTGTGGTGCAGGAGCAAGTGGCGGGCGTTTCTTCCTCGCCGGTCAGCGCCATCAGGTCAGCCTCATCCACCTGATTCAAGAAGTGGACGGTTTCTTCGCCCTCATCGTCACGGTCAATAATCAGGTAAAATGTATTGCCGTTCTTGCTTTCCAACGTAATGAACTGTTTTCCTGCCTTGGTGCTGGAGCCAATATCGTCGATCAGCGTCAGATTGCCGTCCGGTGTCAGCGCGTCGCTGCCGCCCGTCATGCTGCCGACAAGGAGCTGCCAGAGGTCGGTCAGCTCTTTTTCATCAAACGGAAGCGTAATGCCGCCGATACTCACGGTACTGTCGGCGGCGTCGGTGACGGTCAGATAGCTGCCGTACACATAGCCCACACGGGCAGGCAGCAGGATTTTTACCCAATCGCCGTCCCTGCCGATCACATCGACCACCGTGCCATTGGGAAGCTGCGTAAACGCGGTATTGTCCAGTCCCGCGCCGGTGCGGACGTTCAGGTTGCCGCCGTTGGTCGTGACCGTGCCGATCTGTTTTGTTTCCTGCGTGTCTGCGGCGCTGCTTTCGGCGGCAGGCAGCGTATCATCGGGATAGTCGCCGCCGCTGGCAAAAGCGGAAACGGGGAAAATCCCGATACACAGGAGCATCAGCAGCAGACTGATAAAAATGCGTGGTGTGTTCTTAGTCATGGTTCAACGCCTCCTTTTCCGAAGTGGCCGGTGCAGGCGCGGCCTGCATACGGCGGAACAGCTCGGCAAACTGCTCCATCGTCATGCCGTTCTCACGCACCATGCCGATGATGTCGGTGTCCTCCAGCTCACGAATCTGCTTTTCCAGCTCGCGGTTGCGGCCTTGCAGATCAGAGATTTTGCCTTTGTTCTTCTCCAGCTCCCCACGGAGCTTCATGATTTTCGGGTTCATATCGTTCACTCTCCTTTACGGCAAGCGCCCATAGCGGTAGAAATGGGACTGCCAATAGTTTGAATTTAAGTTTGCATAAGAGATCGGATCTCCGCAGTGGATCATCATATTGTTGCCGACGTAGATACCCACATGGCTGACACCGGGGGTATCATACGTTCCGGTGAAAAACACCAGATCGCCCGGTTTGACGTTGGCAGAGGATACGGGCGTACAGATGTTGCAAAGCCCCTGCGCCCCCAGCCTGCCCACATCCCAACCGGAATGATTGATGACCCAACTGACGAAGCCCGAACAGTCAAACGAGGTGGAGGGACTGCTGCCGCCCCAAACGTAGGGGTAGCCGAGATACTTTTCCGCTTCCTTGATGATGGCGTCAAATACCTCATCGTCCAGCGCCTCCGGGGGAATGTCGTAGTCGGTATAGCTGCCCTCCACATACTTGCCGATGTAGCCTGAACCGGGGAACAGGTCGGGACGGTTGCCGAGGGTGGCCATATAGGTGGCGTACATTCCGAGCTGTTCTTCGCTCATAATGTAAACGGGAACATGGGAGAGGTTGAAGTTTTCCAAATCCACATTGAGAATGTAATAGTTATAGGCTACTTCAACGTCGTATTCGTTGCCCTCGCTGTCCGTCCGCGTTTCGGTGCGGTAGCGTACCTCGACTTCCTCCGTAACCGTCAAGATATACTGTTTATCAAAGAGCATTTCAAGGGTGCTTTGCGCTTCATCGAGAGTAAACACGCCCTCATGCCAAGCGGAGAGGATAGAGATTAGCACATAGGGGTCATGCTCGATCTCGTCCGCGTTTACCCGGTATTCGTCATAGCCGGGGTATTCGCTTTCGATATTGTCCAGCATATCTTGTAACTCGGCTTCCATAGCGGCATACGCGCTTTCCGCGCCCGTTATATCCGCGTCCTCGGAGAGATAGGACGACGCAATCAAGCCGCTGCCGCTGTTGCCGCCAAAGAGGGAGCAAGAGGACAAGCCGCCGAAAAGCAGAAGCACGATAAAGGCAATCCCGCCCACAAGCAAGCAGCCTTTCCAGTGCCGGACGACAAAGAACGTCGCCCGTTTGGTTTCCTGCGCGGTTTTCTTCGCCGCCTTTGCGGTGGCTTCGGCGGTCTTTTTCACCTTGCCGCCCGTTTTCAACGCCTTTGCATACTGCTTTTTAATGCGCTGCTTCTGCCAAAAACGGGAAATCGGGTTTGAGTGCGCAAGGGCGGGGTTATCGTGCAGCGCCTTTTGATAGAGGAAATCGGCGTTTGCCTTTACCGCCTTTCTCTCGGCTGCCGCCGCTGCCCGGTAGGGTTTCAGCTTGTGGCTGCGTATGCCGCGCTTTACCGTCCGCGCCGCCATACCGCCCGCTTTCTCGCCCGCAAGTTCTACCCTGTGCCCGCTTTCCACACCGACATTTTCTTTCTCAACCTCGTAGATTTTCCCATGTACGGTGCTGTTCAACTCCTGCGCCGGACGGGACAAGGGGTTATGCCGCAACTTGCCGTTTGGGGGCTTATCCGTCTTTTCAAAGGAAAGGCGCGTCTTTGCCTTGCCTTTCGCTTCGTCAAAAACGCGCTCTTTCTTGATTTTGGTCTGCTTGGGGATAGCCGCCCGCGCTGCGTCTAAACGGTCTGCCGCTTTCTCGGATTTACGGATAGATTTCTGCAATTCCGGCGTTGCCCGTTCCGCTTCGGAAAACTGCAAGCGGGAAGAATGGGTTTTAGGCTGCGTCGCGTCAAGGGCTTTTTTCTCCGCGCCTTTTGCTGCGTGTCGCTCAATCTCTGCGCCGATATGCTGCACAACCTTTTCCGCTGCCGCGCCTGCGGGGGCTGAATAGTTTTCCTCCTGCGGCCTTTCGCTGATACTGGACGTTTCGCCCGTCGTGAGGTTTTCCGCAACCGCACCGTCGCGGGTCATTTTCTGCGTTACCTTGTCGGGGGCTTTCCATTCCTTGCTCAATCTTCATCACCTCCAATCCGCTGTTTTGCAAGGGTGCAATAGTCGGGGTTTAACTCAATGCCGATATAGCGGCGGGAAAGGTGCTTTGCCGCCACTGCGGTGGTGCCGCTGCCTAAAAACGGATCAAGGACAATCCCGCCCACGGGACAGCCCGCCAAAATGCACGTTTCCGCAAGTTTGGGCGGGTATGCTGCGAAATGCCCGCCATGATACGCGACATTGTTGATCTGCCAAACGTTGCGACGGCTGCGGACGGGACAAATCAACTCGTCGGCGTATGCGCCCTTTTCGCGGGGGCGGTTGATTTTCTGCGGCTGGTTTTGCCCCGGAACAGTAACGTTATACTTGTTTCCTTTGCTAACTCCGCTTTTCAGCCGCCCCGCCGTTGTGGGGGCTATCGGCTCGGCTACTGCTTGCCAATTGTAGTAATACTTCTTTGACTTGGTAAGCAGAAACACATATTCATAGCAGCGGGTCGGCCTGTCCCGCGTGCTTTCTGGCATGGGGTTTGTTTTGTGCCAAATGATAGAACTGCGCAAATACCAACCGTCGCCCCGCAAGGCAAGGGCTACAAGCCACGGAATACCGATTAAATCTTTGGGCTTACAGCCGGGGGCGCGGTGGTTAAACGCCACTTGCTGCCCGTTCCTGCCTTTGGGGTATTTGGGGTCTTGGTGGTCGGCTTTGCTGCCTGTGCCGCAATAAGTGTCCGCGATATTCAGCCAACAAGTACCCTCCGGCGTAAGCACCCGCTTTACCTCATGGAAAACCGCCGTAATGCGGGAAACATATTCCTCCGGCGTTGCTTCCCGTCCGATCTGCCCGTCTGCGCCGTAGTCCCGCAAGGCATAGTAGGGCGGGGACGTTACGCAACAATCCATACAGTTATCCGGCAAGGTTTGAAGTACCTGCAAGCTGTCGCCGCAATAGATTTTGTCCGTTTCTATCCTCATGCCGACACCTCGCCGGGTTTGGTCGTCATTACACGATAGAGTTCCGTATCTTGCGGGAAACGGTCAATAAAGGGCAAAATCACGTTGCCGTAGAAAATAAGCCCCTCGCCCGCTTCGGAATGGGTTACATAGGTCATTTGCTGCTGCGAAATGTTAAGCTGCTTTGCAAGGATTTCCCTGTCGCCCTGTGCTTGGTTGAGCATATAGACAAAATCGCTGTTTTCAAAAACGTTTGAAACTTCTCTGCTCGTCAAAAGGTCTTTGACGTTCTGCGTGATACCTGTCGGAATACCGCCCCACTTCCTAAAACGCTTCCAAATCTCGACGCTGTATGCTGCGGTCTGTTCCTCTTTCAAGAGTAAATGAAATTCGTCGATGTAATACCGCGTCGCCTTGCCCTCGCTGCGGTTTACCGTTACTCTGTTCCATACTTGGTCTTGGACGATAAGCATACCGACTTTTTTAAGCTGCGTACCGAGTTCCTTAATATCAAAGCAGACAAGGCGATTATGAATGTCAACGTTTGTCCTGTGGTTAAAAATGTTCAAGCTGCCGTTTACATAGAGTTCCAATGCCGCCGCGATACGCTGCGCTTCCTTTTCCGGCTGCTTCTTGATCTCGTCGTAGAGGTCGCCCAAAATCGGCATATTCTCCGGCTTCGGGTCGGCAAGGTAGTTGCGGTACACGCTGATAACAGCGCGGTCAATCAAGGTCTTTTCGACAGCTTCCAGCCCGTTTTTACCTCCCATAATCAACTCACAAAAGGAAAGGATAAAATCGCTCTTTAAGGCTATGGGCGTGTCGCCCTCGCTGTAATTGAGGTTAATATCCATAGGGTTAATGTACTGCGTGCTGTTCTGCGAAACCTTGATAACCTGTCCTTTCAAACGTCCGACAAGGGGGTAATATTCGGCTTCGGGGTCGCAAATGATAATGTCGTCGGACGTGATAAGAAAAGCGTTTGTGATTTCGCGTTTTGCAGAAAAACTTTTGCCGCTGCCCGGTGTGCCGAGTATCAAGCCGTTGGGATTTTTCAGCTTCTTTCGGTCGCACAAAATCATGTTGTTGGAAAGGGCGTTTAAGCCGTAATACAATGCTTCGCCGCTTTGGAACAGCTCTTGCACCGTAAAGGGAACGAAAACGGCGGTGCTGCTGGTCGTCAAGCCGCGCTGGATATGGATAAGGTTTTCCCCCAACGGGATAGAGGACATAAGCCCCTGTTCCTGCCGGTAGTCAAGGCGGGTCAAAATGCAGTTGTATTTCTGCGCGATTGCCGCCGCTCCAAATACTTCGTTATCCAATTTCTGCTTGGTATCTGCAAGGTTTAAGACAAGCAGCGTAAGCAGAAACATTCTTTCGTTGCGGCTCTGCAAATCGCGGAGTAGGTTTTTTGCTTCCCCGCCGTAGGTGGCAAGGTCGGACGGAATAATATCCATGTCGTAGCCGCTGCGGATTGCTTTTTTCTGTTCCTCGATTTTCATACGGTCAAGGTCGGTAATCTTGCGCTTAATCGTCTTGATTGCTTCGTTGTGGTCGATACTCTGAATGTGCAGATTGACGATAATCCCGTTTTCCGCGTCCATGAAGTCGGCAAGCATACGGTCGGAGAGTTCCGGCGCGACGATCTGCAAAAAGGAAACTACGCCAAACTTGCCGCCCATTTGAAACATTCGCCCGTCGCCAAATCGGAAAGAGGACGGCGCGATAAAGTCTTTGACAGAAAGACCGCTTGCGGGTAGCCATTCCCACGCAAAGTTAAAGCGTTCCCCGTCCGGGTGGAAAATCCCATGCAGCACTTCAAGACGCTGTTTCCCGTCCAATACCCGCGCCGCCGCGCCGATCACCTTAAAATGGTTGAGGGTGTCCGTTTCAATGCGGGCAAGACGCGCCCGCGCCGATCTAATGTCCTTTGCTTCAACGGTAAAGGTGAGAAACTTGGTCTTGATAAGCCCGTTGTTTCCGCGTTCAAGCTGCGTCCTAAGCATTTCGGTGTATTCTGCTCTGATACTGTCGAAGTCATCATTCTGCGGCGCAATCGTGATACTGTTCTTGAAATCGTCCTTGTTCGCATGGCGGCTGATTAGGGAAAGCTGCACGCTGATAGAAGCGTCGAACGAGTTATACATATCGCAAAGGGCTTCAAAAATGGCGGTTTTGTCGTCCGGCTGCGCAAGCTGATAGTTGATGTCCTCAAACTCAATGCACTTGGAATACCGCCCGTTTGCAAGGCGGCAAATCCCGTCCTTATACATTCGCTCAAACGGTATGCTGTCCTGCGCCGTATGGGGCTTCCCGTCGCCCTTTGCCTGCCGGATAAGCGCGTCGATCTGTTTCTTTTCCTGCCGCGTAAGTTTACGCTTTTCGTTTTGGGTCTTTCCCTTTTCCTTTGACAATCGCCCGTACCTCCTTATCTAATCGCTCTTGCCGCGCAAGGGCGGCATAAAAATTGTTGGTCTGATAAGGTCGCTCTTTGGGGCGAAGAAACTTCACTTCCACAAATTGCCGAATAATCACTTCCAGCGGTTGCCCGTTTTTCTCGTACATGGCAAGCAAAAACATAGGCAGCATGGCAAGCACCATGCACAATGCCGCTGTGGTTGTTCCAACGCTGTCTTTTACCAAAAAGAACAGCGGCAGTCCGATTGCTACCGCCGCGCTGAAACAAATTAGCTGTCGTTTCGTAAGGTTGAACATTACCTTGCTTTTGATTTTTGTTAAGTCCTTTGGGACGGTTACATACGCCATTTCAAACCTCCTTTCTGCCCGGAATGTAATCTTCAAAACGGGGGACAGCATAGAAAAGCCGTTTGTTATTTACCCACCGTTGCAAATGGCGGGTAACAGGCGGGGCGGTTGGACGCTCGTAAATCATCACATACGGGTCAAAGCCCATAGCCCGCAAGGTGTTCACGCGGTATAAATCCTGTTCGTGAGTGCTGCCGTAGTTGGTAAGAACATACACGCGCCGCTGGCGGCTGCTCTTAATGGCGGTCAAATCCAAAAAACGTTGGAAATACCCGGTTAAGTCCTCGTCGGGATTATCCCATGCAAAATGTACCGCTTTTATCCGTACCCGATTTAACAGGCTGACATTATCCCTGTTCACAAGGCGAATATCCAGCCCTTGCGAAAAATCCACCCATGCGCGGCTTCGTATAAGCTGCTCAATGAGATTTTCATGGTCGGGACAGGCAAGCAGATTAGCGTCCATGATTTTTATTTCCGGCTGCCATTTCCAAAACTCGGACAAATCCGCAACCTTAACACTTTTGCGTCCCTCTTTACTGCTGACAATGCAAAACCCGCAATTTCTCGGACAACCCCGGCTTAAAAAGCCGTAGGCAATCCCGAAAAACTGCGGGTAGATAGAATAATCCGGGTAACTGTGTTCCACTTCCGGCGGCAAGCGGTTTTTCGTGTCGTAGCCCGTACCGCCGAAAATAACTTGTTCCGCGTTGGTAACGGTTATCGTGTCTTTGGAATAGGTGTCCGTAAAGACGCGGCTTTTATATACAAGGTCGTACCGCCCCTTTGCGTTCCACCATTCCACCGTATGCCCCTTTGCTTTATGATACGCGGATAGCTTCATCAAGCAGAGGTTGGGGAAATTATGGCTGTCAACGTCGATTAAACCGATTTTCAAATCATAACTCACCCCCTTAATGTGCCGAAAAGACGCTCTTTGCAAGGCTTCCCGTTTTGAAAAGCGTAAAGCACAAGAGGACGGTATAGCCCATGCAAGCCCAGATCGCGCCGGAAATGTCGTCGGTCGCTGCGATTGTTTGTATCAACACCGCATAAATGCCGACACACACCAAGATCAGAAACGCCTGAAAACCAAGCGCAAGCAAAGATTTTAAGTAATTCTGTCCCATGCTGCCCCATTCGTGATTTACCATTGTTGCCATCGGGATAGGGGCAACGCTCGTTACAAGATATATTTCAATCATGCGCCCATACACCACAAGCATAATGCAGATTGACAGGGCTTTCATGGTAAGCCCTACAAAGAGGGATTGAAACCATAACCCCAAAAGACCGCCCACGCTCATAGCGTCGAGTTTTGCTTCAATGTCGGTAATGACGGTGGTAACGTCTATGCTTGTATCGGATATGATAACCCCCGCGCTCTGATTGACGACGCTCTGCGTAACGTCGAAAACTCCCATGACGATGTTCCAAGTGTTTGTTACCAGCAGCACCGCAACAAAGGTCTTAAAAATCCATTTGAAGAAAATCCAAGTGTCGAGATCGTGCAGATTGTTTTTTTCAATTACAAGCTGGATTAGTTCATAACACATGACAAAGGTAATGATAACGCCCGCAATCGGTACAATGACGTTTTCCGAAAGGCTGCGTATCATGTTGAATATGCCCGCGTTCCACCCGGCGGGGGTCGTGCCGACTTGTGTTGCGATTTCTCCAACCTCTGTATTTACGCTGTCAAACAAGCCGGAAAGGTTCGATAAAATCCCGTCTGTCAAAATGCCGCGAAACCAATCTTCAATCATCTGCCATATCAAAAGTTAATCCCTCCTTTCCCGCGCCCTCCCGCGTGAAGCGGGAGAGCGCGGCGGGTAGTGTTAGTTTGTGGCATTATCCAAACAGGCCGGAGAGCAGCGGGACAAGGGTAAGGCCGATAAGGGCAACGCCGCCGCCCGCCATCAACTGTTTCATGCCCTGCGACTTTACTGATGTGCGATAAAGAAGTAATAGAAGTGTAAAAAATTTTGCCGTTCCTATCCGGCACTTAGGGCTGTGTCGGATAGGTCAGGCGTTAGGCTTCCGGCAAGTCTATCTTGCCGACAAAGCTGTAATAAATCTCAATGTCCTGCCTGCGGGTGCCGTTCTCGTCATAGCTGCACTCATGCACGACGATTTTCTCAATCATTTCCCGCAAGAGGGTGGGGGTCAATTCTTCAAAAGCAAGGTGCTTTCTCACAATCCCCATGAATTTCTCGGCGTTGACGGTGGCGGCCTGCGACTTGGAAAGTTCCTCCTGCAAAGCGGCAGCCCGGTCTTTCAGTTCCCGCTGCTCCTGCTCATAGTCCGCCGACAGCTCCATGAAACGCTCGTCGCTGATTTTGCCGCTTACATTGTCCTCATACAGCCGCTTGATAATGCGGTTCACTTCGGCAATGCGTGTCTGGGCCTGTTCAAGCTGCTTCGTGGCTGCGGCGGTCTTTCTCTTGCCGCCGATTTCGTTCTGCTGGATGAGCAGCTTTACAAAGCGGCTCTCATGCCTGGCGGCGTATTCCGTCACTTGCCGGAGATTGGAAAGCACGCCCGCCGTCAAAAGGTCGGTGCGGATAAAGTGTGCCGTACAGTCACGGGTACGCTTCTTGTAGCTGCCGCAGATATAACAGTCCTGCTTGCGGTTCTATTCGTCTGTTCCTGGTTCAAAATAGTTTCTCCTCTCTGATACTGATTTTATCAATGATATTTCGCAATAGCCAGCAATGAACGCTTGCATTGCGCAAGACGTTACATTATCTTCTGAAACATATGCCGGATCTTGTCTAAACGGCTGTTCGGGCGGCGTGGCTGAAACACAGGCTCGCCGGAAGTTTCCTGATACCCTTTTAATTCTGTAATGCAGACACTTCTTCCATTTGTATAAAAATTCAAATCATTTCTATATTCACCAATACAACGGGCAGGGATTTCCCCCTTAAAAATAACTTCATCTTTTTCAAGTCTGGTTGATTCAATGATTGCGCAATACTTTGGTGCGTCATTATAAGCCCGTGAAAGATATTCCTGCGGTGCAAAAAGGGTAAAGGAAAGGTATGGTTCCAACAGTTGTGTTCCTGCTTTTTTCAATGCCTGCTCCAACACGACAGGCGCAAGAAAACGAAAATCAGCGGGGGTGCTGACCGGGCTGTAATAAACTCCATAATCAAAACAAATTTGGCAGTCTGTCACTCCCCAGCCATATAAGCCCTGCTCCATTCCATAACGCACACCCTCCATGACGGCATTTTGAAAACTTTGGTTTAAATAGCCGAGAGATACCTCGCTTTTATATTGTGTTCCGCTTCCAACAGGAAGCGGTGTTACAGT
>ERZ506966.757-NODE-757-length-11940-cov-4.309718_pt1 | contig 11940 bp, 7 predicted proteins | sample MGYA00512892_ERZ506966 | MGnify/ENA metagenome assembly ERZ506966 | reverse complement strand
TGGCGTAGAAGGCGAAGCCCTTCTTGGTGATGTCGAACAGGTAGTCGACGTCCTTGCTGAAGGCCTTAGCGAGCGCCTGGCGGCAGTACATGGCCATCGGCACGGTGCGGCCGTCCTCATTGGCGTATTCGGTGTGCCATTCGGCGTACGGTCCGGCGCAGATGGCGGTGAGGTAGGAGCTCATGGTCGGGGTCGGTTCGAACACCCACAGCTTGGTGGTTTCGGCGGCGTGATCGCCGAGCGTGCCTTCCTCGGTGACGGTTTCGTTGTCGGTCACGGAGGCGGTGGGCATGTTGGACGTGACGATCCAGGATTTGGCTGCGAGCACGGAGAAGTCGAACACGGCCTTCAGATCAGGCTGGTCGAACACGGCGTAGACGCGACGGGCGTCCGGCACTTCGAACTGGGTGTACAGGTAGACGTTGCCGTCGGACGGGTCGACGCTGCGGTGCAGGCCTTCGCCGGTGTTGGAGTACTGGCACATCGCCTTGACGGTGACCTCGTTGTGCTCCTTGAGGCCCTTCAGCTCGATGCGGCTGTCCGCGTATGCTTCGGCCGGGTCGAGGGTTTCGCCGTTGAGGGTGATCTCGCTGACTTCGTTGGCGATGAGGTCAAGGAAGCTTGACTCCCCCGGCTTCGCGTCGAAGGTGATGGTGGTTTCGGAGCCGAAATCCTTGGCTCCGCGGGTCAGGTCAAGCTTGACCGTGTAATGGATTGGCGCGGCGATGATGCTTTTGCGTTCTTCCGCTTCGATTCGGGTGAGGTTTGCTCCTGGCATGTCACTCCTTCTTTCTGGTAACAGAAGGCGGCGCGATCAGTTGTGCCGATCACGTCGCCTTGATTCAATTTATGGTAAATTTACGGCTTATTTCGCGGCGTTCAGTCCCATCGCGTCATCCACGTCCTGCGCGATGTCGGCGACGACGGGGACGATCATCGGCTTGCGGTGCAGCTGTCGTGCCACCCAGCCGCCGAGCGTGCGTCGCATGATCTGCTGCAGCTTGTAGGTGTCGCGCGTGCCCTGCATCATCGCGTCCTGCAGCTGCTCGACGATCTGGTGACGGACCTTGTCGAACTCGCTTTCGTCTTCCGCGACCGCGTTGAGGTAGATCTTCGGGCCGGAGATGACATCCGCGGTTTCGGTGTCGACGACCACGAAGCTGGACACGAAGCCTTCGGTGCCGAGGATGCGGCGCTTCTCGAGTTCTTCGTCGGTCAGCTCGCCGACGGAATCACCATCGACGTACACGTAGCCGCACGGCACGGAGCCGACGACCGCGGCCTGGCCGTGGTACAGGTCGACGACGTCGCCGTCTTCGGCCAGCACGACGTTCTGCGGATCGACGCCGGTCTTGACGGCGATCATGCCGTTGGCCACCAAGTGGCGGTTTTCGCCGTGGATAGGCATGGCGCACTTCGGCTTGACGATGTTGTACATGTACAGCAGCTCGCCCTCGTTGCAGTGGCCGGACACGTGCACGGCGGCGTTGTCGCGGTTGACGACCTTGGCGCCGAGCTGCACGAGCTTGTTGATGACCTTGTAGACCTCGTGCTCGTTGCCCGGGATCAGGGAGCTGGCAAGAATGACGGTATCGAACTCGTTGATGTGGATGTCGCGGTGGTTGCCGTCGGCGATGCGGCCGAGCGCGGCCATCGGCTCGCCCTGGGAGCCGGTGCACATGAAGACGAGCTTGTCGTCCTGAATGTCGTTGGCCTGCTTCAGGTCCACGACGGTGCCTTCGGGGATGTGCAGGTAGCCGAGGTCGGCGGCGATGGACATGTTGCGCACCATCGAACGGCCGACGAACACGACCTTGCGGCCGTACTTGTGGGCCGCGTCGACGACCTGCTGTACGCGGTGCACGTGGCTGGAGAAGCTGGCCACGATGATCTTGCGAGTGGCCTGTGCGAACGCCTGGTCGAGCGCCGGACCGATGGAGGTCTCCGGCTTGACGAAGCCCGGGACCTCGGCGTTGGTGGAGTCCATCATCAGGAGGTCCACGCCCTTTTCGCCGAGCTTGCCGAATTCCACCAGATCGGTGATGCGGTGGTCGAGCGGCAGCTGGTCGAGCTTGATGTCGCCGGTGTCGATGAGAGAGCCGGCGGGGGTCTGCACGAACACGGCGAGCGCGTCCGGAATGGAGTGCGTGACGTTCACGAATTCCAGGTTGAACGGGCCGACCTTGAGCTTGTCGCGTCCCTTGACCTCGACGAGCGTCGGGTTGATGCGGTGTTCCTTGCACTTGGCCTCAACGAAGGCGAGGGTGAGCTTGGAACCGATCAGCGGAATGTCCGGGCGGAGCTTGAGCAGGTACGGCACGCCACCGATGTGGTCTTCGTGGCCGTGGGTGAGCACGAGCGCCTCGACCTTGTCGAGACGGTCCTTGATGTAGTGGAAGTCAGGCAGGATGAGGTCCACGCCCGGCTGCTCCTCTTCCGGGAAGAGCACGCCGCAGTCGATGAGCAGGATATGCCCGTTGTATTCGACCACGTTCATGTTGCGGCCGATCTCACCCAGACCGCCGAGCGGCACGATGCGCATGGAGCCCTTGCGGTACTTCGGCGGGGCGATCAGCACCTCGTCCTGCTGGGGCGCGGTGGATTGCGGAGCGGAATGCGACGGGCGACGGTTCGAACCGTTGCCGCCACGGGATCCACGGGAGCCGCCGTTGCGCGAGCCACCGTTGCCACGGCTGCGGGTGGAGGACTTGGCCTTCTTGGTGGCGGTCTTCTCGGACTTCACAGCCTTGTCGGACTTGGTTGCCTTGGCTGCGGATTCGGTGCGCTTGGCAGCTTTGCTGCCGCGCTTGTGCGTTGTGGTGTTCTTGGTTTCTTCTGTTGCCATTTCCTAGTTGGATTTCTATTACTAATTGTCTCCGCCTATGCGGAAACGAGGAATTTGGGTGCCTGCCGGCGTTCATGCGCGACAGGCCAGTCGCATCATGCGATTCGGTTCACAGCAGTCCCGCGGCGCGCATGCCCTTTTCCGCGCGCACGAGTTCCGCTTCGCCCGGACCGACGTTCGGCAGGCGCATTTCGGTGGAGTCGAGGATTCCACGCACCTTCAGCGAGGCCTTGGCCATCACGGCCTGGAAGCCGTTGCCGTTCATCGCTTCGACGAGCGGTGCCAGCTGTACGGCGATGCGCTGCGCCTCGTGGATGTCGCCACGGTCGAACGCGTTGGCGAGGTCGCGCATCGGGCCGGCGGCGGCGTGCGCGATCACGGAGATGATGCCGACTGCGCCGACGGACAGGAACGGCAGGAACAGGCCGTCATCGCCCGAATACCAGGTCAGGCCGGTTTCCATACGCTTGCGTACCGCGCCGGCGATGTCTCCGGTGGCGTCCTTGACGGCCTGGACGTGGTCGAGCTCGGCCAGACGGCAGTAGGTCTCCAGCTGGATGTGCAGTCCGGTACGGCCAGGCACATCATAGACGATGATCGGCTTGTCCGCGGAGTCATTGACCGCCTTGTAGTGGCGGAACACGCCCTCCTGCGACGGACGGGAATAGTACGGGGCGACCACGAGCACCGCGTCGGCGCCCGCCTCCTGGGTCTGCTCCACCATGCGCACGGTGTGCGCGGTGTCGTTGGAGCCTGCGCCGGAGATGACCGGCACGTCCACGACCTCCTTGACGGCCTGGACCAGTTCGACCTTCTCCTCCATATGGGTGGTCGGCGATTCGCCGGTGGTGCCGTTGACCACAAGACCGTCGGCACCATCCGCCACGAGCTGCCTCGCCAGCTGTTGCGCGGCTTCGAAATCTACGGCTCCGTCGGCCTTCATGGGGGTGACCATGGCCGGAAGGATACGTCCGAAGGGAGCAGGATCGAGCAGATGCATTGTACCGTCGTCAGTCTTAGGGCTTGTCATACGGCTAACGGTACTTCCCTCTGCGGACGCTTTCGATTTCGCGAGATGCGAAAAGTCACATTTTGGAAGGCCTGCCGACGATGACCGCGACGACGCACTGCAGGAAAGCGACGAACGTGAACACCATCAGCGGCACATGGTGGCCGCCGGTGGCCTGGACCAGCACGCCGAACATAAGCGGGCCGAGCGAGGCGATCAGATAGCCGAACGACTGCGCGACGCCCGACAGCACCACGGTTTCGGCGCTGTCATGCCCGCGCAGCGCGATCAGTGCGAGCGCCACGACCAGCGAAGCGCCCTGCGCGCAACCACCGACGAACGCCCATACCGGCATGAGGTGAGGCAACAGCAGCATGCCAAGGCCGGCGATCAGCATGGGAGCGCTGGCGGTGAGCGCCGCGCAGACCTGGTTGCCGCGCACGTTCATGAGCTTAGGAATGACCAAGCCGGAAAGGATGCCGATGCCTTGGAAGATGAACAGATGCACGCCGGCGGTGGAGGCATCGTAGCCGATGGATGCGGAGATGGACGGCATCCAATTGGACATGGTGTAGAAAGCGGACGATTGCAGCCCCATGAAGGCCGTCACGTACCACGTCATCGGACGGCGCAGCACGCGGGTGAACACGCCATGCGACGATTGCGTGGAACATGCCGGTCGCTGTGCGGAATGCGGGTTTTGTGCGTTGGCCGTCGTGCTGCGATCGCCAATATCATCGATATCGCCAGTATCGCTGGTTTCGATGGTGCCGCCGGCGGAAGCGATAACGACTTTGCGATTGTGCAGGATACGCAACGCCCACAGCGCGGCGACAACCAGCGGAGGCACACTCCAGAAGGCGAGTGACGCACGCCAACCGCCCCACATCTGCGCAAGCGGCGCGGACAGCAAACCTGCGGTGGCGCTGCCGGCGGTGATGCAGCCGGAATAGACGCCGGTCGCCATCGCGACATGGCCGGCGTAGTCACGTTTTGCGATTACCGGAACCAGAACGTTGCCGACGGCGATGGCGGAAGCGAACACCACCGTGCCCAGCCAGATGCCAACGCCGCCGCCGAACGAGCGGATGGCGTCGCCCGCCGCGATGCACAGCAGGGCCAGCAGAATCGACATGTCGATGCCGATGCGGCGTGCAAGGAACGTGACCAGCGGGCTGACCACGGCGAAGGCGATCAGCGGAATCGCCGTCAATACGCCCTGCACGCCCTCACCCCACGCAAGGTCGGTTCCCATTTGGGCGAGGACCGGCCCGACGGCGGCGATGGCGGGCCGCAGATTCAGCGATACGAGGAAAATCAAAGCCACCCACAATCCGGTGGAGGACCGGTCGTACGCCAGCATGTTTCGTTTTGAATTCATTCCGTTCCCATTCCCGCTTCCACTTCCGTTTACCGCCGTTCCAACGGGACGTGCCGCGCCTAGATTTTCCCTATCAATCTTCAAGCTCATTGAGCGCATCGAAGCAATCGTTGATGCCTTCGATACGCGCGTGCACCTCGTCTTCGGTATCGACGAGGCATTTTCCGACTTCGTCCACCATCAGGGCGATCAGGGCGAACGCCGCGGTGAAGCTCGTCAGCACGTGGGAGTTCAGCACCACTTTGAAGAAGGCGACGTTACGGCCGATGACGGCGTTGCGCGCCGAAATGTCGCCAATCACCACCACGGTCAGGCCGCGCTCAAGCATCACGTCGATGAGCCGTGAGAAGAAGGGAAGACGCCGGCCCACGCCGATGATGACGATTACGTCGCCTGCCGCATAATCAACCAGATCTTCGGCTATGGACTGGCCTGGATTCGGCAGAATATCAACGTTTCCGCGTAGCCGCATCAGCTGTTCGCGCATGTGCAGCGCCACGGGATAGCTGCTGCGGTACCCGACCACCGCCACATGCGGGGCCGTGGCCATGGCTTGGCATGCGGATGACAGTTGCGCGCGGTCGATGCCTTCAAACGTGCGTTTCAGGCTTTCCTCGTCACGGCGCAGATGGTCGGCGACCAAATCGTCGCACTGGGTGTGCCGTGAAAGCTCCGGAGAGCCAGGACGATGGACGCGACGCACGTCACGTCTGAATTCGCCCGCGTTCGCATAGCCGAGCTTGCGATACAGGCGGCTGAGCGTCGGCTGCGAGATGCCGCTCAACTGCGACAATTCCACGGAATTGCAGACCAGCACGTCGGTCAGATGACCCAGAATGAACTGCGCGGCCTCACGTTCCGTCGCAGTCAGCGAATCGAAGGATTCCCGGATGCGCGCCACCAAGCCGAGGTCCGCGGCAGCATTGCCTTCCTCGTCCATGGCGTCCTTCGAAGCCCCCATATTGTCTGAAAGCATAATTCCAGAAGTCACGCTCATCGCCCTTCCCTGCAGTACATTCTCACGCGGCGCATCCGCTCTCCTGACGATGCTACCCCTTGCTTTCCGGGTTTCACCAGGTTTGGCCGCCGACAACTGTCACGACGAATGAAGAATTTCAGATGCCGTAAGCACTGAAATGCATCCATCACAGGCAGTGGCGGCGCCTCTTGGCAACGCGACCCACCATCAGGAGATGACCGACCATGGCAAAAACAGATTACCCCACACAATCAACATCGCATATCGGGCGGATTCGGCATAGAAGAAACGGTGCCAAACCAGCGAAATGGGCGACTAACGCGGCAACAAAATCCCCGACTGCTGCGAACACTGTTGAACGCGGCATCGCGTAGTCTTGAAGCAGGAAGGACGTCGAACCCAACCAAAGTCATCACGCGAGGAGGCGCATGGCATGGATGGAACAGGCGTGGATGGTCACGGCCATGATTACGGGCGCGATTTTGAACAGGGATACGGGAACGACTTCGGCAACGATTTCGAGCACGACCGTCCGCGTGCGGATTTGGCCATCCACGGCACCATACTGACGCATGGCGTCGAAACATACGGTACCGTCGTCGTACGGGACGGGCGTATCGCATCGGTCGCGTCTGATTCGAACGGTCCCGGCGCGAACGGACGGGCGCCTATCGACGCGGTCGAAACCATCCAGCTGCGTAACGACGAAATACTGATTCCCGGCATCGTCGACACTCACGTGCATATCAACGAGCCGGGCCGCACCGCATGGGAGGGTTTCGCATGCGTCACCCGGGCGGCCGCGGCCGGAGGCGTGACCACCATATTGGACATGCCGCTCAATTCCGTTCCGCCGACGCTCACCGTCGAGGCGTTGCGCAGCAAACGGTCATGCGCATTGCATGAATCGTATGTGCAGGTTGGCTTCTGGGGCGGTGTGGACGCGTCGAATCTGGGGCGGCTTCGGGAATTATGGGATGCGGGGGTGTTCGGTTTCAAATGCTTCCTCTCCCCCAGCGGCGTTGACGAATACGGTTCGCTGTCGTATGAGGAACTGGAACGCGCGATGCGCGAAATCGCTTCGTTCGGCGGGCTGCTTGTCTGCCATGCGGAGGATCCGGACGATTTGATGCGGTATGACGGGCACGTGGATGCGTCCTATCGCAGTTTCGAGGCGTCACGCCCGGCCGAATGCGAGGCGAACGCGGTGCGCAAGATCGTACGGCTGGTGGCACGCACCGGCTGCCGCACGCATATTCTGCACGTGTCCAGCGGTCTGAGCGTGGACGTGCTGCGGCGGGCGAAGGCCGAAGGACTGCCGGTCAGCGCGGAGACCTGCCCGCATTACCTCACGTTGGATTGCGACCATATTCCCGACAACGCCACCGCGGTCAAATGCTGTCCGCCGATTCGTGATCTGCATGAGCAGGACGCGCTATGGGCGGGGCTTGCCGACGGCACGTTGGATGGTGTCGTCACCGATCATTCCCCGGCCAGCGCGGATATGAAAGCCGCAATCCGATCTGCGCCTGCGATGGCATGACGCTTAACGGCGTCGTCACGCGCACGTTTGTAGCGGGGCGGGACGCGCTCTCCGGAGTGCGGGAGGGGAATCTTATCGTTCGTCCGTGAATCGGAATCCGTAAATCAACCATTCAACAAAAATCCCCAACCCGCCGACGGCCGGATGTCATTCGATGTCGGCAGATTGGGGACGGACGAGAATCAGGTCTCAGCCCAGGTAGGCGGCCGGGTTCTGGGCGAACTTGTCGGCGCAACCGGGGTTGCAGAAGTAGTAGGTGACGCCGCCGTATTCGCGGGTCGCGGCCGCGGTGGCCGGATCGACGCTCATGCCGCAAACCGGGTCCTTCGCAACGTTCGCCGCGGAATCGCCCATATTCGAAGCCATGCCGTGGCCGTCATGACCGCCGCAGCAGTGTCCGGCGCCCATCGCGCCCATGTTCTCGGCTTCCTTCTTGGCCTTGTGATCGCTGAACAGTCCCATGATCGTTCCTTTCCGACTGTGCTGGTTGCCATTATTTTTGCTCGGATCGGGCTTGCGTACCCGATACGTCTTGTTTTTCGCCGCCTCCGCGTCCGGATCGAACAGGCGCAGCCGGCTTGCGTTCGTCACCACGCACAACGACGAGAACGCCATCGCGGCGCCGGCGATCATCGGATTCAGCAGCGTTCCGGTGAACGGATACAGCACGCCGGCCGCGATCGCGATGCCGATGCTGTTGTAGCCGAGTGCGAAGCCGAGGTTTTGCGCGATGTTGCGCATGGCGGCATGCGTCAGGTCGAGCGCGTGCACGAGTCCCATCAGCGATCCGCCCATCAGTGTCACGTCGGCGGATTGGATGGCCACGTCGGTGCCGGTGCCGATGGCGAATCCGACGTTGGCTCGGGCGAGGGCGGGCGCGTCGTTGATGCCGTCGCCGACCATCGCCACCGTATAGCCTTGCGATTGGAGTTTTGCGATTTCGTCGGCCTTGCGTTCCGGCCGCACGCCGGCGATCACATGACGTTCGTCGATACCGACCTGGCTTGCGATGGCGCGTGCGGTGGTCGGATTGTCTCCCGTGAGCATGACGGCTTCGACGCCACGTTTGCGGAGCAGTTCGATGGCTTGGCGCGAGTCGGCTTTCGGCACGTCGGCGACGGCGACGATGCCGGCGAGATGGCCGTCGATGGCCGCTAGGATCGGCGTTTTGCCTTGCTGCGACAGGAGTTCCATGTCGGCGATGATGGCGTCGAGGTTCGTATCGTGGATGGTCTCGGAGGCAATTTCGGAGGTATCGGACGTAACGTCGGGCATGTTGACGTCAAGGTCGTCGATCAGGTCGGTGTTGCCGACGGCGACGGTGTGCGGCAGACCGCGGAAGGTGACACGCGCGGTGACGCCACGGCCGGCAATCGCCTGAAAATCGGTGGTTTGCGCGAGTTCCGCAACGTCCGCGACGTCGGCTTTTTCCGCAGCTGCGGCAACGATCGCAGCAGCGAGCGGGTGTTCGGAATCGCGTTCGGCGGCGGCGACAATCGTCAGCAAATCATCGGGACGCCGATGCCACACGCCCAACGGCAGCACATCGGTAAGGGTGGGTTTGCCGGCGGTGATCGTGCCGGTCTTATCCAATACGACGGCGTTGACTTTACCGCACGTTTCCAACGCTTCGGCGGAACGGACCAGCACTCCCATACGGGCCGCGCGACCGGTCGAGACCGTCACCGACAGGGGCGTCGCCAGACCGAGCGCGCACGGGCAGGCGACCAGCAGCACCGACACCGCGGCGACCAGCGCGTGCGTGACACGCGGGTCAGGGCCGAACGCGAACCACAATGCGCACGACCATACGGCGACGAGCACCACGATCGGCACGAAAACGCCGGAGATACGGTCCGCCAATCGTTGCACGGGGGCTTTCGAGCTTTGTGCGGCGGCCACCATGCCGATGATCTGCGCGAGCACGGTGTCCTTGCCGACTTTCGTGGCGCGGTAACGCAGCGAGCCACCACCGTTGATGGTGGCACCCGTCACTTCGCTGCCCTCGGTTTTGGCGACCGGCATGGCTTCGCCGGTGATCATCGACTCATCCACGGTGGAGCTGCCGGATATGACGATGCCGTCGACCGGCAGCTGCTCGCCGGGACGGATGGCGATGATGTCGCCGACGCGCACGTCATCGATGGCGATGCTGGTTTCCTTGCCGTCTCGCACCACGCGGGCGGTTTTCGGTTGCAGACCCGCCAATGCGCGCATGGCTTCACCGGTGCCTTTGCGGGCGCGCGCTTCGAGCAGCTGGCCGACAAGCATAAGCGTGACGACCACACCGACCGCTTCGAAATACGGTTCGCGCGCGTTCTCGGGCAGGACGTTCGGCGCGAAGGTGACCACGCAGGAGTAGGCGAAAGCGGCCAGCGCACCAAGGCTGACGAGCGCGTTCATCTCCGGCGAACGGTGGGCGATCGCGGCGAAACCGCTGCGGAAAATCGGCAGCGCCGCATAGCCGACAATCGGCAGCATCAGCAGGAACTGCAGCCAGTTCGGCATCGGATACAGCATGAGCATGGTGGAGCCGAATACCGGAATCGTGCAGACGGCCGCCACGATAAGACGGGTGATGAGGGCGCGAATTTCCGATTCCAATCCGCGCGATTTGCCCGAATCACCCGAACCGGACGTTTGGACGGCGCCTTTTTGCGCGCATTGCACGCCTGTTTCCGCGGAACCGGATGCGTGGGCACCGTCAGCAGTCGCGCGAATGTCCGAATTGCCGGAATCGGACATACTGGCGCCGACGGAACCAACCGCGGAACCGGCGGCGGCACCGACACTTGCATGCTTTCCCGGCAGTATGCGCAACGTGCCGTGCAGCATGTTCATACCGCATGCGAAGGGATACTCGCCCGGCTGGTCGGGATGAAGCGTCAGCGTGGTCGTGCGGAAGGCGGGCAACGCAAGATCGACCCCGAAATCGGAGAACACGACATGCGACGAGCATTCGCCGTCTTCCTTGCGATCGAAGATCAGCCGTAGCGGCACGCCGGCTTCGGCTTCGATGACGGCCGGGCTGTACCCGCCTTTGACTTCGACGACCGCTTCCTGCACGCCGTCGCGCAACGGCGCACGATACGCTTTGCGCGGTGCGAAGAAGAACCACAGCACGCCCGCAGTAACGAGCAGCGCCATAATAAGCGCGATTGCGATGTGCATATTCCAGCCGCCTTCCGTCCGTAATTGGCTTTCGATTTCGGCAAACACCATCACAATATACCCCTATAGGGTATATTGGCAAGAAGGACGAGCAAACTTCAGCCGTAGATAAAATTTTCAGCGCAGCGAGGAGGACGATATGAACGCCACACAGCATGGGTACGCAAGCGACCAGAAGAGGATCATCGCACGATTGAATCGCATCGAAGGGCAGGTGCGCGGCATTCGGCAGATGACGGAAAACGGCGAATACTGCATCGACATTCTGACGCAGATTTCCGCAGCGGACAGCGCGCTGAAGTCGGTGGCGCTACTGCTGCTCGACGACCATCTGCACCATTGCGTCGCCAAAGCCGCGGCGGAGGGCGGTACCGTCGCCGACGAAAAGCTGGCGGAAGTCAGCGCCGCCATCGCACGCCTTGCCAAATAATCGGAACAGATCCGCCATAAAAAAAACTGCCGACGGGAGACACATGCACCCGTCGGCAGTTTGAAAAAAGAATTACGATTACAGGTCGAGGAAGTGGTCGAGACCGACGGTCAGACCCGGGTAGGTTCCGGTGGAGACCTTGCGCACGGCCAGCAGCACGCCCGGCATGAAGGAGATGCGGTCGAAGCTGTCGGCGCGAATCGTCAGCTGTTCGCCGGCATTGCCGAACAGCACCTCCTCATGAGCGTTCAGGCCGCGCAGACGTACGGCGTGCACATGGATGCCGTCGACCACCTGCCCACGGGAGCCGCCATCGGTTTCGGTGTTGTCCGGCACATCGCCCAGGCCGGCGGCCTTGCGCGCCTCGGCGATGCCGTGCGCGGTGTGGATGGCGGTGCCGGACGGTGCATCCACCTTGTTCGGATGATGCAGTTCGATGACCTCGGCGGATTCGAAGTATTTGGCGGCCTTGGTGGCGAAATAGTCGGCGAGCACCGCGGAGATGGCGAAGTTCGGCGCGATGAACACCTTCTGTGTGTCGGGGCGCGGACCGTCCGCGATGGCCTTGCGTACCTGAGCGAG
>ERZ506966.752-NODE-752-length-12009-cov-4.490547_pt1 | contig 12009 bp, 8 predicted proteins | sample MGYA00512892_ERZ506966 | MGnify/ENA metagenome assembly ERZ506966 | reverse complement strand
ATGACGCGCTGGGAGGCGAACGGGACGCAGGTGAAGGAGCATCTCTACTGCATGCCTGACGCGCATGATCATGGTGATGAGCATCAATGCGCTGCCGAGCAGACTCGGAGCGAGCATCGCCGCATAGAGCCAATGACGTTGCATACACATGACAATCAGCATGATGAGCTGCGCCAGCAAAGGCGCGCTCCAACTCAATACAGTGAGATGTTGTTCGCTTATACGGTGAGGGGCCTTTTTGTTCATACGGCCAGCATGGGCAAGAGCGGCGGCATGCCGCAAGCCAATATGAGGGTTGTGGTCGGAGGATGTGGGTTATCCACATCCTCCGGCGTGTCGTCAGTTTTGCTGTTCGGCCAGCGTGCCCACGGTTCCTGCGGAATGCGTGCCGTGTGAGAGTTCGGAGAAAAGCTGGATGTTCTTCGCGTCATCCAGCAGAACGCACGATCCGACCCCATCGACGTAATAGTCCGGATCGGTCCAATACACGCTTCCCGAAATGCCATCCTTGCCTGAGGCGCTTTTGAAAGCCAACGCCATCCGAAGCAGAGAGGAAGTCGATGCTTTCTCATCCACGGTTACGGAGCTCAACGCCGCTGCGGCGACTTTTTTGGTCTTGTTGAAATTCGTGAGCGTCTGTTTGGAAGCGCCCTTCTTGACGATGGCGTTGATCACCTGGCGCTGACGTGCGGCACGGCCGAAATCGCCTTGCACATCGGCATATCGCATACGGGAGAACGCCAAAGCGGTGTTGCCGTCCACGGTGTGGCATCCGGCGGTCCAGTTCATACCCGAATAAGGGTCATTCACATTCTGGTCGTAGCATAGGTCCACGCCTCCCAAGGCATCGACCACTTTGACGAGTCCGCCGAAGCGGACCATTGCCACATGGTTGATTTTCTGGCCGGTGATGTCCTCCACCTCGTTGACCAACTGTTTGCGGCTGTACAGCTGCGCCACGGCGTTGATCTTCATATAGCTCCCATCGATTTCCACCAGGGAATCGCGAGGAATGGAAATCAGCGAGGACGATCCTGTCTTCGGCTTGGTGAGTACAAGAATGGTGTCGGTTCTGAAACCTTCGACGTCACCGGCATCTCCGATGGTGCCCTCACGTTCGTCGGAGCCAAGAATAAGCCAGCTTTCGCCGGCGGTGTCCGCTTTGGATGTCAGCCAGGTCTGTTTGTTGAGCTGGTCATCGACCCAGTTCCAAGCGGAGAATACCCCTATTCCCAGTGCGAGAATCAGTACAAGGAAAATGGAAAGGACGATATGTCCGACGCGAGGTCTTCTTTTTGGCACGGAAGCCGTCGCTGGAGAGGATGGAACAGATCGGAGCGCCGTGGAGACGGAGGATGACCCCCGGAACTGCTGCGTTGGATTGGCCGTGCGGGTATGTTCTGGAGCGAAGGACACCGGAGATGATGAAGGGTTTCTTCTTGTCTCGCTCGTTGCCCGTGCCGCAGGCTGGAAGCTTTGCGGAACCGAGGAAGAAGGACGCGCCGTGCGTTTGGCCGGTTTTACGGATGATGCATGGTCGGAACGTTTCGCCGGTGCGAAACTCGCTGGCTGGCTCGGTGCGCTTTGCGAGCGGGAGGAATCCGTGGACGGCATGGTTTTTTTGCGTCCTGATGACGGAATGAAACTTGGTGGCACGCTCGTAGGCTCTTTTGCTCCTTTGCCTTCACTCATGGTTCCTCCAAAAAGATTCGTCCCTGCGTCATACGTTGAAAGGGGACGTGATTGCGTGGTCTACGTCAGTTCTTTGCCGGAACGGCACATACGGTCGCATTAAGGTATCGATCCGCAAGGCCGATGTACTGGCCCGTGGTCGCGTCATGAATGGAGCCGTCATCCGGGTCGACGGTGCCGCCAGTGCTTGGATCGACCAACGTGCCGTCGGATTTGGTGATCAGTCCCGTGACGGGATCGGGAGTCTCGGCAGTGGTGTCCGACTGGTTGCTGTCGGTCGTGCCGGAATCGTCGGAGCTGGCTGAATTATCTGAACTGGTGTCGGAGGAGTCGCCCGAGTTTGAATCGGCGGTATCGAAAATCGGCTTGCCCGCTCGCATCTTCTCCCAGAGATTGTCGGCTTCGTCGGTCCAGACGGAACGGTTGGGGTCGGACGGTGCTGGGACCACGGGGACGGTCTGGGTCTGCAGGTTGGTCATGGTGAAATTCTTCAGGCTCATGGCAAGTCCCGCCAAAGCCGCGGTATCAGCCATGCCTTGGGATATGTTGAGCGATTTCAGCGCGGATTTCGCCAGCTGGTACAGCTGCGCGGTATCAGTGAACAGATTCTTGCTGAGCGCCTCGCTCATCAGCTGCTTGATGAGATACTGCTGACGTGTGGTACGCGAGGTGTCGGATCCGTCTCCTATGCCGTGACGGATCCGGGCGTACTGCGTCGCCGCAACGCCGTCAAGATGGTGCATGCCCTTGTCGAGATTGAGTCCGGTGTACGGGTCGTTGACGTTCTGCGGAATGCACAGGTCCACGCCGCCGACTGAATCAATCATCTTGACCAGGCCGGCGAAGTCCACGACGATGAAGTTCTGAATATTCAACCCGGTGAGACTGTTCACGGCGTTCAGCGTGCAGCTGGCCGCCGAGGAGAGATCTCCGCCGGTTTTGTAGGCACCTGCGAAGATGGAATTGAACATGACGTTATACTGTGCGGGAATCGTGCCCTTCGACGTTTCGCACTGAGGCACGTCCACCAGGGAATCTCGTGGAATGGAGACCAGGTTGATTTCCTTGCGGTCGGCGGAGATCTGCACAATCATGGCGGTGTCGGCCTGATGGTTGCCGATGACGTCATCGAAACTGCCTCCGATGGCTTGGTTCTCCGCGCCGTCACGGGAATCCTGTCCGATCAGCACGAACTCGATCGGCTTGCCGGAGTTCGGATCGATGATGGATGCGTCCGTATTCAGGGAACCCTGGCCGATCACGCCGACCGAATTGTTCTTGATGATGCCATTGACGTCCATCCAAGTAGCGGCAGCTGCAGTGCCGACGAACACCAGAGTCGCGGCGATTGCCGCGGCGACTGCGGTCCTGACGTGATGCTGCACGCGATATCCCAGGCTGTGACGTGGTTTCGCATCCTGAAGACCATTGATGTTAGGAAGCTTATTGCCGGTTGATGACGTTGCCACGGTGTTGCCTTCCTGATTGAGATGCGCGTTTGACGCAATGCTTTTAGAACCTACCACTATCCAAATGGGCAATTATAGGGTTAATGGCCGATTTTCACCGATTCTGCGACTGTAGACCCCAGATTGGGCTGAACTTTAGCATGGATTTTCTGAAATATAGGCATTGACACGGGGAAACTTGACAAAATTACATTGCGTGTGTGTAATTTGAAGCGGTGTGAAAGTATGCGCATAAAAGGTGCGCACACAATTATGGGAGGACTCATGTGGGGCGTGACTGATGAGTCTTCTGAGAATCCGCTTGCTGAACTGTGGGGTTTGTTCAAGCGGGATGATGACGTGTCTTGGCAGCACAAAGCGCTGTGCTCGCAGACCGATCCCGAAGCATTCTTCCCGGAAAAAGGCGGTTCCACCAGGGATGCGAAGAGGGTTTGCGCCCAGTGTGAAGTCCGTGAACAGTGTCTGAAATGGGCCATCGACCATGATGAGCGTTTCGGCATCTGGGGCGGTATGAGCGAGCGTGAGCGTCGTCGCTACAAAAAAGAGCACAAGGAACGGGCTTGAAGGCATGGTGCGTCCCGTGCGTACACTTAAATTATGAATTCTAACGCCAGCAGCGATATCCAGACAATCGTGACCGATGTGCTGAACAGCAGACCGTATACGCATCGGCAGGACGTCGATATGTCCGTGGCTGCGGTGATCACCGCGCAGCATGACCTTCGATTCCTCGCTTCTACCGTTGGAGCGGTGCTTGCGCAGCGCATGCTTCCAGGAATGATCGTTATCGCCGATTGCACGGGGCAGATCGAGCAGCCCATGCAGATGACCTTCGATGTCATTCACTCATCACAGGATGTGCTTACGGAAGTGCCGGAAGCCAAAACGGTGAGGGTCATTCTGGTGGGAGTGAAGCAGGCGGCGTCCTTCATGGACGCTGTAACGCGTGCGATGGATCAGATCGGCATTGATGCCGGCATCCGCGCGTTGTGGACCTTGCATGACGATTCGCGGCCGGCGGATGACCGGTGCTTCGAGACGTTGCTGGATGCGTGGAGAAACACGCCGACAGCCGCGCTGCTCGGTGCCAAGCAGTTGGATTGGCAGGCGAAGAACCTGCACAATGTGGGTTTGTATGCCGGGCACCATGATGTCGTTTCCTTGGTGGTCGACGGCGAGCCTGACCAGGAGCAATATGACGGGCGTCAGGATGTGCTGTCGGTCTCCCTATCGGGCGCGTTGGTGCCGTTGGCTACGTTGCGTGCGTTCGAAGGGGCTGACCCCTGGTTCGGCACCTTCGCGGAATCCACGGACCTGTGCCGCCGCATATGTCTTGGCGGTGGGCGTGTCGTAGTGGTTCCCCAGGCTCGCATCGCCCACAGAAGAGCCCGATTCGAAGGAATCCGTTCCAAGAACGGGCGCCCTGTGGAAGACGAGGACGGTCGCATCGATCCGTATCTTGCCGTACGCGAGGCGAATGCCAAATACGCGTACACTGACATGCACCGTTCATGGTGGCCGTTGCTTTGGCTGTGGTCCATCATCCAGTCGTTGGGATTGGCCGTGCTTTGCTTGGCGCGCAAACAGCCGTATCATGCATGCTGCGAGCTGGCGATGCCGTGGCGTGCGCTGCTGCGTCTGCGGGGTGCTTGGCGCGCCCATGCGCGGTTGCGCAGGCAAAGCAAGGTCACGCTTAAATCGCTATCCACGCTGTCTGCGAATCATCGGCAGGTCAGGGAATGGCTCGACCGTCGCCGTGCGTTGCGCGACCAGAGGGATGTCGTGCTGCTCAGTCCTCTTGAGAAGGACCATCTGCGTAAACGGTTGCTGCGTAGATGGGGATTGGCCTTCGGCGCGGCGCTGATTGCCGGCATATGGATAGTCGTGCTGTATTGGGACGTGCTTCGTTCCGTATGTTCGGGTGCGTCGATGTATTCCGCACAGCTGTTGCCCACGGGCGCGAGCTTCACCCAGTTGCTTCATACCGCGACCACGTCATGGTCGTATGCCTCAGGCACGGGCATCAGTGCGCCTAACGCGCCATGGCTGTTGGTGCTTGCGCTGGCGTCGGTGCTCACTGGTGGACATGTTGCCGGAGCTGTCGGACTGATGTTCTTCCTTGCAGCCCCGCTCATGGTGTTTTCCTTCTGGGCGCTGGCCGGCATCTTCACCCGCTCGGATGCGGTGCGCTGCGTGGTCGCGTTGGCGTGGTTCGCGTTGGCGTTGTCCATGGGACTTTATGATGACGCGGATGTCACGATGCTGACGGTCATGGTGTTTCTTCCGGCCGCTTTCGCCTTCTCGTTCCGTGCGGTCGGCATGTATCGGACGGAGGATCTGGTCAATCCCCACGCGTCGGTCCAGGCGGCGGCGGTTGCGGCGCTGTGTTTCATTCCGGTCGTCGCCGCGCAGCCGCAGTTGTTGCTGCCGCTGATGCTCACCTTCCTGGGATTCCTGCTGTTCGTCCGCTCCCATAAGCCCGCGTTGCTTCTGATTCCGCTTCCGGCGGCGTTCGTATGCGCGCCGACGTTGGTCAATGCCGTTCGTTTCGCTTCCGACGGTACATGGCGTCAGCTGTTCGGCAGCGTCATGCTGCCCTCCTCCGCGCATGATGGCAAACCGGTCGTCGCGAATCTGTCCGATCTGTTGCTGCGGGTGTTCGGCATCGGCGCCGACGGTGGCGCATGGCGGTATGTGGCGGTTTCCATACTGGCGTTGATCGTATTGCTGGCCGCGGTGTCATTGGTGTTGCCTTTCGTGCTGCGCGTGTCCCGTATGATGTGGGTCGCCGTGTTCGCGGGATTGGCGACGGCCTTGCTGTCCGCGGCGATTGCGGTGGCCGTCGATGTGGATGGTCCGGTCTCCGGTTCCATGCTTCCGGGAACCACATATGCGATGATGGGCTTGCTCGCCTGCATCTGCATGATGTCGGGCGGCGCGGTTCGACGTTTCGTCATGCTGAGACAGCATGAGAAGACCGGCGCCGTCGAAATCGAAGGACGTGGCTTGAAGGCAGTGTCGATTGCCTCGCATGTGGGTCGTGCCGTATTGGTTTGCCTGTTGGCCGTCTCCGTCGTGGCCTGTGCGGGATTCAACTATGTCGAATGCGATCACAGCCAGGTAAAGACCAGCGATGCTGGACTGCCGATGGTGGCGACCGATTTCCTTGGGCAGGATGATGCACGTCGCGTGCTTGCCTTGCGTGCCGATAGCGCCGAATCGGTCAGCTACAGTGTGATGCGTACCGGTCGTGGTGACTTGATTGACAGCTCTCCCGCGCAACGCGTCGAAGTGGTTTCGGGACGTTCCGACGGGTCCAGCAGAACCATTGCGCAGGATTGCGCCCAGTTGCTGGCCAATGCCGATTCCGATGCCATCAACGAGCTTGGCAAGTTGGGTTTCGGCGGCATTTACGTTATCAAGCAGAACGGCGACAAAGCGCAGCGAGAGGCCTCGAACCAGCTCAATTCGAACATTGGAGCCTCCGACGGGACACAGAATGTCGTCAGTCTGGATAATGGCACGTATTATCGTTTGACGGTTCAGGATCTATCCAAGCAGCATATCGATCGAAGCGGGCTTGATAAGGCCGGCTCAAGTGTGTGGCGTCGTTCATGGCTGTGGTGCATGGGCGTCGTTCTTGTAGCGTATTGCCTGGTGGCGCTTCCGCGCATTCGTCGTCAGGGTCTGGAGGAAGCATGAGCAGACATTCTCGTCCCAATACGCCTTTGCGTATTGCGCTTGCCGTAATCTCGGTGTTGCTCATCGTGGTCCTGATGGCCGTGACGCTCATATACCGGCCATCATGGCTGCATGTGGACACGCCCACGGTGGAACGCTCCTCGGTGGGTCGTACCGTCAGCCCCCGGCAGCGGCAGACGTACTGCCCGTCTCGCATGACCATTGCCGATACCGATGCCTATGGAGATAGCGAATACCAGGCATCCAACGGCAATATCGCGTCTTCCGCGAGATACGCCGCCTTCGGTTCGGTGTTCCATTCATCCGTCGCCTCGATGGGAGCCGACATGACGGCATCCGTGTCGATGCTGGACAAAAAAGACGACTCGTCCGATGACATCTTTGTGGCTTCCGGCAATGTCGATGACGGCTCCCGATTGCAAGACACGCGTCTGCTGACGGCTTCGAACGGTACCGGCGCGGTTTCCTCAGTGATGTCATGGGCCACGGACGGTGATTTGAAGGGCGTATCAGCAGCCTCCTGCGTCGTGCCGGCGCTGAAACAGGCGTTCCTGCTTTCCGGTACGAAGACCGGCTTGACGCAACAGCTTGTTGTGGCCAATCCCTCCGCCAAGGACACATCGGTGACCATCAGAATCTGGGGCTCCGACAAATCCGGCGCGCTGGCGCTCTCCACCGGATCGACGCTGACCGTGGCCTCAGGCAAAGAAACGGTACTGAATCTTTCCGCAGCTGCTTCCGGCCAAGACGCGCTGTATGCCACGGTGACTGGAACTGACACTCCTGTGGCCGCAATCGTCCGCACCGTCTCCATGGACGGATTGACCCCAAGGGGATCGGATTATGCGCTTCCGAATAACGCTTTCGCGAAATCTCTGGCCCTCTACGGTTTGAATGGCGGAGACCATGCGACACTGTACCTGTATACGTCCCGCAAAACGGATGTCACCGTATCCTGGATCGACTCCAAGGGGGCACAGCAGACCAATCAGCAGGAGCTGAAGGCGAACCGCGCGTCCGCCATCGATCTTGGAGACGTTCCAAAATCCGCTACCGGCATCGCCATAGCCGCTTCCGAACCGGTGTCTGCCACGGCGAAGATTTCAGACGATGGCCCCGATGGACAATCCGATTTCGCCCTAGTCAATGCGTCCGCTCCGGCGAAGATCTCCGCCATCGCGGTTCCTGACCAATCCACCGCGACGGTAGGCTTCGTCAACACCGCGGATGAGGATCGGACAGCGATCATGACGGCTTACGACACGGACGGCAAACAAGTGGACAGGCGTGAAATCGCCATCCGTCCCTCGGCTTCGACGTCGGTGCGCATCGCCGATATTAATGATGGCGATGTCGCCGCCATCCGTTTGAAGGATCCCGCCCAAGCCGTGGTCTGGAATCTTCGTGTCGGACAGAAAGATGTGTCCGGTGCGAAACTCGCCGGACTTGCCATCATCGGCGCCGTCGATTTGAAGGAGGCCAGAGAGCAGATCTGGGCGAATCAGGATATGACTGTTGTCCGTTGAAAGTCACATGCCCCAATCAGGATCTATTTCTTCCGGACGGCGTCCGTAGATTTCCGCCAGACGTGAGACCACCTCGTCCCTGATTGCGAATTGCAGGTCCATACGGTTACGGGCATGCGATTGCAGCGGCATGCGGTACAGCACGATACGGGGTGGAATGCCGTGTCCGGCGGGGAATGACTGCGATCCAAGATGCGGAACGTCCTCCCAAGGCGCGGGATCGGATGGCGGAACATCCTCCACAGCGAATTGGACCGGAGCTATGAGCTCAGGCCATGCCCCGTTGAGTCTGCGGATTTGCGCCACCAGCATATCGTCGAACATACCGCTTCTGGTACGGTACCGGGGCAGTCTGGTACCAAACATGGGCGTACGCGTGCCACGTCCATGGCGGTTGCGGTATATCGGGGTCTCCCAAGGCATCTGTTGCATGGTTTCTACCTTATCAGGGCTTATTCGAAACATGCGATACCATGGTATGGGCTGCTCGACAAGGGGAGAAATGATCATGGCGGATATTTCCGTACCTTATTGGAACATCGTTGATGTCAACATGTTGTGCGAAGGCGCGCGGCTGATTGGGTTTGACCTCGACAACACGTTGGCGCGGTCCAAGAAACCTATGAAAGCGGACATGGCCGAATGCTTCTCTGCATTGACATCATTGATTGACGTCGCGGTGATCACCGGCGGCAAATACTCGTTGCTGCAAAGTCAGGTGGTGGACAGGCTGTCCGACCATGCCGACAAGTCGAAACTTCACCTCATGCCGACCAGCGGAACCCGCTACTACCGGTGGGACGGGCAACGGTGGGGGAAAGTGTTCTCCCACGATCTAAGCGACGAGGACCGTGCCAAGGCGAAGGAATCGCTGGAACGGAATGCTCGTGAGCAGGGCATTTGGGCCACTCATGTCTGGGGCGAGCGCATCGAGGACAGAGGCAGTCAGATCACCTTTTCCGCATTGGGGCAGCTTGCCCCCGTCGAGGCCAAGGAGGCATGGGACCCCACCAACGAGAAGAAGAACCGATTGGCCTGTGCGGTTGCTGCCGAACTACCGAATCTTGAAGTAAGACCTGGAGGCTCCAGCAGTGTTGATATCTCACAGCGTGGCGTCGATAAGTCGTTCGCCGTCCGTGAACTCGCGGATATTCTCGATATCGAGGTCGGTCAGATCGTGTTCATCGGAGACCGGATGGAACCCAACGGCAATGATTATCCCGCGGCGAAGGCCGGCACAAGGGCTGTCAAAGTGAACGGTCCCGCGGATACCGTGAAATTATGCGGCGAGATTATCGCCAGATTGTCCCGATGACGGAGCCGGTGTGAATCTGATGGCGGGCTCATTCGCGCATATGGCAAATCTGTTGTTCCCACGAGGCTGTGCGGGATGCGACAAGCCTGATGACGTGTTGTGCGATGCCTGTCTTGCGTCATTCGACTGCGAACTGTCCCAGCCATTGGAAACGGCTGAGATGGGTCGATGGTTCGCGTGCGGATGGTATCGGGGTGCCGCCAGACAGTCGATTCTGGCATGGAAAGACCACGGAGACGAGGAATGCGACCGTCCGTTCTCGGATGCGTTGTGCAGGCTTGCGGAACGCGCCGGTGTGATTGATGCCATGGATGGCGTTCGTGAGATCTGCGATACCATACTGGTCGTTCCCGCGCCGTCGTCGATTGCTTCCATGCGTCAGCGCGGACGACGGCACATGATGCCGCTGGCAAAACGGTTGTCGGCGTTTCTACGGTGCCGGACAGGTTTCCGCGTACAGGTATGCGATGCGTTGACGAACAAAGGAATCAAAGGCAAATCCGTCGAGACCAAGGGCACGGAACAGAGGGCGCAACGCCTTAAGGGGCATGTCATGGTTCGTCCGGGCGTCACCCTTCAAAACAAGGCGGTGATTCTGGTGGATGACATCGTCACCTCTGGAGCCACCATGCGTCGTTGTGTTGACGCTCTAACTTCACAGGGAGCTTTGGTCATTACCGTGCTGGCGTTGGCACACACTCCGGCCGGCAGACCTTTGGCGGCGTAAATCGTCACTCGTCATCGGAAATGTGATATTTCGGCAAAGTGATTTCGAAATCGGCGCCGCGCGGATCATCCACCACTCGTACCGTGCCGCCATGCAACTGCGCCGCCCATCGGGCGATTGACAGTCCAAGACCGGTTCCTCCCGATTCGGTACCCGGTCCCGTCTTGCCTTTGACGAATCGACGGAAGATATCGGACCGCGCTTCTTGGGGAATCTGCGAGCCGAAGTTGACGACATTCGTCACAATCGTGCCGAAATCCTTGTTTTCATGCGCTTCGATGAGCACCGCGGTATTGTCTGCGGAGTGTTTGAGCGCATTGGCGATGATATTGGTGAACAACTGGCGCAGACGATCCTGATCGCCTTCCATTTCGATGTCGTCGGGCACGTGGATTTCGATATTGTGGGCATGCCCGGCATCGGCGATTTCCAACGGTTCCACGGTTTCGTCGATGAAATCCGCGAAATTGAATTTATCGATCTGCAGGCTCGCCGCACCGGCTTCCATGCGGGACAAATCAAGCAGAAACGCGATCAGATCCGACAAACGGTGCGTTTGGTTGAGAATGCTTTCCAGATTCGATGGGGTCGGTTCCACAACGCCGTCGGCCATGTTCTCGACCATGGCCTGCAACGCGGATACAGGCGTACGTAGCTCGTGGCTCACATTGGCCACCATGTCCCGTCTCATCTGGTCGGCATGCTGCAGTTCCTCCGCCATCTCATTGAAAGACAAAGCCAGCTGTCCGACCTCGTCGCGGCTGTTGGCATCGACATGCACCCGGACGGTGTAGTCGCCGTCCGCCATAGCCTCCGCGGCATCCCGCATCTCGCGCAGGGGAGAGGTGAGTCCCCTAGAGAAGAAATAGGTGATGCCCAAAGCCACGGCAAGGGTGATCGGCATGGCTATCCACAGGCTCAATCCGACTTTGAGCAGGAACCAAGCCATGATGAACGCGATGATGGTGGAAATGGTGATCAGCACGCTCAATTCCATTTTGAGCGAAGAGAACAAACCAATAGGGCGTTCGGTATCCAACGGATTGACCGAACGCCCTGGTTTTGAATCAGTGGTACGCATACCACCAAATCTTAGCGCATCATACTATTCTTCCGGCGGTTCGAACGCGTAGCCTACGCCATGCACGGTTCGAATGGTCTTCGAACCCAGCTTGTGACGTAGCGCCTTGACATGCGAATCCACAGTACGGGTGCCGGACGCATCCACCCAATCCCACACTTCCTCGAGCAGCTTCTCGCGAGTGAGCACGGACTTCGGTTTGCGGGCCAAAGTGGCCAGCAAATCAAATTCCGTTGGGGTCAAATGCACCTGCTCCCCATTGACGGTGACGATACGCTGGGCCGGATCGATGACCAGAGAGCCGAAATCAAGCAGTTTCTCGTTTTCGGAGTTCTTGGCGATGACCTTCGCCCTGTCCACACGACGAAGTAGCGCCTTGCACCGGGCGATGAGCTCGCGCATGGAGAACGGCTTGGTCATGTAATCGTCGGCTCCGGCACCAAGACCGATGACCTTGTCGGCCTCGTCATCACGTGCGGTGAGGATCAGCACCGGCA
>ERZ506966.739-NODE-739-length-12188-cov-4.725542_pt1 | contig 12188 bp, 10 predicted proteins | sample MGYA00512892_ERZ506966 | MGnify/ENA metagenome assembly ERZ506966 | reverse complement strand
GACACTCGATATGGACGTGACCGCCGAAAGGCGGCATTATAATACTCATCGCCCGCAGGGCGATACCACCACCCTTTGAACCTTTTGAACCCTATGAACCTTCTGAACCCTCGCGCCAAAGGCGCGTCCAATATGCACCCGGGCCGCCAAAGCGGCCCTTTAAAAAGGAGGCCACACCATGTCCCATATCTATACCATCCGTTTGCTGCTGGAAGGCAGAGTACAGGGGGTGGGATTCCGTCCTTTTGTCTGCCGTACGGCTCTTTCGCTGGGCCTTACGGGCTGGGTGAAGAATCTGGGCGGTGTGGTGGAAATCAGGGCTTCCGGGGACAGGGAGGCCCTTTTGGCGCTGGAGAGGAAACTTGAGGAAGCGCCTTATCCTGTGGCTGTGGAGAAAGTGACGAAAGAGGAGGTCCCTCTGGAAAACTTCTCTACTTTCTCTGCCATAGAAAGCAGCGGGGAGCCTTTGGCTCCCCTTTTTCCGGCGGATATCGCCATCTGCCCTTCCTGCCGGAAGGAGCTTCATGACAGGAAGGACCGCCATTTCCAGTATCCCTTCCTTTCCTGTACCGCCTGCGGTCCCCGGTATACCATCATCCGGAGTCTTCCCTATGACCGCCCCCGCACGACGATGGACTCTTTTCCCCTGTGCCCGGATTGCCAAAGGGAGTATGAGAATCTGAAGGACCGCCGCTGCCATGGGGAGACCATCTGCTGCGCTGCCTGCGGGCCGGCTCTTTCCATGGTGACCCAGGGCGGAGAAGAGGCCCAGGGGGAGGAGGCCATGGAAAGGGCCATCGCTCTGGTGAAGGCAGGAAAGGTGGTGATGGTGAAATCCATCGGCGGCTTTCAGCTGGTGTGCCGGGGAGACAGGGAGGAGGCGGTGCTTCGCCTGCGCCGCCTGAAACACCGGGAAGGGAAGCCCTTTGCCCTCATGGTCCATTCGTTAAAGGAAGCAGAAAAGCTCTGTTTCCTCACAGACCGGGACAGGAAGCTCCTCACCTCTCCGGCCTGTCCTATTGTGCTCTGCAGGCCGAGGAAGGAAATCAAAGCGGTGGCGGAAGGGGTGCCGCGGCTGGGGATATTCCTGCCGCCTTCTGCTTTCTATGATCTTTTAACCGACGGGGTCAAGGCGCCGCTGGTGGTGACCAGTGCCAATATGAGCGGCGAGCCTATCCTCTATAAAGATGAAGAGGCCCTTTCCTGGTTTAAGGCCCATGAAATCGATTTCCTCTTCACCAATAACCGTGACATCCTCCGCCCTGCCGATGACAGCGTGGTGAAGGCGGAAGAAAGCCACAGGGGCATGATCCGCCGCACCCGGGGATTTCTGCCGGAGCCTGCGGTGCAGGGAGCGAAAGAGGGGGCCCTTTTGGCTATGGGAGCGGACATGGAGCCCTCCTTCTGCCTTACCGCCCAGGGACGTTTGTATCCCGGGGAAATGCCCTGCGATTTGGAAAATGAATCTTCTGAGGAAGCGTTCCTTCATATGATAGAGGACTGGGAAAATATGCTGGGCATCCGGCCCGAGCGGATTGTGACGGACCTTCATCCCCGCTATATTTCTTCATTCCTGGGAGAGCGTCTTTCTGCGGACCGGGGGATTCCCCTCTGGAGAGTGCAGCATCATCACGCCCATGGTCTTTCCGTTATGGCGGAGCATGGACTCTCGGGAAAGGCGGCGGCCTTCGTCTTCGACGGCACCGGCTATGGCACTGACGGCACCATCTGGGGCGGGGAGATTCTTCTTCTGGAAGGAAATCAGATGGTGCGGGCCGGCCACCTGGATGCCATGCCTCTTCTGGGCGGCGATATTTCCATGAAACAGGCCTGGAAGACAGGACTGGCCAGTCTTGTTTATGCAGGCCTTCCGGCAGAGGATCACCGCTATGGGCTGGTGAAGGCAGCCCTGGTGGCCGGGGTGAATACCATCAGGGATTCCGCCATGGGACGGCTCTTTGACAGCGCCGCCACCCTTCTTCACCTGAAAGAAGAGAACCGTTTCAAAGGGGAATGTGCCATGGCCCTGGAGCAGGCGGCAGTGCAGGCCAAAAGGAAGGGAAAGACGGCCCTTCCCCTCCATCTGTCCCTGAAGGAAGAAAAGGGACAGCTCATCTGGCACAGGGAAGATCTCATTTCATCCCTTGTGGAAGCAGATGATACAATAGAGGAAGCAGCCCTGGGATTTCACCGGGCCATTGTAGACATGGTGGTGGAAAGCGCTCGCCTTCTGGGCGTGGAGCAGGTCATCCTCACCGGCGGCTGCTTCCATAACGGCATTTTATGGACAGAAACGAAAGAGGCTCTGACAAAAGAGCATTTCAAAGTATATGGTAATGAAAAAGTTCCCTGCGGCGACGGGGGTATTTCCCTGGGCCAGGCCTTCTACGGCCTCATGCAGGGATAAGGAGGACCTATGTGTGTAGCCTATCCGGGCAGAGTGGTAAGCATCATCGGCACCCATGGCATGGTGGATTTTTCCGGCACCGAAGTGCCGGTGAACCTTTCCATGGTACCTGCGAAAATCGGTGATTATGTGCTGGTTCATGCAGGCATGGCCATCCAGATCGTGGAAAAAAAGGAAGCTCATGACTGGATTGACCTGTTTAAAGAAATCGAGGAGCTGGCAAAGGAATGAGAGAAAAAGAACTGGCCCGCTTCCTATCCACCTATGACGGGCCGCCCCTTCGTCTGATGGAGGTCTGCGGCACCCACACCTCTTCCCTGTACAGGAGCGGTATCCGGCAGATTCTATCGCCGAAAATCACCCTTCTTTCCGGCCCCGGCTGCCCTGTGTGCGTGACGCCTACGGCTTATATCGACAAGCTGGTATCCTATGCCATGACCGAAGGATACAAGGTCCTGGCTTTTGGGGATCTTCTGGCGGTGCCGGGAAGCCGCCTGTCCCTGTCCGGCGCCCGGGACCGGGGCGGCAGGGTGGATTTCTTTTATAATCCTGAAGAAGGGCTGGCCATGGCGGCAAAAGACCGGCAGACCACCTACGTTCTGGCGGCAGTGGGCTTTGAAACTACGGCGCCGGTATGGGCGGATCTGGTGAAACGGGCCTATGACGAAAACATAGGGAATATCCGCTTCCTCACCGCTTTAAAAACTATGCCTGAGGCCATGAATATTCTGGCCAGGGACCTTCACATTGACGGTTTTCTCTGTCCCGGCCACGTGGCGGTGATTACAGGGAGCCGCCCCTTCCTTCATCTGGCGGAAACATCGGGGAAACCCATGGTGATCGGCGGATTTACACCGCCTCTTCTTCTTCGTGCCCTTTCCCGTCTGGTGCTGGAAGCCTCCCGGAAGAAAGGGGGCCTTTGGAATGAATACCCCTCGGTGGTACGGGAAGAAGGCAATCCAAAGGCCCTTTCCCTGATGCATGAAATCTTTGAAGCAGGAGACGCCGTCTGGCGGGGCCTCGGCACCATCAGAGGCTCGGGCCTTTATATTTCCGGAAAATATGAATTCCTGGACGCCGGCAGCCGGAACCTGACAGAAGACGTCATGCCCAAAGGCTGCTGCTGCGCCTCCGTGCTCACCGGCCGCATGGTGCCTCAAAACTGCCCCTGCTTCGGAAAAGCCTGTACCCCGGACCATCCGGTAGGGGCCTGCATGGTATCCGGCGAAGGGGCCTGCTCCATTACCTATCGGGGAGGTTAATATGAAAATCGAACTACGCCATGGTTCCGGCGGCGAAGAAACAGGCCGCCTCATCCATGAACTCTTTGAAAAATATTTTACAAATCCCATACTGGACCGTATGGAAGACGGCGCCGTCCTGCCGGTGATGAAGGGCCATCCCGTCCTTACCTCTGACAGCTTCGTGGTGGAGCCCCTCTTCTTTTCCGGCGGCGATATAGGGAAACTGTCCATCTGCGGCACCGTCAACGACCTGTCCTCCATGGGAGCCAGACCTCTCTACCTGACGGCCTCCTTCATTCTGGAAACAGGACTGGAAACGGAGACCCTGGAAAAAGTGGTTTCCTCCATGGCGGAAACGGCCAGAGAAGCAGGCGTTTCCATCGTAGCAGGAGACACCAAGGTTATTGAAGGCAAAGGGGGCCTCTATATCAATACTGCCGGCATCGGTGAAAGGGCGCCGGGCCTTGCCATTTCCGCCTCCGCCATGGAAGAAGGAGATGCCGTCATCCTCACCGGCACCATGGGCGACCACCATGGCACCATCCTCACCGCCCGGCTCCACATGAAGAGCAGCCTCAGAAGCGACTGTGCCCCTTTAAACGGGCTGGTGGAAAACCTTCTTCAGGAAGGCCTCACCATTCATACCATCCGGGACATTACCAGAGGCGGCCTGGCCACGGTGGCAGGCGAACTGGCGGAAGCCTCCGGCAAAGCCATGGAACTGATGGAAGATGAGATTCCGGTATCTGAAGAAATCCGAGAGCTCTCCGGCATTCTGGGCCTGGATCCCCTGACTATGGGAAACGAGGGAAAAATGATGATCATCCTTCCCGAAAAAGAAGCAGACCGGGCCCTTGCCATTTTACGCAGCCATCCCTATGGCAGACAGGCATCCCTGGCAGGCCGTATTACCAAAGGAGAAGGTGTCCACCTTATCACCGCCTACGGAGGAAAAAGAAAACTTCTGCCCCTCAGAGGAGAAGGACTGCCAAGAATATGTTAGGAAAGTGAGATGGTGGGGCCTGCGGCGAAGCCGCCACCACAACCCTTTGAACCTTCACACCGAAGGTGTGTCCCATGGCGGAGCCGCGCCCCTTTTTTTTTAACATGATGATAGGGGAACCCGCCGCCACCGTCATCTCGAGCGGAGGTATGTGCCGCTATGGGAGACAGAGGGAAACCGCTCCGATGATACGCTGAGTCGAGAGATCTCCTGCCTCATTGCTTCATGTACCATGGTGGAGTGAGATTTCTCCACTCCGCTTCGCTTCGGTCGAAATGACGATGGGGGCGCTCGCCAACACCGTCATCTCGAGCAGAGCCGCATGTCGGTATGGGGCAGATGGAAAACGCTTTGATGAAACTCTGAGTCGAGAGATCTCCCAACGTAATGCCGCCCGTACCATCAGAGGGGGAGATTTCTCCACTCCGCTTCGCTTCGGTCGAAATGACGAGAGGGGCGCTCGCCAATATCGTCATCTCGAGCGGGGGGATGCGCCGGTATGGGTGTTAGAGGGGAACCGCTTCGATGAAACTCTGAGTCGAGAGATCTCCCACCAGAAAGCCAATCCCGTAACGCTGACTTTATCATCTGCGGCGAAGCCGCCACAACAACCCTCGCGCCGAAGGTGCGTCAAACTTAAGAACCTTAAGAACCCTCGGGCCGGAGGCCCGTCCACCTTTTCCTTTACAGCCCTTCTATACAACCCGCGGCGCCAGCCGCACCCCTTTTTTTAATCTGCGGCGAAGCCGCCACAACAACCCTCGGGGCCAAAGGCCCCGTCAAACCTAAGAACCCTCCGGCCGCCAGACCGGTCCATCTTAAGAACCTTTCCTTCTGAACCCTATGAAAAAGACCGACCTGTGGCGGTCTTTTTCGTATGTCATATATGCAGTATGCTCTTGAAGGCTTTGATATAGTGCCTTGACACAGGTACCTTCTGCTTTTCATAGCTGGTCATGGTGAGAAGGAGGGTGCCGTTGTCCTGGGGCTGGATTTCATGAATCATGGAAAGATTCACAATGTATCCCTTATGGGTACGGAAGAAGCCCAAAGGAGTGAGGAGGCTTTCTATATCCCGGAGGGTCATCCTGGATTCCACGATGCCGCTGGTGGTGTAAAAGAGGGAGCGGTCCGATTTTTCCGTACATACCAGCACGATTTCTTCAGATGGGGAAATCATGAGGGTTTTATTTTTTGTCTGGATAGATACTTTCTGGGAAGTGACCCGCACTTCGCCGGGCACTATTTTCCCGCGCTGCAGGGCCAGACTGTCGGTGAGCCTTTCAATGATGCGGCGGATGCGATTTTCAGAATAGGGCTTCAGAATGTAGTCGAAGGCTTCCAGATCGAAGGCCTGCAGGGCAAATTGGCTGTAGCCTGTGGCGAATACGATTTTCAAGGGCAGGTCCATCTGGAGGATCTCCCTGGCGCATTCCAGACCGTTCATGATAGGCATTTCGATATCCAGAAAAAGGATGTCCACATTGGGGTGGGCCTTTAAAAACTGTAGGACCTCTCTGCCGTTGGCGCATTCTCCCACGATTTTCACGCCGGGAATGGCAGAAAGCTCATACTTCAATTCTCCTCTGGCCGGAAGCTCGTCATCAGCCACCAGCGTTTTGATTTCTTCCATAATATTCCTTTCTTATTTCTTTGTCGGCAGGACGATGGTTTTCGTAATGGCTCCTTCCTCGTCTGCCAGAGAGGCAGGGGCCTTTTCAATTTTGGGGATATTGGCAAATACAAGGGTGCCCCGGTTTTCCTTACTTACGATATGGAGGCCGCAGGCACTGCCGAAGAGGGACATGAGGCGCTGATGCACATTGATGAGGCCGATCTGGTCCCGCCGTTTGTGATCTATGAGAAGCCTCTTCCGTTTCTTGGCGGGAATGCCTACACCCGTATCCAGTACATAAATTTTGAAATACTTCGGATGCTCGATGAGGCCCACCTTGATTTTACCGCCTTCCGGCCGCTTGAAAATACCGTGGATCACCGCATTTTCCACCAGAGGCTGCAAGATCAGCGGCGGTACCTGGATATCATTCAGCTTATCCTTTGGGAAATCGTAGGTGATTTTCAGCCGGTCGCCGAACCGCGCCCGTTCCAGTTCCGTGTAGCATTCAATGACATGAAGCTCCTCCGACAGGGGAATGAGCTTGGAAGGATTGTTCAGACTGTGGCGGAAATAATCGGACAGGTACTGGATGAGCTTTCGGGCCGTATCAGGGTCGCTTCTCACATAGTAGCTGATGGTATTCAGCGTATTATAGAGGAAATGGGGATTGATCTGGGCCTGCAGCGCCCGGATTTCCGCTTCCGCCAGAAGATTTTCCTCCTCCTTCATGCGGTCGTATTCATAAATGGCTTCCATCACATGGCAGATGCCGTGCAGGAATTCGATACCCATCTTCGTGAACGTATCGCCCTTGCTTTTGGCGGCGATAATATATCCCACTGTCTCATTTTTGTAAGTTACCGGCAGTGTTATGAGATGGGGCATATCGGGCAGAGACTTCTGCAGCTTCAGAATGGCGATTTCCGCATCCCCCTGGGTCTCATCGGCTTCGGTTTTGTAATTGGTGCGGGTGTAGAACTGGTCCTTGTAGGAAATGGCCGTCCAGATGAGACTGGGCAGGGAAGAAGTCATAAGCTCTGCAATTTTGGAAATATTGGCATCGTTGAACCCGTCGTGCAGCGTGGCAAAAAGGGCAGCCACCGCATCGAAGGTATTCTTCGTGGTCTGGGTCTTTTCCGAATCCCGCTGGTGGATAAAGAACTCAATCACCATGTAGAAAAGAGAAACGGCAATGGTATTGGTTACGATGATAGGCAGGGACAGGGCAAAGAAATCCTCGGGATGGCTGATGGTCTGGGGAAAGGTGAGAAAGGCGTAAAACAGCCAGAAAAGGATTTCCAGCGTAAAGGCATCCAGAAAAGCCCACATCCACAGCTGGTGATGGTGCTTTTTCAGCCGCTTGGAAAGAAAGCCGGCCGCAATGCCCTGAATAATGGTGAGGCCCCCATGGATAAAGGCGGCATCGGTGGGAATAAAGAAGGCCCGATGGAAACCGGTGATAAGTCCCGTCACCGTACCCACCACTGGCCCGCCGATGAGGCCGGCCAGGATAATGCCTACCGCCCGGAAATTGATAATGCCTCCGCCGGCCCGCACATTCCAGTAGGTGCCGCAGATGGAAAGGACGGAAAAGAGCAGGATGAAAAACACCATATGCCGCCGGCTGAAATGCTTGGCGGAAATGGCTTCACGGAAAAAAGTGGTGCGGCAGATCAGAAGCAGGAGAAGAAGGAAAATGGAAATGCCGAACCATACATGCTGGATGCCGATAATCCAGGAAGAATTCATAGTATCATCCTTTCCATGGGAAAAGTGGGGAACTTCTGGTGATGGGTAAATGGGGAATTTTAGGGCCTGACCGGGGGAGTATCATTTGAGGCTCTTGCCGTACAGCACCCCCGCGCCGCTTCGTGGCCCTCTCCCCCTCAAGGGGGCGCAAGGTTCAGTGCTTTGTGCTCTCACCATCTCCAATGGAGCGGGGGGAAGCGGTACAATTCCTTGTTTCCCCTTGAGGGGAAATGCCGCGCAGCGGCAAAAGGGTGTACGAGGCTGCGTGTAGAGATGAAGCGCAAAGGCTGCCCTGACCGCCAGACGGCGGCCTGCCTGGATGGAGTATCATTTGAGGCTCTTGCCGTACAACACCCCCGCGCCACTTTGTGGCCCTCGCCCCCTCAAGATGAAGCATGGCGGGGATCTTACCATCAGAATAAGTCATCAAAAAAGAGCTGTGGAAAAATGATTACCATTTTTCCACAGCCCTTTCTGATGGCTTTCTATTTCTGATTACCAGTTTCTGAATTTAGCTGGCGGATTGTAGAGGCCGCCGGACCAGTCTACCAGGTCTTTCATGTTCTTGGCAGCCAGGAGGTCTCTGGTAGCGTCAGCAGGGTTAATGCCCAAGTCTTCCGGCAGTTTGACGATGCCTTCTTTGCGGAGTTTCTTTGTGATTTCCGGATCTTCCAGTTTGCCTACTTCGGTGTTTCCTGCCACGGCGCGGATAGCATCCATTCTTTCTTCCATGTTGTGGCACTTATGGAGATAAGCGATACCCACTTCAGAAACGATGTGGGTGAGGTCATCGGAGTAGATCATAATCGGTTCCAAATCCAGGTTGGCATTCTTTTTCAGTGCTACGGCGTCAAGCTGTTCTACGAAGCCCGGGAAGCCTTTGGCGGAGACGGTGGTAATCATCTGGACTACCAGTTTCTTGCCGCGGTTGGCATCGCCCATGAGTTCGAAGCGGTTAGCTACTTCTGCGCCTGCTTTCTGCCATGCCGGGGTGACATGACGACGGCCTTTGGCATCGCAGCCCATGTTCGGTGCGCCGCCGAAGCCTGCCACGTTGTTCTTGGTGGCGGTGGAGGAGTTGCCGTATTTATCGATCTGCATGGTGGAGCCGATGAACATGTCTGCTGCATAGTGGCCTGCTGCCTGGCAGAAGGCTCTGTTGGAGCGCATGGTGCCGTCCGGTCCGATGGCGAAGATGTCTGGACGGGCTTTGATGTATTCTTCCATGCCTACTTCGGAGCCGAAGGAGTAGACAGCCTGTACCCAGCCTGTTTCAATGGCAGGAATCAGGGTGGGGTGCGGGTTCAGTACCCAGTGGGTGCAGATCTTGCCCTTGAGTCCCAGGGATTCGCCGAAGGTGGGGAGAAGGAGTTCTACGGCAGCGGTATCGAAGCCTACGCCATGGTTCAGGACTTTCACGCCGTATTCAGCGTAAATGCCTTTGATGGCCATCATGGCTTTCATGATGCGGTCGTTTGTAATCTTAGCGGGGTCTCTGGTGAAGAGGGGGTTCAGCATGTAGGGGGTGGGGCTTTCGATAACGAAGTCTACCCAGTCAGCCGGAATATCCACGCGGGGCAGCTTATCTACCATTTTGTTGACCTGGAAAATCACGATGCCCTGGTTGAATTTCGTAGCTTCTACGATAGCTGGAGTATCTTCGGTGGAGAAGCCGGTGTAAATATTTCCGTCTTTATCAGCTGCATCGGCGCAGACCAGGGACACTCTGGGTACCAGGTCGATGAAGTAACGGGAGTACATTTCCAGATAGGTGTGGATAGCGCCCAGTTCGATGCCGTCGTTCTGTACCATCTGGGCCAGCCGTTTGCCCTGGCTGCCTGCATAAGCGAAGTCCAGCTTGCGGGCAATGCCTTTATCGAAAACATCCAGGTGTTCCGGAATGGAAAGGGTGGACTGAATCATGTGGAGGTCATGAACCTTGGCAGGATCCACTTCGCACAGTTTCTTAGCCAGGAAGTCTGCCTGTTTCTGGTTGTCCCCTTCGATGTTGACTTTGTCGCCGGGGCGAAGGACTGCTTCCAGCAGCTTTACTGTATCGGCAGGATCTACGATTTTGCCATGGGCATAGGGAGCGGCAGCAGCGATTCTTGCAGCGGTGTCGTCTCCTCTGGTATGCCAGTTTTTATTGCTTGGTTTGATTTCCAACATAATATCAATCCTTTCTTATGAAATGCGATAAGCAGAGTGATGACCTGCAGCACTTGGCTGGCAGGTTCTTTTTGATAATACTGGTTTTTTTATTATAATATAAGTCCTTTACTTTTGCAGGTGCAGGGCATTTCCTGGATGCCCCGCGCCTGAAAAAGGAAGGGAATCATTCCGGATCCGCCTCCTGTGAGAGATGGGCGCTGAAGGAAGGGGAATCTTTCAGCGCCCGGAGCGCTTCCCCGGAATGGGATAGTGAAGGAAAGGGGCTGCCGTAAAAGGAATCCCTCTTTCCTATGACCGACTCAGAAGAAGAGGGTAGTCAGGAAGTAGAATACCGAAGGGAAAAGGAGGCATCCCAGGCCGGTATAGAAGGTAGCGGTCATGGCTGCATAGGGAACCAGTTTTGGGTTGACAGCGGCCATGCCGGCTGCGGTGCCGGAGGTGGTGCCCATGATGCCGCCGAAAGCCATGGCGGACTGAGGATTATCAATGGACAGTGGTTTTGCCACAAAGGGGGTCACCACCATGACCAGTACCGATTTCACCACACCTGCTGCAATAGAGATAGCGATGACTTCAGAAGAAGCACCCAGAGCGGCTCCGGTAACCGGTCCCACTACGAAGGTTGCCACGCCGGCGCCAATGGTCACCAGGTCAACGGCGCTGGTGTATCCCAGAGGATAAGCCACTGCAATACCTGCCACCAGGCAGATGAATTCGCCGAAAAACAGGGACGCTACGCCGCGCCAGCCGATTTTCTTGATTTCACGAAGATCCGCACCGAATGCAGTGGACACGATGGCGAAATCTCTGAACATGGCGCCGCCCACCAGGCCCATGCCTGCAAAGAGAGGAATATCGGCAATACCCTTATTTCCTCCGGTGGTGACACCGCCGATGTAAGCTAGTACCAGGCCCAGGAAAATGGCAATAGCGCTGCCATGTACCCGGCCCTTGGTGAGGCCGCCCAGTTTATAGGCCACAAACATGATGATGCCCAGAAGCATAAAGGCGAAAATCATGCCGTTTTTAACAAATAACTTTGTAATCATTGCTGCCATATCCATGATTTTCCCTCCTTATTTGTGATCCTTGGCCAGTTCGCTGTCCGATACCGGAGCTTCCGCTTTCTTCCTTGCGAAGAAAGGAATAGCCAGAAAACCGATGACCACTGCCAGCACACCGCCCAGAACAGCCACCACGCCGCCGGAAAGAGCAGCTGCCACGTTCTGAATGGAGCTCATAGCCACAACGATGGGAATGTACATGGCACTCCAGAATTTAATGCCCTGTTCCTCCGGTGCCTTCATATAACCCTTCTGAATGGCCCAGGTGGAAATCAGGATGAGGAGCAGCATGGCGAAACCTACGCCGCCGATATTGGCCTTCACGCCCAGAAGCGCTCCCAGCACATCACCGATGAAATTGCCTGCCATATAGCAGCCGGCTAAAAGTGCAACACCGTAAACAACCATAATAACCCTTCCTTTCTTTGAAAAACGTCCGTTTCCGCCCCCCAGGGAGCTTCGCCTTTCAAAAAACTTGAACCCTGCAAGTCTCTATTTGTTATAATAAAAGCAAATAGGACTTATCAAAAATCCTTTGATTTCTTTCAGCCTTAGTATACCTGCTTTCGTTGATAAATTAAAAAATTATGAGCCCAGATGCAGAAAACGGGGGATAAGATGCAAATAAAATGTATTGATTGGATAATTAATAGTTTATAAGTTATCAATTTCTTGAAACATAAGGGATGTTGTCTATGATTTAAGAAATTTTCGCTGAACCTTGCGCCCCCTTGAGGTGGCAAGGGGACTTGATTCGCAGGGAGTCGAAAACGACTGAGAATCAAGTGACACGCTTCCCACCGGGGCGGAGAGGGCCACGAAGTGGCGCGGGGTGCTCTATGGCAAGAACCGCAAGTGGCATCCCCCAAAAGCAGGCCGCCGTTTGGCGGTCAGGGCAGCCTTTGCGTATCATCTCTACACGCGGCCTCGT
>ERZ506966.704-NODE-704-length-12891-cov-5.732315_pt1 | contig 12891 bp, 10 predicted proteins | sample MGYA00512892_ERZ506966 | MGnify/ENA metagenome assembly ERZ506966 | reverse complement strand
TGGAAGGCTGTGGAGCAGTTAAGGCAAGAGGGCTACGGTATTGAATCCGTCCCCAACCGGGGCTACCGCCTGACCCGCGTGACAGCGCGGCTCCGCCCTGAAGAATTAGCGGAGCAATTTCGGGACTGTCGGATTGGTCGGGAGCTGCTGTGCTTTGACACCATCGACTCCACTAACAACGAATTGAAACGGCGGGCGGTCAGTGGCTCCGTAGACGGAACGGTGATTCTGGCGGACCAGCAGACTGGTGGCCGGGGCCGCCGGGGACGGAGCTTTGTGTCCCCCGCCGGGAAGGGGCTGTATTTATCGGCGGCTCTCCGCCCCCGGTGCCCGCTCTCTGAAATCAGCACCCTGACAGCCTGGACCGCCGTGGCGCTTTGCGACGCGGTGGAGTCCGTCTGCGGCGTCCGCCCCGGCATCAAGTGGCCCAACGATCTGGTGCTGAACCGGAAAAAGCTCTGCGGCATCCTGACGGAGCTGGAATGGGAGGCGGAGAGCGGTGAATTCTCCTGCGTCATCATCGGCGCGGGGATCAACGTCAGTCAGGATGAAGCCGATTTTGGCCCGGAGGTGGCCCCCATCGCCATTTCTCTGGCACAGGCCCTCGGAATGGCCCCGGACCGGACGGAGCTGGCCGCCCGGGTGATCCGGTCGCTGAATGCGTTATATGATGACTTTCCCTCCCAAAACGCCGCCTATCTGGACCATTTTCGCCGGGACTGCCTGACGGTGGGCAATCCGATAAAGGTCATCTCCGGTGCAGGAGAGCGCATCGGCACCGCCACAGGTATTTCCGATGACTTTGGTCTGACCGTCCGCTGGGAGGACGGCTCCACGGAGACTCTGACCTCTGGAGAGGTCTCCGTCCGGGGACTGTATGACTATGTGTGATCCCGCCGAAGCGGGTTTTCCCCAGATTCAGCCTGTCCAGACAGAAAAAGCTCCCTGCTGAGGTTTTCTCAGCAGGGGGCTTTTTCATATCATGTTTGTAATAATCGCCGTCAGCCGCCGTAGAACATTCCTAACAGGTGGGCCAGATCCCCGGCCTCCAGATAGGTGATGCCATTGGCGATGAGGCAGGGGCCGGAAAGACTCTGCCGGTCAGCCGTGGCGGGACCGTGGGCCAGATCTGTGTCCGGGCAGATCTGGAAAACGATCTCGCCGCCGTCCTTCACCGTCACGCCAAACTCCTTATCCCAGGAGACGCTGTATCCGGCGGCTTCCGCCACCGCCCGGATGGGCACATACAGCCGTTCGTCCTTGTAGGGCCGCCGCAGAGCGGAGGGGAGAACGGTTGGCCTTCCGTTGACGCATAGATAACCGTCATTATAAAGGGATATGCCGCCTTTATATGCATAGGGAAACACCAGCACACGGCTGCCCTTCCCGCTGTCATCGGCCCACATCAGCACTCGGGTGCCGGGCAGCAGATCCTGATAGGTGACGCGGTTGCGGGTGAGATAGGGCGTGATCTGCGCATCCTCCCACACCTGATACGCCGTGCCGTCGGAAAGGGTGATATCCATGCCGCTGTAATGGGGAATTCCCGCCATGATAACAGTGGCGCGGACGATCACATCGTACTGAGGAACCTTGTAGTCCGCCGGGACATTCACCAGAAGCAGCTCCGGTGTGACCTGCGGGGGCAGGCTCATGGTCATGGCAGTCTGCGCCCCCAGCCACGCATAGACGGTGCTGCCGTCCTTGATGGACTTTGCATCTACCGGCTCGCCGCTGACGGCGTCCAGGATCATAACGCCCTCCGTCCACAGGATATAGTCCTCCGTTGGTTCTCCGGTGGACGTGCTCATCAGCAAGCCGCCGTCCTTCTGATGGGCAACGGTTCCCGAGATCACGGTATATTGAGGGTTCGGGACGTAGGCCCCCGCGCCGGTGGCGCTAGCGGCTGCCAGTGCAGGGACACAAAGCACGGCGGCGCATAGAGCCGCTGCGATCAGCTTCACAGAAAATTTCATAGATGATCTTCCTTTCTTTCGTCAGGGTCGGAGCCTCCGGAAGAATGCTCCGTTTGCCTGGATAGACGGAGGGCAGCCGGAAAAAGTTCCCGCCTTCCGCAAAAATCCCGCCGAAAAATTCAGTGGGACCTTTATCGCTCAACTCAGTCTATGACCCGGATAGCGGTGATGACCGGCTGCTGGTCCGCAGGGATGGTGCCGTTGCCGTCCGTAGGCTGTGCATCCTCGCACACAGCGTCCACCACGTCCATGCCGTCGGTCACATAGCCGAAGCAGGCATACTGGCCGTCAAGGAAAGTGCTGTCTGCGTGGCAGATGAAGAACTGGGAGCTGGCGCTGTCGGGGTTCTGGCTCCGGGCCATGGAAATGGCGCCCCGGGTGTGGGACAGCGTATTTTCCACGCCGTTGGAAGAAAACTCGCCCTTGATGGTGTTCTCAGAGCCGCCGGTGCCGTTGCCGTTGGGGTCGCCGCCCTGCATCATGAAACCGGCGATGATGCGGTGGAAGGTCAGGCCATCGTAAAACCCATCATTGGCCAGATCCATAAAGTTCTGCACGGTAATGGGGGCGGCGTCGCCGTCCAGCTCCACGGTGATAGTGCCGTAGTCCTGAATGTCGATCTCCGCGTGGTGGGTACCCACGCCCGCCGTCTCAGCCGCAGGCTTGTCGGCCTTGCTGTCGGTGATGGTGTCTGTATCGGTCTTGCCGCAGGCGGCCAGGCTCAACAGCAGCACGGCGGCCGCGCAGACAGCCAGTAATTTTTTCATAAGGTCCTCCTTTTCAAAACGCAGCCCGCCGAAGGTCATCCGGCGGGCTGTAAGGTGTGTTTACTTCTTGCCCTTCAGGGACTTCATGCGCTGCTCGTGGTTCAAAATGGCCTTGCGCATCCGCAGGCTCTTGGGAGTGACCTCCAACAGCTCGTCATCTGCCAGGAACTCCAGGCACTGCTCCAGGCTCATCTGGCGGGGAGGCACCAGACGCAGGGCGTCATCAGAGCCGGAAGCACGGGTGTTGGTCAGCTGCTTCTTACGGCAAGCGTTCACCACGATGTCCTCGCCCCGGTTGGCCACGCCGATGATCATACCCTCGTACACAGGGACACCGGCGCCGATGAACAGGGTGCCGCGCTCCTGCGCGTTGAACAGACCGTAGGTGATGGAGTCGCCGGTCTCGGTGGAGATCAGGCTGCCCATGCCGCGGCGGGAAATATCGCCCTTGTAAGGCGCATAGGAATCAAATACGGAAGCCATGATGCCCTCGCCCTTGGTGTCGGTGAGGAAGTCATTCCGGTAGCCGAAGAGACCGCGGGCGGGGATCAGGAACTCCAGCTTCATGCGGCTGCCCACAGGGGTCATCTCGATCAGGTCGCCCTTGCGGGAGCCCAGCTTCTCGATGACCGCGCCCACGCATTCGCTGGGCACGTCGGCCACCAGACGCTCAATGGGCTCGCACTTCTTGCCGTCGATGGTGCGGTACAGGACCCGGGGGGGAGACACCTGGAACTCGTAGCCCTCCCGGCGCATGGTCTCGATGAGGATGGACAGGCTCATTTCGCCGCGGCCTGCCACATTGAAGGCGTCGGTGGCGCCCTCAAGCTCCGTGACCCGCAGGGACACGTCCTTCAGCGTTTCCCGGAACAGGCGGTCCCGCAGCTGGCGGGAGGTGACGAACTTGCCCTCGCGGCCGGCGAAGGGGGAGTCGTTGACGGAGAAGGTCATCTCCATGGTGGGGGCGGAGATCTTCACAAAGGGCAGAGGCTCCACGCAGTCGGGGGCGCAGATGGTGTCGCCGATGGTGATGTCGCCGATGCCGGACATGGCGATGATGTTGCCGGCGGTGGCCTCGGTGATGGGCTGCTTGCCCAGGCCCTGGAATTCGTACATGGACACGGCCTTGGCCTTCTTGGCCGGGGCGTCGGGGTCGTGATAGTTGCACACGGCGATCTCCTGATTCTGCTTCAGGACGCCGCGCTCCACCCGGCCGATGGCGATGCGGCCCACGAACTCGTTATAGTCGATGGCGGACACCAGCATCTGGAAGGGCTGGTCCAGGTCCGCTTCGGGAGCGGGGATATAGCTGAGGATGGTGTCGAACAGAGGCTTGAGGTCCGTGCCCGGCACGTCGGGGGAGTAGGAGGCGATGCCCTGGCGGGCGGAGCAGAACAGCATGGGGGAATCCAGCTGCTCCGGGGTGGCGTCCAGGTCCAGCAGCAGCTCCAGCACCTCGTCGATGACCTCGTGAATGCGCTGGTCCGGGCGGTCGATCTTGTTGACCACCACGATGACCCGGTGACCCAGCTCCAGGGCGCGGCTGAGCACAAAGCGGGTCTGGGGCATGGGGCCCTCGGCGGCGTCCACCAGCAGGATAACGCCGTTGACCATCTTCAGGATGCGCTCCACCTCGCCGCCGAAGTCGGCATGGCCCGGGGTGTCCACAATGTTGATCTTGGTGTCGCCGTACTGGATGGCGGTGTTCTTGGCCAGGATGGTGATGCCCCGCTCACGCTCCAGATCGTTGGAGTCCATGACCCGCTCCACCGTCTCCTGGTTCTCGCGGTACACGCCGCCCTGCTTGAGCATCTGGTCCACCAGGGTGGTCTTGCCGTGGTCCACGTGGGCGATAATGGCTACGTTTCTCAGTTTTTCGTTCTGCAAAGGAAAAACCCCTTTCTTTTGGGTATAAAAATTCATGCACTGTGCGGCGCACCACGAAAACAGGCAAACTCTTCTGTGCATGAAGTTTTGTGCATCATTCCCGGTTGCCCCGAAGGGGCGAGGGAATGGCACATTCTATTTTTTGCTATGCTTTTGCATAGCAAATCTCTCAACCTTCACATTATATCCCCGGATTTTTCCGATTGCAAGAACTTTTTGTGAATTCAGGCTGTTTTTTAGGTTTTGCTTTTCCTTTGACCCGGGACGTGGTATAGTGAGGGGGAAAGGGGGCGTTTGTATGGACCAGGAGACGCTGCGACGGAAATTGGCAGAGCACCGGCCGTCCTTGCAGCAGGCGCGGGGTGAATTTGCCGTGCTGGTGCCGCTGGTGGAGGGGCCGGAGGGGCTGAGCCTTCTGTATGAGGTGCGCCCGGCGAAGCTGCACCACCACAGCGGGGAGGTGTGCTTCCCCGGCGGACGGATGGAGCCTGGAGAGACGCCCCGGCAGTGCGCCCTGCGGGAGACCCGGGAGGAGCTGGGGATCCCGGCAGAGCGGATCGAGCTTCTGGGGGACCTGGACTTTCTTTACCTTCGGTCCGAGGGGCTCATGTACCCGGTGCTGGCCCGGCTGGATCCGGCGGCGCCTCTGCGCCCCAGTCCCGACGAGGTGCGGGACACATTCACGGTGCCCCTGTCCTTTCTGCGGGCTCACCCGCCCGCGATCTACCGCTACCCCCTGCGGCCGGAGATTGCGGCGGACTTTCCCTATGACAAGGTGGGCGCGGCGGCGGACTATCCCTGGCAGGCCGGGCACATGGAGGTGCCGGTATACGAGGGGCTTCCGTATCCCCTGTGGGGGCTGACGGCCCGGATCACCTGGTGGCTGCTGGAGCGGTATGGGGACATATTGACAGGTATGTTATAATGTAACATGGCTGATTATATAGAAAAAAGAGGAAACTGCTATGGAATTTACACAGGGCGCGCCCTTTGACAGCTTTGGCCTGTCCGAGGCCACCATGCGCGCCATACGGAACAAAGGATACGAGATCAGCACCCCCGTTCAAGCCGGGTGCATCCCCCCCATGCTGGCGGGAAAGGATGTGATCGCCAAGGCCCCCACCGGCACCGGCAAGACCATGGCCTTCGGCATCCCCATCATCGAGCGCATCGACCCGGACAGTGAGGACGTGCAGGCGGTGATCCTGGCCCCCACCCGGGAGCTGGCCATGCAGATCACCGACGAAATGCGCCAGATCGCCGTGTGCCATGAGGGGGTCCGCCTGGTGTGCCTCTACGGCGGACAGCCCATTGCCAAGCAGATCAACGCCCTGAAGCGGCGGCCCCAGATCGTGGTGGCCACGCCGGGCCGCCTGTCCGACCACATGAAGCGCCGCACCGTAACCCTGGGTCAGGTGCAGACCGTGGTGCTGGACGAGGCGGACCGGATGCTGGACATGGGCTTTATCCACGATGTGACCCGCATTCTGGACAAGATCCCCCACCGGAGGAATCTGGGGATGTTCTCCGCCACCATCTCCCGGGAGGTCATGGACATTTCCTGGGTGTATCAGCGGGACCCGGAGGAGATCACCGTGCAGGCCACCCGGGAAAATAAGCCGGACATCCTGCAATACCGCATCGAGGTGCCGTCGGACAAGAAGGTGGACGCCATTGCCGCCATCATCCGGGCCCAGCAGCTGGACCGGGTCATCTGCTTCTGCAACACCAAGGGCTCCACGGAGCGGCTGACAAAATTTTTGCAGCTGCGGGGACTGGACGCCCAATGCATCCACGGCGACATTCCCCAGCGCAAGCGGGAGGAGGTCATGGCCCGGTTCCGGGACGGGGAGCTTCATGTGTTCGTGGCCACGGACGTGGCCAGCCGGGGCATCGACGTGGACGACGTGGACGCGGTGTTCAACTTCGAGGTGCCGGAGGAGAACGAGTATTATATCCATCGCATCGGCCGCACCGGCCGGGCCAGGAAGCACGGCGTGGCATATACCCTGCTGTCGGACTTCCCGTCCCGCATGCGGCTGGACGATATCGCCCGCAACACCCGCAGCCAGATCATCCCCGCCGTTCTGGGCGAGGACGGCCAGGTGACGCCGGCGGAAAACAAATCCAAGTAAGGAGCGTGGCCCCTATGAAACGACGGATACGGTGGACGGCCCTGGTGCTGGTGGTATGCCTGCTGGCCCTGACCGGCTGCGCACAGCAGCGGGACACCATGACCCTGCGGGTGTGTCTGGACAGCGCGCCCGCCACCCTGGACCCTGCTATGGCGGCCACCGACGCCGAGCGCACGGTGGTGTCCCATTTGTTTGAGAATCTGATGAAGCTCTCCCGGGGGGAGAACGGCAGCATCCAGGCCGCTCCCGCCGTGGCCAAGTCCTATGCCGTGGAGGATAACCTGGACGGCACGGAGACGTATACCTTTACCCTGCGGCAGAATGCCCGGTGGTCCGACGGCAAGGCCGTTACCGCCCACGACTTTGTTTACGCCTGGCAGCGGCTGGCGGATCCGGCCACGGGCTCGCCTCACGCGGCGCTGCTGGATATGGTGGCGGGGTACAGTCAGGCCCGGGAAAAGCAGGACGGAAGTCTTTTGCAGGTGTCCGCCCCGGACGACTTCACCTTTGTGGTGCAGCTGTCGTATAAGTGCGCCTATTTCCTGACGGACGTGTGCGCCGCCAGCGCCACCATGCCGGTGCGCAGCGATGCGGCGGAGCAGGAGGACTGGTCCCTGCACTCCGAGACGCTGCTGACCGACGGGCCCTATCGGGCCACCGCCTGGGAGGAAACAGGGCTGACGGCCCTGGCCGCCGACGGGTATTATGACGCCCGCCGTCTGGGGCCGGACGTGCTGGAGTTCCGGTTTGAGACGGACGGCCAGAAGCGGGCGGAGCTGGTGGAGCACGGCGACGTGGACTTTGCCATGAACCTGCCGGAGGGCGACACCTCCGATTCCTATCCCCAGACCACGGTGCTGCTGCTGAACCAGCGGGCCGAGAGCCTGGAGAACGAATCCCTGCGCCGGGCCCTGAGTCTGGTCATCGACCGCAGCGCGCTGGTGGAGGGCCTGTCCTGCGACGCAGCGGAGGGCATTGTGCCCCCGGGCCTGCGCAATACCATGGGCGGCGATTTCCGCACGGAGAGCGGCAGCCTGGTGGACAACGCCCCCGATAACTACAAGGCTCTGTGCCAGCAGGCCAAGACCCTGCTGGAGGAGGCAGGCGGCGTAAAGGCCGTGGGGCAGATCACCCTTTTGTACGATACCTCGGACGAGACGGCGGCCAATACCGCCATGGCCGTCCGGGACGCCTGGAAGCACCAGCTGGGGATCATCGCCGTTATGCGCGGCGCCACGGCCCAGGAGCTGGCGGAGGCTGTGAACCGGGGCGAATACATCGTGGCGCTGACGACCCTGACCGCTGACCGGGGCGATGCGTCCGGTCTGCTGTCCTGGTGGCAGAGCGGCAGCAGCTTCCACTCCACCGCCTATGTCATGCTGCTGCGGGCAGCGGAGGCCTCGGGCCGGGTGGAAGTCCGGGACGCCTATCTGGAGGACGCGGAGCGGATGCTGGTGGAGGACGGCTGGGTCATTCCCCTGTACTATCCCCATCGCCACAGCGGCCTGGGCCAGCACCTGACGGCTCCCCTGTACGACGGCACCGGGGTGTATCTGTTCTCCGGCGTGGTGCAGCAGACGCCGCAGTAAATCACAGGATTCGGGAGGAAGCACCATGAAAGAGACTGTTTTGCTTACCGGCGGAGCCGGGTTCATCGGCTCTCACATTGCCGTGGAGCTTTTGCAGCGGGACTATAACGTGGTCATTGCCGACGACCTGTCCAATGCCCGCCCGGACGTGCCGGAGCGCATCCGGCAGATCACGGGCCGGGCCCCGGCGTTCTATCGCATGGACGCGGCGGACCGTCCGGCTCTGGACCGGGTGTTCCGGGAGCATCCCATTGCCGCCGCCGTCCATCTGGCGGGATACAAGGCCGTGGGCGAGTCGGTGCAGAAGCCCCTGGCCTATTACCGGAACAACCTGGACACCACCCTGGCCCTGCTGGACGTGATGGCGGACCACGGGGTACACCGGCTGATCTTCAGCTCGTCGGCCACGGTGTACGGCGACGCTCCGGCTCCCTGCCGGGAGGATATGCCCACCGGCGGCTGCACCAATCCCTATGCCTGGACCAAGCTGATGATCGAGCAGATCCTGCGGGATGCGGCCAAGGCCGATCCGGCCCTGTCCGCCGTGTGCCTGCGGTATTTTAACCCCGTGGGAGCCCACGAAAGCGGCCTTATCGGGGAGCTGCCCAACGGCATTCCCAACAACCTGATGCCCTACATCACCCAGACCGCCGCCGGTATCCGGCCGGAGCTGACGGTGTTCGGCAACGACTATCCCACTCCCGACGGCACCGGCGTCCGGGACTATATCCACGTGGTGGATCTGGCCCGGGGCCATGTGGCGGCGCTGGAGTTTTCCCGGACCAGCCCGGGCTGGGAGGCCATCAACCTGGGCACCGGTCGGGGCAGCAGCGTGCTGGAGATCGTGGAGACGTTTCAGCGGGTCAACGGCGTGGCGGTGCCTTACCGCATCGGCCCCCGGCGGGCCGGGGATCTGCCCACCTGCTATGCCGCCACGGACAAGGCGGCGCGGCTGCTGCACTGGCACGCGGAAAAGGACCTGGCCGACATGTGCCGGGACGCCTGGCGCTGGCAGCAGAGCCAGAATCAATAACGCACACACAATTCCGGGCCGGTATGGGCGCTGCCTGTTCCGGCCCGCAGCATTCGCAAAAGGAGATTTTTCATGATGCCTATCCGTTCCAGGGCCGCAGCGGCGGCCGTGCATATCCTTACTGCCCTGTGCGCCGCTGTGGGCGTGGTTCTGCAATGCGGCTTTATCGGCGGGAAGCTGAACCTGGCCGTCCTGCAATACTTCACGCTGATGAGCAACATCCTATGCGCCGTGTACTTCACCGGCGCCGCCGTGCATACCCTGCGCCGGGGCGGCACCTGGCTGCCGGTGTGCAAGGGGGCCCTGGTGATGGCCATGGCCATCACGGGCATCACCTTCCATCTGGTGCTGGCCGCCGGGGACTTCAGCATGGGCCCCACCCAGCTGATCACCAACCATCTGCTGCACACCGCCGCCCCTCTGCTGACGGTGCTGGATTGGCTGCTGTTCGACGAAAAGGGCCGGTACCGCTGGTTTGAGCCGTTCCTGTGGGGCATTTTCCCGTCGGCGTACTTTGTATACACCATGATACGGGCCCGGGTCAGCAGCTTCCGGTTCTATAACGGCTCACCGTATCCCTATGCCTTCATGGACGTGGACGCCCTGGGCTGGGGCAAGGTGCTGCTGATCTTCCTGGGCATGGCGGCGGCGTTTCTGGCCTTCGGCTATGTGCTGGTGTGGCTGGATCATCTGCTGGCCCGGCGGCGGCGGGCATGACAGGCCGGCGGAACCCGGCCCGGGACATGGAGGCCGCCCGGGACATTGCCCGGCAGGCGGCGTCCCTGGGGGGCGCGGCATACTATGTGGGCGGCTTCGTCCGGGACCGGCTGCTGGGCCGGGAGAACACCGACGTGGACATCGAGGTCCACGGCGTCACCTCCCGGCAGCTGGCGGAGATATTGGACGGTATGGGAGGCCGCCTGGAGATGGGGGCCAGCTTCGGCATTTACGGCCTGAAGGGCTATGGCCTGGACATTGCCATGCCCCGGCGGGAGCGGGCCACAGGCCGGGGCCACCGGGATTTCCAGGTCAGCGTGGACCCGTTTCTGGGCACGGAGCAGGCCGCCAGGCGGCGGGATTTCACCGTGAACGCTCTGATGGAAAACGTGCTGACGGGGCAGGTACTGGACCACTTCCACGGACTGGACGATCTGTGCCGGGGTATTCTGCGCCATGTGGACAGCCGGGCGTTTCCGGAGGACCCGCTGCGGGTGCTGCGGGGAGCCCAGTTCGCGGCCCGGTTCCGGTTCGCCGTGGCCCCGGAAACCGTGGCTCTGTGCCGGGATATCGACCTGGCCGCCCTGCCGCCGGAGCGGGTGGAGGGAGAGCTGTGCAAGGCGCTTTTGCAGGCGGATCGCCCCTCGCTGTTTTTTGAGACGCTGCGGGACATGGGACAGCTGTCCCCTTGGTTTCCGGAGGTGGAGGCCCTGATCGGCGTTCCCCAGGAGCCGGGCTTCCATCAGGAGGGCGACGTGTGGAACCACACCATGCTGGTGCTGGACCAGGCGGCGGCCCTGCGGAGCCGGGCACGGCGGCCCTTTGCCTTTATGCTGGCGGCCCTGACCCACGACCTGGGCAAGACCGTCACCACACAGCGGGTCCGGGGACGCATCCACGCCTACGCCCATGAGACGGCGGGGGTCCCCCTGGCGGAGGCTTTGCTGCGGCGGATCGTGGGAGAGAAGGCGGTGACGGCCTATGTATTGAACATGGTGGAGCTGCACATGAAGCCCAACGCCCTGGTGGGAGCCGATGCGTCGGTGAAGGCCAGCAACCGGATGTTTGACCGGTCCGTGGAGCCGGAGGATCTGATCCTGCTGGCCGCGGCGGACGGCCGGGGCACCCGGGGCCGCTGGCCCTGGGAGGATACGGAGCCGTGGCTGCGGCAGCGGCTGGCCCTGTATCGGGAGATCATGGCCCGGCCCCAGGTCACCGGGGCGGAGCTGATCGCCGCCGGATTGACGCCGGACAGCCGGTTCCGGGAGCTGCTGGACTATGCCCACAAGCTGCACCTGGCGGGTATCCCCCACGACAGCGCCCTGAAGCAGACCCTGGCCTACGCCCGGAAGCGGAAATAACCGCACGGCATTTTTTAGCTTGCAAACGGGATGCTCCTGTGGCATGATAGACGAGAAGCAGTGTATCATGCCACAGGAGGTATTTTTATGCATATCACCGTTATCGGATGCGGGCGCTGGGGCTCGCTGATCGCCTGGTATCTGGACCGCACCGGCCACCGGGTCACGCTGTACGGCCGCCCGGGCTCCCGGCACATGCAGCGGTTTCTTGCCACCCGGCAGAATGACCTGCTGACCCTGCCGGAGTCCATTGCCCTGTCCACGGACCTGGCCTGCGTCCGGCAGGCGGAGACGGTGGTGATCTCCATCGGCTCCCAGGGGCTCCAGGGCCTCATGGACCAGCTGAAGTCTCTGTCCCTCCGGGACAGGATCTTCGTTCTGTGCATGAAGGGCCTGGAGCAGGGCACGGGCCGCCGCCTGAGCCAGATCGCCGAGGAGAATCTGGACCCCTCCAACGCCGTGGCGGTGTGGCTGGGGCCCGGCCACGTCCAGGAGTTTTACCGGGGCATCCCCAACTGCATGGTCATCGACAGCCGCCGGGAGGACGTGAAGCGCCGCCTGGTGCAGTCGTTTTCCAGCGACCTGATCCGGTTTTACTATGGCGACGATCTCATCGGCAACGAGGTGGGAGCCGCCGCCAAGAACGTGGTGGGCATTGCCGCAGGCTTTCTGGACGGCAAGGGACTGTCCAGCCTGAAGGGGGCCCTGATGAGCCGGGGCACCCGGGAGGTGGCGCGGCTGATCCAGGCCATGGGCGGCAGCCAGTTGTCGGCCTATGGCCTGTGCCACCTGGGGGACTATGAGGCCACGGTGTTCTCCCGGTACAGCCACAACCGGCAGTTCGGCGAGTCCTTCATCCGGGGCGAGACGTATACGGACCTGGCGGAGGGATACTATACCGTGGAGGCGCTGGTGCTGCTGGGACAGCGGTACGGCGTGGAGCTGCCCATCTGCCAGGCGGTGCACCGCGTTCTCTATTGCGGCGCGGACCCCATGCAGGAGCTGCGGGCGCTGCTGGACCGGAATCTGACCCGGGAATTCGGGGAATGAAGCAAAGGGCCAAGGCCAACCGATCCCGGATGGGCCTTGACCCTTTGTTTTTTTTATTTTATAATGACGCAGTGCGGGCTGCAAAATTTACCAAGGTCCGACAGCGCATATTCGCGGACGCAGCGGCACAAGCTATGGCTGCGATACCCGAACAGCGGTTTTCGCTGAAAACGCAAGAAAGGAGAACGCAATCATGTCTACCAAGAATACCAACAAGCTGAACGTGCCCCAGGCCCGTGCCGCCATGGATAAGTTCAAGATGGAGGCTGCCAGCGAGGTGGGCGTCAACCTGAAGGAAGGCTACAACGGCGACCTGACCTCCCGCGAGGCCGGTTCCGTGGGCGGCCAGATGGTCAAGAAGATGATCGAGTCCTAC
>ERZ506966.684-NODE-684-length-13349-cov-3.906198_pt1 | contig 13349 bp, 10 predicted proteins | sample MGYA00512892_ERZ506966 | MGnify/ENA metagenome assembly ERZ506966 | reverse complement strand
CCGACCGATGAGCTTGGAAGAAAACGCCGCATGACACAGTTTATTTTACGTCTCCCCAATAGTCTGGATATAATCGTTCGGGAAATCGGTAGCCGTCACGTTGTTACCCTTATAAGTTTCTTTCTGTGCAGACTGCACCAGTACGAGGTTCAGGGAATGATCCTCATTAATGGTTGTATTGTAATTTACCTTATTTTCTATCAACCAGTTGAAGTAGAATCCGGAAGAGCTGTAAGCTATGGGATTGGACTTCGTGTCATAATACTTCTGTCCCAGCAGCGGCAACTCCGACGAGCGATACGTATCGTTGTGCGAACCGTAATAATCCCCGCCGAAAGAAATGTTATAGGTCAGTCCTTTAAAGAACTCTATTTCCGCAAATACCTTTCCGACAATCGCCATGCGGTCCACAACATCCGATTGCAGGTTTGCCATTGCAACGGGGTTCAATATGGCGTTATGCTGATAATCGTTCCCGATTCTCCAGTAACCGTTTCCCTGATAATTATAGCTTCCGTCGGCATTATACACAGGCCATACGGGCGGCATCATCAGTGCAGACTGTACAACGCCACCTGCTCCCGATGCATCTACACGATTGGAAGTTGAATAAGACGGAGAGAAATTAACTCCAAACTTGAATTTCTTATACTGTCCGTCAAGATTCATACGCATGCTGTATTTCTTGAAATCGGAATTGATAACGACACCCTCCTTATCGTAATAATTGGCCGATACGAAATAGCCGACCGTTTTTCCACGTCCTGAAACAGAGATATTATGGCTTTGCGTACCGGCAGTACGGAAAATGGCATCCTGCCAATCAGTGTCCGTCAGTCCGCGGTCACCGTTCAGATAAGGAAACAGTTCGGTAGGGATACGTTCCCAAGAGTTGGGACGCATGCCGTTCGGATCGTCGGGCGAAGCTCCCGGATTGGCATCCAGATAGGCATTATCGTGACCGTCCTTGGCAAACTCCGCAAACTGGTAAGCGTTCATCATATCAAGTTTCTTCGATACATTCTGTATGCCGTAATAGCCGTCATACTGTATCTTCACTTTTTCCGACTGCCCCTGTTTGGTCGTAATAATAATAACGCCATTGGAACCGCGGCTACCATAGATAGCGGCAGAAGAAGCGTCTTTCAACACTTCTACCGACTCAATGTCGTTGTTGTTGAGATTGGCAAAGCCACGTTCCACCGGCACGCCGTCTATGATATAAAGCGGATCGCTACCGGCATTGACGGTACTGATGCCACGCACGCGGATACTTACATTCCCTTCCGGATCACCGCTTGGAGTAGTCACCTGTACACCCGGCATCTTTCCTGCCAATGCCTGGCGGAAATCCGAAGCAGATGTCTTGGCTATATCCTCCGCTTTCACCGAAGATATGGAAGTGGACACATCGCTCTTCTTCTGGACGCCATAGCCCACGACCACCACTTCTTCCAGCAGTTCACTATCCTCTTTCAGGGTTATGTTGGCGAGCGCTTTGTCTCCGGCCGAGAAAGTTCGTGTTTTATAACCGATAAATGAGATAACAACTTCCGCTTTTTCGGGAACACCCATCAAGGTATATTCTCCGTCAACATTTGTAATCGTTCCCAAAGAAGTTCCTTTTACGGCAATGCTCGCACCTATTACGGGCTCTCCTTTCTCGTCGACGATTACGCCGGAAATCTTTTTCACCTTCCCGCTTTGGTGCGTGGCTTCCGAAGCGGCTTTTGCTTTCAGGTAGACTTTCTTCCCGCTTATCTCGTAAGTGACACCCATGCCCGCCAGTAATCTGTCAAGCACATGGGCAAGTTCTTCTTCATCAGCCCGGACAGTTACAAGTTTATCGGGATTCACCGTCGGACGACTGTATGCCACCGTCAGTCCGGTCTGTTGGGTAATGGCATCAAAGACCTTCGCCAGTTTCACCTGCCGGAAATCCATTGAAACCTTTTGAGCAGTGGCTGTGATACAAGCCATAGAGCTTAAAAGCAGAACAAGCAGAATCTTGTGTTTCATAACTTTAATTTTAGATTAGCAATAGTATAAAATTCTCTTTATACTAAGTAGACACACAAGACTCCCGAACGGGTGAGAGAAAATCTATCTTTTTTCTAAAAAATTATTTAGTGGTGACAGTCACTTCCTTTTCGACTTCGTCATAGCGGAAGTGCAGCGGAGCAATCTTCTCCAAATCGCGCAAAACTTTTTCAAGAAGTGTATTTTCAGAAGTCAGCGTGAAATATACATTCCAAGCGTCTTGGTTCTCCACTTTAAAGTTTACATTGTACCAACGGTGCAGCACTTTGATAACCTCCGCCAGAGGAGCGTCTTTGAAAGCGATCACATTTGTTTTCCATAAAGAGGAAAAGCGGGTGTCGCTGTTTCGGGAAATGGTGCAGCGGTCGTCGTCGCGACTATAAACCAACCTTTCACCGGGCCGCACCGGATATTTCTTGTCCGAAGGAAGCATGAGATTGATATGCCCCTCATCCAGACATACGGTAATATCCTTATTATCAGGATAGGCATTGACATCAAACGAAGTTCCCAATACATGGATGGCGGGCCCGTTCAGATTGACGATGAAAGGACGGGCAGGATTCTTGGACACCACAAAATAGGCTTCACCTTCCAAATAGACCTCACGACTGGAAAGAGCAAACTTCTTGGGATACTTCAAGCGGGAATCCGAATTGATATATACGCGTGTACCGTCCTGAAACATCATTTGCAGACGCTCGCCCTTCGCCACATAGATTTCTTCGTAGCCGGAGCCGCCAAACAAGTCCACCCGCTTGTCCAACTGCACAACCAAGCCTGCCAGCACAACAAACGGTATCAATACCGCAGCCACCCGGAAAACTATCCGGCGGACACGCTTCCTACGGATATTCCTGCGGATGCGGGCAAACAACTCATCTGACGCTATCTCGTGGTCCACGTAAAGTTCTTCATAACCAAGTTTCACCTGCTCCACGTCGCAATCCATGCTTCGGGACAAATAGTCCGTTCCTTCATCCGTAGCAAACCATTGCGCCACGAGACGGGCTGTTTCAGGAGTAGATGTTCCGGCAAGTACTTCCCGTATCTGTTCTTCGGTGGGTTTATTCATCATCTTATTATCCATAGTATAAAAAGGACACTTAAATACTTCAACAGGGTGAGATATGTAACAAATATTAGCAATTTATGCAGATGTGCACGCAACAGTTTCAACGCCTCCGAGTAATGGGTTTTGATTGTATTGACGGAGAGCTGCATACGTTCGGCTATTTCCGGGTTGGTAAGTTCGTCGCGCACTTTCATCAGGCAGATTTCACGCTTTTGGGGCGGCAACTTGTCCAAGGCCTTATAGAACAGCGACATCATTTCTTTCTTCTCCAGATTCTCTATCAGTGTATCTTCATACTCGGGGATGCTCTGCGCTATCTCATAATTCTTGGCAATTGCATTGTTCTCATTACGGATTACGTTCAGAATATGATTCTTCGTCATCGTCACGAGGTAATTCTTCAGGCTGATGCCTACGCGAAGCTCCGAACGGAACTCCCAGAAACGCGTAAAGACATGCTGCACCGCATCCTCCGCCATAGCCTTGTCCATCAGGTAGCGATAGGCCAGCACATAAAGCAGTTTGTGGTACTTATTATAGACCACAGTGAATGCTTCCACATCTCCCCGCTCTACCTTGGCGAAAAGAGTTTCATCATCCATATCCGGTGTCAGTGAAACAAACAAGGACATCAGCAGTTGCTTTTAAGGTTACAATAACGGGTCAAATATAGGTATTTATAGATTGAGTAGTGCACAAAAGGATAAAAAAATGAATTCCATCCGTCACGCTGTTATGGAGCATATCGGAAGATGCGGCAACTACTTCTACAAGGCGAACAAAACAGGGAGTGTATTACCACCCTATCTTATCAAGACCGGCAGCGGTATACCAAGCGGTAGAACGGTATGCGGCCATAGCGGCTGGAGCGCTTTCCATTGGAATGTAATGAGTTACGCCGCAAGTCGTTTCTTGGGGAACAGGAAACATCGCGTGTATCATACCCGAATAGTTCTTGGGGGTAGCTCTCCAATAGACAATTGCTTTATCGGCGGCAGAAGTCCATGCCGTTACATCAGAAGACAGGCGTTCCATCAACTGTTTCATATCATAATATCCCACATAGTTTTTACTGTACTTGCTTCGCAGGTCATAATTATAGATCTCGCCGACATTCAGTTCATTCTTCGCTATTGTTTGTTTCGTCACAGAAGCCAACTCATCCAAAGCCGCACAATCTATAACGGAAATAGCAACCCCACCTGTCCAAGTCATAGAGGGACTAACTCCGGTATACAACTTCTCATAAGGTTCATAATACGCTTTTCCTATCTCCACACCCACATTGGTTCCCTTGAACATAGCCGGCACAACCGACTCATAAGGTGCGCCGGGTCCCGGTATTTCCGTAGGTGAACCGATTACATAATCTGTGCAATTACGCAGTTCGTAAGCCACCTCTACCGTCTGTCCGAAACAGGCATCGAACAGGATAAAATCGAAGCGGGGGAATTCGCTTAATATGGCGGCAATATCGGATATATTCAAATAAGTAGTGCCGCCGGTAGTGTCCTCTCCTACCCAACGGGTAGAAGCTTGCTTTGCAAGAGGCAAAGGATTGGGGATCCAGCCCTCGCCATGAGACCAAAGCACCAGACCGTAACTTTCCGCAGGATATTCAGTAAAAGCGCGCTTAAGAACCTCTTGCATCACAGCAGGATCAGTAGAGACTTGCTCCTTATATTCCTTTACAGTCTCTTTTACCACATTTCCATTTTTATCCTTCGACAAACGATAGAGCGTAGGAAACTTATAAGACTGGGAACCCTCCCGGCTCGCGTCATCCACATAAACCAAAAGATTGTACAGCGAAGCATCGACAGCCTCCATTCCTTTCATCATTTCATCAATATCAATTGATGCAAAACCCGACAAGCTGTTATCCGCCATTATATAGGCCAATACTGTTCGTGTAACTTTCTCTGCCGGTACAGGATCGTCGTCCTGATTACAAGCTGTAAATATCAAAAGGAAAGATATGCACAACAGGGTATAAAGTTTCAGTCTCATAGTCATTCGTATAATCCGGATTTAAAATTACTCTTCCGGTTTCTTAAAACTAAACTTATCCGGCGCAATAGTCTGCAGCGCCATTGTACCCTTCTTATACTTTGCTTTCACTTTAACAGCTTCCTTTTCCAGCTTCTTTTTACTCTCACTAAAATAGATCATACAAGTATAATCGGGTTTCTTCAAGTCATATTCCAGATAGTTTTTCAACTGATAGCTGTACAGGTCGCGCTTGGGCAGAAAGCCGTTCTTGTCCAATGCCGTACTGTCCAATACCTGGATTTCCGTACAGTACACCACCGAATCGTTGAAGGAAGCCGCTATGCCAAAAGCATAAACAGGCTTATGACTTTTCATTGTAAATGCCGTACATAAAGTAAATACGAGCATCACTGCAAATACTATTTTTACGTGTTTCATAACTTCTATTGGTTTATTTTATTGGGGCAAAGATAGTGTAAACCGAAAGCAGAACAAAATAAGCCCGCTTATTTTTTATGCAGAAATGCCTCTTATCTCACTTAAAGATAGAAAAAAACCGGCTGTCCATGTCGGACAAACCGGTTTTCTTAATTTCTTTTATTTGTCAGAAACTGATATTCTTATTTATCCCAAATAAGATTTGAGCAATTTGCTACGATTACTTTGTCTTAATCTTCTGATTGCTTTTTCTTTAATCTGGCGGACACGCTCACGTGTGAGACCGAATTTGTCGCCAATTTCCTCTAATGTCATTTCCTGCTGTCCGATACCGAAAAACATCTGTATGATTTCTTTTTCCCTATCGGTTAACGTAGAAAGAGCTCTATCAATTTCCCTCGCAAGAGACTCGTTCACCAAAGAGCGGTCGGCCATAGGAGAGTCGTCATTGACCAGCACATCAAGCAAGCTGTTATCTTCTCCTTCAACGAAAGGTGCGTCCACCGAAATATGACGGCCGGAAACCTTCAGCGTATCAGAGATTTTATCAACAGGGATTTCCAGTTCATCGGCAAGTTCCTCGGGAGACGGACGGCGTTCGTTTTCCTGCTCGAACTTAGAGAAAGCCTTACTGATTTTATTCAGTGAACCTACCTGATTCAAAGGAAGACGCACAATACGCGACTGCTCTGCCAAAGCCTGCAAAATGGACTGACGTATCCACCATACTGCATAACTGATGAACTTAAAACCACGTGTCTCATCGAACTTTTCGGCAGCCTTAATCAGTCCTAAATTGCCCTCGTTAATCAAGTCGGGCAGACTCAAACCCTGGTTCTGGTACTGTTTGGCTACAGATACAACGAAACGCAGATTGGCACGTGTTAATTTCTCCAGTGCAACACGGTCACCCTTGCGGATGCGCTGAGCGAGCTCTACCTCTTCTTCGACTGTAATGAGGTCTTCGCGACCGATTTCCTGCAAATACTTGTCGAGAGAAGCACTCTCTCTGTTAGTGATACTTTTGGTAATTTTTAGTTGTCTCATTCTTATAATACAGATTTGGGTTGCAAAGTTACGACAAATTATTTATTACAAACAAACTTGCCTGAACTTTTTCACCTTATTTATACCTTGACTACATAACAAAGAGGGTATTGACAAGTATTTGCCAACACCCTCTTTTTCGTCTTTCTTTGCTAATATTACAATCTTCTTACCTATTTGCCTGTTTCTGTTATTCCTGAGTTAAATCCACCGCATAGCTTGCACGCTTACCCGATGGGAACATACCGGTGATGAACAATACTTGATCGGGAGACTGAGTGGCAGCTTTCAGCACTTTCTCCAAGTCCTCCACCAACTTCATCTGCACATTGTTCGCCTTGAGGATGATGAATCCCTTGCGAATACCGGCATCTGCCATTTTACCGTTGGACACTCCGGTCACTTCCAAGCCATAACCCAGGTTAAGTTGTCTCTTCAGTTCAGAAGATACAGGCTTGAAGGCTGCGCCCAGAAGTTCCATTCCGGCATCTTTCACAACTTTCGTATTGCCTTGAGAGTTTTTCAAGGTCAGCTCAAATTCCTTCTCCTTCTTGTCACGAACCACTTTGACTTTCACCTTGTCACCCGGACGATGTTTAGCCAAAGCCTCCTGCAGGTCGCTGAACTTATGCACCTTCTTACCGCCAAGACCAATGATAACGTCATCCGACTTCAATATTCCGGCAGCAGAACCACCTTCCACAACCTCGGCAACCAATACGCCTTCTTTCACTCCAAGTTCATCGGCCTTCTTCTTCATTTCCTCTGCCAGTCTTTCGTCCATTTGCAGGTCCGTGCCCAATGTAGTACCGGTGATGCCCAGCAAAGCGCGTTGCACTGTACCAAACTGTTTCAGGTCAGCCACAACTTTTGTCATGATGCTGGTGGGAATTGCGAAACCGTAACCGGAATAGGCCCCTGTCGGTGAATAGAGCATAGCATTGATACCTACCAGTTCACCTCTCGCATTAACCAATGCACCACCACTGTTACCCTGATTGATGGCAGCATCCGTCTGAATGAAAGACTGGATATTTGCAGCCTGTCCATTGGATGCAGTAGTGCCGATGGCACGAGCTTTCGCGCTCACAATACCGGCTGTAACGGTGGAGTTCAGGTTGAACGGATTACCTACCGCCAATACCCATTCGCCAATTTTCAATTCGTCGGAATTGCCTACCGGTACTGTGGGGAAATCATCACCTTCTATTTTAATCAGGGCAAGGTCCGTACTAGGGTCGGTACCGATGATCCGTCCTTTCAATTCGCGGTCGTCATTCAGCTTTACGGTAATCTCATCGGCGCCTTCAACCACGTGATTGTTGGTCACGATATAACCGTCTTTAGAAATAATCACACCGGAGCCAAAGCCTACACGCGGTTGGGTCTGTATCTGACGCTGCTGTCCGCGGCCATCACCGAAGAAGAAATCAAAAATATCAGGCATGCCTTGTACGGTTTGAGTCTTGCTCAACTGCTTAGCGCGTATATGTACCACAGCATGAACCGAATTCTCTGCCGCCTGTGTCAAATCGACAGGCTGCGCATCCGTTGCATTATAAGCAGCCAACTGTAAATTATTAGGGTTCTGTTCGAACAACTCGCTAAATGTAGCAGGTTTTTCCTTATTCAGCATCTTATAAGTGGTAACACCGGCCACTCCTGAACTAAGAATCACAACGGCTGCAACTCCAAGGATGTTTTTTGTTGTCTGTTTCATACTACTCTTATTCTCTTTTAATTGTTAATATTCAAATCTCATTTAACATTCTGACGTTAAAATAACGACAAAAATCGTTCAGTTATTCCGCTTGTCACTCTTTTTTGTTCTCTTTTAACAGTGAATATTTGGGACTTAACAGCGGTTAACGACAGAGACTGACAAATTAGCATTTATGCACGATTGCAGTTTGTTAAAAGACTGACAGATAGACAAAACAAAAACGCATCACACTCCCTAATAGTTGAGATAATCAATCTCCATGTGGTAGCTCCATTGCGGAAAGTAAAGATTCCCTCCTTCCCACTCTACCTCTCCACGCTGGAAATCCACAGTTTCACTGCGCGGATACTTCTTTTCGGGAACCAACGGCATGCCGTAATCAGTATTCACAATCATACGCCAAGAGTCAATGCCACCCAAGAAGAAAAACTTCTCATCAGCATTACGGGCGAAAGCCGGCATGCCGAATGACTGATCGACGGGCACCCACCCCACCCCTTCAAAGTACACTTCCGCCCAGTCGTGCAGGTTCCAGGCACGAGGATGCATCATAAACCCACTCTGGAAATGCGCAGGAATACCACTGATACGACACAAGGTGATGAATAAAAGACTGACCTGTCCGCAGTCTCCATGACGGTTGTCCAATACGTACTCCGGGATATTCTCAATCGTGGAATACTCGCGTGCAGACGCCCAGGGAAAATTATCGTTAATCCAACAGAAGATGCGTTTTGCCTTTAAATACGGATTCGTTTCACCTGCTGTCAGTCTGGCAGCCAACTCACGCAGACGCGGCGAGAAAACGATATGTTTCTCCCGTTCGGCGGTATATTCTTTATAAAGGGGAGCAGTCTTGTCATAAGGACGGACATCTTCGGGCTGCAGATTGTGCCACTCTCCACAAGAGGTGTATTCGAATGTTTCGGAAAATACCGTAGGCTCGCCCTTTACGGCGCGTTTCTCCATGTAGAGCGTACTGTGCCGGCAGTCTTGCGGAGAGAAAACATATTCCGGCTCACTGGCAGAAACAAACTTCACATCCCGCTGGCGTGCCTGATCTTTGCGGGGATAGGGCAACCAGCAGCGGATGAGTTTTCCGGCAGGAACAGCATTAGTATCCACCGTCAATGTATAAGTAACGCGCATCCGTTTAGGAACGGCAATCGCCTTGCCATCCTTCTGCACAGCAGTAATGATTTCCGGCAGATTCTCTTTATTCACCTTCTCGCTCCCACTCAGCGCAGTGCCTTCCTTAGCTATTTTCACATCATAACAGGCTGAATCCACACGGAACAAATTGGGACCGGCATTGCGGAAATAGCGCTTCTCACCGTCCAGCATCATATACTCCAAAGCATTGGATGCTTCCCATTGCCTCATTTGCTCATCGGTGACATCGGGAAGGTACTTCCTGATATAGTCCTTCACCTGTGATTCCGTCAGGCAAAAGTCTGTAAGCAGACGCTGGTGCAAATCATCGTCCCAACTATATGGTTTGCTTTCCGGCTTCGTGCCACAAGCAGAAACAAAAACAAACAAAAAGACAGTGTATAGCAGATTCTTCATGAATTACGAGTTTGAATTATAAATTACGAATTACGAATGTTCTCTGTGTTTTCTATATCTTCACTACCCCGATACCCGGCAGATCCGGCAATGTAATCTTCCCCTTCACGACTTCCATACCCTTGAAACGGTCATTGGCTATCAGTAGGCTGCCATCCAGATCGGCAAAGTCCACCGCCGGAGAAAGTTGCGAAGCAGCAGAAATGGCGCAGGAAGTTTCAGTCATGCAGCCCACCATCACTTTCATCCCCAAAGCACGCGCCAACGTCACCATTTTCCATGCCTCACGCATGCCGGTGCACTTCATCAACTTGATATTGATGCCGGTAAAAGCATCTTTCAGTCCCACTATGTCTTTTAAACGCTGAATGGACTCATCTGCAAATATCGGTAACGGACTTTGCCCGGTCACCCATGCAATATCGTCCAATTGCTCTTTGGGCATAGGCTGCTCTACCATAACAATGCCCTTTTCCTTCAGCCAATGAATCATGTCGAGTGCATGGCGCTTATCTTTCCAACCCTGATTGGCATCAACGGCAATAGGAAGATCCGTAACCGAACGGATCGTCTCAATCATCTCCTTATCGTTGTCGCGCCCCAGCTTCACTTTCAGTATATTGAATTGTCCGGCACATTCTTTTGTCTTTTCACGCACTACATCGGCTGTGTCAATGCCAATGGTAAATGTGGTAGAAGGTGTTTTCTCCCTGTCCAGTCCCCATATTTTATACCAAGGAGCCTGCAACAATTTACCCACCAAATCATGCAAAGCGATATCCACCGCTGTTTTTGCCGCCGCATCCCCTACCGAGAGCGTGTCTATATAACCCAGAATATCTTCCAGCCGGAAAGGATCGGTAAACTGTCCGATAACATCCTGCACCTTTTTCAGAAAAGCCAGCACACTGTCCATTGTGCCCAACTCATGCTGCAAGTAAGGAGGCATGGAGGCTTCTCCATAACCGATGATTCCGTCATACTCTATTTCAACCTGCACATCAGGAGTAGTGGTGCGCGAATAGGCAGCCACCGTAAAGACATGGCGCAGTTTCAGCTCATAAGGAAAGAAACGCAGCTTAATTCTGGGCACAACGCCGCTTTTATTGATGTTGAACAATGCAGGCGCTACCCTTTCACTTGCCAATACGCCATTGATAGCCATGCCCGAGCCTAATGCGGCAAAGGCAGCGGTCTTTAAAAACTCTCTTCTGTTCTGCATGTTATTGATTTTTTATCAGTTCATTCATAATACTCATTTGTTGCTGTCGTATTCAGTCCCGTCTTCTTATTTATATAAGGTAACACGCGCGTGGCAAACAACAAACGCCCGAGGTTGTACTCATCAAACAGTTCGTCCAACGGATCAAAACTGCTGATATGCACATCCCCCTGTGAGTGAATGAAACGCTTGCCGCCGATATACATCCCTACGTGTACCACCCGTTCCTTACGTTCCGCAGTTGCTTTACGGCCGAAGAATATCAGATCGCCCGGCTGCAAATTGGAAAAGTCGGACGCAATGTCAATATGTTCACCTACGTAAGCCTGCTGGGAAGCGTCACGCGGGATAATGATGTCGTGCATAAAAAGTATAGTACGCACGAATCCGCTGCAATCCACCCCTTTCGATGAAGTCCCCGCCCAAAGATAAGGTATTCCTATCATTGTGCGTGCAGTGCGGATAATATCGGCTGCATCCTGTTTCAAGCCGGAGCGCCATTTCTTTTCGGGCATGGCTATGGATTTGGAGATATATCCTTGGCGGCCATCGGGATAAATCACTTTATAGAAAGCCCCTTTGCTTCCGTCCCATTTAAAACGGTTGCCTGCCACCACGTCCGAGATTGTCTGTGAAGTCCGGTCCGGCTTGGAATAGACAAAGCCGTAATGAGCCGTTACCACAATCTTTTCGGCATTGTTCCATGCAGCCATTTCCGCTTCATTCACAAGATGCACACCCACACGATGTACCCATGCAATGTAATTATCGGGAGTCTGAATGTGAACCCAGCCGTCGCGCTGCAACACATGTACGGGCATCCCCATTAATCCCTGCGTCATCATTTCCGAAGAGAAATCGGGAGCCGCACGCAGGTTGGCCACAGACACATTGATAATACCGTACGTCTTTCCTTCCAATCCTTTCACGTCAGGAAGCACCTGGATACAATCCATTACTTTATAATCTGCTTTTGCCAATCCCTGCAACAATGCAGCTTTCGCTTCAGCTGAAGTTGTAACACCACGCAGCATTACGTTTTTACCGGCAAAAGAATAATCTACATCGAACAAGGCCACACGCTTGTCCGGAGCATACATACGTTTCAAACTGTCAGAAAGTTGTGCCACTTCTACAGGAATAGTACAGTCACCGACTTGCGAAGCAAACGTAAAAAAGGGTATAAAGAGAAATAAAACCAAAACAGAGGATAACTTTTTCATAGGCTACATTGATTATGGGGGTTGTTAGTGTTAGCAAAGCTACGAAACATTTCCAAAATAGACACACATTTTTCATTTATTTTCCCTATCTTTGCCGCCCTAAAGCAGTTGGTCGGTTTGTCGCTTGCGCCTTGCGCGTATGAGGAAAGTCCGGGCAACACAGAGCATCCTACTTCCTAACAGAAAGCTGTCCGCGAGGGTAGAGTAACGCAGAAGAAAATAACCGCCATAGCCCTTCAGGTCGTGGTAAGGGTGAGAAGGTGGGGTAAGAGCCTACCAGTTTTGTGGTGACACAAAAGCTGTGCGTCTTAGGAGTTGTAAGGTCATGTAAACCGACGTTATGAGAGTTGCTCGCTCCATGTCGGAGGGTAGACCGCTAAAGCATGTATGGTGACATACGGCTCAGATAAATGACAGACACCTTTATTTATTGACAATGAAGGAACAGAACCCGGCTTACAGACTGACTGCTTTTTTTTTAATTATCAATTATGAACAAGCGTATTGCCACTCTCTGGAAGTTTCTGACATACGACATTTGGCGTATCACAGAAGATGAAGTCACCAAAACGACTTTCTCCTTATATAATATCATCAAAACCATTTACCTCTGCATCAACCGTTTCACCAAAGACAGGCTTGTGAACAAAGCATCTGCTTTGACATACAGCACTTTGCTTGCCATTGTCCCCATTCTGGCGATTGTATTCGCCATTGCACGCGGGTTCGGCTTTGATAATCTGATGGAGAGCCAAATTGTCAAGGGCTTCGGCGGTCCGTCGGAAACAACAGAAGTGATCTTTCAGTTTGTCAACTCCTATCTGTCGCAAACCAAAAGCGGCATATTTATCGGGATAGGTCTGATCATGTTGTTGTGGACCGTACTCAACCTGATCAATAACATGGAAATCACCTTCAACCGCATCTGGCAGGTGAAAAAGGCGCGCAGCATGTACCGCAAAATAACGGATTACTTCTCTATGCTTCTGCTGATGCCCATTCTGCTGGTGGTGTCCGGTG
>ERZ506966.674-NODE-674-length-13602-cov-3.603233_pt1 | contig 13602 bp, 9 predicted proteins | sample MGYA00512892_ERZ506966 | MGnify/ENA metagenome assembly ERZ506966 | reverse complement strand
CGCACGGCAAGAGATGTCATTGGACAGGTAAATCACATTGTCCATCCCGTATTCGTCAATGGCCGTGGAAATCGAAGAACTGCCACCGGAAGCCGTGACGTCGTGTTCGGCTGCAAGCAGCGTGGCCGAACGCTTTGCGTCATATCGGACGGCATCCACGCGGCAACCGTTCCAGGATTTCAGCCTGGCAAGATCCGCCTTCACCGCGCCGTCGATCTGGGATTCGTCGAACTTGCCCGTCGCGTTGATGCTGATCCGAGCATGACTGACATCGGCAGGCCGGAGTGGCAGGTAGACGAACCGGTACGCGCCGACAGCGCATGCCACGGCGGCGACGCATACCGATACGACGGTGATGGGTTTCTTGCTTTTCGTGGTCCGCATGATCCTCCCACATAACAGCTTTCCCTAAAGCATACAGCGGAAACGTGATAAGAGGAATGGATACCAAGACCAACAAGAACGCCCTTCAACGGATACTACGATGGAACGCGTCAAACAGGCGGAATGATTCCCCCGCTCCGCAAACGAGATCGGCAAACGACTCATGGTATTTGAATATGGACGGTGACGTTTTGACGCGTATAAAGCGTATAAAGCCGAATCCGACGAATCAGTACTGGAATGCTGCAAGGAGGGTCAGATGATATTGGCCGATGCCATCAATCTCGTTCTCGCCGAATATCCTGGAATGAAGGCGATTGGTGCCGCGGAGAGTGCCGATGCGTGGATCATCGGACTCGATTTCGCGTCTTCAACAGATGACCATCCGGTGCCGGGCACACCGAGCGTAGCGGTCGAAAAAACATCAGGCGTTCTGCATGACCTTATTCCGGGGACGGAAGATTTCTGGCATTACATGACCGGTGCCAAAAAGGTGACTATTCCTCGGATTTAAAATCCGCCTTAGTCTTCCCATAAGAGCTCCCGCCTTTCCCGCCTTCCGCGTGGAAGGCGGGAGCTTCCGTTATTCGCTGAGCAGTTTCGGCGTGAACGCCATGAACAGGATTCCCGCGGTGACGGCGAAGACGATGTCCGAAATCGGTTCCGCGCGGATCAGACGCCAAGCAATCCAACGGAAAAAGCAAGAGGAAAAAGACACGAAGAAACACGCCGGGCCATCTCATACCAGAGGATGAGTCACCCCAACATTTACGCCAAGGAATGAATACGACGGACGATGCCACGGACACGACCAGCCGTACTACCGTTGAACCAACAACGGAAACGAAACCCACGCACACACCACGCGCATCCCACACGCCCAGCAAAGGAAACCGGCCATGTCATACGTCCTCTACTTCAGCAAGCCATTCGCGCTCGCCATCGCAATCTGGCCATTCCTCTCACTCCTACTCACCCTGCCCGTGCTCGCACTGCTCTACCACCGCGACAACCGGCTACGCTTCACCTCCGCACTGACCGCATATCTCGTGGTGCTCTACCTCATCGCGCTCGCATGCTTCACCATGTACCCAATGCCAGAAAACCCGGCCACCTACTGCGCCGCCCACCATCTCAGGCCACAACTCAACCCATTCGAATTCATCCACGACATCCGAACCGACGGCATCACAGGCGTCATGCAACTGGCCATGAACGTCGTGTTCTTCCTACCGCTCGGCTACTTCATGAAACGCGTCTTCCGCTGGAAATTCGCCACGGCGTTGCCAGCCATGTTCCTCACCTCGCTGCTCATCGAAACCACCCAGCTGACCGGCATCTGGGGCATCTATCCATGCGCCTACCGCCTATTCGACGTCGACGACCTCATCACCAACACCCTCGGCGGCATACTCGGCTACGCCATGGGAAGCATTGTCACCCACTTCCTACCCCAACAGCGCATCGACGAAGACGCCATCACCACCGAGCCAGGCTTCGTGCGCCGCTGCGTGGCGCTCGCGATCGACCTGTTCCTTGTCGAAACGGCGTCGCTGTCCGTCACGGCGCTTATCTATCTGGTTGGCGTGCTGTTCGATGTGAACCGCGCGAACAACGTCAATGCGGCCGTCTCCGCCGTGGCCACCATCGTCATGTTCGTCCTGTTCGAAGGGATCATTCCGTGGAGGCGCGCCGGCCGCACGTTGGGCGGCGGTTTCACGCGCATGACGGTGGAGACCAGGGAGCGTTCCGGCATGCGCAGGATCGTGTTCTATACGTTACGCGCGTTGGTGTTGTATTGCGCGGTCTACGGATTGTGGACGGACCGTGGCTTCTACGCGCTGCTCTTCGACATCGCGCTTATCGTGTTCTGGCGCGTTAAAAAGCGCATGCCGTACGACTATGTCTGACCGTCGTGCGGAGCTGCCGCGAGTCCGGCGCCGCAAAAACGCGACACGCCGGGCTTGCGCGATGGCGGACGCTCCTGTATATTTTCAACTCGTTGCCCACCAAGGTGGAAAACATGCGGACATAGCTTAGTTGGTAAAGCGCAACCTTGCCAAGGTTGAGACCGCGGGTCCGAGTCCCGTTGTCCGCTCCACAAAACGAAAGCTCTCGGGAGGGAGCTTTCCTTGTATTTCCGGCAGTCGCCGGCACCGGCGAATCCAATGGAATCCGATGCCGGCGGTCTTGTTTTTTCAGTCGCCGATGTTGTCGCGTGCCGGCGTGACCATCGTCAGCATCATGACGGACGGCTCCTCGGCGTATATCGCGTGCGGGATGCGGGTGGGAAAGTAGGCCAGGCCTCCCGGAACAAGCTCCACGGTCCTGCCGTTGCCCGTCACCTTAAGCCGTCCCTTCAGCGTCTGCACGAACACCGGCATCGCGGCCGTATGCTCGCTGAGCTCCTCGCCCGTGTCGAAGGAGAACAGCACCACGTTGCCTCCGGCCTTCTGCATGACGGTGCGGGACACGGTGGACCCCTCCTGAACGGAAATCATGTCCCCGAGGTCCTCGATGTATCCCAGTTCGATCGGTTCGGCCTCATCGCGTTCGTCGCTCATCATCGCCCTCCTTTGGTTGGTGGCAGGGATGCCTCCATCGTATCGTCTTCACGCCGGAGACACGGCATGTACGCGTGGAGGAAAAACGTTTGACCACGATGTGAACACGCTCTTGCATCGAACGCGTTTATGGTCCAGACTTTTGCCTGTTCCATGAAAGTCGGCAATGTCGCCGGGGGCAAGTGGGACGAACGGAGGTATTAAGGAAATGAACGAGAACATCGACATCGACACCACTTTCGTGCCGGACGATTCCGCCAGCCATTCCTGGACGGAGCGCGACAGCGAGCTTGTGGAGGAGTATGCGGCCCAGCTCATGGCGATGAGCATCTGAGCGGACACGATCCGAAAACGTGGGGGACGCCCCTTCCGGAAACTCCGGAAGGGGCGTCCTTCCGTTTTTTCATTCCGCCGGGCCGAAACGCCTCCGGCGCGTCCGTAGCCACATGTGTGACTATGCTTTCCAGCCGTAGCGTTTGAGACGACCGGGAGGAGACCGCATGCCGACGGACGGAAAACCGAAAAACGGCATCGTCAGACAATTGTTCAGCTATGGCGGCGTTTCGGCCATGCAGACCTTCGTGGAATTCGGCGTGTTCGCCGTGCTTCAGCTGGCCGGCCTGCCGTTCCGTCTGGCGAATGCCGTGGCCGTCTTCTGCTCCGGCTCATTCAACTACGTCATGAACCGCAACGTCACATTCAAATCCTCGTCGAACTACGCGCGTTCGATAGCCATGTTCGTGGCCATGTACTGCTGGAACCTGCTGTTCTCCAACCTGATGATGGCCTGGATCCCCGGACTGCTCGGCTGGCCCACCATGGCGGTCAAGATCGTCACCATGGGCATGCAGGCGGTCTGGGGCTTCCTGCTGTGCCGCTACGTCATCTTCAAATGACGTTCGCGCCGGACGGTCTCCCGCCGCGATCACGGGAAAACGGACATGCTATCTTACAATGGATGCGCATCGGGAAACTTGTGGCTAAGGGAAGGACGGGACGCCGTTGGCGGATGTAAGACGGGAAATGGAACGGCTCCGGCCCGTGTATGAGACCGGGGTGCTGCGATTGCTGCTGCGCGGCAATTCCATGCTGTACGTCGCGCTGCTGCGCTCCACGTTCGACCCGCTCACCGGCGAGCTGCCACGCGAGATCGTCGAGGAACGGTTCTCCCGCAGTCTGACCCGACTTGCGGAAACGGGCGATTACACGCCCAAGGAAGGGCAGACGTCCGCGGAAGCCGCGCACACGATCCTGCAGCAGCTGACGAAGGAAGGCGAAGGCGACTACGCCTGGCTCGCCAATTCGCTCGACGTCGCAGCCCACCGCTACCTGTACCGTCTCACGGCGCGCGCCCACCGTGCGATCGAGGCGCTCGACCGGCTCGAGGACACCACGAAAGCGCTGTCCGGCGCGCAGGCCAACAGCATCATCATGGAGATCGAGCATGCGCGCATGCAGCTGACCGCCGACCCCCGCGAACGCATCCGCCTGCTCGAACGCGACATCGAGGAGCGGCAAAAGCAGATCGACGAATTGAAGCACAGCGACACGTTGGACAGGCTCACCTCCCAGCAGGTGGGCGACATCATCGGCGTCATCCACAACACGCTGCGCGGCGTGCCGATCGACCTGCGCGAACTGGCGCTCGAGGAACGCGACAACGGCGACAATCTGCGCCGAAGCATGCAGTCGGGCTCCATCAGCGTGGAGCAGGCGCTCGGCACCTACCATGACGAATACCACAGGTCGTTCCACGAATCCGACAGCGGCCGGCGTTTCGAGGACGCGTTCCAGGTGATCGTCACCGACGAGGGACGCCGCGAAATCGACGAGGCGGTGCGAGACATCGCCCAGAACCCGTATCTCGAGGGCGAGCCTGGCATCCTGCTCGCCCAGGTACGCGCCGAACTCAAACGCATCTACGAGGGCATCGAGGACGTGCGCCGGCAGATCCGCATATCCGACGAGGCGGTGAGCCGTCTGGTGCGCCAGCAGACCGACACGCATTACCGCACCATGCTCGACAAGCTCCACAGACTGTTCGTGCGGGCCAGCGACGATGCGAAGACGCACCCCGGCTCGGACGAACGCCCATACCGTACGGACACCGGCACGGCGCAATTCCAGGCATTGCCGTCCAGGCCCGCGAAATCGATGGCGCGCGCGGCCACGGCCGGATTGGACGACGCGCCTTCGACGAACGTCGACGCGCCGGACCTGAAGGCCATGGTCGAGATGTGCGGCCCGCGGCTGACGCACATGATCGGACTCATCAGGCGCGATCCGGTCAAAACGGCGGACGGCAGGTTCGTGGATTTCGCGGCGAGCTTCAACCGGCTGCCCCGGGAGGAACGGCGCGAAAGCGAGCTGATCGGCTTCCTAAGCGCCCTACGCACGCAGGACGGACCGGCAACCGTGGCATGGCATTGCGTATCCATCGACGGAGGCGAGCGCGTGTGGCGCACCAGGCCGATCCTCACCACCGAGGCGGCGCTTGACGAGATCATCGAGGAGGGATGAGCATGACGGACAACACCGACGGATTCGACACTGGCATCGGCATCGAAGAGGAGACAGGCCCGGAATCCGGCATGCCGTCCGAAGGGCCGGATATGACGAGGGACAGGCCGGCATTGTTCGACGGGGATACGGGAGACATGCCTCTTGAGGCGCGTATGGCCGCGATCGCGCTGAAACGCGAACGCTACATCGACGGCAGCCTGTACGACAGGGCGTGCCAGTACCGTGAGGCCGTGGAACGGTCGTTGAACAACGACATGCTCAGACTGGTCGACAACACGAAATACCGGATCATGTACGCGTCGCCGGTCACGGACGCGGAGACGAACATCCGCTCGTTGAAGACGCGTGTGAGCCTCACCCGCGAGGAGGCCGCCACGCTCGCGGCCCTGCGCATCAAGGTGCTGGAGTACGAGAACCAGAAGACGAAGCCGGGCGACTGGCTCATCAGCTTCGACGACATCCGCGCGCTGCTCGCCACGGGAGCGGGCTTCCTCACGGCCAGCAACGACGAGGAGGGCACGGCGAAGAAGATCACGTCCGTCATCTCGCGCATGCGCACCTACGGGTATCTCGCGGAAACGGGGGACGAGAACATGTACGTGCTCACGCCATTGGTGCCGATGGTGCTCGACCAGAAGCTCGCCGACCGGTGGCTCGGCTCCGATGATACGGACGGCGATGGTATGAAAGACGCGGATGGCGATGGTTATGACGATTCGTCCATCGGCGCGGATGGTGGCGATACTTCCGATTCGACCGGGACGGTTTCGTCCGGCGTCGAGCAGGACGCGTTCGATTTCGATTCGGCCGATGACGCTTTTGATGGAGGGGAACACTGATGGAAGACGGCATGAAAATCGTTTCCGACCGTTGGATGCTGCAAAGCCGGCAGATCGTCAACTGGGGCTCCTACGGCGGCTACCACGTGTTCCGCCCGTCCATGGACGATGCGATGCCGGTGACCCTGCTCGCCGGCGCGAGCGAATCGGGCAAATCCACGCTCGTCGACGCGCAGATCTCGCTGCTCTACCCATCCGGCACCCCCTACAATAAGGCGTCGAATTCGGGACGTTCGGAACGCAACGACTACACGTACCTGCGCGGCATGATCGGCATCAGCGACGGCGAAAACGGTGAGACCCCGATCTTCCTGCGCGGCAGGGACGCGGACGGCACCCCGCAGAACATCTGGGGCGCGATCGTCGACACATACGCGAACCGCAGCGACGGCGGACTGTTGTCCTGCGCAAAATTCCTCTACCTGACCGCAGGCGACGGGCCGGACGGACTGCGCCGCCAATACGTCACCTGGAACCAGACCATCGACCCGCGCCTCATGGACCGGCACCGCGACACGTCATTCACGCGAGGACTGATGGAACAGACCTACCCAGGATGCACGACGCACGTCAACGCGCAGGCGTTCCACGCCTCCATCTGGCAGGACATGGGCCTAAGCGCCGAAGCATGCAGGCTCCTGCACAAGATCCAATCCGCCGACGCGCCCTCCAAACTCGACGACATCTTCAAACAGGGTGTGCTCGACGTGCCCGAATCCATCCGGCTCGCCCGCGAAACCGTCGACGACTACAACCGGTTCAGCGAGAACTTCCACAGCATGGAAGACAAAATGGAACGCGTCGCCATCCTGCAGGACATACAAGCCCGCTACGGCGAATACGCCAAACAAGCCAGCGAACGCCGCGAATACACGCCCATCGACCCCGACCGCGAGCAAGGCGAGACGACGCTCGCCGCATGGACATGGTCGCGCATGGCCAGCGAAGTACGCGCCGGACTGCCATCGGCGCAACGCAAAGCCAAGGAATCCCAGGACGCCATCGACCGGTCTCAGCAGCGCATCGACGAACTCGACACGCAAATCGAAGCCGTCAAAGAACGCATGAACGGCATCGACGGCGGCAGCCTGCAGCAACTCGGCAAGGACTTCGAACGCGCACGCCAGGACGCCGACGAGGCGCGCAGACAACGGCACGCCATCGCCGAACGGTTCGAACGCGTCGAAGGCAGACTCCCCGCCGACGAGCAGACATGGAACGCCAAACGCGCCGCGCTCGCCTTGTCGCTCGACACGTACGACAAGCGTTTGGAAGACGCGCGATCCGAATACCAGCGGATGGTGGTGGAACGTCACGCCCGGCAGGGCGAACGCGACCTGTTGAGGCAGGATTACCGGCGCAAGATCGAACACAGGACGCGCATCAGCGACGACATGGACCATGCGCGCACGCTCATCGCACGGGCGACGGGCTTGGACGAGACGGAACTGCCGTACGTGGCCGAACTGATGGACGTGGACGAGGGGGACGAGCAATGGCGTCTGGCGATGGACGTCACGTACGCGCCCATCGCGCAGACCATTCTCGTGGACAAGCGGCATGAGCAGGGGTTCGCCGCGAAGGTCAGCGCGATCGATCCGACGCGTATGACGCGGCGTGCCTGGCGTTTCGTCGATACCGACGCGCAATACGATTCGGCCTGCAACGAGGGGTGGATGTCGTCGAAGCTGCGGTACAAGGAGGATTCGCCGTTCGTCGGATGGTTGAAGGAGCAGACCGCGTCGCAACGGTTCGACGCGCGTTGCGTGGAGGCGATCGACGACATGGACCGGGCCGAACGGCAGGTGCAGGTCGACGGGCAGATCAAATCCGGCGACCGTGGATTCCATGGCGTCAAAGGCCTGCGTCAGGTCATCGGCTTCGTGAACGAACGGTATCTGGCCGAATTGGAACGCCAGCTTGACGGGGCGGAACGGGCGTTGGAGGACGCCGACCGCCGCGGCAGGCAGATGGCCAACGCCATGACTCTGCTGCAGGACGAGCATGAGCTCGCATTGACCGTCGCGGATCTGCCATGGGGCAAGATCGACGTGGACGGGCTCGAGACGAAGGCGGAACGGATCCGTCTGCAGATCGAACGGATCGAAAGCGATCCGGAACTGGCACAATTGCAGGACGAGTTGAAACAGCTGCTACGGCAGAAGGACGACGAGGGCAAGACCAGGTACCGTGCCGAAGCGGAATTGGAAAACGCGCAGCATGCCGTCCAGGCCGAACAGGCATGGCTCGACATGCATGGCGACTCCGATTTCGACGATGCCGCATTGCCCGACATGGTGTCGAATCTGCTGGCCGACACGTATGAGACCTGTTTCGACACGTCGCGTCCGCAGGAACGGCCGCAGCGCATCGCCGGCGGTTTCGACCGTGAGGGGACGGCGCCGTTCGACGTGCGCGTGCTGCGCAGAATCGGCAACACCGTGCGTGCGAGACTCCAGCAGATCGACGAGCGTGCCGTCCAATTGCGCGCCGACACGGAACGCGCCATGGGCGACTATCTGAAGCACCATTCCACGGAGGGCGACACCGTCATGGCGAGCGTGGAGGACTATCCGTATTTCCTTGACGAGCTCAAGAACCTCAACATGCTCGTCACCCGCGCCGCGACCGACGAGGAGTATGCGAACAGCGTCGAAAAGCTGTATATGAGCTTCCAACAGCTCAACCGCGCGTTCAACACCGACGAGGAGAACGTCAGGGAGCAGCTCGACCGCATCAACGGCATGCTCAAAGGCCAACAGTTCGGCCCCCGCGGCGGCAGGCTCTCGCTCCACGTGGACTTCCACCCGATCGACCGGCAGTTCAAATCCTCGTTGGGCCGCATCATGTCGAAGCTCGACGATTGGACACGCAACGCGCGCAGCAATCCCATGGAGACGCGCAAGGCGTTCGCAGGCTGCGAAACGTTCATCGGCAGGCTCCAGGCGGAACTCGGCCAGATCCGCGACACGAACGGCATCAAGGAATACGGTGCGCGCAACCTCGATCCACGCGTGCGCAGCTCGTTCTACGCGATCGTGCACCATAACGATCTGCCCGACGAACGCATCAGCTCCACCGGCGGCAAGTCCGGCGGCGCGTTGCAGGAACTCACCTCGTTCGTCTACGGCGCGGCCCTGATCTACCTGCTCGGCGGCGACCTGACCGGCAAGCCCACCTACACCACGCTGTTCCTGGACGAAGCCCTCATCAAAGCCGACGGACGCTACACGAAACGCGCGCTGACCGTGCTGCCGCGCCTCGGCTTCCAGATCATCGTATCCGCGCCGGAAAGCAAAACCGCCGAAATCCTCAGCATCGCAGACAAAGCGTACGTGGCATACAAGGATCCCGCAACCGGCAACTCGTACCTGCAGGAGCTCGACCGCGAGCCGGCAACGCAAGCCGAAACACAAGACGCCACCGTCGAACAGACGCAACCCGCGACGGAGGCATAATATGGCAGCGGCCAGAAACACCACAGGCGAAACGGACATCCGCCGGAAACTCGACGAATACGTCGACGCCCACCTCACCAGGCACATGTACGACACCGACGAATCCTGGCCGCTGCGCAAAACCATCCGACTGCCCAAACAAGCCGAACTAGAGCAGCACTACAACCAAATCCGCGCCCAAAACGAAACCATCCGCGACTGGGCGCGGCAACACCACTGCGAAACCAGCGAAAAAACCAAAATCGTCTCCAGCGGACTCATCCAACAAAAAAGCCCGCTCATCGACTCCGTGACCATACCCGACCTCGACACCGCCCTCCGCATCGCCACCAAACAAACCCGCGAACGCTACCTACGCGAACACGACCGCATGAGCGCGCTCGCCAAAGAATTCGGCCTCGAACCGGAGAACGCCATGAACGTCGCCAAAACCCTCAAAGACCACGACGACACCGACTTCCACCTCGTCATCCAAGCCGCCCACTACTTCGCAAACCACGACTGCCACACCATGACCCCACGCATGGCGCCCATCCCAGGATTCAGCGCCAAATGGCTCGGCGCACCCAACTCCCAACGCCGCAAAGCGATATGCCAGCTCACCGGACAAGACAACCTCACCTTCCAGGAACGCCCGAACGAACTCCGACTACGCCTCATGGACGCCGAACACCACGACCAACCCGACCTCATCGTCACCCAACCATGGGTCCGCAGCCAGCCAACCGACATCGAACACGCCATCATCATCGAAAACAAAGACACCTACCAGGCCATGCCCACCGTCGAACACGCCATCTGCATCCTCGGCAACGGATACGCCGCAACATCACACATCACAACACTCCTGCCATGGCTCACCACCATCCCCAACATCATCTACTGGGGCGACATGGACGCCAACGGACTCGACATCCTCTCCAAACTACGCGCCACCGGCATCCCATGCACATCCATACTGATGGACACCACCGCATACCGGACATACGAACAATACGGCACCCAATTCGACGCCAAAAACAAACCCCTCACCACACAAACCCCACAACCCACACCCGGACTCACCACCGAAGAACGCAAACTCTACGAAACACTCTGCACAGGAACAGACATCCAATACCTACGCATCGAACAGGAACGCATCCCCATACGCGACGCCACAACCATCCTGCACGACCAACACCACTGGCCAATCGACATACCCGGCAACGACATACCAAACAACAACACCAAATAGAACACCTGTTCGAAACCACAACAAAAATACGCTATCCTATACAACAGAACAGGCAACACCAAGCGGAAGAACACCATGACAACCAAACGCAACAACACGACACACAACGAAGTCGTGGTCGAACACGTACTCACCAGCGACGCATTCCTCACACGCGAAATCAAAAAAGCCCCCATGAAAACAACAGGCGACTCACTCATAGCAGACCTCACACACCTACCCAACGACCTCAAAATCACCATCCAAGGCGCTCGCGAGCACAATCTCAAGAACGTGGACTTGGAGTTTCCTCGCAACCGCATGGTGGTGTTCACCGGCCTGTCGGGTTCGGGCAAATCCTCGTTGGCGTTCGATACGCTGTTCGCCGAGGGCCAGCGCAGGTATGTCGAATCGCTGTCGGCGTACGCGCGCCAGTTTCTGGGGCAGATGGACAAGCCGGACGTCGACTTCATCGAGGGGCTGAGCCCCGCGGTTTCGATCGACCAGAAGACCACGAACCGCAATCCGCGTTCGACGGTCGGCACAATCACCGAGATCTATGATTATCTGCGACTGCTGTTCGCCCGCACCGGCATTCCGCATTGTCCGGAATGCGGCGCCCTGGTAAGCGCGCAAACACCGCAGCAGATGGTGGACACGTTGCTGAAGTATCCGGAACGCACGCGTTTCCAGATTCTCGCGCCGGTCGTGCGCGGCCGCAAGGGCGAATTCGAGGATCTGCTCGAACTGCTGCGTGGCGATGGTTACGCGCGTGCGCTGATCGACGGTGAGATGCGGCAATTGTCCGATGACATCAAGCTCGCCAAGCAGAAGAAGCACACCATCGAAGTGGTGGTGGATCGTCTGGTGGTCAAGGACGGTATCCGCCAGCGTCTGACCGATTCCATCGAAACGGCGTTGAAGCTTTCCAAAGGCGTGGTCGTCGCCGATTTCGTCGATTTGGACGAGAAGGATCCGGACCGTCGCAAGCCGTTCTCCGAGAAACGCGCCTGCCCGAACGGCCATCAGCTGGAACTCGACGAGATCGAACCGCGCACCTTCTCCTTCAACGCGCCGTATGGCGCCTGCCCTGAATGCACGGGTATCGGATACAAGCTGGAAATCGACCCCGAACTGGTCATTCCCGATCCGGACAAGACGCTGAACGAGAACGCCATCGAACCGTGGGGCATGACCAAAGGCACCGGCGAATACTACCGCCATGTGCTTGAGGGACTCGGCGATGAGATGGGCTTCGACCTGGACACGCCTTGGAAGGATCTGCCCAAGGACGCGCGCGACGCCATCATGTATGGCCGCGATTTCAAGGTGCAGGTCTCGTACCGCAACCGTTGGGGTCGCATGCGCGAGTATTCCACCGGTTTCGAAGGCGTGGTGCGCACGTTGATGCGCCGGCATGACGAAACCGATTCCGACCAGATGAAGCAGTATTACGAGTCATACATGCGCGAGGTGCCATGCCAGGCGTGCCATGGGCGGCGTCTGCGTCCGGAAGTGCTTGCCGTCACCGTGGACGACGAGTCCATCGCGGACGTGTGCGACATGTCCGCCGAACGGAGCCTCGCATGGATCAACGGCCTAGAACTCGAAGGCTCGGCCGCGCAGATAGCCGGCGAAGTCGTCAAGGAGATTCGCGCACGACTCGGCTTCCTCAACGATGTCGGCCTGAACTATCTGACGTTGTCGCGTGCGGCGAAGACCCTGTCGGGCGGCGAGGCGCAGCGGGTATGCGTGGCCCGCGCCATTCTGAAGAATGCGCCGATACTGGTGCTGGACGAAGCCACGGCCTTCGCCGACCCGGAGAACGAATACAAGATGCAGCAGGCCCTTCAATCCCTGATAAAGGGCAAGACCGTGATTATTATCGCCCACCGGCTGTCGTCCATCGTCTCGGCGGACAACATCGTGGTCTTGCAGCAGGGACGGATCGTACAGCAGGGCCGGCACGACGACTTATCCGTCGCCGAGGGTCTCTACAAGAACATGTGGGATGCCTATACGAGCGCTTATCATTGGAAGTTGAACAAAAATTGAATACGGAGATATGAAAAAGAATAGTTTCTTGAACGATATTTTACAGAATACGAGTTGTCCGCAGGGATTCTGGGGACGGATGATTTTGCGGGGAATGAACTGTTTCCACGCTTCGTTGGCCCGTCGCGGCATGAAACAGGTGGACTGGCGGCCGGAATGGAATGTGCTGGACATCGGATGCGGGGGCGGCGCCAACGTGAAGCGTCTGCTGAAGCTGTGTCCGCAGGGAAAAGTTTACGGCATGGACCTGTCGGAGGAGAGCGTCGCCTTCGCCCGCAGGCACAATGCGGGAGAACTGGACCGACGCTGTTTCATACGGCAGGGCGATGTCTGCTCCCTGCCTTATGGGGACGGGGCCTTCGATGCCGTTACGGCCTTCGAGACCGTCTATTTCTGGTCTCCCGTCGGCAAGGCACTGGCCGAAGTCTTCCGCGTGATCCGGAAAGGGGGATGCTTTCTTATCAGTCTGGAAGCGAGCGACCCCGAACTCGGAAAGGCATGGACGGAGCGGATAAAGGGAATGACGGTGTACGGAGCCGACGAGTTGAAACGGTTGCTGTCCC
>ERZ506966.666-NODE-666-length-13802-cov-4.677530_pt1 | contig 13802 bp, 9 predicted proteins | sample MGYA00512892_ERZ506966 | MGnify/ENA metagenome assembly ERZ506966 | reverse complement strand
TGATTCATTGGTTGAACTTACCTGGAGACTCCCCTGATAGGCTTTTCTGTTTTTTTGCGTGGCATGACATGGATTGTTATGCCTTTTTGCATAATAGAAAGCAGGGAAACATATTTCATTATTTTTTCTACGAGCCCTGGTATAATACAGGTAGTAATTGTAAGGGGGTTCCTATGGCTGACATCATTGATTTGAAGGACGGCGTATATGAGAAGGTTATTTCCCGGGACTTTGATAAAAAGCTGACAAAGGCGCTGGCGGATAAGGAAATCTGGGTGGATCGGGAGGATGTGGATGCCCAGGAGGCAGTGGGGTATTTATCCAACTATCTGGAGAAACTGATCCGGCTCTGTCTGAAGGAGATTGCCGACGAGAATCAGGACCACTGCGTAAAGGATGAGCTGGCATTGACGAATGAGCTGGTGGAAAAGCTGGCGTCCCGGATTGCAAATCTGGGAGATGGCCATGATGTGACAGCGGAGCAGTTCATTTTGAAATCCCTGGAGCATCGGGCCAATAAGATTGCCAGACAGAAATGGGAAGTGCCGGCTACATCACTGGTGAATTCCTTCCTCTTTACCAATTCCCGGAATGATGTATCCATGATTCATGAGCTGAACCGGGAAATCATGACCTGTGACCGCATGGATATGCTGATTTCCTTTATCCGCTTTTCCGGCCTCTCCCTCATTCTGCCCTGTCTTCGCCGGTTTACTGCCGGCGGCGGCCATCTCAGAGTGGTGACCACTACCTACATGGGCGCTACAGACCCGAAGGCAGTGAAGGTGCTGTCGGAGCTGCCGAATACGGAGGTTCGGATTTCCTATAACGTGAAGGAAACAAGGCTTCATGCGAAGTCCTATATGTTCTATCGGGACAGCGGATTTTCTACGGCTTACGTAGGATCCTCCAATCTGTCTCGCGCCGCCATTGCCGATGGTATGGAATGGAATATGAAGGTCACTGAGCAGGACCTGCCTGGTATCATTGCCAAGATGAAAGCCACCTTTGATACCTACTGGCATTCCGACGAATTCCAACCATTTCAGGCATCGGACTTTGATAAACTGAGCCGTGCCATCGACCGGGAAAGGGGACGGAAGGAAGAGGGGAGCGACACCACCTATTCCTTTGATATCGAGCCCTATCCCTACCAGCAGGCCGTGCTGGATGCCCTCCGCACAGAAAGACTGGGTAAGGGCCGCTGGCATAATCTGGTGGTGGCGGCGACAGGCACGGGGAAGACCGCTATTTCTGCCTTTGACTATCGGAATTTTTATCAGAGACGCAAAGGAAAGGCCAAGCTTCTTTTTATAGCCCACAGAGAGGAAATCCTGAAACAGAGCATTTCCTGTTTCCGACAGGTCATGAAAGATCCGAACTTCGGACAGCTGGCTGTGGGAAATTACCATGCCGCCCGCAGCGAGTATCTTTTCATGTCCATCCAGACTTTTAACAGTCAAAAGTTCTGGGAAAAAATGGATCCCTTCTACTATGACATGATTATTGTAGATGAATTTCACCATGCGGCGGCCAAAGGGTACCAGAAGCTATTGACCTGGTTTCATCCGAAAATCCTGCTGGGCCTTACGGCTACGCCGGAACGAATGGATGGGAAGAACATACTGAACTATTTCGGCGGTCATATGGCGGCAGAAATCAGGCTTCCCGATGCCATTGAACGACGCCTGCTCTGCCCCTTCCATTACTTTGGCATCGACGATCCCGTGAGCCTTTCCAATATCAAGTGGACCGGCGGCCATTATGATATAGAAGAACTGGAAAATGTATATACCGGGGAAGGAGCCCTGGCCAGCCAGCGGGCCCGTGCCATTATCCAGGCTCTGGAGCGATATACAGCAGATATGAGAGACGTGAAAGCCCTGGGCTTCTGCGTTTCTAAAAAACATGCCCATTTTATGGCAGACTACTTCAACCGGCAGGGTATCAAAGCCCTGGCCCTGGATGCGGACAGCCCGAAGGATGTTCGAAATGCGGCCAGGCAGAAGCTGGAAAGCGGAGACATCACCATCATTTTCGTAGTGGACCTTTTCAATGAAGGGGTGGATATTCCTGCAGTGAATACAGTCCTCTTCCTTCGTCCTACCAACTCCATGACCATTTTCCTTCAGCAGCTGGGGCGCGGCCTTCGCCTTTTCCCGGAGAAAGACTGCCTCACGGTACTGGATTTCGTAGCCCAGGCCAACAGGAAGTACGACTTTGCCTCCCGCTATGCCTCTCTTCTGGGCAAAAGTCATGTGGTCATCAAGAAAGAAATCCAGGATGGATTTCCCCATGTACCCAAGGGCTGCTCTATTCAGCTGGAAGAAATCGCTGCCCGCCATGTACTGGAAAATATTAACAGCCGCCTTCGGAAAAATGAATTTTACATGGACATGGTGAAGGAACTGGCTTCGGCCACCGGCCATATTCCTACACTGGAAGAATTTTTCAAAGCCACCGCCATCCATCCCCATACCTTTTATAATGAAAAACATACCTTTGCCCGCCTTTTGGCTGATGCCGGGCTCATTCCCGATTTTCCCGTCACCGAAGAGGAAGAAGTCCTTCGGAAAGCCCTGCCAAGAGTGCTTTCCATGGACTCGCCCAAATGGATTTCCTTCATGGAGAAATGTTATGAAAATATGCCGCCTGTCCTGACGGAGATGGATAAAAAATATCTCCGCATGTGGCAGCTCACCCTGTATCCGGAAGGTGGGAAATGGACTTGTCCGGCACCGGAAGACGCAGTGCGTCGTTTCCAGGGACAGCATGAACTGACCGATGAAATCAAGGCACTGCTCCGCTGGCAGTATGACTCCATCGATATCATTCCGGAAAAGCCGGACCTCCCTTACCAAACGCCTCTGGAAGTATACTGCAACTACAGCAGGGATCAGCTCTTTGCCGCCCTGGGCTTCGCCAAACCCGGCAGCATCAGGGAAGGCGTGAAATATCTGACTCCTGAAAACAGCGATGTGGTCACGGCGCCTACCGATGTATTTCTGGTGACCCTCAATAAATCGGAAAAAGAATTTTCCGATACCACCCTGTATGAAGACTACTCCATAGACAGACAAACCTTCCACTGGCAGAGCCAGAGTACCACCACGCCGGAATCCAAAACAGGACAGCGCTATATCCACCAGAGAGACAACGGGACCACCGTGCTCCTTTTCGTACGAAGTGCCAAACAGGATGCCTACAAATCCTCCATGGCCTATACCTTCCTGGGGCCTGCCCACCTTATGAGATGGGAAGGCTCACAGCCCATGACCATCATCTACCATTTGGATAACCCCATCCCGGCCAAGTACATCACCAAAACCGACAGCGCCGGCGTGCTGTAAGGGAAAAGGGGAGCTGCATCCTCATCCATCCCACCTGCCCTGTCATTCTGAACGCAGTGAAGAATCTCAGTACATGACGTTAATGACTTATAAGCGATTAAATACCAGTCAGCGGGAAGAGCGGCTGCATGACGCTGCAGCCACCTGCCGTCCTGGCAATTCTCAATTCTCAAATCTCTATATTCCCAAAGGAGACCAAATGCGTGAAAATCCAAAAGCCGGAGAAATCTGGCACCACTTCAAAAACCATGACTACCAGATCATAGCCATAGCCACCCATACAGAAACAAGAGAAAAACTGGCAGTCTACCGGGCCCTTTACGGCGACTACGGTATCTACGCCCGGCCTCTGGCCATGTTCCTGTCGGAAGTGGACCATGAAAAATATCCGGACGTGAAACAGAAATACCGTTTTGAAAAGAAAATCGAAGGAAAATCCTGATGAAAACCATTCATGTGGCAGCGGCGGTGATCGTAGAAAATCATAAAATATTTGCTGCTCGCCGGGGCTATGGGGAATTCAAAGGATACTGGGAATTTCCCGGCGGCAAAATAGAAAAAGACGAAAAGTCGGAAGACGCCCTCCAGCGCGAAATCAAAGAAGAACTGGCGGCGGATGTTGCAGTGGATCAGTTCCTTGGGACCGTGGACTACGACTATCCCGATTTCCACCTGACCATGGAATGCTACCTCTGCCACGTGGCAGGCGGCACCCTCACCATCCTGGAACATTCTGCTTTTCGGTGGGTGGAAAGGGAAGAGCTGGACACCATTGATTGGCTACCGGCGGACAGGATAGCTGTGGAGTGGGTGAAGAAACTGCAATAAAGCCGGAACAATTCGTTTTTTATGGGAATGAATCATGGATATACAAGGAATCCATTCGTTGGAAAACAGAGCCTTGCCCAAAGCACCCATAAACTCTACATGGAGGGGCATCATATCATTCCTTTGGCTGTGCAGCCATCCTTTAATCATATTTCAGAATCCGCCCTGGCCAGGAAGCTGGGGCTTCTGCAGTACTCCCTGAACCGCTCTGTTTCTACCGGCAGTGTGAAGCTCTCTGTTTTTCTCAGGGCTTTAAGTCTCATGGGCTATACCCTTGAAATCAAAAAAGAGGGGAAAACCGTAGTTTCCATCCGGCCCGATGATTACTCACCGGCGGAGAGGGATAAGTAGTTTTCTAGTGGCTAATGGCTAGTGGCTAGGGAGCACCGCCCTCACTTGCGCGCATTCTGCATAGAATGCGCGAGTCGGCCAAAGTTGGCCCTTAGCCTGCACATTAAAGGGCCTTCCTTTTATTTGGCCGACCGACCATCCTGACCCCGGGTGAAGAATCTTGGTACATGTAGATAGTGACACTTACTAGTCCACTAGTCCACCAGACCACTAGCCCACTAGCTCACTAGCCCACCAGCTTACTAACATATATAAAAGGAGATACTTAAAAATGGCAACAGCAAAATTTGGACGGGTCATTACCGCCATGATTACTCCATTTCTTGAAGATGGTTCCGTAGACTATGAAGGAGCGGCCGCACTGGCCAGACACCTGGTGGCCCACGGTTCCGAAGGCATTCTGGTAGGCGGCACCACCGGTGAAGGCGCCACCATGACCACAGAAGAAAAACTGAAACTTTATAAAACCATTGTGGATGCCGTAGGCAGGAATGCACCGGGTAAAAAAGTTCCCGTTATGGGAAATATCGGTACTATCAGCACAAGGGATACCATCCTTTTCGGCCGGGAGGCAAAGAAAACGGGCATCGACTGCGCTCTTGCCATTGTTCCTTTCTATGTGAAACCGAACCAGGAAGGGATGTACCAGCATTTCCGCGCTATTGCCAAACATGTGGATCTGCCCATTGTCCTCTACAATGTTCCGGGACGCACCGGCGTATCCATCCAGCCTGAAACAATCAAGAGAATTGTGGATGAATGCCCCAATGTGGTAGGTATTAAAGACGCCACCGGCAACTGGGACCAGGTAACGAAGGAAAAGACTCTGCTGCCTGATGATTTCATGATTTACAGCGGCGACGATGCATTCACCCTGCCGATTCTGGCAGGAGGCGGCGTAGGGGTCATTTCTGTAGCCAGCCATGTGATTGGTGATGACCTTCTGGCCATGGTAGATGCTTTTGAAAAGGGAGATCTGGAAAAGGCAAGAGCCCTTCATCTGAAAATGTATCCTATTATGAAAGGCATGTTCTTTGTTGCCAGCCCGATTCCTGTCAAGACGGCAGTCAACCTCATCGGTCAGCCTGGCGGCCATTTCCGTCTTCCCATTGTAGAACCGTCGGAAGAAGAAAAGAACCATGTGTACCAGATGCTGAAAGATTATGGCGGATTAGTCAAATAAAGAATGATAGAAAAGGCTTCCTCCGTGAAGCCTTTTTTACTGAAATGCATCATTCAGTCTATGGAAGGAGGAAATATGTTTATTTCCAGATGGATTCGATCGTTTGGCTCCTGTAAAAAATCGGCGGGACTTATGATTTCCGCCCTTGCCCTTTCACTGGCGCTTGTGCCTGATTTTCCTGCAGAAGCCAGGGTAGGACTTCACCAGAACTATGAACTTCAGAAAGTTGTTATTTTCAGCCGCCATAATCTGCGTTCTCCCATGGCAACGGACAGCGAAAAAAGGAAGAATCTGACGCCTCACCAGTGGCAGGATTCCCAAATTCCTCCGGGATATCTGTCCAATCGGGGCGGCCTTGTAGAAACGATGATGGGGGAGTCGGTGAAAGATGAACTGACTCGGGAAAATTTCATGATGTCACCGAAGGACTGGGAAGGGAAGGCTTCCTATTTTTACGCCGATTCAGACCAGCGCACCATTGCCACCGCCCGTTATTTTGCTGCCGGCGCCGCTCCAGAGGCCAATATCAGGGTACATCACAAGATGGAAGGGACGAAGGATCCCGCCTTTGATACAAAGCTGCCGGATACGCTGGACAGGAATACTCTTTCTGCTGTCCGCAAGGGGGAAGATATCTGGATTCGTTCTTTCCTTTCTGCCAATAAAGAAGAAATGAACACTGATTTCCGGGAATTGGAAAGGATACTGGATATATATTCTTCACCGGACGCCCAAAAGGGAGATTTCAAAGGTTTTGTACCGGAAGACCTTCAGGTCACTATAAAGGTCGGGCAGAAGCCAAAGATGAAGGGATCCCTGAAAACGGCCCATTCCATGGCAGATTCCCTGCTAATTCGCTATTATGAAACGGAAGATGACAGGGAAGCTGCCTTTGGCCATACCACGACCTTTGAAGATTGGAAAAAAATCGGCCGCATTAAAGATGATTTCGGAATTCTCCTCTATGGGGAGCCCCATGCTGCCCGTTACATGGCGATGCCTCTGGTCCGTATGATGGAGAGGGAAATGAAAAACAGCCGGAAATTTTCCTTCATCTGCGGCCATGACTCCAATATGACGGCTATTCTTTCCGCATTGGGCACCTATCCCTATGAGCTGCCCAAGTCTTTGGAAGGGAGGGTTCCCTTCGGCGTGAAACTGGTGATTGAAAAATGGAAGGGAACTGACGGAATTCTTTATGGATCCGCCTGCCTCCTTTATCCTGCTTCCCGGGATATCCGTCATATCACCGTACCTCGGGAAGATGTGACGCCTTTGCAGTATCCTTTAACTTTTCACGGGATTTCGCAGAATGAAGACGGCATGATGAAATGGGCTGACCTGGAAAAACTGTTCCATCAGGCAATCCTTTGATAGTATCCGGAAAAAACAGGAACTATGGATGAAAACTCCATAGTCCCTGATTTTTTTGCATTGATTTGCCTGCCATGATACAATAAGTTAATACTATCTTTATATTTTGGGTATGAGAAAGGGAGCAGAAATGATGGCATCCGAATTAAATCTGTTACAGAAGAAGATACTGACCGATGGAGTGATTAAACCGGGAAACGTACTGAAAGTGGACAGTTTCCTTAATCATCAGATCGATGTGCCTTTTATCAGTGAGCTGGGGAAAGAATTTAAAAATATATTTGCCCATAAGAAAATAGATAAGATTCTGACTATCGAAGCTTCCGGCATCGGTATTGCCTGCCTGACAGCCGTATATTTTGGCGTGCCCGTGGTATTTGCCAAGAAGTCGGCCGGTTCCAATATGGATACTGATGTATATGCAACAGAAGTGAAGTCTTTTACCCATAATAAAGTGAACCATGTGGTGGTTTCCAAAAAATACCTGAATCAGGGTGAACATATCCTCATTATGGATGATTTCCTTGCCAACGGCTGCGCCGTAGAAGGGCTGATGGACCTGGTTTCCCAGGCAGGCGGTATCGTAGAGGGTGTAGGCATCTGTATTGAAAAAGGCTTCCAGGGAGGCGGCGATGCCCTGCGTGCCAAAGGAGTGGATGTCAGGTCCCTGGCTATCATTGACAAGATGGATGCTGCTACCGGCACCATTACATTCCGGTGAGGTATCTGTCCATGAAAACAAATGACCCCATTTACCAGCTAAAGGGAGAAATCTCTGTCCGAAAGGCTGTGCCCTTCGGCCTGCAGCATGTGCTGGCCATGTTTGTGGCCAACATTGCGCCTATCCTTATCGTAGCAGGAGCAGTGAAAATGTCGCCGGAAGAGTCCGGCGCCCTGGTGCAGTCTGCCATGATTGTGGCAGGCCTGGGCTCTCTTCTGCAGATGTTCCCGCTGTGGCGGCTTGGGAGCGGCCTTCCCATCATTATGGGTATCAGCTTCACCTTCGTATCGGTGGCCTGCGTCATTGGTACAAAGTACGGCTACGGCGCCGTACTGGGGGCAGCCCTTATCGGCGGTGTGCTGGAAGGGATTCTTGGCCTTGGAGCCACCTGGTGGAAGAAATTTGTGCCTCCTATTGTATCTGCTTCCGTAGTGACGGCTATCGGTTTTTCCCTTCTTCCCATTGGGGCCAATTCCTTTGGCGGCGGCTTTGGCGCTCCTGATTTCGGCGATGCGAAATATCTCATTGTAGGTTCCATTACCCTGATTTCCTGCCTGATTTTTAACGTGAAGGCCCATTCTTTCTATAAGCAGCTCTCCGTTCTTTTTGGTCTGGTGGTAGGTTATGCAGCTGCCTATTTCTACGGCATGGTGGATTTGTCCCGTATCAGCCAGGTATCTATTATTTCCGTTCCCTCCATTCTTCCGGTTCCCCTGGAATTCCATGCTGATGCGATTTTTTCGATTTTCCTTATTTTTCTTGTTTCTGCTACCGAGACCCTGGGTGATACCAGTGCCCTGGCAGCCATGGGTTTTGGCAGGACACCCACCAACAGGGAAGTCTCCGGCTCCATTGCAGTGGATGGCTTCATTTCAAGCCTGTCATCCCTTTTCGGCTGCATGCCTATTACTTCCTTCAGCCAGAACGTAGGCCTCATTGCCATGACTCACGTGGTAAACCGTAAAGCTATCGGCTGCGGCGCTGTCATCATGATTCTTGCTGGCCTCGTTCCCGCTCTTGGCGTCATTCTGGCTTCCCTGCCCAATGCGGTGCTGGGGGGCTGCACTCTCATGATGTTTGGTTCTATTGTGGTGAGCGGTGTCCGTATGCTGGGGGACTGCGGTTATTCCCAGAGAAATATGAGCATTGCCGCCCTTTCCCTTTCCATCGGCTTGGGATTCACCCAGACACCCCAGATTTTCCACATTTTCCCCGATCTTTTCCGCAGTGTATTCGCGGATAACTGTGTGGCTGTAGTCTTCATTGTGGCCATGGTATTGAACCTTGTATTCCCGAAAGACAAGGAAGAAAATAAGGGAGATAAGCCGGAAATCGTGGAGTAGGACTTTTGCTGACACGCCCTTTCGGGCGTGAGGGTTGACGGCCCTTCGGGCCGAAGTTTGGCGCGCCTATGGCGCGAGGGTTCTTGGGTTTGACAGCGGCTCCGCCGCTGAGGGTTCTGGTAGGCGCCCTTCAAAAGAAGGGTCGCCAGTTTGGATTAAACCTTTACAACCGGGCTTTCGCCCGGGGAAAACAGGCAAACCGCCCTGCGGGCGAAGGGGAAGCCCCCTTTGGCGGCTGATTCACCGTAATACTGCCCTTTCTGATGAATCCAAAGTTATGATTTTTGCCCGCTGTCCTCCATGTCAAGGCAGCTTCGAACCGCCATAGGTTTTATTAAAAAATTTTCTCATCAAAAAACAGCTGTGAAAAATGTTTCATCATTTTCACAGCTGTTTTTATTTGACTATTTTACCAGCTCACTAGTCCACTAGCCCACTAGTCCACCAGCTCACTGCCATTCATAGTTTCATACGAAGGAGACGTACGGAGTAGAGGATGCAGAGGAGGGTGACGCCAGTGTCTGCAAACACGGCTACCCACATATTGGCATAGCCCAGAAGGCCCATAATCATAACGGCGATTTTGACGAAGAGGGCGAAGGCCACGTTCTGCCAGGCCGTGGAAATGACTTTTCGGGACAGTTTGATGGCCTGGGGGATGGCATGGACGTCGGAATTGAGGAAAACCACATCGGCTGCTTCAATGGCGGCGTCAGCGCCGCTTCCCATGGCGGCCCCTGCATCGGCACCGGCAAGGACAGGGGCATCATTGATGCCGTCTCCTACGAAGAGCACGGATCCTTCCTTCCTGCGCAGGTCTTTCATAATGGAAAGTTTATCCTGAGGAAGAAGGCCGGCATATACTTTAGAAATGCCTGCTTTTTCTGCCACGGCTTCTGCGCTTTTCCGGTTATCACCGGTCAGCATAATTGGCGTAACGCCCAATTTTTTGATTTCGCTGATGGAAGAAAAGGCATCTTCCTTCAGTGCATCAGATATGGTGATACATCCCAGAAGGCTTCCCTCCTTTGCCATATACACCACGGTGCCTTCTCCATGAAGCGCATCCAGTTCCTGTTCGGAAATGCCGGCCTTTGCCATGAGGCTTCTGTTTCCGGCATAAACGGATTTCCCATCCACCATGCCTTCCACACCAAGGCCAGCCGTTTCATGAAGATTTTCTACATGACACAGGGGGAGATCCTCTGCATGGGCAGCTTCAACAATGGATTTTCCAATGGGGTGGGTGGAGTAGATTTCACAGGAAGCGGCCAGGGAAAGAATGTCTTCTTTCTTATATTTCCCATAGGGAATGATGGAGCGGACTTTGAATTTTCCTTCTGTAATGGTGCCTGTTTTATCCATGACAGCTGCTTTGATTTTGGCAATCACTTCCATCACTGTGCCGCCCTTAAAGAGAATGCCATCTTTGGAAGCTCTTCCTATGCCTGCAAAGAAAGCCAGAGGAACGGAAATGACAAGGGCGCAGGGGCAGGAAATAACCAGGAAAGTGAGGGCAGTATAAATCCATTTTTCCCAGTCAGCGCCAAAGAAAAGCGGAGGAATCACAGCTGTCAGCAGGGCTGCTGCTACTACGGCGGGCGTATAAATTCTGGAAAAACGGGTAATGAAGCGGTCAATCTTCGGCTTACTGGCCACTGCATTTTCCATTGAATCCAGAATACGGCTCACCATGGATTCGGAAAGAATTTTCATGACCTGGATTTTAATGGTACCGGTCATATTCACGCAGCCCGAGTCTACATGGCTGCCTTCTTTGGCAGTTACAGGTTTCGGCTCGCCGGTAATAGCAGAAGTATCGATTTCCGTACTTCCTTCCACAATCAGTCCGTCCAGGGGGATGCGGTCGCCGGGGCGGACCAGAAGGATATCGCCCACTCTGGCATCTTCCGCCGGAAGTGTTTCCATCTGATCCCCGGTTATGCGGTGAACCACCTCGGGACGAAGGTCTACAGCCGCCATAATCTGGCTGCGGCTTCTGTCGCTGGCCAGGTCCTGCAGATATTCACCGATGCGGTAGAAGAACATGACGCCCACAGCTTCAGGATATTCCTGTATGCCGAAGGCTCCCAGGGTGGCAATGGTCATGAGGAAAGTTTCATCGAAGAATTCCCCATGGGTCACATTTTTCAGGGCTGTCCATACAATGGGGCCGCCTAGAATAAGGTAGGAAATAAAGAACAGCATGTTTCCGTACAGTTCCGGCATAGCCAAAGCCTCGACAGGATGATAGTGGAACAGCATGCCCAGAACGAAGAAAAAGCCGCCAATCCAAAGCTGTCCTTCTTCTGTGAATATTTTTTTGTAAAAAGGAACATCCTCTGTCTTTGGAGAAATTGATGTTTTTGGGGGACGTACTTTCTTTTTGATTTCCGTAGGAGATTCCACTTCATTGCACTTTTCTGTAAGCTCCGGAATCAGGCTGTCCGGATCCTCTGCGGTGAGCTTCATGGTTTTGGTGGCATAGGAAATAGAAGCGGAGAGAACACTGGGCTGGCGATTAATCAGCTTTTCCAGCTTCAATGCACAGGCTGCGCAGTCCAGAGTAGGAATCTCATAAGTTTCCGTCCGGTAATTGGACTTATCTTTTGGCGGAACGATACCGACCGATTCATCTACGCTCCGGCATACAGCAAGGACTTCCTTCAAAAGGGTATCGGGGTCCTCTTTGGAAATGATGCGCAGTTCCTTATTGCGGAAGGAAATGGCCGCAAAGAAAACAGAAGGCATTTCCCGAATCTTCCCTTCCATTTTAGCGGCGCATTCCATGCAGTCCAGATGCTCCATATGGTAAAGGGAGCGGTGGTAGGTTTTTCCAAGGAAATCACAGCGGCAGCTGTCAAGGCTTTTCCCACAGATGTCGCAGTCCTCTTCCTCTACACAGGCAGAACAGTGGCAGTTCGGCATGTGGCCTTTTTGATGATGGATTCCTTTATCATGGAAATGGCCGAAGGCCCGCCGTTCGTCAGCATCAATGGCCTTTTCGTCTTCCATAATATCTTTTTCGTTCGCTTTATACCTGGCCATTTCAGGATCATGGGAATGGTCGTGATGAAGGGGCTCTTCTTCATGGTGGTGGTCATGACCGCAGCAGCCATGATGATGGCTTTCCTCTCCTTCATCCTCACTTCCGGAATCATCTTCATGAACATGACTTTCTTCGTGATGCTGTTGATGGCAGTGGCAGCAGCCGCAGTTATGGGCATGCACTGTTTCTTCTTTTTTATTCATAGGGTTTCCTCCTTGCAGATATAGGATACAGGATTCTTTCTTTATCTGATTTTAGCATCGCCGCAATATAGAGTAAACCGTTCATGAAAAACACTTTAAAAATTCAAGTGATAAGCAGGACCATATAAAAGCAGCGCCCTTGAAAGAAAAAGAGCGCTGCTTTTGTATTCCATCCCCAGGTCATTGAGAACACCGCCGCATTGGTGCCTTTCGGCAGGGGGACTCAAAAAATTTTCTGTATTTTTTATTCATTTTCCTTCACATTTTCCGGTACCACGGTCAGTGTTTTCTGGTGGGTATAGTTCACCAGCCCCGGCGGGCCTCCGGGAATTTTCTTCACATAGCGGATAAGGGTATAGTCCACATCCACCTTACCGGAATCTCTTCCTTTGCTGTTCCAGGCGGCCAGGGCGGCAGCCTTCACCAGGGTTTCTTCAGGAATGGTATCACCGGATGATTCAATCACTACATGGGAACCGGGAATGGCTCTGGCATGGAGCCATACATCGGTTTTTGCCGCCTTATGGAGGGTGAGATATTCATTCTTTGTATTACTGGTGCCAAACCATACCCGGAAACCGTCAATTATACGGTTTTCTATCTGGGGTGCCTGGGATTTTTTATTCGATTTTCCAGATTTTTTCCTTTGTCCCTGCTTTCTATCAATACCCAGATTCTTCAGCTCTTCCTTTAATGATTCCAGTTCCTGTTTGGTGGTAACCTGTTCGGCAAAGTAAAGAGTATCATTCAGATAGGCAAGTCGTTTATCGCATTCGTCCAGCTTTTCCTTTCCGATGGCAGTCCTTGTTTTCATTTTATTGTATTTTTTGAAATACATCTGGCTGTTGGCGGAAACGGAAAGAAGGGGGTTCACCGGTATGGTCTCATCTTCCGGCGGATCTTTGAACAGATTGGAAAGGGTAAGGGAAGTCCGGTGGTTGATTTTTTCATAGGCATAGATGGAAAGGAGGGTGCCCCAGAGCTTGTACTGGTCCATACGGGACGTTTCTTCCATTTCTTCTCCTATTTTTCTTTTCTTTCTTTCTTCTCTTTTAATAAGAGTATGAAGCTGCTTTTTGTAGTCCTGTACAGCCTGACTGATGGAACCGGCTCCGCTTTCCGCCTCTTTTTCTATAAAGGGGAGGACATCTGCTTTTTCCGGCTCCTGCTTCATCATGTGAAGAGGAATGGGGCTGGCAGATTTCTTTCCTTTTTCATTCTTATATATATATAGGACATCGGATTTGGCAATGGCCGAGGAAAGAGCACACAGGGCGGTGACTACACGATTTTCTTCCTCTTCGGTCATGGAAGAAAGAGAGAGGTCGGCAGGCACCCTGCTTTCATGGGCCAGTTCGTCCGCCAGGTAACGGGAAAAACCGTTAAACTTGGAAAAGAGC
>ERZ506966.597-NODE-597-length-15180-cov-4.847008_pt1 | contig 15180 bp, 10 predicted proteins | sample MGYA00512892_ERZ506966 | MGnify/ENA metagenome assembly ERZ506966 | reverse complement strand
CTTGGTATTGTAGTTGAGCATACCACGCATTCTCCCGGAGCAACATCCGGCAAAGACATTAGCTGATTATATATCAGGGCGCCGTTGCCATCATAGAAGTTTACTCGGAACCATCCTCCTACTGTATGCGAATTATTGTTTTTCACACTACACTGCATTTCCCCATAATACTTACCGCTGTAACAAGAAAAATTTGTTATTTCTAAATGGTTAAAAATCGTAGAATCATCGGTTTTTGATGTATGAGATGAGCTATACGAGGCCCTGCTCTCGCTGGAATATGAATAGTTTTCGTAATTGCTTTTCTTTTTTGTGTTCGGCAGAAATATGCTCACAGCAAAAAACAATAAAACGATAACAAAAATAGCGGTGATGATTTTGCTTTTGTGATATCGGCCGGTGCGTGTTTGGAATGACAGATGCAAAAAGGACATACGGAGGTTATTATGGAATATCAACACGGCGGGGACATATACAGCCAGGACATACAGATGGATTATTCTGCCAATATCAATCCTCTTGGCATGCCGGAGGCGGTCAGGCAGGCTCTGAGGGACTGCCTGGAGAGGGAAGTCTGCAGCCTGTACCCGGACAGCCGGTGCAAAAAGCTGAGACAGGCCCTGGGCAGGCATCATGGGGTGGAGGAACAATGGATTATCTGCGGAAACGGGGCGGCTGATTTGATATTTGGCCTGGCAGCCGCGCTGCGCCCTGTGCGCGGGCTGGTGACAGCCCCGGCCTTTTCCGAGTATGAGCAGGCGCTGAGGTCGGTGGGATGCAGGACCGACTATTATTATCTCAGGTGGGATGCGGGATTTGCCCTGGATGCGGCGGGGATGTGCGGCTGTGTCCGGGAGGCGGCAGAGAGAGGCGAGCCCTACGATGTGGTGTTCCTGTGCAATCCCAACAATCCCACAGGAATACCCGTGAAAAAGGAAGAGATTGAGCAGCTGGCAGATACCTGTGAGCGTCTGGGGGCTTACCTGGCAGTGGACGAATGCTTCTGCGATTTCCTGGATGCTTGGGAATCATATTCCGTCATACCCGGCCTGGCCCGGTTTAAGCATCTGTTTGTGCTGAAGGCATTTACAAAGCTGTACGCCATGGCAGGGCTGCGGCTGGGCTACGGCCTGTGCAGCGACGAGGGCCTGCTGGAGCGGCTCCAGGCAGTGCGCCAGCCCTGGTCCGTGTCGGGGCCGGCCCAGTGCGCCGGCGTGGCGGCCCTTGGAGAGACGGATTTTGTGGAGCACACGAAAGAGGTGATTAAGGGGGAACGGGAGAGGCTTTCAGGCGCCCTCCATGACCTGGGCTTTCAGGTATATCCCTCACAGGCCAATTATCTGTTTTTTCGGGACCGGAAAGAGGACGGGACTCTGGAGAAAGGCCGTCTTTACCAGGAACTGCTGCGCCGCCGCATACTGATTCGCAGCTGTGCCAATTATCCGGGGCTGGACTCATCCTTTTACCGTATCTGTGTTAAACTGAGACAGGACAATGAACAGCTTATCCGGGAAATGGCCCGGGTGCTTGAGAGGAGGAAACCATGTCTGAACATACGAAGCCAATTATGATTCAGGGAACCATGTCCAATGCGGGAAAGAGCATCCTGGCAGCCGGTCTGTGCCGTATTTTTTACCAGGACGGCTACAGGACAGCGCCCTTTAAATCCCAGAACATGGCCCTTAATTCCTACATAACCCCGGAAGGGCTGGAGATGGGACGGGCCCAGGCCGTACAGGCGGAGGCGGCTGGAATTGTTCCCCATGCGGACATGAATCCCATTCTTTTAAAACCTACCACAGATGTGGGAAGCCAGGTTATCGTCCATGGAATTTCCAGGGGCAATATGAAGGCCAGGGATTATTTCGCCTATAAGAAATCGCTGGTGCCGGATATCATGGCCTCCTACCGGCGGCTGGAGGAACAGTACGATGTCATCGTCATAGAGGGCGCCGGAAGCCCGGCCGAGATTAACCTGAAATCCTATGATATCGTGAACATGGGCATGGCGGACATGGCGGACGCCCCGGTGCTTCTGGTGGGGGACATTGACAGAGGCGGCGTCTTTGCCCAGCTCTGCGGTACGGTGTCCCTGCTGACAGAGGAGGAGAGGAAGCGGGTAAAGGGATTGATCATCAACAAATTCAGAGGCGACAGGTCCATACTGGAGCCCGGAATTTCCATGCTGGAGGCTCTGTGCCATATACCGGTAGTGGGAGTGATACCCTACATGGATGTGGACATCGAGGATGAGGACAGCCTGAGCAGCCGGCTGGAGACAGGTAAGAGCAAAGCCCCTGCCGCGGTGGATTTGGCAGTGATTCGTTTTCCGCGTATATCCAATTTTACGGATTTTAATGTATTTTCAGGAATCCCGGGGGTGTCGCTGCGCTATGTCACAAAGGCCTGTGACCTTGGCAGCCCCGACATGGTTATCCTTCCCGGCACCAAGAATACCATCCAAGACTTGCTTTGGATGCGCCAGAACGGTCTGGAGGCTGCAATCCTTAAACTGGCGGACCGTCAGGTGCCTGTGTGGGGAATCTGCGGCGGCTACCAGATGATGGGAGAGGTGCTGGAGGATGCAATGGGGGTGGAGTCAGACCTCCCTTCCCGGACAGCCGGAATGGGCCTTCTTCCCCTTAAGACGGAGTTTGAGGAAGAAAAGATAAGGACCCGGGTGGAAGGCGCGTTCGGCGAGTTGGACGGCTGTCTTTGCGGACTGTCCGGAAAATCCATTGAGGGATATGAGATTCATATGGGCCGCACGTACATTGACCGGGAAGAGGGGGCCGCGGACACGGCCAGAATCGTTTCCTGGCGCAGGGAACCGGAAATATGCCGCCCTATGGACTATGTGATGGAGACGGGAAAGGACAGGATTTTATCCAGACAGGCCAGGATGGATGGGTGGAACAGGGGAAATATCTACGGCACCTATGTCCACGGAATCTTTGACAGCCCCCAAATAGCCAGGACAGTGGCAGAGGCCCTGGCCGCGGCAAAGGGCCTATGCCTGGAACAGGCGGCGGATATGGATTACCGCGCTTACAGGGAACAGCAGTATGATAAGCTGGCGGAATCGCTCAGGGAACATCTGGACATGGATGCCGTGTACAGAATCATGGGCATCAGCCCAAAAGAAAAAGGAGAGGAGAAGCCGGATGACGGATATACAGTTGGAACAGGTATTGCCGGGAGATATTGAGAGGCGCAGTTTTGAGCTCATACAGGAGGAACTGTCCTTACAGGGCATACATCTGAAGCCTGAAAATGAAATGGTTATCAAGAGGGCCATCCACACCACGGCGGATTTTGACTATGCACAAAACCTGATATTTTCCGGTCAGGCAGTGAAAAAGGGGATAGATGCCTTAAAAGCCGGCGCTGTCATTGTGACGGATACCAATATGGGGCTGTCCGGAATCAATAAAAAAAGGCTGTCCGCCCTGGGCGGGGAAGCCTTCTGTTTCATGGCAGATGAGGATGTGGCGTTACAGGCAAAGGAACAGGGCACCACCAGGGCTGTGGCCAGCATGGAAAAGGCGGCCAGGCTCTATGGTTTGCAGGAGCGTCCGCTGATTTTTGCCGTGGGCAATGCGCCCACGGCCCTGGTTCGCATTTATGAGCTCATAGAGGAAGGTCTGGCCGCCCCCGCCCTTGTCATCGGCGTGCCGGTGGGATTCGTGAATGTGGTCCAGTCAAAGGAACTGATTCTGACCCTGGAGGATACGCCGTATATTGTGGCAGGGGGAAGAAAAGGCGGCAGCAATGTTGCCGCCGCCATCTGTAACGCTCTGTTATACCAGATTCCCGTGTAAAGTCTTTCTATTTCCGGCCGCTCCAGCAGTAGGTGCAGAGCTTGCAGGGGGAGATACCGATGGATTTCACCAGGTCATCCAGCCTGTGGTAACGCAGGGTGGTGAACCCCAGGCGCTTGCGGATTTCCTCAATCATCTCTTTGTAATTGGCGCTGTCCGGGTCCGTGTAGGTGTTCAGCACATCCCGGGACACATCGTCGCCCTCCCTGTCCCGTATGATGCGTCTGGTAATCAGATCCAGCTCTGAGGTGGAACGGGAGAAGTTAAGATAGGGGCATCCGAACATAAGGGGAGGGCAGGCCGGACGTATGTGGACTTCCTTTGCACCGCTATGGTACAGGAATTCCGTTGTCTCACCCAGCTGGGTGCCCCGCACGATGGAGTCGTCGATGAGCAGCAGCTTCTTGCCGCGAATCAGAGCGTCCACAGGAATCAGCTTCATGCGGGCGATCAGGTTCCTCTGTCCCTGGTTCTGGGGCATGAAGGAGCGCGGCCAGGTGGGGGTGTATTTGATGAAGGGACGGGCAAATGGAATGCCGGATTCATTGGCATACCCGATGGCGTGGGCGATTCCTGAGTCAGGAACGCCCGCAACCACTTCGGGCTGCGCGTCATCCCTCTTTGCCAGCAGCTTTCCGCACTCGTAGCGCATGCTCTCCACATTAATGCCCTCGTAGCTGGATGTGGGATAGCCGTAGTATACCCACAGGAAGGAGCATATCTTCATTTCTTCCCTGGGAGGGCTGACCGTCTCCGCGCTCTCAGGCGTCATATATACGATCTCGCCGGGCCCCAGTTCTTTGTAGTCCGTATATCCCAGATTGATGTAAGCAAAGCTTTCAAAGGAGGCGCAGTAGGCGTCCTCCTTGCGTCCGATGACAATGGGGGTCCTTCCGAATTTATCCCTGGACGCATAGATTCCTTCCGGGGTCAGTAACAGGATGGACATGGAGCCCTCTATTTTTTCCTGGGCATAAAGAAGCCCCTCCACTAAGGTGGATTTCTGGTTGATAAGGGCAGCCGCCAGCTCTGTTGCGTTGATGCGACCGTGACTCATTTCCATAAAATGAATGTGGCCGTTTTCGTAGGCTGATGCCACCAGCTCCGCCTCGTTGTTGATTTTTCCCACTGTGGTTATGGCAAAGCTGCCCAGGTGGGACTGTATCAGAAGGGGCTGGGGTTCGGTGTCGGAAATACATCCGATTCCCAATGTTCCCTCAAGCTCGTCCAAATCCCCGTCAAACTTCGTACGGAAGGGAGTGTTTTCAATATTGTGGATGGATCTTGTAAAGCCCTGGCTGCCGTATACGGCCATTCCGCCTCTTTTTGTCCCCAGATGGGAGTGATAATCCACTCCGAAAAACAAGTCCAGGGTACAGCTGTTTTTTGATGCAACACCAAATATTCCGCCCATATGTCATACCTCTTTTATCTATGTGTTTGCTTTACGTCTTCACGATTGATTACGGCTCTGTCTGCCGGTTACGGACTTATCATAACATATATTAGTGGTACAGGACAATATGATTAATATATTATTTATACTTATGAAAAACTATAAGCATGCCAGGAAGAGTTTTCCGGTGAATATTCACTTGCGCACCGGGATGACAATTCCGTGCATTTGAGGTATACTTGTGATAAATCTTCAGGAGCTTTCAGATGTACTTCGGAGAGGAGGCTTGTAAATGACAGAATCAGATGGACAGAATGGACAGGAGATACGGGCCCTCCGCCTGACAGTGGCGCAGGATGGCAGCGGTGACTATGATACGGTAGGCGCGGCCCTGGCGGCCTTGGGAGACAAGGAGGGACCGCCGGCCCGTATTTATATAAAAAAGGGCGTGTACAGAGAACGGCTGGAAATTAAAAGGCCGGGAATCACATTGGAGGGCCAGACAGCCGGCGGCACCGTCATTACCTGCGGACTGTCTGCCGGGATGACCATGGAGGACGGCAGCAAGCGGGGGACCTTCCGCACCTACAGTGTGCTGGTGGACACCCACGATTTTACCGCAAGGAACCTGACCATTGAAAACAGCGCCGGTCCGGGCGAAGCGGCGGGACAGGCGCTGGCCCTGTATGCGGACGGAGACCGGATACTGTTTAAGGGATGCAGGCTGCTGGGAGGCCAGGACACACTTTTCACAGGCCCTCTTCCCCCGAAAGAGATACAAAAGAACGGATTCATCGGACCAAAACAGTTTTCACCCAGGATAAACGGGCGCCACTGCTACCGGGACTGCTTTATACGGGGGGATATAGACTTTATATTTGGAAGCGCCACAGCCTATTTTGACAGGTGTGAGCTGTACTCTGCCGGCCGGGATACAGAGAGAAAGGGGTATGTGACCGCCGCGTCCACCCCCAGGGGCCAGAGATACGGGTATGTGTTCCGAAACTGCCGGTTTACAGGAAACAGCTCCCGTGAAAGCGTCTACCTGGGCAGGCCCTGGAGGGATTACGCCAGGACGGTGCTCATTGACTGCTATCTGGGGCCCCACATATGCCGTGAGGGATGGCATGACTGGGATAAAAAGGACGCGCGGTCCACATTGTTTTACGGGGAATACGGAAGCTATGGACCGGGGGCGGCGGGCCGGGAGGCATCGGAACAGGGTAAAAGGGACCGGGGTACATCAAGGCCGGACTGGGTTTCCATGCTTACCCGTGAACAGATACAGGACTACACCATGGAACAGGTTCTGGGCGGAACGGACGGGTGGAACCCCGGGCATATATTGTAAGAAGGAAGGGATAAACGTATGGATTTATACCGTATCATACTGGTGGACGACGAGGAAGAGGTCAGGCAGAGTATCATCAGGAAAATTGACTGGACGGGAGCCGGTTTCTGCGTGGTTGGGGATGCGGAAAACGGGGAGGAAGCCCTGGAGAAAGTGGAGGCCCTGGAGCCGGACCTGATACTGACGGACATCAGGATGCCCTTTATGGACGGCCTTTCCCTGGCTGAACGGGTGAGACAGAAATATCCCTCGATTAAAATCGTGATTTTTTCAGGCTATGATGATTTTGAGTATGCCAAGCAGGCCATAAAGCTGAATGTGACGGAGTATATCCTGAAGCCTGTGAATGTGGAGGAGCTGACTGCCATCTTAAAGCGCATCAAATCCAACCTGGACGATGAGATCGAGCAGAAAAGGAATGTGAGCCTGCTGCGTGAAAATTATATTCGCAGCCTTCCCATTCTCAGGGACCAGTTTTTAAACGAGCTGGTGGGAAGCACTGTGCCCGGAAATGTACTTAAGGAAAAGCTGGCTGAATATGATATCCCGCTGGCAGGAGCCAAGAAGTGGGTGGCCGCGGCCATTGACATAGAGCCGGAGGAGATACGGGAGGGAAATATGCTGCCTCTCCACAAGGAGAGGGATCTGATTCCCATTTCCGTCATGCAGGTAGTGGAGGAAAAGCTGGGAAACTATTGCCGTTCTTCCGTATTCACTTCCTCCAGGACCTCCTGGTCTGAGCTGGCCCTTATTGCTGCCATTGATGAGGATAACAGCCAGACAGGACTGATTGACGTGCTGGGAGATATCTGCAAGGAGACAAAGAAGATTCTGGAGGTGCCCATTACCATTGGTATCGGCCACAGCTGCCAGGACCTGGGGGAGATTAACTGCTCCTATAAGGCGGCCGTGGACGCCCTTGGCTATAAGGCCATCGTGGGAGCCGGAAGCACCATCTACATCAATGACGTGGAGCCTGTAAGCGGGGGAAAGCTGAGCTTTGACTGCAAGGACGAAGCGGAACTCATTGCGGCCATCAAGTTCGGCCCCAGGGAGAAGATAGAGGAAGCAGTGCAGGCGGTTATGGATAAAATGAGCGATGCAAAGGTGCATTTCAGGCAGTGCCAGGCATATATGCTCAGCGTGTCCAGCTCCATTGTCCAGCTGATACAGCAGTATGACCTGGACCTGGAACAGCTGACGGAGGAGGGGGAGCAGCAGGGGGATACCTTTGCCGTCATACCCAGGATGATGAAAAAGGAGGACTTTGCCCACTGGCTTCTCTCGGCCGCCCTCAGGATGAACCAGGCCATGAACCGGGAGCGGGATAATACCATGAAGCAGGTCATCCAGAAGGCCAAGGAATATATTATGGACAATTACCAGGACACGGATTTATCCGTGGAGAAGATATGCCGCCAGCTGCATATGAGCCCGGCCTATTTCTCCACCATGTTCAAGAAGGAGACAGGGCAGGCATATACCGCCTACCTGACCCAGGTCCGCCTGGACAAGGCAGTGGAGCTTCTCAACAAGACCGATGACAAGACCTATGTCATAGCGGCCAAGGTGGGATACCAGGAGCAGAATTATTTCAGCTATGTGTTCAAGAAGCGTTTCGGGGTCTCGCCCACCAAGTTCAGAGGGGCAAAATAGATACAACAGGCCTGCGCCGCCGCTTATGGCGGAAAGGGGCAGGCAGCGTAAAGGAGCAGGGGACATGTTGTTTGAAAAGCAGAGGGTTAAGCTGCAGAAGGCCAGTATACGTTATATCATATTCATCTACTTTACGCTGACGGCCCTGGCCGCCAGTATATTCATAGGCATTTCCCTGTATTCCAGGCTGTCGGGCCAGATGTCCGCCACCATCCGGGAGGAGAACCAGATACTGATTAATCAGATCACCCGGTCCATGGAGGATTATCTGCGGACCGTGATGAAGCTGTCTGATTCCCTGTACTACGGGGTCGTGAAGAACGCGGACCTGGCCAGCGGATCCATCGGAAGCGAGATGACCCTTCTCTATGACAACAACAAGGACAATGTGGAGAATATTGCCCTTTTGTCCAAGGAAGGAAAGCTGCTGGAAGCCGTGCCTGCTGCCCGCCTTAAGACTAATGTGGATGTCACCGGAGAAAACTGGTTTACCTCCACCCTGGAGAAAACGGAGAATATGCATTTCTCCACGCCCCATGTCCAGTACATTTTTGACGGCAGCGAGAACCAATACCGGTGGGTCATTTCCCTGTCAAGAGCAGTGGAAATTACCCAGGGACCTTCCACGGACCAGGGAGTCCTGCTGATTGACATACGCTACAGCAGTCTGGAGCAGCTCTTTGACGGGGTGAATCTGGGAAACGGAGGCTATGTCTACTTAATCAGCAGCAGCGGGGAAATCATATACCACCCCCAGGCCCAGCTGATTGATTCTGGAATCGTCCGGGAGAACAACCTGGAGGTATCCGGACTCAGGGACGGCAATTACCGGCAGACCGTGGACGGGGAGGAACGGACCGTCACGGTTAAGACCGTGGGATATACAGGCTGGAAGGTGGTGGGGGTGACGCCTCTTGACGGCGTGTCCCTCAACAATATCAAGACTAAGCTTCTGGTGGTTTTCATGATTGCCTTTGTCCTTTTTATCATGACCATTATCAATTCTTATATCTCCACCAGGATAACCGACCCCATCAAGGAGCTGGAGAAATCCGTCAATGAAATTGAGGCTGGCAATCTGGAGACAGAGGTCAGGAGCGGCGGCTCCTACGAGATACAGCATCTGGGCAATTCCATACAAAACATGGCCCGGCAGATACGGCGGCTTATGGACGATATTGTGGCGGAGCATGAATCCAAGCGGAAGAGCGAGTTCGACACCCTCCAGGCGCAGATTAACCCCCATTTCCTGTATAACACCCTGGATATCATTGTTTGGATGATTGAAAATGAGAACCTGACCGACGCGGTGCGTGTCGTGACGGCCCTGGCCAGGTTTTTCCGCATCAGCCTCAGCAGGGGGAAGAGCATTATAACGGTCAGGGATGAGCTGGAGCATGTGCGAAACTACCTTATGATTCAGCACATGCGCTATAAAAACAAGTTTACTTATACCGTGGACGCGGAGGATGAGGTCCTTGACCTGGCCAGTCTCAAGCTTATCCTCCAGCCCCTGGTGGAAAATGCCATCTATCACGGCATGGAATTCATGGACGGCGACGGGGAAATCCGTATCCGGGCATGGCGCCAGGACAAGGATTTATTCATGAGTGTATCGGATAACGGCCTGGGGATGACACGGGAGCAGGTGAAACGGCTGTTCGGGGACACGGACCATGTGCCGTCGGGCAGGGGATCCGGTATCGGAGTGAAGAATGTCCACCAGCGTATCCGTCTGTATTTTGGAAATGGCTACGGACTGGAAATCCAGTCGGAGCCGGATGAAGGGACCACGGTCACGGCCCGTCTGCCGGCCATCCCCTACGGGGAAGTAAAGAAAGAGGGAGCCTATGTTAAATAAAGGAAAAATACTCTGGTGCATATGGGCCGGCATCCTGGTCCTGCTGTTTTTGATGTCCTCCACGGATCTGATTATCAAGGAAAAGAAAATCGAGGTATATCCGATTTCCGTCATCATAGAGGGGGACAACGACGACTATTATGTGAATTTCAAAAAGGGTATGGACCAGGCCGCGGTGGAGTTCCATGGGGATGTCAGCTTCATCACCCTTTATGCCGACCATGACCAGGCCCAGCAGATGGAGCTGGTAAAACGGGAAATCAGGGACGGGGCCAGGGCTGTGATCCTGGCTCCGGTAAAGCCTGAGGAGGCGGTAAGGAAATTGGAGGATATGAACCCCGGCTGCCCCGTCATCCTTCTGGGCCAGTCTCCGGATGAGGGCACAGCTTTGGATACCATCGGCGTGGACGGAAGGGAGATTGGAAGGCTGCTGGGAGAGGCGGCGGCTTCCCAGGCATCCAGGGATGTGCCGGTCTATCTCTTTTGCGGGGGGCTGGACTATGGGGACAGTGCCTGGGTCTACGAGGGGGTCAGGACTGTGCTGGATGAGCAGGGGTATCATTACCGGCTCATTGAGAGGAAAAACCAGGACACATACCGTCAGGCCATACAGGAAACAGACGCTCCCGGAGGCGGCAGGATTACCATTATAGCACTGGATGTGCAGTCGCTGGACCAGGCCACCCGGATACTGGAGGAAAACACCATATACCAGGGCAGGGTGGCGGGACTCTACGGCGCCGGAAGCACCACATCACTGCTCAGGGCCCTGGACAGGGGAATTGTCACAGGGCTGACTGCCTATAACCAGTTTGACGAGGGATATTTAAGCGTGAAGCAGGCAGTGGAAGCTATCCAGGGCACGCGCCAGAAGCAGAACACCGTGCTGGAGGCCATCTATGTGGATAAGGATAAGCTGAGGGATAAGGCATACGAGAAAATGCTCTATCCCATTGAGTAAGGGCAGTTGTGATGAAAAGAAGCGTAATAAGGTAAGGAAAGGGGCATTGCGGTGAAACGGAATTGGATGTATCTATTGGCAGCCTGTATGGGAGCGGCTGTCCTCATAGGGGTGTGGCAGTACATGGGAAGGGAAGACGGGCGGCAGATGGATAAGAACTCCATCCGCATCGGTGTTCTGCTCTACCGGGGGGACGACACCTTCATCGGTACCCTGCGCTCCGGCCTGGAGGACAAGGCAAAGGAATATGAACAGGAAACAGGTATCAAGGTGAAGTTGGATATCATGGACGCCAAGGGGAGCCAGAATACCCAGAACAGCCAGGTGGAGCGTCTGATCTCCCTGGGCTGCGATGCCCTGTGCATCAACAGCGTGGACCGTTCGTCGGCATCCATCATCATAGACAAGGCCATGGATGCAGGAACTCCGGTGGTGTTCTTTAACCGGGAGCCTGTGGAGGAGGACATGAACCGCTGGGAAAAGCTGTACTACGTGGGAGCGGACGCCAAGGAATCCGCCGTGCTCCAGGGAGACATCCTGGTGGATGCCTATAATCAGGATACACGAACCCTGGACGCCAACGGCAACGGACTGGTAAGCTATGTGCTTCTGGAAGGGGAAACCAGCCATCAGGACTCCCTGATCCGCACGGAGTGGTCCATCCAGACCTTAAAGGACGGAGGCGTACCTTTGGAGAAGATTACGGGAGGAATCGCCAACTGGGACAGAAGCCAGGCATCAGCCCTGATGGAGCAGTGGCTGAAGGAGTATACGGGCCAGATTGAACTGGTGGTCAGCAACAACGACGACATGGCCCTGGGAGCCATTGACGCCATAAACCGGGCCGGAATCGGGGCCAATTCCATCAAGGTGGTGGGGATTGACGGCACCCCTGTGGGCATAAAGGCCCTGGAGGAAGGATATCTTTTCGGCACAGTGGAATCAGATAAGGAACGCTACTCCCGGGTTATATTTGACATTGCCTGGAGCCTGTCCCTGAACCAGGATCCAAAGGACAGGGTGCCTCAGCTGGATGGAAATTATTACTGGTGCCCGCAGAGGGCTTTGACCCAGGCTGAGGCAAAATTGCTTAAAAACCAGTGATGTATCATAAAAACACCGACGGAAAAAGATAAAATCGAAGAAATTTTATAGTCATTCTATAAAAATCATATGGAAAAATGCACAACCGGGTCGTATAATAATCTTGTTGTTAAGCAAAAACAACCAAAGTCAACAAAACTATAAGGGAGGAATTAAAAATGAAGAAAGCATTAAGTGTTGCTCTTGCGTGTTCCATGGCATTATCACTGGTTGCCTGCGGAGGCGGCAGCAAGCCAACGGAAGCACCAACCACAGCAGCTGCAGGGGATACCACAACCGCGGCAGCAGCAGACACAACCGCGGCAGACACAGCAGCGGCACCGGAAGCAGGCGCAGAGGTGGCAAACAAGGATAAGCCTTTAGTATGGTTCAACCGCCAGCCATCCAGCAGTGCTACAGGACAGCTTGATATGACAGCCCTGAATTTTAATAAGGATACATATTATGTAGGTTTCGACGCAAACCAGGGTGCTGAGCTTCAGGGAACCATGGTTAAGGACTACATCGAGAAGAACATCGACTCAATTGACCGCAACGGCGACGGAATCATCGGCTACGTTCTGGCAATCGGCGACATCGGACATAACGACTCTATCGCACGTACAAGAGGCATCCGCAAGGCTCTCGGCACCGCGGTAGAGAAAGACGGCAGCATCAACAGCGATCCTGTTGGCACAAACGCAGACGGTACAGCAACGGTTGTACAGGACGGCTCCATCGAAGTTGGCGGAAAGACATACGTTGTCCGTGAGCTCGCTTCCCAGGAGATGAAGAACTCCGCAGGCGCTACATGGGATGCTGCCACAGCGGGCAATGCAATCGGCACATGGTCTTCCTCTTTTGGCGATCAGATTGATGTTGTTGCATCCAATAACGACGGTATGGGCATGTCCATGTTCAACGCATGGTCCAAGGACAACAAGGTTCCTACATTTGGCTATGACGCAAACAGCGACGCAGTAGCAGCTATCGCAGAGGGCTACGGCGGCACTATCAGCCAGCATGCAGACGTACAGGCTTACCTGACACTCCGCGTTCTGCGCAACGCACTGGACGGAGTTGATATCGATACAGGTATCGGCACAGCAGACGATGCAGGCAATGTCCTGAGTTCTGATGTATATGTTTACAAGGCAGATGAGCGTTCCTACTACGCACTGAACGTTGCTGTTACCGCTGAAAATTATACAGATTTCACAGATTCCACAATGGTATACGCACCTGTATCCAATCAGCTGGATGAGGCTTCCCATGCCACAAAGAATGTATGGCTGAACATCTACAACTCAGCTGATAACTTCCTTGGATCGACCTATCAGCCTCTGCTTCAGAAATACGATAAGCTTCTCAACCTTAAGGTTGACTACATCGGCGGCGACGGGCAGACAGAGTCCAATATTACAAACCGTCTTGGAAATCCAAGCCAGTATGACGCATTTGCCATCAACATGGTTAAGACAGACAACGCAGCTTCTTACACATCTTTATTGAATCAATAATAACAAAAAAGAAATGAAAAAGAGCAGATTATTGGGAAGAAGAAATTCTTCCCGATAACCTCTTTTTGAGTAAAAGAAAATAATAATACGTGTAAACAAAACAGGAGTAGAGAAGAATGGCAGATAAGAAAGAAGAAATCATCTTATCGATATGTGGCATGAGCAAGTCTTTCGGAAGAAACCGGGTTTTGGATCACATTAATTTAGATGTGAAAAAAGGAACGGTTATGGGACTGATGGGAGAAAATGGTGCTGGTAAATCTACGATGATGAAGTGCCTTTTCGGTACATATCAAAAAGATGAAGGAAAAATTTTCCTTGATGGAAAGGAAGTAAGTTTTTCAGGTCCAAAAGATGCACTGGAAAACGGAATCGCAATGGTTCACCAGGAATTGAACCAGTGCTTAGAAAGAAATGTAGTTGACAATCTATTCCTCGGACGCTATCCGCGCAACTCAATGGGAATCGTGGATGAGGGAAGAATGAAAAAAGAGGCTTCCGAGCTTTTTAGAAAACTTGGAATGACTGTCAACCTGACTCAACCGATGCGGAATATGTCCGTATCACAGCGGCAGATGTGTGAAATTGCAAAAGCGATTTCTTACAATGCAAAAGTAATCGTTCTCGATGAGCCAACATCCTCATTGACAGTTCAGGAAGTTGAAAAGCTGTTTGAGATGATGAATATGTTGAAAGAACAGGGAATTTCCTTAATTTATATTTCGCATAAAATGGATGAGATTTTCACGATTTGTGATGAAGTATCCGTACTACGGGATGGAAATCTTGTTATGACCAAACGGTCAGAAGACACAGATATGAATGAGCTGATCGCTGCGATGGTTGGACGTTCTCTTGAGAATCGTTTCCCGCCGGTAGACAATGAACCAAAAGAACCGATCTTGTCTATCCAGCATTTGTCAACGAAATTTGAGCCTCATTTGCAGGATATCTCCTTTGATGTAAAAAAAGGTGAAATTTTTGGATTGTACGGTTTGGTAGGAGCAGGACGTACAGAGCTTTTGGAGACAATTTTCGGAATTAGAACCAGAGCGGCAGGACGTGTTTACTTTAACAACCATCTGATGAACTTCGGAAGTGCAAAAGAAGCGATGGAGCATGGATTTGCGTTGATTACAGAGGAACGTAAGGCAAACGGATTGTTCTTAAAAGGAGATTTGACATTTAATACAACAATTGCAAATCTCAGTCAGTACAAATCCGGACAGTTGTTGTCTGACGCAAAGATGACAAAAGCGACTTCGAATGAGATTAAGATTATGCATACAAAATGTATGGGACCAGATGATATGATTTCAAGTTTGTCAGGAGGAAATCAGCAGAAAGTTATTTTTGGAAAATGGCTTGAACGTGAACCTCAAGTGTTTATGATGGATGAACCGACACGAGGAATTGATGTTGGTGCAAAATATGAAATCTATGAATTGATTATCAAAATGGCAAAGCAAGGAAAAACAATCATTGTTGTTTCGTCTGAAATGCCGGAGATTTTGGGAATCACAAACCGTAT
>ERZ506966.573-NODE-573-length-15966-cov-4.547420_pt1 | contig 15966 bp, 9 predicted proteins | sample MGYA00512892_ERZ506966 | MGnify/ENA metagenome assembly ERZ506966 | reverse complement strand
CCATGACAGAAGATATGCTGCCATTAAGAAGGCCTGTGACGGGCTGCAGGAAAAAGGGAAGATTTCAGATCTCTGCATTCCTGTTTTTCTGGAGCGCACCAGTGACTGGGACCGATCCTGGGAAAGGAAAATGAAAGGCGCTTCTCTGGTTATGATCCATCTGATGAAGAATGGACTAAAATCCCGTTTCTGGAAGGACTGCAGGAATTTTCTGGATATCTCCGGCATTCCTTACTTTGTAGATGCCGTGGATGGGGATACAGCGGAGCACAGTGGTTCTCTTTCCGATGATATGATGAAGCGGTTCCGCGAATACTGCCTCTATGGGGGCATGGAAAATTTCAGGAATCTCTGGCTCTATGCTTCTTCTCTTTTTGACTCCTCCATTGCAGAGCCGCCGGCTCCCCAGAGCTATACCTGGGCCGGTATTTATGACAGGGACAGTGACAAAGGATTTACCACGGACCTCTCTTCCTTCCTCCAGAAGTTTTCCGGTGACGAAAAGCCGGTCATCGGTCTCCTGTTTTACCGGGAGGAATGGATCTGGGGGGATCTGTCCTACCAGAATGCTTTTATAGATGAAGCGGAAAAGCAGGGGTACCATGTACTTCCTGTTTTTGCCAATGGTTCTCCCGACGTGAGCCTTGGCATGCCCACCCTGTCCGACGTCATTGCCACCTATTTCATGAAAGACGGAAAAACGGTGATTGATTCTCTGGTGAGTACTATGAAATTTTCCCTCACCGGAAGCGGGAAGGCCAGTGTAGATACGCTGAAAAAGCTGGGGGTGCCCCTGCTTGAAGCCTATACGCTTCTGGTTTCGGAAAAGGAATGGCGGGAAAACGGGGAAGGCCTTAACGCCATTGAAACCTCCATTGCTGCCGCCATGCCGGAGCTGGACGGCGTCATTCACGGCGTGCCCATTGCCGGCAGAATGAAGAAAGAAGACGGCACTGTGGAATTCAAGCCGATTCCCGAACGGATTAGCCGCATGGTGGGAAAGGCAGGCAAATGGGCAGCTCTCCACAAAATGAAGAACAGCCATAAGAAAGTCGCCCTTATTTTCCACAATTATCCGGCTAAGAATTCCAACATTGGCAGCGCCTCGGGGCTGGATACCATGGAAAGTGCCATTCGTCTCATGAAGCGAATGAAGGAAGACGGGTACACCATCGATTTCATTCCGGAAACGACGGAAAAATTTATCGAACTCATGACCTCCCATGCCACCAATGATATTTCCATGATGACCGAAAAACAGGCAGAGGAATGCCAGAAGCTTTCGGCTAAGGACTACGTGGAATTCTTCCACACCCTGGGTGCCGATGCACAGAAAAAGATGGAAGAGGAATGGGGAAAGGCACCGGGAGACGTGATGATTTCCGAAAAAGGAAATATCCTGGTGCCCGGCACCATGGATGGAAATATGTTCCTTACGGTGCAGCCGTCCCGCCAGTATGGCATGGACCCTTCCAAGGCCTACCATGACCCCTATATTGCACCGACCCATCAGTATCTGGCCTTCTACTACTGGCTCCGTCATGTATGGAAGGCAGATGCGGTCATCCATATGGGGACCCATGGAAACCTGGAATGGCTGCCTGGGAAGAGCGTCGGACTGGATGAAGAAAGCTATCCTGACATAGCCCTGGGAGACCTGCCCAATGTATATCCCTACCATATGACCATTACCGGCGAAGGCATGATTGCCAAGAGGCGGGCCTCCGGCTGCCTTATCGGCTATATGCCGGCTCCCGTAGCTGATGCCGGCGCCTATGATGAAATCGAAGAACTGGAAAAGACGCTGGATGAATATGCCCACCAGAAGGAAACAGGAAACGGCGCGGAAGATATGAAGCCTACCCTTCTTGGCCTTGTGAAAAAAGCAAAACTGGACCAGGACCTTCCTTATAAAGAAGGGGATGACTTTGACGCCTACCTGTCAGATGTACATAACTATATTGAAGAGTTGAAGGACAGCGAGGTCCATGTGGGACTTCATATCCTGGGACAGCCTCTGGAGGGAGACCTTTTGACTGATGGCATTCTCCAGCTCCTCCGTCTGTCCAATGACAAGGTGCCCTCCATTTACGACCTGTGGGCTGAAAAGTACCACACCACCCTGGATACGATCCAGAGCCGGTCCGCCGAAGTGGATGAAGAGATGAAATGCACCTACGGCGAGCTGATGAGCCGTATCAGAAAAGAAACGAAGACGGTTATCAAAGCGGTGCAGGATGGAAGCTTCACAAAAGAAGCAGTTTCCAAAGCCCTTTCCCTTCCCGAAGCGGCAGGGGAAAAGGAATGGAAGGATAAACTGGAAGCTCTTCTCCATTTCGTAACCGATGAAATCTATCCCCGTCTTGAAAGAACGGGGGAGGAAATGGACCATACCCTGGATGCCCTGGACGGACGGTATGTGGAGCCCGGGCCTTCCGGCTCTCCCAATGCCGGCGGCGTCAGCCTTCTTCCTTCGGGACGGAATTTTTATGGCGTGGATCCAAGAACCCTGCCTTCACCTACAGGCTGGCAGCTGGGCGTGAAGCTGGGGGACAAAATGATTGAAAAATTCATTGCCGACCAGGGCAAATACCCTGAAAATATCGGCATGGTCCTCTGGTCCGGTCCCAATATGCGATCCTCCGGCCAGGATATTGCGGAATTCCTCTACATGCTGGGCATTCGCCCCCGGTGGCAGAAGGGAAGCCTTAAGGTATCGGATCTGGAAGTGATACCTCTTTCGGAACTGAAGCGGCCTAGAATCGATGTGACCGGTCGTATCAGCGGCCTGTTCCGGGATACCCTGCCCCAGCTGGCGGAGCTTATGGACAAGGCAGTCCTTTTGGCAGCCTCCCAGGATGAATCGGATGAAGACAATTTTGTCAGAAAACATGTGAAGGAAGACACGAAAATCATGGAAGACGAAGGGGTAGATGCCGACGATGCATGGAGAAATGCGGCTTTCCGCATTTTCGGTGATGCTCCCGGTACTTACGGCGCCGGTGTGAATACGGTGCTGGACTCCAAGAACTGGCAGAATGAAGACGATCTGGCCAATGTGTATGTCCGCTGGGGCGGTCATGTCTTCGGCGGCGGAAACCGGGGTGTATTCAAGCCGGAGCTCTTTAAGAAACGGCTCTCCTCTCTGGACCTCACTGTCAAGAATGAAGAAAACCATGAAAGCAATATTTTAAGCTCCGATGACTACAACGCCTTCCACGGCGGCATGATTGCGGCAGTGAAGAGCCTTGGCGGCAAAACACCGGAGTCCTACGTAGGGGACAGCACCAACCGCTCTTCCGTAGGCGTGAAGACGGTGCAGGAAGAAATGAAACGGGTTTTCCGTAGTGAATCCATGAACCCGAAATTCATCGAAGGTCTCATGAAACATGGCTATAAAGGAGCCACGGACCTGGCTAACCGCCTGTCCATCAGCTTCCAGTGGGATGCCACCAGCGGCGTTATGGACGACTGGATGTATGAGCAGTATGCCAAAAAATATGCCCTGGATCCCAAGATGCAGCAGTGGATGAAAAAGGTGAATCCCTGGGCCCTGCAGAATATGGCAGAAACTCTTCTGGAAGCAGACCAGCGCAAGATGTGGAATGCAGGGGATGAAATGAAGGAAGAACTGCAGCAGCTCTACCTTTCTGTGGAAGGAGAACTGGAAGACGACGGAGACGACGATGAATAGCATGCCGCCTATCCGCATGCTGGTGCTCACCCTCACAGGCCGCTGCAACTTCGCCTGCCGCTACTGCTATGCTTCTGATGTGGATGCGGTGGACATGGACGAGGAAACGGCCGTGGAGGCGGTCATGATGGCCGGCGCTTCAGGAGAACGCTTTCTTCTCCAATTTTCCGGCGGAGAGCCGCTCCTTCGTTTCCCTCTCATCAGAAAGCTGGTTCATGTGGTGGAGGAAAACCATTTCAATGCGCAGATGCAGATTCAGACCAATGGCTCCCTCCTCACCAGGGACATAGGCCGATTTCTCTATGACCATGGGGTGGGCATTGGCATTTCCTGCGACGGCAGGCCTTCTGTCATGGACAGGACCAGGCCCGTCAAGGATGGCTCCTCTTCCTCAAAGGCTGCGGCCCGGGGTTTCCGCCATCTGGCGGAAGAGGGCATCGGCACCGGCATTACCTGTGTTGTCACTGATGATATGGTGAACGACCTTCCCGGCATTGCAGACATGGCCCATTTCTATGGCAATGTACACCAGGTGGGTTTTGACATCCTTCGGGAGCAGGGAAGAGGGGAAACCCTTCACGAACCTTCGGCCCGGGATATGGAAAAGGCGCTGGAAGCGGTATACAACCGTATGGCCATGCTGGAAAAAGTAACAGGCCGCCATATCCATTTCACCCAGGAGGATCGGGTGGCACATCTCTATGGCGGGGGAAACCATGAATTTCCCCAGTGCTACGCCATGAACGGCGAGGCTGCCTTTGTAGATGTACATGGCGTAATATACGCCTGCTCGTCTCTCATGGGACGGGAAACATACCGGCTGGGCACGGTGAAAACCGGAAGAGACCCGGACAAAGTAAGGGAAGTTTCGGCCTTTATCAAAAAGGCCATGAGCCCATGCCGCAGCTGTGAGTACTTTCCCCTCTGCGGCGGCGGATGCTTCTCAAGGTGGCTGGATAAAGAGGGCCGCGTAAGGCCTTCTGATGCAGAATGTGCCATGAAGAAATTCTTCATCCGGAAGTATCTGGAGAAGAACCGGTGAGACTGGCAAAGAGTTATTTTGTTTGGGAAACTGATGGGGAAAGGGTTCAGAGGATGGCAGCGGCCTCTGTGGGCGCAGTATATATGCTGCCTGCAGCAGGCTCACCAGCCTGCCAGCTGACTAGAACGCTAGTTGACTAACTAGCTAGCTGATTCGAACACTAGTACACTATCCCACCAGCTCACTAAATACTATTTCTAATATACAAGGAGGATATATGAAAAGACAGGGAACATTTCCATTTACTGCCATTATTGGGCAGGATACCATGAAGAAGGCCTTAGTGCTGAATGTTGTCAATCCAAAGCTGGGTGGCGTGCTCATCCAGGGGGAGAAGGGAACGGCCAAGTCTACGGCTGTCCGTGCGCTGGCCGATCTTTTGCCGCCGCGCCGGTGCATCAAGGGCTGCCGTTTCCACTGCGACCCCGATGACCGGGCCAACTGGTGCGATGAATGCCATGAAAAATACGACCATGAAGAACCGCCGGTAGAAATGCTCCCCATGAAAGTGGTGGAACTTCCTGTCAGCGCTACGGAAGACCGCGTGGTAGGTACACTGGACATTGAAGCGGCTATCCGCGAAGGAAAGCGTTCTTTTGAAACAGGGATTCTGGCAGATGCCAATCGAAATATTCTTTATGTCGATGAAATCAACCTGCTTGATGACCATGTAGTAGATGTGCTGCTGGACTCTGCCGCCATGGGTATCAATACGGTGGAACGAGAAGGCATTTCCTACTCCCATCCCGCCCGTTTCTCCCTGGTAGGCACCATGAACCCGGAAGAAGGGGATATCCGTCCCCAGCTTTTGGACCGCTTTGCCCTTTCTGTCAAAGTGGCCGGCGAACAGGACCCGGAAAAGAGGGCCGAAATCATTAAGAGAAGACTGGCCTATGAAGCGGATCCGGAACCTTTCCTGGAACAGTGGAAGGATGAACAGGCAAAAGAAGTGCGCCGCATTGAAAGAGCCATGAAACTGCTGCCCCAGGTGACAGTTTCCAACGATATCCTTCTTCTGGCAGCCAGAATTTCCATTACCCTGGGGGTAGATGGACATCGTGCCGACATTACCCTGATTAAAACTGCTGAAACCATTGCAGCCGTGGCAGGACATACAGAAGTCACCAAAGAAGACATCCGGGAAGCTTCCAGACTGGCCCTGCCTCATCGTATGAGACGCCGTCCCTTCGAAGAACAGACACTGGACTGGACTGAAGTGGACAAGGTCATTGACGATGAAGCGTAATGTATTTCCTTTTGCCGCTATCTGCGGCATGGAAAAAGCCAAAGAAGCCATCCTCCTCACCCTGGTGAACCCCTTTGCCGGCGGCCTCCTCCTGTCCGGAGAAAAAGGCAGCGGCAAGTCCACCCTGGTGAGAAGCGCCAGGGAACTGGTGGATGCTCCCTGGGTGGAAATCCCTATCAGTGTCACGGAAGACCGGCTCTTTGGTTCCATCGATGCAGAAGAGGCTATCCGCAGCGGTCATAAAAAACTCCTTCCCGGACTGATTGACGAAGCGGATAAGGGCATTATTTATATGGATGATGTAAACCTCCTTCGGGACGATCTCCTTTCTGCGGTGCTGAACATCCGCGAAGCCGGCGGATACCGGCTGGAAAGAGACGGCCTTTCGGAGGAAAGGAAGACCGCCTTCACCGTACTGGCTGTAATGAATCCGGATAGCGGCACCCTTTCCGCCTCTTCCCTGGACCGGTTCGGCCTTTTTGCAGAGGCTGACCCCTCCTGCGATGAACAGGCAAGACAGGAAATCATCCGCCGGGTGCTGGCCTTTGAAAAGGACGGCATCGCTTTCAGGGCCCAATGGCAGGAAGAAACGGAAGCCCTGAAAAAGAAAGTGGAAGAGGCTAGAAAAGCGCTGGGCAGTGTGGAAGTTTCGGATGCCATGGTGCAGCTGGCGGCAGTATATACCCTGAAAGCCCATGTGGCAGGTCACAGGGCTGATATTTACCTTATTGAAGCTGCCCGGGCCGAAGCCGCTCTGGCGGGAAGAAAGTACGTACTCCCCAAGGATCTGGAAAAGGCTGCGGAATTCGTTCTGCCTCACCGCATGAGGAAAGCGGAAGAACAGCAGCCTCCGGAAGATATGAAGCCCGAGCAGCAGGAGGAAGAAAACAGACCTCCGGAAAAAGAGCCGGAACAGCCAAGCGCATCGGAAACTGAATTCAGCCATCCGCCAGAAACCCAGCCTCCCCAGATGGATACGGAGGATGCAGATGACAGCAATCATGAGCAGAATGAAGACAATGCGCAGATGTCCAATCCCCGCGGTCAGAGCCGGGAGCGCATTGACGATGCAGACCTTCATGTGAATCTGCCGCCTATGTGGATAGAACCGTCTAAAGACAGGAAACCGAAAAAAGGAAGCGGCAAACGAAGTCTTACCATGACAGATCTCATGCAGGGCCGCTACGTAAGGGCGGAAATCCCCAGAGCCAAAACATCGGACATTGCCTTTGATGCCACCCTCCGTGCCGCAGCGCCTTACCAGAGAGCAAGACCTTCCAACGGCTGCGCTGTGGTTATCAGGAAGGAAGATCTTCGGAGCAAGGTCCGTGAAAAGCGGACCGGAAATATTTTCCTCTTTGTTGTAGATGCCAGCGGATCCATGGGGGCCAGAGAACGGATGAAAACGGTGAAAGGGGTCATTTTCAAAATCCTTCTGGATGCCTATCAGAAACGAGACCGGGTAGGTATGGTGGCTTTCCGCAAAAAACAGGCGGAAGTCCTTCTTCCTGTCACAAGGTCCGTAGACTTTGCCCAGAAGAAACTGGCTTCCATGCCTACCGGAGGCAAGACACCTCTGGCCAAGGGACTCCTTAAGGCGGAAGACGTGCTGGACATGCTTTACCGCCAGGATGCGAACCAGGACCCCGTGGTCATCCTTATCACCGACGGCAGGGCTACCAGTCCCCTGAACAAGGGAACCAACCCTGTCACCGATGCCATGGAAGAGGCCAAACGGATCGGCAGGAGACATATTCCTGTGGCAGTCATTGATACGGAGTCGGGCTTCATCAAACTGGGCCTTGCTAAAAAGCTGGCCAAAGCCATGGGAGCATCCTACTTCCAGGTGGATAAAATTTCAGAAGACCAGCTCCTCCATATCTGGAGAACCGCGGCCAACAGGTAGGGCATTCCCGGTACTGCGGTACCGGGAATTTGGTTTTCACACCTGTCTTTTCGTATGGAGGAGGCAGTCTCCTTTCCTGAACAGCATATCATCCATACAGACAAAATCTGCACTGCCCGCCGCATCCCTTCCATAGTATAATGAAATCAATCTATTTCCATGTTCCTGATGAATCGCGAGGTTTTTTTATGCCAATCCGTGTGGTTATGCTTCTATTCTGCTGGATGATTTCTTTTCTGCCGGTACTGGCAGAGGAGTTGCCGGTGAATCTGGAGGCTTCTTTCCCCTACAGCCTGAACGGGTCTGAACCCCGGGCTGCCAGTCCCGGGAGCCGGCAGCTTTTATTTATTTCCCTGGATCATTTCAACAGACCTGCCGAACCGGTATCCATTACTGTCACTCTTCCCGAAGGTCTTAAGGCTTCTGCGGGGAAGGGCTGGACAGTAGATGAGGCGGGACAGATTCACATGGATTGGACGCTTCCGGCGGACTTTGGCAATGTGTTCGAAGTGATTCCTGTCACTCTTTCCTCTTCTCTTTCTGAAGGGACGGGCACTGTTTCCATTTCTGCTTCTGGCCCGGATTATGAACTTTCCAGAAATCTGGATTTCACAGTGAAAGAGACGGCCCCGGAGGAAAAGGAGAAGGAAAAGAGGGAAGAGTCCTGGTATATTCAGGGCGTGGTGCTTCCGGTAAATGAATCCGGCGAAACCGATGACCGTCTTTCCCCCAATACCATGGTGCTTCCTGATGTACAGCTGGAAAATATGAAGCATCGCCTGACCGGTACACCTCTGGACCGGAGCGCCCTGACAGCCAAACCGGACACCTTCCTTCTTCTGGATATGAGAAATCCCCGGCGTGACGTGGGACAGATCCATTTCAAGGCGGAGCTGGTGGATCGGGGAAGCGGAGAGGTGAAGGAAGGGCTTCTTTCTGCATCCGGCGAGGAAGGGACGGTGCCGGACCATTCTTTCTCCACAGAAACCGATTTTTCGTTAAACGGCGGAAAAATGCAGACCGCCGTCATTCCTCTCTATGCCAATCCCTTTACCCTTTCCGAAGGGGACTATAACCTTCGAATCACCCTTTCTGACGGCGAAAGCCAAAAGATTACGGAGATTCCGCTGACAGTGGTGAAGAGCCGCAGCATGGGCATGATTTCGACAGGCCTTTCCTGTCTTTCTCTTCTTCTGGTTCTTCTTTCCTTTGGAAAAATCAAAAAGACCATGATTTCCATCGGCGCCAGGGGAGACATTGCGGCGGCCCTGTTTGCAGCGCTGGCTTTTGGCGGCGTGGTGGTGCCGGTGACCTTGGCCGGCGATTTCCTCCATGTGATTCTGGGACCTTTCTCTGGCCTGGTGACCGGACTTTTAAGCGGTGTGGTGCAGTACATGCTCCTCATGTCCCTTCTGGTTCTTTTCCGGCGCCCCGGAGTGACGGCTCTTTTTTTCCTGATCCGCTGGCTTCTTTCCGCTGTACTTTTCGGACGGGTCACACCGGTAGGAATCCTTCTGGCGGCCTTTTCCATTGTGGTCATCGAAGGAGCTCTTTATATCACCGGCTTTTACAGGAAGAAAACATTGACCTTGCCTTACGGCCTTTTTATTTCCCTGGTGCTGGGCCTGTGCGACGCGGGGATTACTTTTGTAAACATGCAGCAGCTTATGCTTTTCTACCGTCTGTATTACGCGGACTGGTTCATCGGTCTTTACATGGTGATTAACGGTCTTCTCTACAGCAGTCTGGGAAGTTTCCTGGGCTGGAAGACGGGAAGCCGCTTAAGGCAGGTGATGGGATCATGATACTGGATATCAGGGATTTCTCCTGCCGTTACCTTTCAAGAAAGAAGGAAACCATCAGCCATCTGGACCTGTCGTTGGATGAAGGGGAAATGGTGCTCCTGGCCGGGCGGTCGGGATGCGGGAAATCCACCCTTATCAAGGCGGTGACGGGCCTTCTGGAGGATGCAGAAAAGAAGGGCGCCATGACGCTGTGCGGCAGGAATATTTTCAGCATGACTCCTGAAGATATCGGTCTTATAGCAGGAACGGTATACCAGACCCCGGACGACCAGCTCTTTGCCATGACTGTGGCAGACGAGACAGCCTTTGCCCTGGAAAACCGGGGAGAAGAGCCATCGGTTATCCGAAGGGAAGTGTCAAGGGCTTTAGAGAAGGTGGGCCTTGCGGGCATGGATGACAGGAGCATTCATGCCCTTTCCGGAGGACAGCGGCAGCGGCTGGCCCTGGCGTCCATTCTCGTCACCCATCCAAAGCTCCTCATTCTTGACGAGCCGGTGAGTCAGATGAATCCGGAGGGTGTGAAGGATTTTCTGTCTCTTCTTCACAGTTTGAATGAAAAGGACCACATGACTATCCTTATGGTGGAACACCGGGTGAATGAGCTGGCCGCCCATTTTCCAAGGCTCTGCATTATGGACAGAGGAAAATTGGTGTATGACGGTCCTACGGAAAAAGCGTGGAATGAAATGGGGGATACCGAAGCCTACGGCATCCGGGAACCCCAGATGGTGAAGCTGGCTCGGCGCCTTCATCTGCCGAAGGCTTCCTCGGACAGGAAAGAGACGGTTATGGAAATCCAAAAGGCAGGAATTTCTTTTCGGCCCCATGTGGAACCGGCCAGGCCCAACCCTTCAGGAGAAGTGATTCTGGAAGGGAAGGACATTCATTACACCTATCCAGAAGCAGCGGAGGAGACGCTGAAGGGGATTTCCTTTACCGTGAAAAAAGGGAGCATTACAGCCCTCATGGGCTTTAACGGTGCCGGCAAATCCACCCTTTTAAACCTTCTGGCCGGCCTCCTTTCTCCTTCTTCCGGGGAAGTGCTTATCCATGGAAAGCCGGCGGAAAAGGAAAGGCACCATGTGGGATTCATGCGGCAGGAAGCGGATTTGATGCTGCTGACTGATTCGGTGGAAGAAGAACTGACCTGGAACAACAAAGACATGACAGAAGAGGAGCTGGACAAACTTCTCCATAAGCTCCATCTGGCCCACTACCGCCATGATTTTCCCCTGGCTCTTTCCAAGGGTCAGAGGCTCCGGGTGGTATTCGGCGCCCTTCTGGCCCGAAAGGATAATGACCTTCTCATTCTGGACGAGCCCACCACCGGACAGGACCAGAAGAGCCTCATGGATATCCGGGACATGCTGCGCCTGGCCGCAGAAGAGGGAAGAACTATTTTTCTCTGTACCCATGACATGGAGCTGGCGGCGGAGCTGGCAGAAGAAGTCTATGTACTGAAGGCAGGGCGTATTATCGCAGAGGGCAGTCCCCACTGCTTGTTCAGCAGCCGGCAGCTCATGAAGGAAAGCGGACTGTCCCTGCCGCCTATGATGGATGTATCGGAAGACCTTGCTATCGAACCCTGCGTAACCATAGAGGAGGTGATGGCCCATGTCATTCAGACAGACCTTTGAAGGAAGCGACAGGAAATCGGTGATTTCCGCTTTGGACGGCAGGACGAAGCTGTCCTTCCTTCTTCTCTACGCCTTTATGATGATTATTGTGGACAATGGACGAAGCCTTTTCATCCTTTTCACCCTAACCCTTCTTTTTCATTTTTTAGGAAAAACGCCGGTATACAAGTGGAAAGTGCTTTCTATTTTTCTCCTGCTGGGTCTCTGGGGTTCTATTTCCAGCCAGGCCCTCTTTTTCAGCCAGAATCCAAGGACGCCTCTCATTATGCTCATTTCTCCCGGATTTCCCCTGCTGGGATCTTTGACCGGCGGCCTTTATGTTTACCGGGAAGGCATTATTTACGGCGCTGTCCAGGGCATGCGCACGGCATCTATGATTTCCCTGGGACTTCTGGTGTGCTGGACCAGCGATCCCAGGGATCTTCTCAAAGGACTCACTGCCTGGCACCTGTCGCCCCAGGCCTCCTTCATGCTGGTGACGGCCATCCGCTTCTTTCCCATTCTGGCGGCAGAAGCAGGGGAGGTCATGACGGCCCTGCAGCTTCGAAGCGGTTCTGAAAAGGGGAGGCATCAGGTGCTGCGGCACATTCCCTACATGATCAAACCCCTGCTGGCCCGCTGTCTTCGCCGGGCCCAGACTCTGTCTCTTTCCGTCACCAGCCGGGGCCTTTTCCTGGCCAAGGAAAGGAAGGGTGTGCCCTGGAAAGGAAGAGAAAAAGGGGTTTCCCTTCTATTCCTCCTATTTGTACTTTTCTGCGGTACCTCCAAGGTACTCTATATTCTTTCCCAAAAGGGGATTTACTTCGGTGCGCTGCGCATCATTTATGACTGGACGAAATGGTATCTATGAAACAGTGGAAAACGACAGGCCTGTTCTTTCTTCTCTTTGCTACCTGGCTCACTCTGTTCTGGGTGACAGGAAGCCGCACGCCCTGGCAGATGTTTACGCCCCGCAATCAGGACGATGGCATCGTGGTGCCGCTGGGGGAAATGGCCGGAAGAAATTACGACCGCATGGGCTTTGAAGGGGGAGAAATCCGCTATGTACCTTCCGGTGGATGGCTGGTGGGGACAGCCAATGGGGAACTTCGCCTTCTATCCAAAGAGGGCGGGGAGAAATGGAGCCATCCCATAGGAAGCGGACTCATCCGCTCCCTCTCTCTTTCGCCTGACGGAAAAAGGGTGTATGTGGGAGAAAAAAGCCCCGACGGATACCTCTATGCCATGAACACCTCTTCCGGCGATATTCTCTGGAAATTCAAGGGTTTTGACGTCATCGGCGGCGAACCGGATATTCGGGCGGATCCCCAGACCATTCATATTTCCACCGACCGGGAAGGAAATATATATGCTGTCTTTTATCGCTTCACCATAACCGACAGTGGACAGCGGGGCTACCTGAGCCGGGTGGTTTCCTTCACCCCTTCAGGAGAAGAAAGATGGCGCTTTCCCAAGGACCATGCCATGGACGGCTGGGTGAACTGGGGCGAGATTTCAAAAGACGGCAGCTCCTTTGCCTTTGGAACCGCCAATTATGATAAATCCAAAATAGAAAATCTGGAGTATAATAAAAACATATATGTGCTGGATGGCAGGGATGGTACATTGCTTCACAGCACTGTCATAGACACAGCGCCCCACTTCGGATCGGTGACCATGAGAAACGGGCCGGTGTGGGAAGAAGGGGGAAATTACCTTTCCACCATCACCAGCGACGGCAGGGCTTTCCTTTTCGATAAAGAGGGCCATATTCTCTGGCAGCGCACCCTGGCGGAGCCTAAGGAAATGAACGGCACCTGGTTTTTCGCAGCCGGAAGGGATGCCCTTTTTGTGCCGGAAGGGGTGCTCTTCGACACCATCAACACCTTCAGCCGGGATAACTGGCAGATGCCGTCCCCGGTGATCCACCCCTCCAGCAACAGCCTCTTTTTCTTTGACCTTTCCGGCACCTTCCGCTGGAAATACAGTACCGGCGGTGAAATCGAAGCCCTTGATGCAGCAAAAGGAGTGGCTGCCCTGGCCGTGGGAAGAAACGTGAGAAATCACGATTATAAAGCCCACGGCGCCGAAGCATTGAACCTTGCAGACGGCAGCCTCATCTGCCGCTTCCATACCGCCGGACCCCTGCAGAACATAGCCATTTCCGATGACGCTAGTCTCATGGCAGGCATCGAAGTGCCGGCAGTAACGCCGGAAGGAAGCCTCCTTGGGGCGTACCGGCTTCATATATGGAAGATTGCGGAGCAGTCTTAGAACCGACCTTTTCGGGAGGAGAATGTTTATTCATGCCGCATGACGTAGGCCGCCGATTGGCGGTCAGGACCGCGATGGAGCATCCTATCAGTTCTCTGCCCCGTACACCCTTTCCCGTTTCGCGGGACTTCCCCTCAAGGGGAAACGAGAGATATGAGGGAAAAAACAGCGAGTCATATACTTCACGAACCATTTCGGCATTTTCCCTCTTTGGTGGCTGTCGCCACCACCTTGCCCTGTGGGAGGCATGTCATATGATACTGAAAGGTTAAACCCGTAACGCTGACATTATAAGTATTGCCGCAGAGCGGCAATCCGCAACCCTCGGCCCAAAGGGCCGTCAAACTTAAGAACCCTCCGGCCCAGCGGGCCGGTCCATCTTAAGAACCTTTTTCCTGCCCCCTGAGCGAAGCGATACACAACCCGCCGCCGACAGGCGGCCACGAAGTGGCCCATACAGCCGCGCCCCTTCTATTACAGCCTCATTCTTCCCTTCATATGGATGCCCGGCTGTCCGGGGACGTAAATATTGGTCCATACCTCCAGGGTGTTCCAGTTCTGCACGTGAATCACAGCGATGCCTGCATTTTCCTGCCAGTGCACCATGTACACATGATCGGCGATTTCCTCGGCGGTGAAGGGCATGGTGTCGGCGTAGCCCCTATTTTCGCCTTCTGTCTGGGTGAAGGTCAGGGTTTTGTGGTCCTTGAATTCCACATCAAATACGGCGGCAGGAGAAAAGTCCATGATGACATGGTGGCCGATGCCAGGGTAGAGGTCTTTCCGTACCCAGGGCTCTACGCCGGTGATGACCCGGGCGCCGAAGGCAAGGGTGTCTTTTCCGCCAAGGGAAGGGTATTTTTCACTCATCATGGAAACGATGGCGTCGGCGGTCTTTCCGCTGGCCAGAGCTTCCCGGTAGTACTTCAGGTATTCCAGGGTGCAGGAAAGGATGGCGGGATGGCCCTTCTTCTCATCATTGTAGTGATGGCTGGCAATGACCTTTTCCGGAGCCAGGGATGCCATGGTTTCTACCTGGCGGATCCATTTGTCCATTTCGTCAAGCCCTTTGGTGTCAGCCATCCAGGGATGGCTGTCTTCGGCCAGGGATACGCCGCCCAGCACTGTTTTTTCAGAGGGCACATAGAGGAAGCTGTGCATTTCGTCATCGGGGCAGGTGATGATTCTGATTTCCTCCCCTTCCAGCTTTGGAAGCTCCTTTACCGCCTCGGGCAGGATGAAACGGGATGGAGCGTCTTCTCCCAGCGCTTTCTTCCAAACGGTGAGTTTGTCATCCCGGCTGGCGGAAATCATCCAGGCTGTCTGAGCGGTGGAAAGGATGCGGGCTTTTGGGAAGGCATGGGCCAGTACATCCAGGCCGAAGTAGTAGTCCGGATCGAAGTGGGAAATGTAAATCACCTTCAGCTCTTTTCCGCTATCTTTGATGAGCTGTACCAGCTCCTCGGCGTACTGTTTCTGGAACTGGGCGTCTACCAGGAAAGCGTCCTTTTCGCCAGTGACTAAAGTGGAGGTGACATCAAAAATGGCTTTGGCGCCGGGATGGTACACGTGGAATGCAAGGGACATGGCAGTTTCCTCCTTCATGAATTGAGACCGAAGGCATATCCGGTCATGGAAATGGAACCCAGGTTTCTGACCTGGTTGAAAACAAGGGGCTTTTCTCCCTCTGCTGCCCCCAGGGTGTAGAGAAGGGGCAGGAAATGGTCTGCCGTAGGAGCGGCGTAGGCGGCGTCGTCATGGTCTTCGTAGTTTATGACTTTTTCGTCATCCCGCTTTTTTACGGCTTCGGTGATATAGGCGTCAAACCGGTTTGCTGCCGGAGAGCCGCCTTCATTGTTCCATTCCACTTTGTACAGGTTGTGCACAATATTTCCGCTGCCGAAAATGAGGTACCCTTCCTCCCGGAGCGGCGAGAGGGCCTTTCCTATATCATAGGAAGCTCTGGGAGAAATCTTACCGTCAATGGAAAGCTGCACCACCGGAATGGAAGCGTCAGGGAAGAAATGGGTAAGCACCGTCCAGCTGCCATGGTCGATGCCCCAGTCATCATTGATATCGGCCGCGGGCAGCAGGGACAGTACCTGTTCCGTCAGGGGATGGAATCCCCGAGGCTCGTACTTTACTTCATAGAGCTCTTTGGGAAATCCGTACATATCGAAAATCTGCCGGGGAAAAGGGCTGGACTGTACATGGCTTCCTCTGGTGTACCAGTGGGCGGACAGAGACAGAATGGCCTTCGGACGGCCGAAGGTGTCTATGATTTCCTTTCCCAGATCATGAAAGGTGCGGGTAAGGTCGTTCTTTTCCAAAGCAATCATGGGACTTCCGTGTCCCGTAAAAATAACAGGCATTTTTGTCATGA